>Ga0308009_10001481_pt1 | contig 13616 bp, 10 predicted proteins | sample Neamet127_FD_203134 | JGI IMG/M metagenome (GOLD analysis project Ga0308009, IMG submission 203134) | Marine microbial communities from water near the shore, Antarctic Ocean - #127 | ecosystem: Environmental > Aquatic > Marine > Unclassified | place: Southern Ocean | collected 2014-07-24
GCAAAATTTGCTAATAAAATTAAAGCAAACATAGCAATCGCTAAAGTCCAAGTTGTTCTGTCTAAAAAGTTATTTGTGTTTTGAACTCCTCCTAAAGATTGCGCTCCACCACCTCCAAAAGAAGAAGATAACCCTCCACCTTTAGGATTTTGTACCATTACTATTAAGATTAATGCAATGGCTACAAACAATATTATAACTAAAAACGCTGTGTAACTCATAATTTATTTTTTTGTAAAATTTGTATTGTTCTAATTTGGTCTGCAAAGAAACCACTTTTTTCTGGATATTTCAAGCTTAAAATTCTATAAGCTTGCATTGCATTTTCGTACTTTTTTTGTTCTAAATAAACTTTAGCTAAAGTTTCTGTCATTAAAGCTGTGTCTTGTTTATTTTCACTTACCGGTGTAATGTATGTTTTTCCTTTTTCTAAAGGTGCTATTTTAGGGTTGTTTTGAATAAATTGATCAATTAAATTCCCTTTATCTGTTTTCCTTTTTACTTCTTTTACTCCACTTCTAACAATTGGTTTTTTTGTTGATAATTGCAACCATTGGTTAAATGAATGGTTTTCATTAGAAGTAAAAGATAAGGGTTTTCCAATTTCTAAATTCTCTACTATCTTACTCTTAGTTTGTGCACTGGCCGTGCCCTTTTCTATTATTTTTTTATGAATGGTATCTGAATTTTTAAGAACAGTATCAAAGGAAGTAATATAATTAAATAAAACAGTTCTATCGGTAGTATAGGCTGCGGTTACTTTTAACTCATTATTATATTTAAAGCTATCTAAATTTTTCAATCCTTTTAAATACAATGCTCTTGCTGGTTGAAAATAAGGAAACTCTTCTACAATAGCTTTTAATTCTGCAGTTTCTAATTGCTGAATTTTAACCTTGTTCTCTAATAAATTTACAAAAGTATCTGTTTTCAAATTCTTATTTTTTCAACTAATATTACCATTTACCAACAGAGGCATTAAATATATCTTGTGTAATTCTTTCTATAATTTCTTTAAAAGCAGCTTCTAAAACACCACCTGATAATTGAGAATTTGCAGGGTAATCTGAATAAAAAGAAAAAGATTGGTCAAAATCTTTATCTTCTTCTGTGGTATTTACATACCTAACACTAACGGTAATTGTAAGTCTATTTTGTGCAGAAGTTTGCTTAGAAGTTGCACTCATTGGTGCAATTCTATAACTTACTATTTCTCCACTAAAATATAAATCTCCGTTAGAAGAAACCAATGTTAGATTTGTTTGGCGCGTAAATAAGTCTTGCAGCTCTAAGGTAAATTCTTGACTTAGTGTTGGCTCTATTAATTGTGCCTGATTAGGGAAAAAATCTACTTGAATGGTTTTTGCACTACCCGCACTTCCTCCTGTATAAGAATAATATTTACATCCTGTAAACAAGAAAGTGCTTAAAAAGAATAATGCTATGTGAAGTATTTTTTTCATGGATGCTATTTTCTTAAAGATCGTATTGTTTAATTTTTCTGTACAACGTTCTCTCAGAGATGCCTAACTCTTGGGCTGCTAATTTACGTTTATTGCTATTTTTTTCTAGAGATTTTTTAATCATTTCTATCTCTTTGTCTTGTAAAGATAAAGATTCGTCTTCCTCAATGGTCTCAATAAAGTCATAATTTTTTTCTTTTGAGGCATTTTGAGGAATATTCAATACCTCTGTATGATTTTCTTTTCTCTCTTGATCTGCGTAAATTTTTTCAATTAATTGATGGTTTCTTTCCTCTACCTCTTCGATATCTCCTGTTTTCATTAAATCTACAGTTAATTTTTTTAAATCGTTGATGTCATTACGCATGTCAAATAAAATCTTATACATAATGTCTCTTTCTGTAGAGAAATCATTTTCTTTTTTGCCACCAATTACTGCCGGTAAGTTTCCTGTGTTATTCGGTAGATAATTTTGAAGTTTTAAAGCAGTTATTGTTCTGCTTTCTTCAATTACAGAAATTTGTTCTGCTAGATTTTTTAACTGACGTATATTTCCTGGAAAACGATAGTTCAGTAGAATAGCAACGGCATTTTCATCTAATCTAATAGAGGGCATTCTGTATTTTTGTGCAAAGTCTGATGCAAATTTTCTAAACAATAAATGAATATCTTCATTACGTACTCTTAGGGCTGGTAAGTGAATTTCTACTGTACTTAACCTATAGTATAAATCTTCTCTAAAGCGTTCTTTTTCAATTGCTTCATACATGTTTACATTCGTAGCAGCTACAATTCTAACATTTGTTTTTTGAGGTTTAGAAGAACCTACTTTTATAAATTCGCCGTTTTCTAAAACACGCAACAAACGCACTTGTGTTGTTAGTGGCAATTCACCAACCTCATCTAAAAAAATAGTACCACCATCTGCAACTTCAAAATATCCTTTTCTGTCTTGTGTTGCTCCGGTAAAAGAACCTTTTTCGTGTCCAAAAAGTTCACTATCAATTGTTCCTTCAGGAATAGCACCACAGTTTACAGCAATATATTTTGCGTGTTTTCTGTGTGATAAGGAATGTATTATTTTAGGAATATTTTCTTTACCAACACCACTTTCTCCCGTTACTAAAACAGAAATATCTGTAGGTGCAACTCTTACGGCTTTTTCTAAAGCACGATTTAAATGTGCATCATTACCTATAATTCCGAAACGTTGTTTTAATGCTTGTAAGTTTTCCATTTTTATATAGTTTCAAAGTAATAAAGTTTCAAAGAAAATACTCAAAACCACTCTATAATTTTGAATCTTTCAACTTTATTATTAGGTTTTTAATTATTATCAGAATACCCAATAACCGTTCCTTTTAAGGTTGCAGACGTGCAATCTTCTACTTTTAGCATTACAAATTCGCCTAATTTATAATTGCCTTTCGGAAATACAGCCACGGTATTTTGTGTGTTTCTGCCTTTCCATTCATTTGGGTTTTTCTTAGAAGTACCTTCAATTAAAAATTCTTCTGTTTTTCCTAAATGTTGCTCTGTTCTGTACAAAGCGTGTTCTTGCTGTAAGTTTATAATTTCTTGTAATCTGCGTTTTTTAACTTCGTGAGGTACATCATCATCCATCTTGTTACCGGCCAGAGTTCCAGGTCTTTCAGAATAGGTAAACATAAAACCGAAATCATATTTTACATATTGCATTAAGGCTAAAGTATCTTTATGGTCTTCTTCTGTTTCGCCACAGAAACCAACAATCATATCTTGAGACAAAGACATTTCTGGAATAATTTTAAATATATTATCTACCAGAGTCATATACTCTTCTCTTGTATGCTGTCTATTCATAGCTTTTAACATGGCGTTGCTACCACTTTGAACAGGTAAGTGTAAGTATTTACATATATTTCTATGTTTTGCCATTACATGAATTACATCTAAGCTCATGTCTTGCGGGTTAGATGTAGAAAATCGAAACCGTGTTTTTGGAAATTTTGTAGCACACATATCTAGTAATTCTGCAAAACCTACAGCCGTTGCCTGTGCCATTTCTGTAGCTTTTTTAAAGTCTTTTTTAAGACCACCACCATACCAAAGAAAACTATCTACATTTTGTCCTAGAAGTGTAATTTCTTTAAAGTTTTGGTCTACCATAGACTTCACTTCTTCTAAAATACTTTTAGGGTCTCTACTTCTTTCGCGTCCTCTTGTAAAAGGAACCACGCAAAAAGTACACATATTATCGCAACCTCTTGTAATTGATACAAATGCAGTAACACCGTTTGTGTTTAATCGAACTGGTGAAATATCTCCATAGGTTTCGTCTTTAGAAAGAATAACGTTTACGGCATTTCTACCCTCACTAACTTCACTTAGTAAATTTGGTAAATCTTTGTATGCATCTGGACCAACAACTAAATCAACAATTTTTTCTTCCTCTAAGAATTTTTCTTTTAAACGTTCTGCCATACAGCCTAAAACACCAACTTTCATCTTTGGGTTTACTTTTTTTACTGCATTGTATTTTTGTAAACGTTTTCTAACAGAAGTTTCTGCTTTTTCTCTAATAGAGCAAGTATTTACCAATACTAAATCTGCCTCTTCTAAAATTTGGGTAGTATTGTAGCCTTCTTTATCTAGTATTGAAGCAACAATTTCACTGTCATTCATATTCATTTGACAGCCGTAGCTTTCTATGAATAATTTCTTTGTGTTTCCTACTTTATTTTCTGTAACAAGGGCCTTTCCTTGTATTTTATCGTCTATAACTTTCTCGGTTGCTTTCATATTCAAAAAGATGAAATGCAAATATACAACCAAAAATGAAAACGAGTGACAACTTGGCAGAAAACAACTTTTTTTTTGAATAGTATATTGTGTTTTTAAGGGCTATTTTTTTTATTGAAATGAAATAAAAGACGGCTGAATAAAGCTTTTTTCCATAAAATTTGAACTAAAATAGCCCGAATAAAAAAATAATAAAAAAAAACTACATACTTTTGCAGTCTTATAACACGCAGTTTGCCTCAAATTTTGAGATGCGTTAATTATGAAAATAGAAAGATACATGGCAAAGAATTTAGTAATTGTAGAGTCACCAGCAAAAGCAAAAACCATAGAAAAATTTCTCGGAAAAGATTTTCAAGTAGAGTCTAGTTATGGGCACATTGCAGATTTACCTTCTAAAGAGTTAGGGATAGATGTAGACGGAGATTTTAGTCCTAAATATATAGTTTCAGACGATAAAAAGACAATTGTTAAGAAATTAAGAACACTAGCAAAGAAGGCCGATATGGTTTGGTTAGCGAGTGATGAGGATCGAGAGGGAGAAGCAATTGCATGGCATTTAAAAGAGCAATTAGAATTAAAAGATGCCAATACAAAACGTATTGTTTTTCATGAAATTACAAAAAACGCCATTTTAAAAGCAGTCGAAAATCCTAGAGATATAGACTATAATATGGTAAATGCACAACAAGCACGTAGGGTTTTAGATAGGCTTGTTGGGTATGAATTATCACCAGTTTTATGGAGAAAAGTAAAAGGAGGCTTATCTGCAGGTAGAGTTCAATCTGTGGCAGTAAGACTAATTGTAGAGAGAGAACGTAGTATTCTAGACTTTAATGCAGAAACACATTATAAGGTAGTTGCACAGTTTTCTAATGATGAAGGGAAAACTTTTAAAGCAACAATTCCAAAGAATTTTGATTCTAAAAAATCTGCAGAAAGTTTTTTAAACTCTTGTGCAAAAGCAGATTTTTCAATCTCAGAGTTAACAAAAAAGCCCGCTAAAAAATCTCCAGCAGCCCCATTTACAACATCAACATTACAGCAAGAAGCATCTAGAAAATTAGGTTTTCCGGTAGGTAAAACAATGCAGGTTGCACAACGTTTATACGAAGCAGGTTTAATAACCTACATGAGAACAGATAGTTTAAATTTATCTGTAGATGCAAGAAATGCGGCCGAAGAAGAAATTACAAATTATTACGGTGCAGAATATAGCAAACAACGTGTTTTTAAAACGAAAGCCAAAGGTGCTCAAGAGGCGCACGAGGCAATTAGGCCAACAAGCATGAAAATGCATGCTATAGACACTGAATATGACCAAACGAGATTGTATGATTTAATTTGGAAAAGAACATTGGCTTCTCAAATGAGTGATGCTCAGTTAGAAAGAACCAATTTTAAGATTGCGAATTCTGAAAACTCAAAAATCTTTACTGCAAACGGAGAAATGATAAAGTTTGAGGGTTTCTTAAAGGTTTATTTAGAGGGAACAGATAATGAAGAGGAAGAGCAAGCAGGAATGCTACCAAATTTAAAAGTTGGAGAAAATTTAGACTATACTTTTATAAATGCAACACAACGTTTTACAAGTCCGCCATATCGTTTTACAGAAGCATCTTTAGTAAAACAATTAGAAGAATTAGGTATTGGAAGACCTTCTACATATGCACCTACAATTTCTACAGTCCAAAAAAGAGGTTATGTAGAAAAGGGGCAAAATGAAGGTGTAGAAAGAGAGTATCAACAATTAATTTTAGTTAATGGAGCCGTAAAAGGTGAAGCTTTAATAGAAAAAACAGGCTCAGATAAAAATAAATTAGTACCCACAGATATTGGGAATATTGTAAACGACTTTTTGGTTGCAAATTTCTCTAATATTTTAGATTTCGGATTTACAGCAAGAGTAGAAAATTCTTTTGATGATATTTCTGAAGGAGATGCAGATTGGATAGAAATGATAAAAGGTTTCTACACTTCTTTTCATGAAACAGTAGAAGATGTTAAAGAAAATGCAGAGAGAGAAAGTGGAGAACGTATTTTAGGGAAACACCCAGAATCTGGTAAAACAGTTTTGGTACGTTTAGGTAAATTTGGCCCAATTGCACAAATTGGTGCGCCAGAAGACGAAGAAAAAGTCTTTGCCAGTCTAAATAAAGAACAAAATTTAGGAACCATAACCATGCAAGAAGCACTAGATTTATTCTTGCTTCCAAAGACTTTAGGAACCTATGAAGATGAAGAAGTAATTGTCTCTAATGGGCGTTTTGGGCCTTATATTCGTTTTGGGACAATGTTTGTTTCTCTAGAAAAAGGAGAAAACCCAATGGAGGTAGATTTACCAAGAGCAGAAGAATTAATTGTTGCAAAACAAAAAGCAGATGCTCCAATTTATCATTATGAAGAATTGCCAGTGCAAAAAGGAGTTGGGCGTTTTGGGCCTTTTATAAAATGGAATTCTATTTTTATAAACGTAAATAAAAAGTACGATTTTGACAATCTTTCTGAGGATGATATTATTGAGTTAATCGAAATTAAGAAACAAAAAGAAATAGACAAAGTCTTACACAATTGGGAGGATGTTGGCATTCGGGTAGAGAAGGCACGTTGGGGCCGTTTTAATGTTTTAAAAGGTAAAATAAAAATAGAATTACCTAAAACTACAGATATAGATAAACTATCTAAAGAAGAAGCTATAAAAATGGTAGAGGCAAAAATGCCAAAGAAAAAAGCTGCAAAAAAGAAAACAGCAACTAAAAAGAAAACAACGGCTAAAAAAACGGTAAAAAAGAAATAATTAGTTAGTATATTGCATACTTTACTGAAAAATAATTAATGAATTTAGACTTTTTTACTCCTATAAAAGATTCAGTTGTAGCGCATTTAGAGTTACAGGCGTCTTCTTGTTTTGGTCAAAATATTCAAATTCATTCGCAAAAAGATGGTTTTCCAGACTTAGAAAATGTTCAAATAGCTATATTTGGTGTTCAGGAAGACAGAAATTCTCAAGATAATTTTGGCTGTGGAGAAGATTTACATGCTATCCGACAAAAATTATACCAGTTGTTTCCTGGCAAGTGGCATACTAGTATTGCAGATTTAGGAACAATTGACAAAGGAAATGAAGTTTCAGATACTTATTTTGCAGTAAAAGAAATTATAACTTCATTGCTTAAGAAGAATATTATACCAATAATAATTGGGGGAGGTCAAGATATTACATACGTTAACTACAGGGCTTATGATGATTTAGAGCAATCTGTGAATATAACAACCGTAGATAGTAGATTTGATTTAGGAAATTTAGAAGAAGCTTTAACATCACAATCTTATCTGAGTAAAATAATTATGCAAGAACCAAATAACTTGTTTAATTATTGCAATGTTGGGTACCAAACCTATTTTAATTCGCAAGAAGAAATAAGTTTATTAGATAATTTATTTTTTGATACTTATAGATTGGGTAAAGCTAAAGAATTAGAAAGTATAGAGCCAGCTTTTAGAAACTCAGATATTGTTTCTATAGATATTGGTGCTATTAGACAGACAGATGCACCTGCAAATTGTAATGGGTCTCCAAATGGCTTTAATGGTGAAGAAATTTGTGCTATTTCTAGATATGCAGGTATTAGTGATAAAGTTTCATCTTTTGGCATTTATGAATACAATTCTAAATATGATAATAATAACCAGACAGCACATTTAATTGCGCAAATGATTTGGTACTTTATTGAAGGTGTAAACTTTAGAGTAAAGGATTATCCGTTTTCAGGTAAAGAAAATTATCAAAAATTTACGGTTTTGTTAGAAGATGATGAGCCTTTGCTTTTTTACAAAAGTAATAAATCTGGCAGATGGTGGATAGAAATAAATATTTTATCAAATAATAAATACAAAAGACATGCGTTAATACCATGTACTTATAAAGATTACTCAGATGCTACAAAGCAAATTATACCAGAAAAATGGTATAAGGCAATGAGAAAAATGGTATAATTGTTAAAAATGAATATGAAATGCGATTAAATATGATGTCAATATTATATTTTCAAAATAATAATAAGTAAATTTACGCGTTTTGGTTAAGATCTAATATGAATATGAAGAAAGCAGCAATACTTGCACTTTTAATAACATTGTTATATAGTTGTGGCTCTAATGATAGGGGTGAATTGGTAGGAATAAAAGTTAAAAAGAAATGGTTTTCAGAAAAACCTTTTGGAATGGCTTTAATACCAGGAGGCTCTTTCACTATGGGTAAGCAAGAGGAAGATATTATAGGTACTTTAAATACTCCTACAAAAACAGTTACTGTTAGACCATATTATATGGATGAAACAGAAATAACAAACAGTGAATACAAAGAATTTGTCCACTGGGTAAGAGATTCTATTGTAAGAACAGAATTAGCAAAAAGAGCAGAAGACGATGATCTTATGGCAACGCCAGATGTAAATGGTGACGGACCTACAGGAGGAATACAAGATTATAAATTTAAAGATACGGTAGAGAATGCTACGCCATATGCAAAATTCATGTATGAGAAAGCTTTTCTTAATGATGAAAATAGAGCTTTAAATTGGGAGGAAGATCTTATTTGGAAAACGGGTGAGTATCCAGACTTGGCTTATGTAGAAGTAATGGATGCACTTTTTATTCCTAAAGAAGACGCTTTAAACGGAGTAAGTTCGTTTGATACAAAAAAATTAAATTACGTACTAAAATGGTTTGATAGTCAAGCTGCTGCAAGAGACTCTAAAGCCAACAGAGGCAAAGAGCAAAAAAGAAGTAGATTTATAAAAAGAGATACTTTTAATATTTATCCAGACACAATTGTTTGGATAAAAGACTTCAATTATGCTTATAATGATCCAATGCACCAAGATTATTTTAGTCACCAATCTTATGCAGATTATCCGGTTGTGGGTGTTTCTTGGAAACAGGCTAGGGCATTTTGTTCTTGGAGAACAAAAAAGAAGAACAGTTATTTAAAAGGGAAAAAAAATGGCGTTACAGTGCCGAATTTTAGATTACCTACAGAAGCAGAATGGGAATATGCTGCAAGAGGAGGTTTAGAATTTGCAACATACCCTTGGGGTACGGGAGGTGCAACTAGTGATAGAGGTTGTTTTTTAGCAAATTTTAAGCCCATAAGAGGTAATTATTCTGTCGATGGTGCGCTCTATACAGTAGAAGCAGAATCATATAATGCAAACGATTTTGGTTTGTATAACATGGCAGGAAACGTTTCAGAATGGACAAGTAGTGCATATAACTTATCTTCTTATTACATGGCTTCTACAATGAACCCAAATGTAGAAGATGAAAATAATAAAAGGAAAATTATTCGTGGAGGTTCTTGGAAAGATGTCGCTTATTTTTTAGAAGTAAGTTCTAGAGATTACGAATATGCAGATACTGCAAGAAGCTTTATAGGGTTTAGAACGGTGCAGGATTTTCTTGGAACAGATGTGAATTAAAAGAAAAAGATTAGAAATAAATAATAAATAATAAAAAAATGGCAAAATCAGCAAAAAGAGCGAAAATTACAAATATGGTCTACGGTTTAGGAGCAGCAATTGTAATTATAGGAGCATTATTTAAAATTATTCACTTTTCTATTGGTCCTTTAACGGGTACAGTTATGCTTACTATAGGGTTATTAGTTGAGGCAGGTATTTTTACCATGTCTGCTTTTGAAACTCCACCAGAAGAATTAGATTGGGCAAAAGTATATCCAGAATTAGCTGGAGGTGGTGGTTTTGCTCCGGGAGATAATCAAAAGAAAATAAATGCAGACGGTATGTTGTCTCAAAAGTTAGATAATTTATTACAAGAAGCAAAAATAGATTCTACTCTAATGGAAAGTTTGGGTACAAGTATGCTGAAATTTCAAAGTGCCGCATCAGGTCTATCTGCAGCAACTGAATCTGTAACCTCTACAAATAAATACAATGAAGAAATGTCTAAAGCAGCCCTTCAAATGGAGTCTTTAAACGGTCTATACAAAATACAAGTAGAAAACTCTAGCAAACAAGCAGACTTAAATACAGCGGTTGTAGAAAATACAGAAAAGTTAAAAGAGCAAATGGAAGCATTGTCAAATAACTTATCTTCTTTAAACGGCGTTTATGGGGGTATGCTCTCTGCAATGACCAATAAATAATAATTAGTTACAGGAAACTAACTTTTAAAAAACTAATTAATTATGGCAGTAGGTAAAGAAACACCAAGGCAAAAAATGATAGGTATGATGTACCTAGTATTTATTGCAATGTTGGCTTTAAATATGAGTAAAGAAGTATTGTCTGCTTTTGGCTCTACTAACGAAGGTATCGAATCAAATAACAATACTTTAATAAAGGGAAATGAGTATTTATATAAATTTTTAGAAGACAATGCTAGTGATGCATCTTCTACAAAAGAAAAATACTTACCGTTACAAGTAAAGGCACTTAAAATTAAAAGCTTATCGTCTAAATTGAATAACTTCATTCAAAGCCATAAAGATTCAATGCTTTCTACAATAGCAGATGCGAAAAATTATGTAGAGATGGATAAGTCTGAATATACAGAGACCTTTTTTAAGGGAGGTAATTACTCAAAGAAAGGAGCGGAATTTGTGAATATGATTAATAGTTATGAGCAAGATGTAATGGCTGTTCTAAATATAAAAGACACAACTTCTTCTGGAGAAATTTTGTCAGACAAACTTAAAGCTCTTGCCCAAGTAGTAGATGCTAAATTTTCTACAGATTCTGTTACAGATAGAGAAGGTGTTAAGAAAACCTTTTTAGATTATAATTATAAAGGTTACCCGATGGTAGCTACTTTAACGAATTTTACATTAGTTCAAAACAAAGTAAGATCTATTGAGAATGAATTTTTAAACACCATAATAGGTCGAACACTGGCTGACGGTGTAGAAATTTCAGGAAAGAATTTTGAGGGTATTGTAAGTTTAGATAGAGGTTCTTTTTTTCAGGGTGAAACCGTTACAGGAAAAGTTTTTCTTGGTAAAGTAGATAAAACATTACAGCCAACAAAAGTAACGCTTAATGGTCAAGACATCACTAAGAGTGCTCGTAATGGCCAAGTAGAGTTAAATATACCTGCAGGTGGAAATTTAGGGACTCAAAAAATAGTTGGAGAAATTACGTTTACAAATAGCGATGGAAAACCAGAAGTAATACCATTTACTAGTGAATTTGAAGTAGCTAAGAGACCTACACAAGCGTTTGTTTCTGCTGATAAAATGAATATTGTTTACAGAGGTATACCAAACCCTATCTCTATATCTTTACCAGAAACCAGAGGAAATGCTCTGATAAGACCTACTGGAAGTATTGTATTTAAAAAAGTAAGTGTTGGTAAGTATCTATTAACACCTGGTACAAGTCAAACAGTAAAAATTAATATTTCTGCAACTTTAACAGATGGGAGTGCACTTTCAGATAAAAAGAGTTTTAGAGTAAAAGACATACCCCCTGCTGAGATACAAATAGGAGATAAGTATGGTTATGGCATATTAATGTCAAAAAATAAGTTAAAAAAGCAAGCAATTAAAGTATCTATTCCAAATTTCGATTTTAAATTAAATATTAAAACAATAAGTTTTGTTATAAAGATTGGAAGTACTGTAGTGCAAGTTAATGGAAATACGTTAAATGCTGAAGCTAAAAGCGCAATTGAAAATGCAGGTAGTGGCAGCGTAATGGAAATATTCAATATTGAAGCCAAAGTAGTCGGGTCTCCTTATAAGTTGAAAAAGATTTATGGAGGATCAGTTGAATTACTTTAAAAACACATTTTAAAAATTAAATTATGAATTTGAAAAAGAGTTTCTTTTTTTTATTTGCAGTACTTATATCCTCATACAATGTTGCACAGGGTAAGGCAAATTTACTAAATGCTAAAACAGTTGCAGAGATTGGTGTAAAATCACAGCAGCAAATAGACGCAGATGCTACAGAGAAGCCATTAGCATACGGTATTGTTAAAGATGATGATATCTTGTGGTCTAAAGTTGTTTGGGAAATAATTGATTTAAATCAAAAAATAAATCATCCCTATTATTTTCCAATAGAAAATAAAATAGAAGCTAGTAGGTTGTCTTTATACAACACATTAGCTAACGCCTTAAATAATAAGGATAGAAAGTTTAAAATGTATACCAACTCTTATCTTAAACAGAAGGATACTATTTCTTTAAGTAAAATTAATAAAGAAAAATTAGAGTTTTATTGTAAAGCTATTGATGATAATATTCCTTTTTACCCTGGTGATATTACACACTTTAAGATTAAAGGAATGTGGTTTTTTGATAAACTTCAAGGCGAATTAAAGTATCGTTTATTAGCAATTGGTCCAGTACTTCCTATTTCGCTTGCTGCTAAATGTATTAATTTTGGTAAAATATCAGAAAATAGACAAAGACTTAGAGACAACCCAAATGCAGAAGTAGCAAATATAGAACTATTAGAACCTACTAATTTAGAACCATTGTACTGGTTATATTTTCCAGAAGTAAGGCAAGTTCTTCATAATGCCAAGGTCTTTAATTCTAAAAATGGGTTGCGTCCAATTTCTTTTGATCATTTATTAAATGCTAGAAGATTTAGCTCTGTAATTGTACAAGAAGAAAATATGTATGGTAATAGATCTATTAAAGATTATATTCCTAATAATTCTTTCTTTGAGTTATTAGAAGCAGAAAGAATTAAAGAAGATATTAGAAATAGAGAAATGGATATGTGGAACTATTAATTTCGTTTTAAGAAAAAATATTAAACGTTTGCGCGAGCAAGCGTTTTTTTGTTTGAGACCATTTCTTGCGTTTTTATATTTTATAGAGATTGTGAACGCTAATAAGCACTAAGTTTTAAAAATAAACTTATTATTTTATTGTATGAAAGTTGATTATATTATTGTTGGTTTAGGATTGGCAGGTTTGGCATTTGCAGAAGAATTAATTCTAGCAAAAAAAACATTTTTAGTTTTTGAAGATGCTTCTCAAACATCTTCTTTAGTTGCAGGTGGTGTTTACAACCCGGTAGTTTTAAGAAAATTTACAGCTGTTTGGAAGGCTGCTGAGCAGTTAGATTTAGCAATTCCTTTTTATGAACGTCTAGAACAAAAACTAAAAATTAAATTTGACGAAAAGTTTGTAATTAAACGTGCTTTTAAATCTGTACAAGAGCAGAATAATTGGTTTTCAGCATCAGATAACATTGTATTAAAAAGGTTTTTAAACCCCAGTATTGAGAATAAAAAGGTAAACGGTGTTGTTGGCGATTTTGGTTTTGGAGCTGTAAATGAAACGGGTAGAATTGATACGTTAAAATTAGTGAAAGCGTATCGTAGTTTTTTAAT
>Ga0308009_10001491_pt1 | contig 13561 bp, 14 predicted proteins | sample Neamet127_FD_203134 | JGI IMG/M metagenome (GOLD analysis project Ga0308009, IMG submission 203134) | Marine microbial communities from water near the shore, Antarctic Ocean - #127 | ecosystem: Environmental > Aquatic > Marine > Unclassified | place: Southern Ocean | collected 2014-07-24
TATCTAGTTATCAGAATATTGTATGGCGATGAAAATAACCGATGTAAAAGTAATTTCGTTCAAAGGTAAATCTAGGTCTAACCCAAGTAAATGGGGTTATGAGGTTTGGGGAGAGCAACACGACGAGGTTCACCGGATTCTCAAGATCGAAACCGACGAAGGTGCCGAGGGATTTTTCACAGGGGACAATATGTACCTTGTGGCACCGACGACGGAAGTTATCGAGCAGCTGGTGAAGCCGTTATTGATCGGCGAAGACCCGCTGAATCGAGAACTTTTGTGGCAGTGGATGATGGGTCATCACGGGATCTCTGAAGCGGTGATCGGAGCGGTGGACTGTGCGCTGTGGGATCTGGCAGGTCGGTCGGCAGGAGTTTCGGTTGCACAGCTTTTGGGTGGCTATCGAGACAAGGTCAAAGCATACGCTAGCTCTGCTCCGAACCTCGGATCACCCGAGGTCTACGCCGCCCATGCTGTCGAAATGAAAAAACGTGGCTATACCGCCTACAAGGTCCACGCCAACATCTACTGGAACCCTGAAAAAGAGGAGCCCGCTCCCAGCAAACCGGCGTTCCCGGAAGCCGATCTAGAGATATGCCGGGCAGTTCGAGACGCTGTCGGCAACGACATGGTTCTGATGCTCGATCCGTATGGCATCTACACGTTCGAGGAGTCGTTATACGTTGGGCGTGAGATCGAAAAGCTCAACTACTACTGGCTCGAACACCCGATGGACGAACGCAAGACCGAACCGTATCGTAAGCTGGCAGAAGCGCTCGATATATCCATTCTCGGGCCTGAAACAGAACCCGGCAGTCTCTACTCCCGCGCCGAATGGGCGATGCAGAACGCTTCAGACATGGGGCGGATCGACGTCAGCTTTGGAGGTATTACCGGCGTTCGAAAAGCGCTTGGGTTCTACGAAGCGATCGGGATGCAGTGTGAGCTTGAGTACGTTGGATTCGCTAATTTGGCGTTGTTAGCCTCGACGTCGGAAGAGACTTGTGAATACTACGAACGAGGCCTACTGCGACCCGAAGAGGACTACGACTCATTAGTTCCGCCGCACCTCAAGCAACCGTGTGATCCAATGGACGAAAACGGCTTCGTAAGCATCCCGCAGGGGCAGGGGCTCGGATTCGAGTTCGACTGGAACTATGTGAACGCCAACCTGGTCTAATTCGAGTTACTTAGTGGCAATTTATTCGCAGTATCGTCAACGACTTCATCGGCGTCGGTACGATCGCCTTTACCAGTATTCGTACTTATACCAAGCATCATGAGTGACCAATGTCTCTACGCATTAGCCTTCTAATAACTGAGTATATGTAATACCGTTTTGCCAGTTTTCGAACAAATTCTCGCTGTGATATCAGACAAATAAATCGCCAGTAGCAGTACCATGCATCATCAGCGGTAGATTTCGAACCGCTTCCAGACACGAAGTATCCAAAAAGTCGAGCCAAATGCCAGAACTCGTAACGTCATCAACGGAATTCGAACCAGTTGCGAATTGGGCCAAAATCCCCCATGGTTTGTGGATCAAAGAGGCAACTTCAGTTGCCGTTGATGCCGACGACAACGTCTACGTATTCAACCGTGGCGTACAGCCAATTATTGTGTTCGATCCCGACGGCAATCTGATCAACATGTGGGGCAACGACAACCCGCCTGACAAGGTCCGTATTCTTACCGATCCCTACGGAACCAAAGCGATGTTCTGGGACACTTGGTTCTCACGACCTCACGCCATCACTATCGACCACGAAGGCAACGTTTGGCTGGTTGACGACACCGGCCACCAGATCAACAAGATGTCACCTTCAGGCGAGTATCTGATGCAGATCGGAACTGGCGAAGAGGCTAAGGCCCAGAGCGGCGAGATGTTCAACAAGCCGACTGACGTTGCGATTTCCAAGAAAACCGGAGATATTTTCATCTCAGATGGTTACGGAAACTCTCGGGTGCACCGACTCGATAAAGACGGTAACCACATCCTGTCGTGGGGCACGTCGGGTACCGACCCTGGGGAGTTCAATCTCCCACACAGCCTTACATTGATCGACGATGAAGAAGTTATCGTTTGCGATCGAGAAAGCCACCGAGTTCAGGTGTTCTCTATCGATGGTGAATTCCGTCGAGAATGGAACGCTCACAAGGCTGTAGCAGTCGAAGTTACTGGCACAGGTGATGATGTTCGAATCTACGTAGCAGAGCAGGGTCCAACGTCCGGTTCTCCTTCTAGGGGCAACAAGAACGTCGGTAACCGTGTTGGTGTTTACGACCGACACGGCAATCGACTTACCCGATTCGGCAGCGAAACGTTTGGTGAAGAGCCAGATCAGTTTCTGTGGCCACACAGCATGGCGATCGACTCAAAAGGCAACGTCTACGTCGCTGAAGTCTCATTCGTCGAATGGGGCCGCTACCAGGAACCACAACGCGAATTCGCATCTCTACGCAAATGGAAACGTAAATAAGGCACACTTCCTGAGGCTACCATCGGCTATGTCCAGACTCCTGTGGAGGGACCTTAGGCGAGGACTAGATGCAGTGGTGACGAGAACAACGTACAACTCATCCCTGTTCGATAAGTGGGCGCATGTATAACCGTTCACCCCTACGCCAAATCAGCGAGTACAGTTCTTTGCCGCTCGATGTAATAACCTGTTCTACATACATACCCACGTAAGCACTAAGGTCAAGCTATTTATGAGCAATGTAACGATTCGAGATATCAAGACTATTCTCACTGAGCCAGACAATATTCGGCTCGTTATCGTCAAGATCGAAACTTCTGAACCAGGTCTTTACGGCATCGGCTGTGCAACCTTCACACAGCGACCAACTGCAGTAGCGGCTGCTGTCGATGACTATTTACGACCCTTCCTTATCGGCAGAAACGTAGCCGACATCGAAGACATATGGCAATCGTCGTACGTTTCGTCTTACTGGCGCAACGGTCCAGTGCTGAACAACGCACTTTCTGGCGTCGACCAGGCGCTCTGGGACATCAAAGGCAAGATGGCAGGCATGCCTGTGTACGACCTACTCGGTGGTCGAGCACGCGTGGCAGCCCCTGTTTACGTTCACACTTCTGGTGAAACTCACGAAGAAGTCGGTGACAAGGTTCAGGCCTACGTAGAACAAGGCTTCCACCACGTCCGTGTGCAGATGTCTACTCCTGGATACGCAACCTACGGCAACAAAAACGCAGCTACTGGCACGAACTCCGGCGGCAACCAAAACGTACTCGAAGGCCCTATCGCCAACACCGATTGGCTGCGTGAATACCAAGCTGACAAGCTTTACGCTCACCCGGGTGGAGTCTACGAACCCAAGCCATACATGCGATCGGCTCTGGGTCTATTTGAATACATCCGAGAACGGTTCGGATACGGACTAGAAATTCTTCACGACGTTCACGAACGAATACCACCGATTCAAGGTGTTTGGTTCGCAAAAGAAGTCGAGAAGTACCAGCTGTTCTTCCTAGAAGACCTGTTCAGCCCTGAAGACCAGGCCTATTTCAAGATGGTTCGCGAGCAGTGCGCCACTCCAATAGCAATGGGTGAACTGCACAACAACCCACACGAAGTGGTTCCGATGATTCAGAACCGTCTGATGGATTTCATCCGAATTCATATGTCTCAGATCGGTGGAATCACACCGGCCCGTAAACTTGCTGCAATGGGGGAACTCTACAACGTTCGAACTGCATGGCACGGCCCTGGCGATACTTCGCCTGTTGGTCACGCTGCGAACATGATGTTGAACTTGAACACCTACAACTTCGGTATTCAGGAAGCCAACATTCCTTCGGAGCGAACTCGCGAGATGTTCCCTGGAACTCCAACACTGAAGGATGGCATGATGTGGTCAAACGGTAAGCCTGGTCTCGGCATCGACATCGATGAAGATATGGCCGCCAAATTCCCGTTCAAAGAACGCGAGTTTGGCGGAGCGTGGGACACCGTTAGACGAGCCGACGGATCAATGGTCAAGCCATAGCTGCCGAAGGCGAGTTTTCTACAAGGTAGGTTGTTCGTAAGAAATACAAAACAGCCCGGTGAATTTCATCGGGCTGTTTTCATTTAATCATTCGTAGATAACCGCTACTTAGACTTTTCGAAGCTGATTCCGCCTCCGCGCAAAGTGCCGCCAAAAATCAGGGCAACAATGCCAGTCGTCATCAGAACAATCAAGCACATGTTCGCATCAGCTTGGAATTCCTCATTCATGCCCATCAAAATACTAATCACATCGATTACAACGCCTCGACTGAAGGCTATCGATCCCGGCATGTTGAATGCTCACCACAAGCTTGAAATTCTCAGCCCAATCATCGAATCTGCAAACTACGTAGTCGTGATCCTAACTAGTCCAACCGGCATAACCGAGTCAATCACGCTACAAGCAGCGTAACACCCAACTACGCCTCGACGATTTCAAGTTCTTTCGTGATGTCGATACTAGTGTAGATACTTCGATACACCGGGCATGAATCTGCGTGCAAATCAAACGCCCGCTGAATCGCTGCGGTTTTCTCTTCACGTAGCGCTGAATCGACTTTCAGCGTGTACTTCACGTGAACGCGCTTGATCACAAGTACACCACTCTCTTTTTCAAGCTCGCCAACACTGTCTGAGTGAAGGAAGCCATCGCCAGCCGGAATCCCGCGAGCCTCAAGGGCACCGCCAAATGTTCCAGTCATTCAACCAGCGGTTGAAGCGATGACGTAATCCAGAGTGGTCGTATACGGATCGACGACGTTGTTGTCGACTCCATAGTGTTCGGCTACTTCGGAGTGAACTCCAAGCATCACAGGACCATCATGAGCGGGTATGAACGCTCTACGGATCGGACCCTTCACACGTTCAATGCGTACATGCGACCGGTATGCAACCGGATCGTTCGCTTCTTCTATTTTCGTCATCAAGTCCCCTCGAAATCTTTCTTAAACTCACCCATCTCCTTTCCCACAGGAAGAAAAGTTGTCCAGCAAGCTAGTTACCAAGCGCCTTCGCCTTTAGGAGCCTTCGTTACCCACGGCTGCTTGCGTGGCTCGTCGATGCCCTGAAGCAAAGCCGAAATGTAACCATAGCAAAACGCAAACGCTGTTCCTTGAGCATCGTCACCGCTGATATCAGGAACGTGGTCAGGCATCAGCATGTACTTGTATCCAACTTCTTGATAGACCTTGATGATCTCTGAGAAGTCGATCGAACCTTCGTCCGGGAAGGCTTCCATGAAGTCGAGCTTGTGTCCACGAATGTTTCTGAAGTGAACGTTGAATATCTTATTTCGTGAACCGAACCAGCGGATCACATCAGCGATTTCTTTACCTGGGTCGTCGAGCATTTCAGTAACTGTGCCCTGACAGAAATTCAGACCATGGTATTCACTTTCGTGCATCTGCACAAACTTCTTCATGCCATCTATAGTTCCGAGCACCCGAGTCACGCCCATGTAGCCATCTGGCGTGTACGGGTCGTGCGGGTGGCAAGCCAAGCGCACTTTAGCCGATTCAGCTGCTGGAACAGCTCGCGATAGGAAGTATTCGATGCGTTCCCAATTATCTTCGATTCCAACAACGCCGGCAATGGTGGGGGGTGCGTCTTGGTCCATTTTCGACCATCTGAATGTCGAGTTTGAAGATCCACCTCGACCTTCCTCACGCTCCGAGCGCGGGATGCCAATGATGTTCATATTGTATTTGACTGCCGGAATGCCAACTTCGCCGCAAATACGAATAATATTCTGAATCGAATCGATTTCTCGGTCACGTTCAGGGCTCTTACCGAGCATTACGTTCGGTGACTGTGAACGATCAATCGGCGTCGATGAAAGAGGAATCTGAACCATATCGAGTTCGATTCCATACGAGTTGACCTTTTCACGGTGACGCTTCAGGTCATCGACAGTCCAGCCATGCGGATCGCCCGGTGGGTCGGAGCAGATGTTCACCACCCCAAGCTGTGCCCACTGTTCAAAATCCGAGTCGTTCCGTGCTGCTACCTGAGTTCCAACATGCATAAATCGAGCCTCCGAGAGTTCCTAGGTTCAAGATGGCGGAAGGTTAGCAGTTGAATCAGCGCTAAGTGGCGCTTCGCACAGTGGATGAGGCGACGATTGCCGCGTTGATAGCATCGATGTTACTGGTAGCGAATGTCTCGATAGAGCGAGGCTTACTACCGCTGATTTTCTCAACGTTATCGGAGTAAACCGCCATCGTTCCGGCACGAACTTCTTCGTAGACATCCGCAATGTCTTTGGCGCTATCGTCATTGTCCGCTTCTAGTTCACATAAATACGCAGCGGGATCAAGATTTACGTAACTTATCTCTCGATCAATAGCACTCGAAAAAGCTGATGCGACTCGCTCCATCGAAATGGTTTCTGGTCCGGTTAGCAGAGCGTGATTGTGAAGCACATCTACACTTGAGAGTAATGCGGCAGCACACTCTCCGATGTCGTAAGCATCAATTGCGCCAATCTCACCATCATTGGCAGGCGCTTCTAGCGTCACCACGCCTGCGTTATTAATTTTCAACAGAGAAAAGTAATTCTGCATAAAGTAGTGAGGTCGTAAAAATGAGTATGGAACACCTATTTCGGAGATCGCAGATTCGATTTCAGCGTGCGCTACCGACCATGCATATAAACGATTACCTGAATCGCTCGACGACAATTTCACAATGTGTCCGACACCTGAATCTTTAGCGACCTGCGCCACATTAATTTCCTGTTCAACTTGTCGATCATTGTCGACCGAAACGATGAAGACCCCTTCGCATCCGTCGAGCGCATTCTCAATAGACTGCGAATCATCGAAGTCGCCCAAAACCAACTCAACGGCCATTCCGAGCGTCGCCATCTTGCCTCGTTCTATGTCGCGAACTAGCGCTCGCACGCCGACGCCACGATTCACCAACGACTCCGCAACATGCATGCCTGTTTTACCGGTAACTCCGCTCACAAGAACAGTCAAAAATATTTACCTTAATACGACTAAATCGTTGAACTTGAACGTCTAACTGCATCGAGCCACCCAGCGTATAAATTGGTCCGCTCTGACTCGCTTATTGAAGGTTCATATCGAGCTGAAGCCTTCCACAAACTGCTTATTTCGTTCTCAGATCGCCACAATCCAACACCTCGTCCTGCCAAGAACGCTGCACCCAGTGCTGTCGTTTCAGAAACGTTTGCGACTTCAACAGGTCTATCGAGAATATCTGCCTGAAACTGCATAACGAACGGATTGTCGCTCTGCCCACCATCTGCCCGAAGTGGCTGATTCGAACGGGTTCGCCCACCCTCCATAGCACCCACAACATCCTTCACCTGAAACGCTGTCGACTCGAGCGCAGCCCTTACGATGTGGTATTGCGAAGTTCCACGGGTCATACCGGTTATCGAAGCTCTCGCATAAGGCTGCCAGTGAGGAGCGCCAAGGCCAACAAACGCAGGAACGAAATACACGCCCTCGTTTGACTCAGCCACAAGTGCCATATCTGAGGTTTCAGCGGGATTCGAAATGATTCCGAGTCCGTCACGAAGCCACTGAACAGTCGCCCCCGTTACGAACACCGATCCTTCAATAGCGTAATGTTTCTTCGCACCAATCTGGAAACCCAACGTAGCCAGCAATCCGGTATCACCGGGTCCCGACTGTTGAATTGGCGGAGTTGATCCTCGGTTTGCCAGTACAAATGCGCCCGTACCGTATGTGCACTTGATCTGACCATTCCGAAAACATGCCTGACCATAAAGAGCAGCGTGCTGATCGCCAGCCATCGCTGTAATCGGAATCTCAGCTCCAAATACCGATTTATCGGTAACTCCAAAATCATCTGACGACCCACGCACTTCGGGCAACATCACTTCTGGAATATCGAACAGCTCCAACATCTCAGGGTCCCACTGTAAATCGTGAATGTTCAGAAGCATGGTTCGAGAAGCATTAGTGGCGTCTGTAGCGTGCAAAGCACCTTTCGTTAGCCGCCAAAGCAGCCAACTGTCGACTGTTCCGAAGCACAGCTCACCAGCTTCAGCACGAGCCTGACCATTGGGAATAGTCGCCAGCAACCACATCAGCTTTGTTGCACTAAAGTAAGCATCGACTATCAGCCCAGTAGCCTGGCGAATGTCTCGTACGCGATCACCACGACCCAAGTCGGCACAAATTTCGGCAGTCCTGCGATCCTGCCACACAATTGCGTTGGCGACAGGACGACCCGTAGCTCGCTCCCAAACAATCGTTGTCTCGCGCTGATTGGATATCCCAATTGCAGCTATATTTTCTGGCGCAAGTTGAGCCCGTGCGATAGCTTGCTTCGCGACACTAATGGCCGCCTCGGCAATTTCGATCGGGTCATGCTCAACCCAGCCCGGCTGAGGAAAATGCTGAGACAGCTCGACCTGCGCCGACCCCACGGGCGTTGCCGACGAATCGAAAACGATAGCGCGGGTTGAAGTCGTACCCTGGTCAATTGCGAGTATGTGTTCTGGCATATCGCTGTACTTTACAGACTCACCTGTCTCATCGCTTTATTACGTGGCGTCTCATCGGCATATGACTTAGTGGATCATTCCCCAATTACTGCGATTCACTGTGAAATCAATTGGGGGCTCACTCACGTCGAACCAATCGGGTCATACCGATATGTGAATTCCCTGATTCCATATCCAAGCTTCATAATGAAGGAATTGTCAATACAAAAGGCGTCACACTATTCGTATGATTCGAAGCATCATGCTCGTCCCCAGAACAGCTTTCCGTTGACGATACTCCGTCTGACGGCAAGACCATTACTATCGAATCCGACTAACTGTCGAGAATCCCCGTTAACTCAGTCATATCTTCGGCAGTTAACTCCCACTCGGCTGCGGCTGCGTTCTGACGAATCTGCGCGGGCGTACTTGCACCAGCGATCACCGAACCAACCGATTGTCGAGCAAGAATCCAAGCAAACGCCAGTTCAACCATCGTATGATTGCGTTTCTGAACGAACGCTTCTAACTGGTCGAGAATGTCGAAATTATCTTCAGATAATCGCTTGCTCTGCGCATCAGGAGTCAGTGCCAATCGAGTATTCTCAGGAACGGCTTCGTTTCGGCGGTACTTACCAGTCAAGAATCCGTGTGCAAGCGGGAAGTACGGCAACGTGCCTAGTCCGTACTTTTCGGAAACAGGCAGAACGCCACGCTCGACACTTCTATCCAGCATCGAATACTCGGGCTGAGACGAAATAAACGGTGTGTAGCCGTTGTGCTTAGCTGTCCATTGTGCGTCAGCTATTCGCCATGGCTCGAAGTTTGAAAGTCCAATGTAACGAACTTTCCCGTCTCGAACCGCATCATCCAACGCTCGAAGGGTCTCCTCAATAGGCGTATCAGGATCCTGTCGATGCATCTGATACAAGTCGACGTAGTCCGTCTGCAATCGTCTCAGTGAACCTTCCAGCGAATCCATGATGTGCTTTCGAGATCCACCCTTACCGTGCGGCCCCTCTTCCCAGAGCATGCCGAACTTGGTGGCGATCAATGTTTCATCACGTCGATCAACCAGCGCTCGTCCAATGATCTCCTCCGAGTTGCCGTGAGAGTAAATATTGGCTGTATCGATGAAGTTGATTCCCTCATCCATACCGGCGAATATCACTTCCCGGGCCTCTTTGAATTCCATTCGACCACCAAAGTTATTGGTTCCGAGACCAATAACACTGACTTCAAGACCGGAATTTCCGAGGTGCCGATATTTCATATGTATTTACTTTTATGCTCTGAACAATTGCTTCAGATGAGATCTAAATTAATGAGGGACTTTCGTAAACGTGGGTGATTATAGTGGGCAGGAATAAAAACGGGGCTATCGTAGTGGCACTACGCACACGTCCGGCAGTATTAAGTCCCGCATAAAGACTACTCAATGACACTCGAACAACTCGTAATTGGCCTCATTCGAATCGGAGGGTCGCAATTGCGCTATTCCCGTTCCGAATTATTGGGTTCACAGCGTTCGAGCTAAGCCATGTAAGGCCAGTTATTCAAAACTATCGAGTCGATCTCTAATTTCGCAACTTTCTAAAACTAAAAGTTGCTGCGAACGAACCTACCAAACCTGCGCATCACCCTCACGTCTTGGATCTGATGCAGCAAACAGGGTTCCGTTCTCAAGATCGACCTGAATAGCACCCTCGCTTCCGGCTCCACCCCATTGACCAGTCGATTCAACAGGTTGACTCCGTTCATTAAGCCCTGCGATTACCTCTTCACCCGCACGATCTTCTATCTGAAGCGAATCAGTAGTGGATCGAGGTACTGCAGAATCAGTGCCAGCTTGATTATGTGTCCAGCGAGGGCCATCAATAGCCTCTGCGACGTTCAAGCCATAGTCGAACACGCTGGTAACGATCTGCATATTCGTTTGAACCTGCGTATCAGCGCCTGGAGTACCGCAAACCAGCTCAAGCTTCCCACCTTCTTCAACAGGCTTAGAGAAGACCATTACAGGGTTCATCGTGTGACGAACTCGCTGACCAGGATTTAGATAGTCGATGTGGTCTGGCTCTAAGTGCCAGTAGGTCATACGGTTATTCATCAATATTCCGGTCGAACCTGCGATGACGCACGAACCAAACATCGTTTGAATGCTTTGCAGCTCACCAACTGAATTGCCCCATCGATCGACCACACAGAAGTGGGTGGTATCGGTTCCAGCCGAATGCAAACGACCACCTCTACGATGTTTTTTCTCTACGCTAGGTGAACGATCCATGAACGCCCACGGATCGCCTTCAGAAACTTTCTCGGCTGCACGCTCTATGTCGATCAATGCCGCACGCTCGGCAAGATATTCAGCGTTCAGTAAACCTTCGATAGGAACATCAACGTAGTTAGGGTCAGCCAAATACGCTTCACGATCAGCAAATGCCAGTTTCTTCGCCTCGACCATTAGATGAACCGATTCAGGCGACATGTAGCCGTACTCCTTAGGATCGAATTGCTCGAACATGGCTAGTTCTTGCAACAGCACATGCCCACTCGAATTCGGCGGTGCCTCGTAAACAGTTCGACCTCGATAGTTCACAGCTACCGGAGCCTGCCATTCGACCTTGTGTCGCTTCAAATCCTCGTAGGTCAGCAATCCATCGTGCTCTTCGGAATAACGTGCGATCTCCCGTGCAATATCGCCTTCGTAGAACGCGTCCCGACCCAAATCAGCGATCTGCTTGTAAGTTCGAGCCAAATTTGGATTACGTCGAATCTCGCCCGGTTTCAACCAATTTCCGTTCGGGGCAAACACGGGTCCTGAAGTTGAAGAACTTCTCAGTACCGGATTTTGTGCCGCCATTTGAGATTGAAAGTCAGATACCGGAACACCATCTTCGCACAGCTCGATAGCTGGCTCCAAACACTGAGCCAGCGTCAATATTCCGTGGCGTTCATGTGCGCTCAATAGCGCATCGACAATTCCCGGGACAGAAGTCCCCAAAATGCCTGTGTAAGGAATCCCGTTTGAGTACTTGTCGGCGGTTGCAGATAGAGGCGCCGCCCCCGTTCCATTAGCGACTTCGACTGATTTGTTGGCTGCCATGTGAACCATCACAAACCCATCGCCACCAATCGATGACCCTTGCGGTTCAGCGGCTCCCAATGCGAACGCTACTGCAATCGCAGCATCGACAGCGTTTCCGCCCCCGTAGAGAACCCGCATCCCTGCCTGTGCAGCCATCGTGTGGTTGGCTACCACAGCTCCCTTGCTTCCAATCTTGGGTGGACGGTACGCTTCACCAATCAGGCCGTGCGGAGAGAGAGAACTGTCCATGAGCTAAAAAGCATCCTTACTTACGGAGACAATCATATTTTCCAGATCAAAGCCGTTCCAAATCACGAATTTTCCGGAAGTTTAGCAGTAGCCAACATTTGTATGCCCAACCGAGTAGCTGTTCTGACTAATTTCCGAGATAGAACCGGCCATCACAGAGTGCCATCCATGCAATGTCGTTGTTGCCATCGAATCTCTGACGAACTTTGCACTCTTTTGTTAATACTAAGGATTAGGCCATATGAAGCCCGCAGTTGAATGCGCCGTCTTCAAATCATTGGCCACTGCAATCAGCTCGTCTTTCGCCGTGCTTTTCACATCACAGGTTCTTGCGAGGTAGCAATCTCTCGAGTACTTACCTTGAATGTCGTACATCACGTCGCAGGCTTCAACAATCGCAGCACTATACGAAGTGTCGGTTATTTCACCAACTCGTTCGGAACTACAAACACCGAATCGGTAGTTTCCGACTTTCCAATGCTTCGGACTGGTTGCCGCCATCATGATCTCACCTTGTGAAACCAAGAAAGGTGCAATTCCTGAATCTTCAAGATCCGCATGTGCACCGGCCGTATTGATGTCCAAATCACTTTCAGCCGTAACGGACCCTATACCTTCTTGAGCTGTGCCGATCGTTTTCATAATCAACGGCGACAAAATGAGTAGTAGTAGAACTGCAGCGATTAAAACTGTTCGCTTTGACGGACTGAGCAACGCTCGTTTGATTCGTGCTGACCGAGAGTTGTCTTCGTCGTACACAAGACCCATGAGTTTTAATTCCTTAGGAACAGCGCCATATAGGCAACCGAATTCTCTATAAACAACGAAAAATTTGTTGTTTATAGCTGTGATTTATCGAACAAATTATACGATAGCATCCAACAGCTACGGCAGCCCCTGCTCAAGCACTTCGTACGGAAGAACGAATCCAGCATCCGAGAATTCTGACCAAACTCTACTCATCGCAGCTCGAAGTTCTTCTTTGGCAATTTCTGGCACATTACAGTCGGAAGCCAAGAAGCAACTGCCAGAGTACTGTTGCTGAATATCATCGAGTTCGTCACATGCCGTGATTATTGCAGTTGAATATTTACTGGCAGGGAGCTGAGATAGATTCTCTCCCAAACACGCCCCGGATCTGAATGAAACAACCTTCCAGTCAAGCGGTCCTTGAGCATCGATCATCGTATTAACCTGGTGATTGAGCCAAGGTGTGATCTGACTCGGCACAATAGCTCCAAGCGAAAGTATGCCCGCTTCGTTGAGTTCTTTCTTCTTGGCTATCGCTTCTAAGCTACCCCGAGTTGTTGAAACCCAACCCGGTACGAACGGGCCAAGAACCACCACGGCAATCACAATCAAAATGAGGATGATTGTCAGCATTGAAGGATTACGTAGTTCACGCCTAAAGCGAGCAGTACGTGATTGGCTATTGTCGAACGAAAGATCCATAAGTAAATTCAATACGATTGTGGCAAGTTTAATTCTTCAGCCAAGATTCATCAACAAAGCCGCACTTGCTAGCGATACAACCCAAATAATTCAGCCACACATAGTACGCCCCGTATAATTAGCATTTACAGACATCTTATCGTGACTTGAACGGTTTTAAGCTACTGCCATTGCCCTTGATTCTCATACTATGGTCGCACTAAATTCGAATTCTCAAACCCAAGCCAACCACGCTAGTACGGATCAACTCTGAACTCCGAAATTACGTCTTCGTTGAGT
>Ga0308009_10001498_pt1 | contig 13537 bp, 15 predicted proteins | sample Neamet127_FD_203134 | JGI IMG/M metagenome (GOLD analysis project Ga0308009, IMG submission 203134) | Marine microbial communities from water near the shore, Antarctic Ocean - #127 | ecosystem: Environmental > Aquatic > Marine > Unclassified | place: Southern Ocean | collected 2014-07-24
CAATGTTCCCACTTTGATCACTCCTTGATCCCCCTGCCTAAACGTTAAGCAGGGAACTGTATTCAAGGGGTCAAAATTCGATGAAAAAACTCAGCTCAAAGGGGTCAAAATTACTCGAAAATCAACACCTGCGGGTCAGTTTGAACCCCATCCTGTGATTCCGGGGACTGCTTTTCACCTTTGGGTGGGCCCTCAGATTGTGAACTGTCCGTATCTGCGCCAGATGCCGACTTTTTGGAGGCCAGTTTCTGATCGTCTACGCTGTTGTCGCCACGTGACGTTGAGGCAGACTGCCCAGAGCCATCCTGGGTTGGATCGCTAGCTGCATCAGTTGCCGTGTCACTCGAGGCGTCGCCGGGATCGTCCGCCGAACCGGATGGTCCGGGTTGACCGCCGGCATCTGGATCTGCATCGGCGTCTCCCCCCTTCTGACCGCCATCGCCAGCCTGCTGCTGGTCGGTTGAATCGTCAGAACCCGACCCATCACCGTCATCAGACTGTTGACTGTCCTGGTCATCGGCGTCGCCCTGCTCGCTGGTCTCGCCCTGCGATGATTCCTGCGATTGCTGAGCTTGTTGCGCTGACGACTCCTGTTCTTGCTTGAGCAGCGAAATGATTTCGCCAGCTGCTGCAATCACCAGTGAAGTGCTCGTGGCCCAGGCCGCGGCCAGCGCGAGCTTTTCGATTTGATCTGCCAGCTCGGGACTCACCTTGGAGCGCCACAAATCACGCTGCTGTGTGCCAATGCCCTTAACTGACGAATATCCCAGAACCGACTCAAAGAGCCAGTCCTGAAGGTAACGAATCAGGCACAGTACAAGGTCAGCATCGGGGTCAACGACCCCTTGGCGCTTTGTCTCGACAAACTTTTGCGTGAGGCCATCAAGCCAGGTGCGGGCACCCGGAAATACGCAATTGATCAGACGCTCGATCCTGACATCCTCAAGGACGTTGATAAGCATCTTGTGAAGCGGGGTTTTCGAAGCTTCGACAAAAGCCTCAAAGTCGGAGCTCCTGATGTGGCCGGCTTCGTGCACCAGATACCCAAGAGAGTAAACGGCGAGTTCGTCGCCCTTGTAGGGCAACGGGGGGAAAAAGATGACCTTACCGTTGGTTGAGGCCGTCGATGCATGCGGATCGGTTCTTATTTGAACGCCAGTCCCAGCTGCTACCACTCCAAGAATGTATGGCAACGAGTTGACGAGATGTTTGTCATTCATGACAACCTTTCAAAGAAGAAAGGACCCCCGAAGGGATCCTTTCTGATTTAGAAGCCGAAGGGGTTGTTGTCCACTGGGGCAACGTAGACCACTTCCTGCTTGAAAGCCGCAACAGGTGGAACTGCTGAGGCGGTCTCGCTGCCCACAACGATTTGGGGCGGCGATGTTTGATGGACCAGCAATGCAGCGGGTGCATCCACCACAACGGACGCGGGCTTTGCTTGAGGCAAGCTCCCGAACACGTTGTCATAGGTATCCAGCACGCCGGTGTCCTCGACCTTTTGGGCCAGCTGGAGAGCCGAATCTGGCTTTTCCAGCATCGACGTCAGCAGGACCAGATCACGCAGGCTTGAGCCTTCGATTCGCCCTTCTTTTGGCATAACCAAAAGCACATGGCGAATCATTTGGGCCAGGGCACCGACTCGGCTGTCCATAAAGATGAACCCGTCGAGCTTGTCCGCCATCTTGAGCAGCGGGCTGAAGGCGCGGCGGTTGACACCGCTTTTGCCAAAAAGACTTTCCTCCGAGAGGGTCTTGGCCGCCTTCGCGATGTCGAGCAGGAGCTCACCCAAGAGCCCACCGACTTTTGTCGAGAGGTTCTTGGCCATCAGGCCGTCGCTGTCACCAGGACTGATTCCAATGCCGTTCCAGTCGAAGCCGATTTGGGCATCAACGTAGTTCGCACTGAAGGCGCTCTGTTTGATGATGTCAGTCCACTGAGGATTCAACTTCGCGTATTCATCCAGGACGGAGTCGTAGCGTGCCACCAGGTCAGCTTTCAGGCTCAAGCCCTTTTGCTTGAGTTCCTCAAGCTTTTCAGCGAGAGCGTCCTTCTTGGAATTTGGCACTGCGAAGCCGCCCATGAATGGGGGCGCAACCAAAGCGCATGCGGTCTGCATGGCGCGCTTGACCGCGGTCAGCTTGGCGAGTTCTTTTTTGTCGAACACGCGCTTAACGCCAAGTGCCATAACGGCTTTGGATGCGTCGGTGTCGATGGTCACATTCAGCGCTTTCTTGAGGTCAGCTGCTGAGAGTTTCCGGTTCCCATGAAACAGGGAAATATTGAGCGTGAACAACGTGATGTGTTCAAGCGTTTGCTGGACTATTGCCACTGCAAATCTCCTAAAAAAGAAGGGTGAGCCCACGAGGGTCTGCCCCGTGGGTAAAGGCTGCAAAAGCGCAGCTGCTTGACGAGCTGGTGCTCGATCAGAAATGCACACGGAAAAATGTGAATGTCTGATTGAACTCAAGCTGAAAGTCAGTGGAAGTCACATGGTGTGACGCTCAAATAGACCGTGGTCCTCGGCTCCGTTATGAAGGGGAGCTGCCTTTGTCTGGATTATTGCACAGCAAAGGGTGAATTACAAGGAAACAAAGGGCAAAAAAAGACCCCCAAACGCCGAAGCGGATGGGGGTCAAGAGGAGGATTCTTGTTAGTCCTTTACGGTGCTAAAAATAGTCCTTTATGGGGTAAAACCCAATTTTTTGCCGTGGCAAACGACAATTAACCGCAGGCTCCGATAGAACCACAGCTTGTGCAGCGTTCGCAGCCATCAGACTTGATGACAGCGTGTGCCCCGCACTCACCGCACTTCTTGCCGTGAACCACAGAATTGACCGTCTCTACGATCCGCGCTGGAGCAGCGACTGCCATTGCAGGCTGGGCGAACGTCAAACCAGACTTCACCATCTCCCCCACAGGGATCTGGTTGCCTTCTGCGTCCAGAAAACCCCGCTTGTGCAGGATCTGCTGGATGGCATAGGCCAACGCACCGACTTCGGAGTCATGGAAGCGCGGCACTTTCGTACCATCTGCCTTGACGTAGTAGCCATACCGGACGCGACCGCGATCAGACTTGACCTGGCGGGCGTCTTGCAACGCCTTGCTCAGGAACCCGCTACGCGCATTCAGCGATAACTGGCGCGAAAAACTGGAAATCCATTCTTGAGGCACGTCAGTTTGACTGCTTGGAATGAATATCTCAATCGGCCGCTCGATCACGACTTTCCGACCATCGACCATGCCCTCAACTTTCGCAAAGGACACCGACAGGTAGATCGACTTGTCACCCGAGTCGGTGATGTAGTGGATACGGCTGTTCACCGCATCCAGGTCGCCCTCAGGACGACGCTCAAAAATCACCTTCAGGGGGTCCACATCTGCGACCGCTTCAGGTGCCTTCTCGATGGCCGCTGTCCCGACACTCAGGACTGAACCCAATGTGCTGTTCGGGCGGTAAGTCGCAAGCCCTTTCAAGTTGCTCTTCCAGGCCTGTACGTAAAGGTTTTTGAAATCCTCATACGGGTAATCTTCCGCGACATTCACCGTCTTGGAGATGGCGGTGTCAACGAAAGGCTGAACAGCGGCCATGACAGCCAAATGCTCAGATGCAGTCATTTCCATGGCAGTCACAAACGACTGGGGAAGGACTTCTTCGACCAGAAGCGTCTTGCCTTCATGCTCAAAGGACTGCTGATAGCCGGTCACAGCCATCAGCAAAGGGTCGCGCAGATCCTGCGGGCACACGGTTTCAAGGAACACACGGAAGCCGTGGTCAAGAACCGGGTAGTGCACGTGGCCTTCACCAACACGCTTTTTGCGGTTGTAAGCCAGCGCGAAGGGCGGCTCGATGCCGTTGGAGGCATTGTCCGCAAACGCCAGACTGACAGTGCCGGTTGGAGCAATGGACAGCAAGTGGCTGTTGCGAATCCCGTGTTCACGGATGCGCGCCTTGATGGACTCAGGAAGTCGCGAGGCAAAGGTGCCTTCCTGCAGGTACTTTTCAGCATCAAACAGTGGGAATGCCCCCTTTTCGATGGCCAGATCCACAGAAGCATCGTACGCAGCATCCCGCATCAACGTGGCAACGTGACGAGCGAGGGAAACGCCGGCGTCGCTGTTGTAACGGACACCCATCATTGCCAGCATGTTGCCCAGCCCTGTGAAGCCGACACCAACGCGGCGTTTGCTACTGGACTCCATTTCCTGCTGATCAAGTGGCCAGTGAGTCACATCCAGGACATTGTCGAGGAAACGAACTTGCAGCTTGACGGACTCGACGAAGGCTTGCTCGTTAAAGGTTGCCTTGCCGGTGAACGCGTCCTGCACGTATTTTGGGAGGATGATGGGACCCAGGTCACAGCAGCCGTACTTTGGAAGTGGCTGTTCCGCGCAAGGATTTGTCGCATCGATGACTTCAGCGTAGTGCAGATTGTTGTCTGCATTCATGAGGTCCAGGAACAGAATACCTGGCTCCGCGAAATCGTAGGCTGATTTCATCACAACATCGAAGATCTCCCGGGCCGGCATCTCGCTGTACACCCAGAGATCGTCATGGCGCTGAAATGCGCCTGCAGCGATCAGATCTTGCGATGGTGCAGCTTTGTGCACGAGCTGCCATTTCGCGTCACTTTCAACGGCTTCCATGAAGCCGCTGACAATGCCGACTGACACGTTGAAATTGTTCCACCGGCCTTCCGTGCGTTTCGCCGTGATGAACTCCATGACATCGGGATGGTTGATCTTGAGAACACCCATCTGAGCACCACGTCGTGCGCCTGCGGACTCGACCGTTTTGCACGATGCGTCGAACACATCAATGTAAGAACAGGGTCCAGATGCGTTGCTGGCAGTGCCTTTGACAAACGAGCCCTTCGGGCGGATACGCGAAAAGTCGTAGCCGACCCCACCACCGCGACGCATTGTCTCGGCCGCTTCCCGCAGCGCCTCGTAGATGCCGGGGTAACCGTCCTCGTCAACGCCTTGAATGGCGTCACCTACGGGCTGAACAAAACAATTCGCCAAGGTGGCTTTGATGTTCGTGCCTGCGGCCGACATGATGCGCCCAGCGCCGATGGCGCCACGCTTCATGTTGTCCAGGAACAGCCCTTCAAACTTGGCGCGCAGCTCTGGCTTTTCAGCCTGAGCGATACCGCGCGCTACGCGAGCGAAAATTTCTTCTTGCGTGGTTTCGCTGTCCTTCGCATATTTTTCGGACAGGACGTCGACCGACACCGTTTGGGGGGTCATGGCGGCAAGTTGCAGCACAGACACGGAGGGTTCTGATTTCATAAAAAACTCCTTGGTAATAAGAATGGAACACTGAATTTCGCCGGAGCGAACTCAGTTGATCCGAGGACGCTCTGGTAAAAACCATTGCGTTAGGCTGAAGACATCAGCTTGGCGTGCAAAAGCACAGCACTCAGCGAGGAACGCTCGTGGGAACGCCTCTTGATGAATGCTTGGGTGTCTTCGTTGTGGAGGCGCGAATTGGCCTGGAGAGAGTTTTTGCCGGGGCAAAAAAATGGCTTCACGCTTACGCGGTAGCTGGGTGAGATATTAGCGGCAATCCGTAGATACTGCAATACCCCTGATTTTCAGGATTAAATCTTTCCGCAACACTCATCGAGTGCTGGGGAAAGACCCACGGCTAAGCCGTGGATCCCCTTTTTTTCAATATCGCGTCCAGACCATCTGGTCCGCTTGAGCAGAAAGTGCTGCCCAATCGATATTCACAATCGGAATCGCAGTGGACTGGATCCGGATGGTTTCGCAAAACACCTCAAACTCAACCTGGCTGCCCAGCCTGTGCTGATAGATGGGTTTGATGTTGCTGTTGTGAAACGAGCCATGGCTTGATGCGGTGCGCAAGCCCTCCGCATCGTTTCCGTCCACGTTGAGGTATTCATAAACCTCGCCACTTGTCCTGAACTTGACCCACAGGGTTTCAGTTGTATTCGAGTAGGCGATTACCTCAAGGTTTGACGATTGGACGTTGGCGACATAGCCCTTGTCCGAAACAACGGGGGTCATACGCCCCCCGCTGCCCTGACGCGGCCAAAGGCACACTGTTCAACCCGAAGTTTTACCACCGGGTAGTCTGTGCCGTCCACTTTCACGACTTCCTGGATCAGCTTACCGGCCACGATGAGCACTTGGCCCTTCATGGCCTTCTCTGAAATCTCCCTGGCCAATTCACCCTTCGCTTGGCAGCGCCAGGTGTAGACCAGAGGCTCCGTTCCGGTCAAGTCACTGTGTTCAAGGTTGAACTCAGTTACCTGCCCTGTACGGGTTGATTCCAGAAGAACTGGTTTGACAGAAAGCGCGCCTTCTATCGTCACAGTGTTGATCATTTAATCACCCGCATCGAGTAGGAGTTCTTGTAGGAAGACCCGCCGTTGGTGTTCGCAATGGGCATCGAGCCGTGATGGCAGACTTCCACTGTCGCCCCAAGCCGGGCGCGCGACTCGCTCAGAGCGCGTTCCAAATCAGCACCCCACAAGCGTTTGACCATACCGCGTGAGTCCCCTTCTGTCAGAAGGATGTCAATGCAATACTGCTTGAACTTGCGGCCGCCCGTTGTGCGTTCCTGCATACCCACCGACTGAAGCAGTCCGTAAACAAACTCTTCAGCCTTGGCTTTGATGTCAGGACGCGGTTCAGCGCGCTGGAACTCACTGGTTGCAGGAGCGCTTTGGTTCGCGTTTTCACGCGGAGCAACTGCCATCGGAGGCACCGCAGGTGATGCAGCCGGGATGGCTGCTGGCACTGGGGAATCAGGAGCCGGCGCCTTTGGTGCGGACCGCGCCACTGGCGCCGGGCTGTCTTCTACGGGTGTCACTCCTACAACCCGCAAAGGTTGAGGCTTGGCGGCCGCGCTTCGAGCAGCTTCGATCCCAAACTGGGTTCCAGGCGTGCGGTTCCGCAGCCAGGTTTCCAACTCGCGGACCGTGACCTCCAGAAGTGCTGCAGGCGTGTCAGCCTTTGCGAACTCCAGCGGCTGGAACGGTAGGCGGTTGATGCCGACCGATGCCATGAGAAGGTGATTGAGAAATGTGACCTCGCGGTAGCACTTTCCCTCACCAAGGTAGATCCACAGTTTCACTTGCGCCAGAATTCGACCACGAGAGTCCTTGATCGTTCGGGTCTCAATGGAGGCTTCTTTGTAGCCGGAGAAGTCTGTGGATGCCAGAACTGGCTTGGCGACGGCAAGAACCAACTTCTTGTCTCGCGCGGCTTCAGCCATCTGGGTGAAAGGGCTTGTGAGGAATTTCACAATGGCCCTGAGCGCCGAGTAGGCACTGAAAACGGCGCGCGCGCCGTTTTGAATCGTTGTTGTTGTCATGATTTATTTCAAACATCAGCGGCATAAAGCCGCTTTCACCTTGCGCCAGTGGCTCAAGGAAGGGTTGGCGCCACGCCAGTGGAAGCCTGGAAGGCCACTCGGAGAGCGGTTCTCACTTCAGGTGTTTGCCTGTTAGCCAAAACCATGTCGAGCGCCATGTACGGCGCACGCTCTGTAGCAGTGGCGTTGAGGAACGGCCGGCTGTAGATGAAGGTCCACTTGGCCAACCGCATAGAGCAGCGCATGCTCATCGTGCAGGGCAAAGCATTGGACGAATTGTTGTCACCCATGTAGGCCTGTCTGATGGTGTTTGCCGCCGCTACCACCATGTCCGCAATCTGCGTGGCTTCAGTGGGCTGAGACTTTGCTTTCGTGAGGTAGCGAACAATGGCTGCTTTTTCCACATCACTGTCGGCGTACTCAACGTGGATATCCACAAACCGTTCGTCGTTTGACATGTCCTGAGTTTGCCGGCCGTGATAGCCAGCAGCCTTCGGATTAATCGTCGCGTACAAACGGAAGTTTTGTGCCGGACGAAGTGTTTCCCCTGTCTCGACGATGGTGTAGGTGTCCCCTGCCACCAGAGCGTTGAGGCCTGCGGCTTCTCCACTGTCGAGCAAGTTGTACTCATCGATGAGCAGGCTGATGCCCTTCCTGGCAGCGATTGTCACCGGACCATCGCGCCATTCGACTCCATTGGCCGATGGGTACATGCCTCCGATAAGGTCGCGTGCGCTCATCTGGGGGTTTGCAGTCACTGAAATCAGAGGAAGATTCAAGGCAGCATGAAACTGCTTGACCGCCTCAGTTTTCCCGGTACCGGTGTGCCCGATCAGCTTGAGACTAGTCTCGCCGCTGAAGTAGAACAGCACCATGTCACGGATCAGTTTGGGCTGCCAAACGTACTCGGTCATGAGCGTCGGCGTTTTCAACTCCCTGGTGTCCCACGGAGTGTCGTAGCCACCTATGGCTCCGGGCAAGCCGGGCAAGGGGAACACATCAGAGGCCGAGAATTGCTTGGCCTGTGGTGTGGCTTGAATAGCACTCATTGGTGCTCCTTTCATTGATAAAGTTGATGGCGCCGCCTAAAGCGTCGCCTCGATTGGCCTGCAAGTGGCCAGTACTGATCTTTCGCTTCGCAATTCGTTGCGATTCAATAAGAGCAGCTTCAATACCGTCGCGAATGTCGTCGGGGTCAAGCCCGAGTTGTGCGCAAGTCCAGTTGAAGGAAAACGGTATGTGTTTCAGGGGTATCGACTTGCGGCGTCCCTTGACCCAAAGGTCAATGAATCGCGTGTCGCCCTGATAAACCCATTCAAGGGTGTCGATTTTTTCATCGGCACCGCCCACGTCAGCGAGTTGTGAAAGCGTGCGTTGAAGCATGCTGTCAAGGAACCCTGGAATACAACGCATGAATGCGTCGACATCTTCCTCCCTGTCTTTCTCAGTCGGTTCCCGATTAAAGGAAAACTCGATTTCGAACTGGGGAGCAAAAGTGTGATTGAGGCTTTCAAGGTACTGTTCACCCTTTTTGGTGAACACGTCGCCCTTCAAAATCTCAATGGTGATGTTGGCCTTTTTCATCTTGCGGACAACAGCTGCGAGCTTTTTGGCTTGCAGCTGTTCGTAGACGTTGGCCATTTCCAGCCTTTCTTCGTATGACACGAATGCAAAGGCTTGCTGCGCGAGAGGTACCGCCATAATGCGCGGTTTTCTCACGAGAACTCCTACAACGTAGTAGGTCAGGCTGGACTTAAAAAATCGGGTGGTGCCAGCTAAACCATTTCCCCGAAAACTTGTCTTTCAAAAATCTGCAGTCGGACTGCTTATGAATGAGCCTCAAAGAACCATTCATAAACACTCTAAAAAAGTCGGCCTTGCACAAACCCCGAAGGGTTCGTGCAAATCGAAAGATTGTTAGAGAACAACCTTTTCACCGAGAACGACAGCTTCAAGCACCTGACGGTACTCTTTGCGAATCGCGCGATTTTCACTCATGTCAGTGATGACAGAGCGATTACCGTTGTCACAGAGGTCTTCTGCGACTTGAGCCACTTGTCCCAGAGGGAGGTCGTGAATCATTGTGGGGAAGGCGGTATACATACCGGCTACCAACGCTGGATGCCAGCGAGCCATTTTGGCAACAGCAGTTGCTTTGATTTGCACCGCTTCAACTGCTGCGTAGTGGCCTGTGAGGGCCATTTCGTTGTGGTCGAGAACCATGAGAAAACTCCTTGATTGAAAACAAAAAAGGAGCTTCTCCCCAAAGGGAGGTTTGCTCCCTGAGGGTGAAAGTCGCAACAGCGGGTGGCTGAAGCGACACGGAAAAGCTTACTTCGATTGCTCGAGGATGGCTTCGATCTGCGCGTTACGGTCTTGGATGGGTTTAGCAGCCGAAACAGAAACACCGCGGACAGTGACAGTTGCAAAGGCAGCGATCACCAAGAGGACAACGATAAATTTCTTCATCAAAAGACTCCAATTCGGCGTACGCCGGTAAATTGCAAAAGAACCCCAGGGGGCAATGAATTTATGCGTCACGACACACATCGACCTTGCGGGCAATGAATGGCATTCAGCGGTGGAACTGCAAGCAGTTCTTCAAAAGAAACCAAGGCTAGCCCTGGCAGAAAATTCACGATGTATGAACAACATGAATCAGGCTGTTTACGAACAGCTACCGTCACCAGCTTTCGCCGACAAAAAATTAGCTTCAGGTGCGCGTAGGAACGCCTATAGCTAATTTTTTTCAGGAACGAAAAACGTAAGTGCGGGGTTTTATCAAGGCAGAACGCCATTGATCAGGGCGGGTCTATTAACGGGTTGCGCCTAACAACGACTACTTTGCAGCAGTGATGGAAAGGATAGCACAAAAGGAAAGGGGACGGATGCATGTGCACCCGTCCCCCACCGTTTTTTTTAAAAGGGCCGACGCCCCTCTGTCACTCAAACTAGGCCAAAGCCTGTTTTTTTCGCCGCTTGGCGGTACGCCGCACTTCCGGCTTCTGATGCGGCAGCTTGTTGACTCGGAAATGCGTCTTTCGCTCCCCGTACCCGAATCGCTCCCAGGCTTTCGGATCGACAGCCAGCGAGCTGGTGCGACCGGTAGCCAGGTTCACAAATACCCCGTGATGGGATATTTTTTGCTTCCAAAAAAGCTCCCAGACAACCGCCATCCCGTGACTCACGAGCGTGCGGTTGATGAACAGACTCTGCTTTTGCAGAGCCTCCGCGAGGGAGCAGCTGGGCCCTTCATCTGGATCCACGACCTTCGCGTCCATGACCTCAGGGAACAACTCGCCAACGTGGGGCAAGGAGCCGCCGTTGGTCTTACGCTTGTCACTCAAGACCTGTCCAAGGATGAACTGGCCGTCAGTGGCACGGTTACCAAAGTCGGCGTAGTAGGTTTCCCCACCGCCTGCCCTTTCAATCGCTCTCACGATTGCAAAGCGAGCGGCCCGGGTATCGACGGCGCCGATGACCAGGTCAAAGTCGAGGATGCTGGACGCCATCACCCGCTCCGGAGCCGACTTCCACTGGGTTCCCATGGTCATGTTGACCCGGTTCACAAGGACATCTGCCTTGTACTGTCCAAGGTCAGTTGGAAAGAACCATTGGCGGCCAATATTGGCGTCGCTCACTTTGTCGTCGTCAATGACTGTGACGTCGAAACCGCCGGGATGACCCAGTTTGCACAGAGCGTAGTGCATCTGTGCGAGTGCGGTAATGACCTGTGAGCCTGTGCCGCCGGCGCCGATAAGGGCGACACGGACAGTACGGCTCAACAGGTGCTTGCTGATGCAGTGTTGAATTTGCATGGTTTGGTCCTGTTGAGGTGGGTGTAGACACCCAGCATGGAAAGCCGAGTGACAAGAACGGGTGCGTTCATGTCCTGAAGGCTCATGACGCCAGAAATGCAGAGTTGGTCCCTGTCATCCCTGTCGTCTTGTTCGGAAAAGAAAGCTGCGTGTGGCCCATGGGAATGGATATCCATCACCAAGTGCACACCAGCTGGAAGGCATGGCCTTTCAAAGGTCACATGACCTGTGCTTGCGGAAGTGACCTCCAGCGGCACGAAGTTGAAGAACTTTTCGTTTTCGTCCCAGGTGACCCACGCTGCAGTTTCGTTGGGAAACGCCTGCAGCGCGAGTTCACGAAAGTCGGCAATGTATTCGCCGGGGAAAGGACCACAGCGCATGGTGACGCCTTCCTTTAGCCCAGGACCGTACGGTGTACGCCTCTCGAATGGTTTCGATACAGCGCGCACCGCATGCAACCACGGACGGGACACCTCAAAGAGGACCCGATCTTCCGTGATGATGAAGCGCTCGCCTGTCTCGGTCATTGGCTTCATCGCTGTGAAGCGGGGGGCCATGACGGTCGGGAATTGAGCCTGGAGGACTTCATCCATTTCGGTCTCCTGACAATGTGTCGACGACCTTTTGCAAGGTGCGATTCATTGGAATGAGACGGTCGATTGGGAAGTCGGTCGCAGCGGACTCAAGAAGGTCGGCGATGAAGCCGTAACAATCCTTTCCCTTGATGGGAGAAGACCCGTTGAAGTGCGTGAACACGCTGCTGAAAAACAGTGATTGCCATGCGGAAATGTCAGCCACTGTGCGGCCTTTCGGCATGGCACCGTTTCCCCAGCAAACCGAACCTTGCTCGTCGATGTTGAGCAAAGGAGCGCGGAACAAGGAGGTTGATGCCCCGGGCCGCTTGTTTTCTGCAAGCGCGAACACGCTGATGCCGTTGTAGGCAGCGTTTTGTGCACGCCTGCGCTGAAGAACGAACACCAGAGCTGGAACCGGACACTTGCCGCCGACGCCTTGAAGGCGCTTGCGATCAACTGCTTCAGAACCCATGCTGACATCAAAGTGCATTTGCTGTTGGCCGGCCGGCATCCACCAGACCAGAAGGTCATCGGTGATGGCCACGACGCTATCCGGAATGATTTCCACCTTGTGGCGAAGACCTTCGGCTGCCATCTTGGCAATTTTCTGGAGATTCTGGCCTGTCAGGGGTGAGCCTGGAGCCAGATCGAAGCGACCCGCACTCTCGCGTACCGAGTGGTATGTGGCGAACTGGGTTTCCGCGTTTTTGTCATGGCCGCTTGCGTAAAAGACAACGGCGCAGTGAGGCACTTGGCGTTGCGCGGACGCAATGCCACTGATATTTGATTTCATAAATGAATCACCCATAGAGGTGCTGAAAAGAATGGCTGTGAAGCCCAGGCTGGAAAAAATGGCCAGCTGCCAGAGTTAACAAGTTGATTATTGCACGGCCTGCAATGTGGCGTCAATGAACCTCAAGGGCAAAAAAAAACCACCGTCGCGAGGACGGTGGCTAGTTTCAGAAAACGGATTGCAGGGCCGGTCAGGCGGCGCCCTCTACAGTCTCGCCCTCTGCACAAAAAGGGCGCATGGCATCAACCAGGCGACCAATTGCTACGCGGTATTGAAGTTGCCGCTCAACAAACTTGATGTCTTCGTGCAGTGTGGAGTTCTTAGTCGCTGATGTGAATTCAAAAAACGACTGCGCCTCAGACGATTCACCGCTTTCGTAGCGGTAATTGACCACTTCGTCGAGGGCATCGACGAGGAAAGCATCGTCAGCCCACAGAAAGACAAATGCGGCCACCACGCGCTCGTGTTGAGTTTCGTCAGAGCAGTGAATCACTGGGAGTTCGTTGAGGACATGAATGCCCTTCAAGGCGTCCACCAGGTCGTTGACCCGACTGTCATCGCACTTGAAGGAATTCAGCTTTTTCACCCCCATGGTGGGCTTGAACCCGACCTCAAGGTATCCAGATTCCAACATTGTTTCCCTCCAGGAAGACGGAAGGAGCGATTGGTGCTCTTCTGGATCGAAGGGCTCATCGTTCATCTCCTGGAAGTATTCAAGGAACTCTTCGTCGGTTTCTGACCCACCCCACGCTGAGTAGCCATAGAGCTCACGAATGATCTCTGGAGCCCAGATTTCCAAGTTGCCGTAAGACACCCTGTTGATCACCCTGATTGTCTCCATGGCAAGTGCGAAAGGAACGGTTGAGTTGACAAAGTCCTTTAGGGAAACGCAGATTTATTCGCTGATGTTGCCAACTCCTGGAAGGGCTCAAACGTTATGGGTGGGTCGCCCACAACGCATAGCCAAGATGAACCCCACTGCATCGAGCCAGATCAGTTTTGCCCA
>Ga0308009_10001503_pt1 | contig 13491 bp, 13 predicted proteins | sample Neamet127_FD_203134 | JGI IMG/M metagenome (GOLD analysis project Ga0308009, IMG submission 203134) | Marine microbial communities from water near the shore, Antarctic Ocean - #127 | ecosystem: Environmental > Aquatic > Marine > Unclassified | place: Southern Ocean | collected 2014-07-24
TGCATACGAAGCATATCATCACTGCCATTTACAGTAAATCTATGGCCTTCGTTATAGTGCGCGTTGTAGTGCATATAATAAGCACTTTTCTTAATATATGCTTGAGCGTCTGCGTTATCTGTAAGTGCAAAGAGTAGGCCTAGTGTGTTTGTTCCATTAGTTCCGCTAGTAATAGTGTGGTCTGCACTAGCGATAGTGCCTCCAAATCTACCATTACCAGCGCCATCAATTCCTGCCACACTGCTCGCGCCATTTTTAAACACGAAACCCCTATTAGTTCCGGAAGACATTTTGAAATACATATTGTAATCAGATGTTGTATCACCTGCTACGCGCCCTGCATAAGACCCTCCTTGGGAACTCATATATATAGCATAAGAACCAGAGCCGCCGGTTGTTCCATCCCAGAAACCAATGCCGTTAGCATCTCCCGAGGTTATGGATACATTAGCCGCCTTGACGTAGCTTGCTGCATCAATGGCCGACTGAACAGAGGTACTGGCAGGGTTTACATAATAAGCAGTGTTATCTTTATCATAGACTATAGGTGTTGATACACTGCTATTAACAATAAGCTGGGCACCCGTGGTGAGGTACATCATCGCACCCGTACCATCTGTACCCATACCGTAGTGCGGGTTGGCGTTGTTATCAGCATATCCGAAAGACAGCCTGTCACCATTATAACCAGCAGTACCTATGGAAAAACGTCTAAATCCAGAAGTACTTAGTCTTTGTACAAACGAAAATACAGGGCCGTGGTTGGTGTTCGTACCATTATTAGCCGCATTACGGGAATCTATCGTCATGTGCGGATACACACCGCCTTTGAGCGTTATGTTTGGCCTGTTCGCATCAGACGTATCTGTAACGGTAGTGCCTCCGACAACGAACTTCGACGCAGAGTAATTTACATTTACTTGCCCTGTGAAGGTTGCTCCTGCTTTTGGAGCGGCGGCATTAGCTACGGTATAAGCTGTGTTCCAGTTTGTAGAATTGTTGGCAAAGTCTCCTGCATGCCAAATGTGATTTCCGTTAGCATATAGGTTTGTATTGTTAAAGTAGAAGCCGCCACTTATATTAGTATAAATATGAGCATATGACGTATTCATTGGGCCAAGTTGAATATAACCATGTGCAGTTGTAAATCTGGTTTCCGTTCCTGTAGTAGATAATCCAGTCCCAGAAGCGACCACAATATTTGATCCGTTTGTATTAATTGCCCCTGTCATCGTCCCACCAGCTAAAGGCAGTTTTGTAGCAATGCTGTCTGTCACTGTGGTCGCGAAGTTAGGATTATCACCCAGCGCGGCGGCTAGTTCATTTAGTGTATTCAGTGCCGCAGGAGAAGAGTCAACAAGGTTGCTGATCTGTGTACCAACATAAGACTGTGTGGCGTAGCTTTGAGTGCCATGATCGCCCCAACCGTAAGCTGTATCGTAGTTTGCTTTATTAGTAGTTGTAAGCGTCCCAGTGTCCCATATATCAACATAGGAAGAGTAGGCAGTAGCAGACCCAAACGTCTGTTGCCATAATCTCATGCCCTTGCTGGACTTTTTAAACATCAGTAAGTTATCTTTGCCGCCAGACGAATCCGCGTAAGTCCTAAAGTGCAGGTAGTCTGCATAAGGAGATGTATTGTTGTTCGCCCAGCTTGTAAAACCAAAGCGGAGTTTACTAGCGGAAAGCTCACTAGGGCTAATTGTCCTATTATCGGTAGCATGTAGAGTGGTGTGGTTATGGCTATCATCAGCTACTACTGTACTTATTGTGGCAGTGCCCATGTTAGTGTGGACTGCTGTACCTGTAACATCTCCAGTCAGGGTAACGGTCATATCATGTGAAGCCGCTAAGTACCCACCAGACGCGTGATTACCCCAACCGTAAGCTGTGTTCCAGTTAGTTGAGTTACCGCCTGTTGCTGTTACTGTGCCTGTTACGTTTACGCCTGCGGAAGTGGTGGCTAGTTTAGTGCTATTGTCATAGTAAAGCTTAACTGCACCATTGCTAATCGCTCGTAGCATGTAGTCAGTGCCCGCGTTTCCTGTAAGCTGAATTTCTGCACCATTAGTTTGAATCTCTAAAGCGCCAGTACCAACCTCTCTTATAACGCTGTTACTACCATCATGGTAAATCTGCAAGTCTTCCGACGCGCCCATCTTAATTTTTTGGCCGTCTGGGAAAGTAAGAGAGCCTGTGATATAAGCAGAATCCGCTTGCATCTGCCCTGTTACGTCTATTCCTGTAGAAGTGGTGGCTATCTTCTCAACCCCATTATGGAATAAAGCCGTCTTGCCGTCAGGTGTTAGTTCAATGCCATTTTCACCATTAGATGTGGCCTGTATCTTTAAGGTGCCTACGCTGTTTCTTATGCGACCATTACTGCCGTCATGGTAGATGGATAAGTCACCACCAGCTCCGAAAGTAGCCTTGTCATTATCACCAAAAGCAATATCACCAGATACCGTACCACCAGTAAGATTTAACTTAGCGTTAGTATCAGTGAGGTTAAACGTAGTACCTGACAGGGTAATGCCAGTGCCACCAGTGTAAGTGGTGTTAGCGTCTGAAGTTATATAACCCGCAGACGCGTGATTACCCCACCCATACGCGGCGGTAGCTTCGGTGTTAAGGTTCGTAAAGTTAGCGTCAACCTCTGTGTTAGTCAGGGGCGAGCCTTTACCTGCCCTAGTTGTAATAGTAGCCATTGCTTACCCCTTCCTAATTAAGATGCGCTAAGTGTAATAGTCCAAGTGATCGCCATAGTGTCATTAGCGCCCTTATTGACTACCGCAAAAACTGTGCGGCATAGCATTGTACCTAGTGCGGAAGCGTTAAATACCCCGGCCTCTTGAATTCCACCCGTTCCCTCTCCGGCTTCAAACGAAGACACGTAAACTACAGTGTTTGAGCTAGAAGTGGTGGAATCAAGTGCTTCACGAGTCCCCAAAATGCTCACTAAGTCCGTATTTCCGGCGGCAGGGCTAGTAGAACCAGACCCTACGGCCATGTGACTCATTACAGCGCTAGATGCATCAGCCATACGGTCACAAATAAAAGTCAAGCCTCCAGTAACAATGAGGTTTTTCTCTGTTCGAGTTTCTTTTACTTTTCCATCTTTGTCTTTAAGTACGATTTGTAGATCGCCTTTAAGCTTTAATGTATCGTTTATCATGGTATACCTCAAAAAGTTCGGCTAATGCCAACGTAAGCTTCTGCAAAATAGTTAGGATTATCTACATAGCCCTGACTAATCAGTAAACCAGAGTCGGCTAGGGTAGCTGATTCACTGCGGAGTTTGTTAATTGATTTTACATCAGTTTCCGCAGCATATCCATTGTCTGCTTTATCAGTAGCCAGTGCGAACGCAGGAGCGTCCGAAAAAACACTAGTTTCTTGGAAAGCTCTGCTGTAATCAACCTGCCTATTTAACAAGTCTTGAGCAACCCCAGAGTCAGATAATGGTACAGTGACGGCAAAAGCCGGGCTATCAGAGAATGACCCAGCATCGCTTAAAGCTCGCTGCCACACCAGTTGTAGCGCCACAGAATCTGTAAAACTACTTAAATCAGAAGTAACCTTAACAAACGTCATCGTCTGATCATCGTCTGCTACAGCTTCGCCATCGAGATCGTCAGTTACGTCAATATCTTCAGCTAAAAATTTATGTGTGGCAAACACAGATACGTCAGCATAAGTACCTGAGTTAAAGAACGGGCTAGATAATGTAAAAGTACTACTGTCCGCAGAAGAAGGTGTTTCTGTTAAAGACCTATAAAACTCATTAGTTATTTGTATAACTTCCGACGCACTCATAGCTTCAGTGTTAAGTCTTACTGTAGCAATAGATGCGGACTCGCTCACAGAGCCGGGCTCAACTATGCCTTTTCCGATGCCGAAACTGTTTATGCTGTCGCTTATGTATGGGGTTTCACTAAGTGCCTTAGTGGTCTCAAACGTAACTACCTCTTGGCTAGCGTTAAATACAGCAGTCTCGAACTTAGTTGTAGTAGTAGAAAAATAAAGTTCATCTGTAACCGCCCACGAATCTGAAAAAAATCGACTGTAGGCCATTGTAATACTGACATCTTCAATAAATTGTGCCGCGTCTGCAAAAGGTTTAGTAACACTAAATCCTAGTACTTCGCTAAACGAAGCTACATCAAACGCAGAATGCTTTAACAAAAACAGACCAAGCTCTATAGTAGATGGAATAATATTAATGTACGAAACAACGTAAGACGCATCAACTATGCTAGCTTGAAACGTAGCTTTGGTGGATGTTACATTGTAGGTAGCTTTTACATGCTTCGTATCAAACGATGTGTCCGTAATGGATACGTCATAAGACGGAGTAGTATTTTCTACGCTATAGGAGGGGGTTACTTTGGTAAGTTTAACTCTCATTAGGCGCTATCCGCCTAATCAAAATCGTTACGTACTTTAAACTTTACTAGATCGTATACTGTTTGTATCCCACCACTAACAAAAGTAACTTCAAGCTCTCCCTCGTATAATCCACTAGCCGAAAAAGAATCCGAAGTAAAAGGTATAATCACAACGCCATTTGCTGCGTCCGATAACACCCCAGTAATTGTGGCCTCTATGGTTGTACTACCTATTTTACGTATACGAAGTCTTACCGTGGCCCCAGTAATATTAATTGGGGCCCAAGTAGTACTATCATTAGCATCAAAAGTAACGCCTGTAGCGCCTTCGCTTTGATCTTTTAATACGAATCGAAGGTCAGGCAAAGTATCACCCGTAACCAACTTTATGGTATCTAAATAGGCCATCAGTTATCCCTATGTTTTGGGTGTTACGCCAACAAGTCCAGACATCTCAACACCTAGAGCGTTACCGAATGCACCATAATGTGCTTGCGCTCGCTGTGCGTTACCTGCGTACTCACTATCTTTAGTATAGGCGCGGTATAAAATGTAATCTAGAACAATATTACCGTAAATATCAGGTAAATCTATATTTCCAGTTACATCTGTATAATCCGTGCCTGCTGCGGGCTCTGTTACATCAGTTGGGTACGCAGAATACGTAATGTCTACCTTAGTAGTCGCAAGAGCAGGTGGATACACAAAGAATACTTTAGGATCACGAGGATCGTAAGTGTAGTGGACAGTACTAATATTGCCACTTAGCGAATACCAGTTAGGTATTTGGCTATCCAGAATTTCTCTTGGAACTAATCGTACCGAAGAATTATTACTACCAGTAGCTGAGTTGCGGAGTATGTCAATTAACTTAGCTCCATCAGCAGGTAGCGATTGCTTGGGCCCAACGCCGCAAGTAACAGTAGCGTTCTTAATAGACGCATCGGGACGATAGAGTATTACCTCACGCTGGCCGTCGTTCAAATAACGAACTAGCTCTGCGATAGGCCAACGAACCGAAGTAGTATCTTGTAATGTGTCTACTACCCGGCGAACAATAGATTGTGCTGTAAGCGCCATTTTTTACCTCACTAACGGACGTGATTTAACACGGGTTCCACCACGGATACGCCCGTAGTAACTTTCTGTTTTAGCCGCAGAACATTGTTTCACGGCCTCCATTTCCATTTTAGCAGCTAATATATCGTTACTAAATGGCATGTTGGGAATTGAAGCAAGTCTAGCTATAGCCCCGGCTACAATCCCTTCACTGTAATAATTATAAAGATCATTCTCTAATGAAGTAGCTGATCTAGTTGGTGCGTACGCCGCAGTTACTATCACTGAATACGCCGCGTCTGGTAGCGGGTGCATGTTGACCACTAACTCAGAATCTATTCTGGTTGTGTAGAACGAAGTAGGCTTGGCCGACTGCGAGCTTAATCTTGGTACGTCTTCTTCAAAGATGCCACCTATCTCAGCGCCATCCACTGTGACCGCCAAAACCCTAGACACCCGCATTTGCGTGTTAGGTGTTTCAAGATCATAACTTACAAGTCCGCTAACTGTACTAAACGCGTCAACAGTCTGCCTTATAACATTAGACTGGTCGCAGAACTTAATAGCAGAGTCGAGTAGTGCTTGCCGAGCCATTGGCTCAGAGCATCCCATTACGTAGGGTAAAACGCGTGAAAAAAAGCTGTCTATACTGATCATAGCTACGCCTAGATACTATAAAGGGTTTCGGATTTTAACAATTATACCTTTATTTTACGAGTTTTTGTTACTGATTTATTTTAGAGTAGTTTTGTTTTATAACAGCCACAAAAAAGGGCTCCGAAGAGCCCTTAGATTGTAACACTTACTTACTAGCTACGCTAACTTAGCTAGCTGAACCAACCTGAGCAACAACAAGAGCTTCAGGCTTAGTTACTTTACGGCCATATACTGCCAATCCACGAACGATGTCGCCGAAGTCAGTTTGGTTACGTAAAGGCTCTGTCTTATCAATGGTCATAGCGAAAGACACAGCAGACTTAGTACCAGCAATCATAGTACGACGTGCTTTGGCGTTACTTAGCGTAGAACCGCCCGCAACTGGGGAAAGTCCGGCAACCAAGTTCTTCGCAGCAGCACCTTTAGGTAACAAGTTAGAAACGTATACGTTGAAACGATCCAACATACCGATCTTACCAGTACGGATAGTGCTTGACTGATCACCAGTGAAGTAAGCTTGAGCAATATTAGATTGCATCAACAGGTGACGATCAAACGGAGAGATTACTAGGAAACGTCCATCTTCAGGTACGTTCTGCTCATCTAGGGCAGTAGACATACGCAAGATTGCGTTTAGTACATTCTCAGGAGTTGCTTGATCAATAGGAGCAACGTCTGTTCCTAAGTTGTAAGCAGCAGAGATAGCACCACCAGTAGCGCCTTTGTTAGAAGCATGCGGGCCTTCAGTAACAAAAGAGTTAAAGAACACTTCGTTCTCGATGGCAATTTTTAACTGCTTAGCAGCGTCTTCGGTGAACATGTTCATCAATTCCATGTCAGCCTGATATGCAAGAACGTCGTTTACTTGAACGCCAAAGTACTTACCTTTGTTGATCTGCATGTCTTGGAAGCTAGGAGTTGGAACTTCATAAGCCAAAGTCTGACCAACAGTATAGTCAGATATGCTGATTGAAGGAGCCAAACGGATACGAATGGTATCACCTTGGTTCTTCAGTTCGCCTTCATAATCAGTATTAGTGATTTCTGAGAGGATGGTGTTTTGATAAAACTTAGCCAGTAGCTTACCTGACCAAAGAGTTGGGATAAACGCACCGGAGTACGAAGGAGTAGTGTCAAACGCGCCACTACCTGTTACGGGATATACAATAGCCATGAGAGGCCTCCAATAGGATTAAGAGTTAGGTTACGCTATTACACGGTTATCCATGTAAGCAGCGTCAATTTCAGCTTCAAGTTTGTTAGCTTCATCGAATTTCGCTGAACTGTTAAGAGTCGCCGCCTTCTGGAACATCTTAGCGATGTCAGAATTTGTATAAATCTTACCTTTCTGCGAAGTCTTAGTTGCCGTAGCAGCCGTTCGACTAGGCTGAATCTGACGTTCAAGCTCTTCGTTTGGTTTAGCTTCTGGGGTTGGCTCTAATGCGACTTGTTCCTTTCGGAATAAATCTACGTAGTATGCTACTCCTTCCGCATCGCCAGAGGCGAATGCCTGTTGAGCTACTGAGCGTCGGGGCGCACGTAATACAGGGTCTACCTCATCCAACCAGCTAACCCATTTATCGTCAGCATTAAGTGCTGCGAAATCAGGAACTAATTGGTGAAGCATATTCTGAAACGAACTCTCCGCTACTTTGCTATCGGTAGTGCCAAGAAGCTCGCGCAACTCAACATTTTCCTTTTGCATAGAATCCAATTTAACTTGGAACTCCGCAGCTACTTCGCGTGCTACCTTACGCTGAACTTCAATAAGGTCTTCGCCAAAGTTTTTAACATCATCATCTGTTACCAGTTTTTCAACAGGTTTAGGCTCTTCTGCTCTAGTTTTAAGAGAATCTTGTAGCTCTTTGAGCTGTTGGTTCATCTCTTTCACTTGAGTATGGAGCTGTGGAACTTCTTTATCGTACATACCTTGTAGGGTTTTGTACTTTTGTTTCCACACTGCATCTTCATCTGGTTTTTTAGGCTCTTCTTTAGGCTCGTCAACTTCAGCTTCGGGAATTGCTTCTTCCAGTACTGGCTCTGCTACTGGCTCTTCGGTGGTTTCGACAACAACCTCTTCTTCCGGGGCTGCTTCTACTACCTCTGTCTCGCCTAATAGCTGCTTTTCTAGGTCTTCAACTTCCTTTATCTTTTGTTTAACTTGCTTGGGTAAAGCCATAACATACTCCTTTAAGCTCCAACTCTGTTTCCGGCTCCTCTATCGGTCTGCCTTTAACGTAATGGTTTGCTAGGATTAAAAAAACGTCTTAGTGACGCGTTAACACCTCTTGCGATTTCTCAACCGCTTCGAGGAATTCTTTGAGGACAGTCGCCTTTCCTTGCAGTCTGTGGATTACTACTGGGTCTTCCGCCACTACCAGAGAGTCTTTTACTTCCGCTAGTTTGGCTTCAAACAACTCCAACAACCCTGCAATAGATTTGCAGTTATGTAGAGCCTGTAGCTGCTGCTGTTTAGGTTTATGTCCTATAAACATTGTCATTATAAACTATGTCCTGATATGTCTGTCAAGCACCATTCGGCCTTGGTGACATTATATTACTCGATCTTCCTCCCGCAGGGGAACCATCTGGCAATGCTGCCTTCGGTGCTTGCTGTTGAGGCATAGATTGTCCTTCCGCCTTCATTTCTTGCATATGTTGCTGCATGCCCTGCTCCATTTGAGCTATTTGCTCTTGTTGTTGGGCAATAATCTGGGCTTGCTTCTGTAACATGCTAGCTTTGGGGCGATCTGGAACAATACGATCTGGATTTGTGTTTAAATTCATAGCTGCGTCACGTAAAAGTTCCGCTGCGCCATCTAAACCTACAATTTCTTGGGCCATGGGGCTGTTTAGTACTAGTTGTAAGAAATCATTCTTTCGTACAGCTTCAGCTTCTTTAACAATTAAGCTGCTAGCGCCGCGTGCGCTTATATTAACGTCACCAACTAGGTCAGGATCGTCAGCATAACGCAGATTGTCATGGTATAACCGCTGAATTGCAGGGATTATTACATTTTTGTCTATATTATTAATTACTTGTTTAATTCCCTTGCCTGCATTGGAAATCATCATGGCTAGACCTGAGCTAGTTCTACCTGCGCCCGGAGTATGTCCACCAGTCATATATTTTGGAATCATTGTGTCTTCGTCAGCACGCTCTGAGAATTTCTCAAACACTGCCATCAACTCTTGCGCGTTGCTGTTAGGTTGGAAGAAAGACAGAGGAGGTGAACCGTCGTTATATTCTGAAGCTTGGAACTGCCATATTTTCCACGGGTGCATATCTGATATGTCTTCCCCGGCAGGTAAACGGCTAATATTAACCCCGACCTGTGGGCCTGACGATATTCCCATGTTGTTTGCGAGTGCGCGGCTTGTGGCATTTACCATAGCTTGCGAATCGCGGCATAAATCTGCAACGCCTTTACCATCTACCGATCCGGGCTTAGCTTCGTACGAAGTCATGTAATATGGCTTTCGGCCAATCGGGTCGTAGTTTAGTACAGCACGTATAACAGTAGTACCAATAAGCCACACCTCACACGGGTAACTCATAGTTTGGTCTTCTATCTCCTCTTCTGGAACGCCCCACTCTACAAGTAGCTTGCCAGATATGCTGTCCCACAACTGCAACGCATCAATAAGATCGTCGTTGTTAACTGCTTCAGTAGTACTTTTACCTTCAGCTTCCGCTCTAGCAGTGTCAACCCACAACCACTCTTTAAGTCCGCCGCCGTTAAAATCACCTAAAACTGTTTTTATAGCATCGTCGTTATAGCCGGGAACACCAACTAAACTTTGCAAGTCATCTGCCGTCATTCTATGACGTTCGATAACATAACCATCATTTATGTTCCAAGCCCAAGGAGCCCAATAAAGGTCAAACGGATTAACTCGTTCCCACTCATTACGAATAACTTCCTGCGGAACTAGTTTTCCTTCCTCCCACTTCAATACTTTGCGGCGACGCTTAACTGGCCCTTTCATAACTGCGTAAGGGAAAGTAACAATATCTTCTATAAATTCGTTAAACGCTTCGTACCAACCACCTTCTAGCAGTTGATCTTCCATTTTGCGTTCCATACGAGCAATGCGCTTTTCGGATTCTTCTTCCGCTAGCTCTTTTGCTTCGTCTTTCATCGACTTAGCTACTTCGGCTAAATCTTCTTCGTTCGGCATAGCACCTGTTGATTGCATTGCCGTCATAATTTCTTGTGCTAACTTACCTTCTAGGCCTTGGGTAACTTCCGTAGGTAATTCTGGATCAGGTGTAGCGTCCATAGACCAAGGTTTGTCACTTCCAGTACCTAACAACGTATCACGTAACCAACTTGTAGCAGCACGACACTTAACAGAGGTTAATTGAATAAATAGATCAGAACCACCCTGTGACTTAATTTCTGCTTTAACGCTAGGATCATATTCCCCGTTACGCTGACGAACACACTGTAACATACGTTCTTCCAGATCACGTTTTGATCCGTTCGACACTTCCCATCGTTTACGTACGTGAGAAGCCAGTTCTTGTATGTATGTTTCTTGCTGTAACTTCTCGCTACCTTCTTTTGCTTGTCTTTCAAGGTCAGCCGCGCTTGCTACAGGTATTAGGGCCATGTTTGCCATCGTATAATCCTATTTAGAGATTCTATTCTTCGCGTGTCTGTTACGGTCATCAGAATTAAGGGTTTTTACCAACGCCGCCGCTTCCGCCCTAGCCATTACAGAGTCAGGTGACTCTTTTACTTTGGGTTTTTTCGCCTTAGTCTTTGGTGGTGCTGTTTTCCGGCTATCAGAATTAAGGGTTCTTACCAACGCCTTCGACGCTGCTCTAGCTGTTTTAGAATCTTCTGCTTCGGCCATCTTATTGCCCTCTCTCTTTCATAGTCTTCTTCCGACCCAACTTTGTGAACGGCTTCGTTTTTTCCGCAGCCGCCCGCTTAGCATCGCCAACTTTTTTACGTGCCGCAGCATCAGCTTTTCTTTTAGCGTCTGCTGCCTTGTTAGCAGAGTCTTGTTTCGCCCGCTTAGCATCGCCAACTTTTTTACGTGCCGCAGCATCAGCTTTTCTTTTAGCGTCTGCTGCCTTGTTAGCGGAGTCTTGTTTCGCGTTAGCTGCGTGTACGGGGTGATCAATATTTTTTTTGCCTGTTTTTGTATAGGGCTTCATACCCACTACTCCTCAAATGCAATTAACTCCGATTGTACCAGTTATTTTCTCAAGTATACACGTAGTTGACTTTCTTTACTTCCCTTCTTCCCTGAGAAGACACCGACCCACGAGATTGTAAGTCTATTATGCTATCCGCGTATTGGTTAGCGTCGTGGATGTGAGAATACTCATTTTTATCTGGCTTGTCTTCAAGTTCGCCGTTGCGTTTTTTCTTGTAACGATACCCATGGTGGAAACCACGGATCAACATAACGCAGCTTTTATCCACTAAATACATTGCCTCACCTTCAAGGTGCTGATTCAGTAGCCTTTCAACTGCCTGTATACGATATTGCGGTTTATTGGACGGCGGTTTAATACACTGATACCCCGCATGGCGAAGCGCATCTACTAATGTCATCTCATTTAGCTGTTGTTTCATAAACCCCGCAGGGTCTGGAGCGCATATCATCTCATGGCCGGGGTAGTGGCGCGAAATGTGTGGCGCTAATTTCGTACGTATGAAAGTTTCAATGCCCATATTCTCAGAAGTCACTTCACTAAGCGTCATAACCCTACCACGAGGGTCACGCTGCTTAAATATTGCGCAGGGCGTTCTACCAAAGTCAATTCCAACTATTATGGGGTAGTCAGGAAGCGGTATCGGCTTCAATTCATGCTCTGCTATGTGGAAGTCCGCGACAAAGCTTCGATCATATACCGGAGTGCCTGCAAGTGAGCGGCCAAACTTATTCCTAATATAAACGTCAACCCAATCAGGCGTTTTACCTTCTGCCAATTTCTCATAATATCCCGCTATCAAATTCTGCGTCCAGTCAGCTTCGTCACTCAGAGCGTCCGGCTGCATATAGATCGAAGCCGTGCTTGGAGGCTCAGTCATATACTTTTCCCAAAACGTATCCGTATCTGGGGCGTTCGTCGCTCCCCAAATATGCGCGTTAGGTTCGCCATTATCTAAAACACAGCCTCCTTTCGCCACCGAAGGGTATCGTCCTACTCGACCCTGTAGTGCGTTAAAGATGTCTGGGTGTATTTCTCTGTACTCATCTAGAACACCAAAGGAACATTCCAACGACAAAAGTCGTCGAACGTCGTTCGCATCATCCAAACCACGGAAAAGTACTTCACATTCCACATTGTCAAATTTTAGAAAAAATCTTTTGTCTGTTCTAGCGTATCTACCTGCCGCCCCTTCTGGAAACCACGTTGTAAACGTCGGGATCGTTGCGTCAGTTAACATCTGGTTAGTGTTTCTTACGATTACTGCCCTTGAACGTCTTATACCATCGGAACTGGCACGCATCCTACCTGCATGATATGCAACTTTCATCATGGCGGCTGACGATTTACCCGATCCAACAGGCCCTGAGACCAAAGATATAAAATTATCACACGTTAAAAACGGTACTAACGACGGTGACGGGTTGTATACCATGTCATTATCGCTCATTCCTCTGCCTCCGCATCGTGGTACTCTTCATCGAATAAGTTATCTAGCGTTTCTTTAACCTCAGACGTAATTAGCTCTTCATCAGGCTCTAAAACCACTAACTCAAAGTCTTCTACGCTAATATCTTTTCGGGTGTTGTCGGATACTGCGATTTCTGTCGGTTTTTCGACAGCTGCGGGAGTTATGTCTTTCGGTTCTGACTGTTTCCCGACGTTTAGTGAGGAAGAATCCGGGATGTTTATGGTTATACTAAAGCCACTACCCACCTGAGCCAGAGCTAAATCTTTTTTCGGTTTAAGGTCACCCCACTCAACTAGGTTCTCAATCATCTTAGCCCTTACGGGTGCCGGAACGTCTATGTCCTTAGCCATTTTATAGGCCATGGGAAGCAAGTCTTCTGCTAAAACGCGTGATTTGGCAGCGAAAGAAAAGCCCGACTCTGTAAGTTCCTTTGCGTAAGCATCTGCGTACTGCTTAAACTGCGGGTTTTTACTTAGATCATCGTATTCTTGCTGTGTAATTCCTTCGCGTGGTAGGAGTTCTGTGATGGGACGTTGCTGTCCAACCTGATTCCTCGCTACAGCCAAGGCTACTGAACGCATCAAAGCGTCCGCGTAAATGCCACTGTGCATAGATATACCTTAATAGTTAGGACGATTGTAAACGTGAGACTTTCTTTGCGCAAGGGGCCAGTCAATGAAATCATGTGAGCGACATATCTGGGAGAGAGTAGACTTCGTAAAAAACTAGAAATTTTATGCACG
>Ga0308009_10001508_pt1 | contig 13464 bp, 14 predicted proteins | sample Neamet127_FD_203134 | JGI IMG/M metagenome (GOLD analysis project Ga0308009, IMG submission 203134) | Marine microbial communities from water near the shore, Antarctic Ocean - #127 | ecosystem: Environmental > Aquatic > Marine > Unclassified | place: Southern Ocean | collected 2014-07-24
CAGCTTCAAGATATTCATGTTTTACGGCTCGCATGGCCTGCACGGCGCATCGAACTCGCAGAAAGACTTTTTGATGATTGGCGAGGACGACCGCTACGACTACGCACACTTCGAATTTGTCATGCGCGGCGTACAGGCCGCGCGCGAGCAAATGCCTGAGCGCGCCAAACAGATATCGTTGTCACTGCACTGCGAGACCGCCGAGGTGATGACGGCCTATACAAAAATTGTTGAAAAGGACAAGTCAAAAAATGCGCTCAAGGGCCTGGCCGCCTACAGCGCCTCCCGCCCCCAGCACTCCGAAGGCCTGGCGGTGTTCATCGCCAGCTACCTCGCGCACGAAACCGCGCTGCCCAACATCAACCTGCTGCACCTGTCCTCGCGCAAGGCGGTGCAGGCCGCGATGATGATGGCCGAGACCTTTCCGCACATCGACTTCAAGCGTGAGGTCACCATCGGCCACCTGATGCTGGACATCAACAGCAAGGCGGCCGAGCTGGCCAAGGTCAACCCGCCGATTCGCCCGCGTGAAGACGTCGAGTTTTTGTGGGACGCCCTGCTGGCGGGTGAGCTCGACTGGGTAGTGTCCGACCACGCCTGCTGCCGTCATGAGATGAAAATCCCCAAACATTACTTCGGCAACATCTGGATGGCCAAGAGCGGTTTTGGTGGCACCGAATACCTGCTGCCCTCGCTGATCAGCGAAGGCACACGCCGCGGCATGAGCTACAACCACATGGCCAGGGTCACCAGCTGGAACCCGGCCCAGCGTTACGGCCTGAACCGCAAGGGCGACATCGCCGAAGGTTTTGACGCCGACCTGGCGCTGGTGGACCCCGGCAAAACCTGGACCATTTCTGCCAAAAATTCACCGTCCACCCAGGGTTACACCCCGTTCGAGGGGCTGGAGCTGTCAGCCCGGGTGGAAGAAACCTTTTTGCGCGGCCAGCTGATTTTCCAGGACGGCCAGGTCATCGGCAAGCCGCGCGGCGAATACCTGTTTCGGCCCACGGCCTGATGGCGGGCTGAATGCAATCTGTTCTTGCTCCCTCTCCCCCTGGGAGAGGGCAGGGGTGAGGGTGATGCGCACGAAGATTCCTCACCCTCTCGCAGACGGAGCCACTGCATGAACCCCGTCATCATTCACGCTTGCCCACCCGGCGACACACCGAAAATTCCCGTGGCGATTGTCGGCGCCGGTGCCTGCGGGCTCACCGCTGCCCTGGTGCTGGCCGGTGCGGGCATCGACTGCGTGGTGCTGGAGCGCGACAAAGCGCCAGCGGGCTCGACCGCGCTGTCTTCGGGTTTTGTGCCTGCGCCCGGCACGCGGGTGCAAAAGGCGCGCGGCATCAGTGACAGCGCGGCGCAGTTTGCTGCTGACATTCAGGCCAAGGCCAAGGGCACGGCTGCGCCAGAGCTGGCGCAGGCGTATGCCGAGGCCATTGGCCCGGCGCTGGACCTGCTGGAAGGCAGACACGGCCTGCAATTTGAATTGCTCGAAGGTTTTCTGTACCCTGGGCACAGCGCGCTACGTATGCATGCGGTGCCAGAAAAAACCGGCGCGGGCCTGATGACGCGGCTGCAGCGCGCCGCCGATGCTGCGGGTGTACCGGTGCTCACAGATGCCCTGGTGTGCGAGCTGTGGGTGGGCGAGGGCGGTCGCCTGACCGGCGTGGGTTACCGGCGGCCCGACGGCACGCTGGAGCGACTGCGTTGTGATGTGCTGCTGCTGGCCTGCAACGGTTTTGGCGGCAACCCTGCGCTGGTGGGCGAACTGCTGCCCGAGATGCGCGGCGCAATTTTCGCCGGTCACACCGGCAACGATGGCAGCGCCATCCATTGGGGCCGCGCGCTGGGCGCACGCCTGGCCGACCTCGGTGGTTATCAGGGCCATGGCTCCTGGGTGGTGCCTCAAGGCATCCTGATGAGCTGGGCGGTCATGGTGGAAGGCGGCATGCAGCTCAATGCCAGCGGAAAGCGCTTTCACGATGAAACACAGGGCTACTCCGAGGCGGCTGTCGCCGTGCTGGCCCAGCCCGGCGGAGTGGCCTGGAATGTGTTTGACGAACGTCTGCTGGCGCTGGCGCGCAGCTTCCCGGATTTTTGTGTGGCTGAAAAAGCCGGCGCGCTGCACCGCGCTGATGACCGCGCTGCGCTGGCGGCCTTGATCGGCTGTGCTGAGGCGGATTTGTCGCCCGACCTGGCGCGGCTGGCTGCGCCGTATTTCGCGGTGCGGGTGACTGGTGCGCTGTTTCATACCCAGGGCGGGCTCGACGTTGATGCACAGTGCCGTGTGTTGCGCGAGGACGGCCAGGCATTCGCCAACCTGCTGGCTGCAGGTGGTGCGGCGCGTGGCGTCTCGGGCAATGCTGTTTGGGGCTATCTTTCGGGCAACGGCCTGCTTAGTGCGATTGCCGGCGGTTACATCGCGGCCCACACGGCACAAGCCATTCTGGAGACCACAGCGTGAACCCCCCTTCATTCAAACAGCGCCTGGCGCAAGACCGTGCAGTGCTGGCCCCCGGCGTGTATGACGCGCTGAGCGCCCTGGTGGCCGAGCAGGCCGGGTTTGAGGCGCTGTACCTGTCGGGCGCGTCGATTGCCTACACCCGCCTGGGCTGCTCCGACGTGGGCCTGACCACCTACAGCGAAGTAGCCGACACCCTGGCCCGTATCACCGAACGGGTCGACCTGCCGGTCATCGTGGACGCCGATACCGGTTTTGGCAATGCGCTCAACGTCATGCGGACAGTCAGGGGTTTTGAGCGCGCCAGCGCGGCCATGATTCAGCTGGAAGACCAGAGCTTTCCCAAACGCTGCGGTCACCTTGACGGAAAGTCTGTCATTCCGGTGCAGGAGATGGTCGGCAAACTCAAGGCCGCACTCGATGCCCGCAGCAGCGAGCGCACGCTGATTCTGGCGCGCACCGATGCGCTGGCGGTCGAGGGTCTGGACGCCGCGCTGGAGCGGGCCGAGCGTTACCTTGAATGTGGGGTGGACGCCCTGTTCATCGAAGCCCTGCGCACGGCAGAACAGATGGATGCAGCCTGCGTGCGTTTCGGCCAGCGTATTCCGCTGCTGGCCAACATGGTCGAAGGCGGCAAGACGCCGGTGCAAAGCGCCGCCGAACTGGGTGGGCGGGGTTTTCGCATCGTCATCTTCCCCGGCGGCACAGCCCGCGCTGTGGCGCACACCCTGCAGGGCTATTACGCCAGCCTGCACCAGCACCAGACCACAGCGCCTTGGCAAAAGCAGATGCTGGACTTTGACGGGCTCAATGCCGTCATCGGAACGGACGAACTGATGGCGGTGGGCAAACGCTACGAGTGAGCGCGCGGGCCATTCAGCCCCTGCACCGGGCCATGTAAAACCACTCCTGCCCCGGCTCCGCGCGCGGGTTGGGAAACACCACAAAACCGTCGTGCGGCGCTTTGACCTCGGCGCCGCTATGGCGGGTGCCGATTACCTCGCCAGTTTTCACCGCGTCAAAACTACGCCACTCGCGCGCAAAGCTGTCGCCCGCATGTTCGCGGTCTGTTACATCGACCAGGCGCAGGATCTCTCGTTCTGTCGGTATCGGCTCCAGCGGCACGGCAATCATCTTGAGCATGGCCAGCGTCTGCAGGATGGCGCGGCGCGCGACCGCTACCGCCTGCGGGTCGTCGTGCTGGCCGCATTCGAGCGTGACGCCGTAGCCGCCGCGTGAGCGCATGTACTCGGTGGTGCCGACACCGTAGTTCGGGTTGGTCACCAGCGTCTGCGCACGCGCCGATCCGGCGGGGACCGGCGCCGCCGCACGACGCGACACACCGCGCGCGTAGGTGTCCAGCCAACCTTCGACAATGCGCGGTGCACCGGTGCACAGGGCAAGCTGCATTTCTGCGTCGGCCTGGTTGAACGGTTCAAGCGTGCCATTGTTGTTCTGCGGCCCGATCATCACAAACGGTGCGCCGCCGGTGTGAAAGGAATGCAGGTCCAGCAACACCTCGTGCGCGTCGAGCAGCGGGCACAACACGTTGGCGATCCGGTCCTCGAAGTCCTGCGGAATCGCGCTCGGCGCCATGTTGCGGTTCAGGTTGCGGTCGCCGGTGCGCTGCTTGAGTTGATAGGCCAGCGGGTTGGTGATGGGCACCAAGGTGACCGTGCCGCGTTCGATGGCGAACTCTCTGTTGTTGAGGTCCTGCAGCAGTTGCGTGATGGCTTTGGCGCCGCAGACTTCATTGCCATGGACCGCGCCGAGGACCAGTAGCTTCGGACCGGGCGCCAGGCCGTAGAAGGTGTGGGTGGCGAGGTGGGTAGGTTGGGGCGAGGGAGGCATTTCGCCTTGGAGCTTGTCGGTCATGGTGATTTCTTGATATGCCGGTCTGCCTTGCAATGCCGGCACTGGCGTGTCGCATATCGCAGCTTATTCGACCCGTCCGAGCAGAAGGAACTCCATGAGTGCCTTCTGCGCGTGCAATCTGTTTTCTGCTTCGTCCCACACCACCGACTGCGGTCCGTCGATGACCTCGGCTTCGACTTCTTCCCCGCGGTGCGCCGGCAGGCAGTGCATGAAGAGCGCGTCGGGTTTGGCCGCTTTCATCATGTCGCTGTCCACGCACCAATCGGCAAAGGCTTTTTTGCGCGCTTCGTTCTCGGCCTCGTACCCCATGCTGGTCCACACGTCGGTGGTGACCAGGTCGGCACCGGCGCAGGCCTGCATCGGGTCCCTGAAGACTTTGTAGCTGTCGGTGGAGCGGATACCGGCCACCGACTGATCCACCTCGTAACCACTTGGCGTGCTCAGGTGCACCTTGAAGCCGAGGATTTCGCTGGCCTGCAGCCAGGTGTTGGCCATGTTGTTGCCGTCGCCGACCCAGGCCACTGTTTTGCCTTTGATCGAGCCACGGTGCTCGATGTAGGTGAAGATGTCGGACAGGATCTGGCAGGGGTGAAACTCATTGGTCAGGCCGTTGATCACCGGCACGCGCGAGTGCTCGGCAAACAGCTCGATCTTGGTCTGCTCGTAGGTGCGGATCATCACCAAATCGACCATGCGGCTGATGACTTTGGCGCTGTCGGCCACCGGCTCGGCGCGGCCGAGCTGGCTGTCGCCGGTGGTCAGGTGCACCACGCTGCCGCCCAGCTGATACATGCCAGCCTCAAAACTGACGCGGGTGCGGGTGGAGGCTTTCTCGAAAATCATGGCCAGGGTGCGGTCCACCAGCGGCTGGTGTTTGTCGTAGGCCTTGAATTTTTTCTTGATCAGCGCCGCGCGCTCAAAAATATAGGCGTATTCGGCGGCGTTGAAGTCGCTGAATTGCAGGTAATGGCGGATTTCCTGGCCCGCTGCGGCGCTCACGGCTTTTCTCCGAGCAACTGCTTGATCAGCGGGCACAGGATGGCGACGATTTCGTCGGCCTCCGCCTCGGTCAGGATCAGCGGCGGCACCAGGCGGATCACGGTGTCGGCGGTCACGCTGAGCAGCAGGCCGTTGTCGGCGGCACGTTTGAGAATGTCCCCGCAAGGTTTGTTCAGGTCAATGCCCAGCATCAGCCCCAGGCCACGGATCTCGCGCACACCGCCGGACTTCAGCTCAGCGGCAAGTTCGCGCGTCAGGCCCGCCTTCAGGTGGGCGCCCACCCGGGCCGCATGCGCCAGCAGGCCATCTTGTTCCATGATGCGAATCGTCTCGATACCGGCACGCATGGCCAATGGGTTGCCGCCAAAGGTGGTGCCGTGGTTGCCGGGGCCAAAAATATGCGCGGCTTTGGGGCCGGCCACCACTGCGCCAATCGGCACGCCCGAGCCCAGGCCTTTGGCCAGCGGCATCACATCCGGCTTGATGCCGGCCCACTGGTGGGCAAACCATTTGCCGGTACGGCCCATGCCGCACTGCACCTCGTCGATCATCAGCAGCCAGTCGTTCTGGTCGCACAGCGCGCGCACCTGCCGCAGGTAGTCGGCGCTCATCGGGTTGATGCCGCCTTCGCCCTGAATCGCTTCAAAAAACACCGCAACCACGTTCGGGTTGTCGGCGGTGGCCTGCTCGAGCGCCTTCACGTCGTTCAGCGGCACGCGGATAAAACCCTCGACCAGCGGGCCAAAACCGGCCTGAACTTTTGGGTTGCCGGTGGCGCTCAGGGTGGCAATGCTGCGGCCGTGGAAGGCTTTTTCATACACCACGATTTCCGGGCGTTCTATGCCCTTGTCGTGGCCGAACTTGCGTGCGAGCTTGAGCGCTGCTTCATTGGCTTCGAGGCCGGTCGAGCAGAAAAACACGTTGGTCAGGCCCGACAGTTCCACCAGCTTGGCTGCCAGCACTTCCTGGCCGGGCACATGGTAGTAGTTGGAGCTGTGGATGATTTTGGCGATCTGGTCCTGCAGCGCCGGCACCAGGCGCGGGTGGTTGTGGCCCAGGGTGTTGACGGCGATACCGCCCAAGCCGTCCAGGTATTGCTTGCCGTTGATGTCCCAGACCCTGGAGCCCTGGCCGTGCGACAGCGCTATCGGCAGGCGGCCGTAGGTGTTCATCACATGCGGGGAGGCGGCTTCGATGTGGGCGGGCAGGGCAGTGGTCATGGGGATAACTCCGGGGGCTTGGCAAAAAACGGGAGGCCGCGGCAGGTTTGGCGACTATGAAGTGATTTTAGGCGCAGGCCTTGCGGCCTTTTGTGACGATGCTGCATCACAGCGATGCGCCGGCGCGGTGGTGTCAAGGCAGAGGCCAAGTCTTATATAAGATAGAATCATTGTGCACTGCAGCATGAGTCGATATCCCCGGCTCTGGCAGGCGACACACCTTCAACCCGATGGTCTCCAACTCCGCCAAAGAAGTCTTTATCCAGGGCGTCACCCGCGACGGCAAGACCTTTCGCCCCAGCGACTGGGCCGACCGGCTGTGCGGGGTGATGAGCCAGTTCCGCCCTGGCGGACCGCAACCGGGCAGTCACCTGACCTACTCGCCTTGGTGCGTGCCGACGGTGATCAACGGCGTCAAATGTGTGGTGGTCAACAGCGAACTGCGCGAGTCCGAGCCTATGGCGTGGGACTTTGCGATCAATTTTGCCAAGGACAACGACCTGCAAGTTGCCGAAGCGTGTTTACTTCCTGATGTGCCCAGACCCTGAATGACGAGCTGAAGCCAGAAACAAAAAAGCCGTCTTGCGACGGCTTTTTTGCTTTGCTGGCAGCGCACCCTGCGAAACGGCGGACTGATCAATCAGTCCGTGCGATGGACCTGAGTGATCAGGCCGCTTTGGGGGCGGCAAGGGCGAGAGCCTTCACCTTGGTGGACAGGCGGCTCTTGTCGCGCGCTGCCTTGTTCTTGTGGAAGATGCCCTTGTCGGCAATCGTGTCCACAATGCTCTGCGCCTTGGCGAAGAGTTCGGTAGCTTTGGTCTTGTCGCCGGCGACGACAGCTTTTTCGACGTTTTTCACGGCGGTGCGGTACTTCGAGCGCAGCGAGGTATTGGCGGCGTTGAGTTTGGTGTCCTGGCGGACGCGTTTGCGGCCTGAGGCCAGGCGGGGGTTCTTTTTCTTGGGTTTGGCGGTAGCCATAATTAATTCCTTTAATCCGGGGAGGAGTTCGGCGGATGATGCGCAGCAAAGCCCACGATTATAGCAGCCCCCACGCTCCCCACTGCGTGTGGTCGCTGCCCTCCGAGGGGGCGCTGCGCCTGCGGGCCGGCAAAGTCCAGACCCGCGGCCCTGCTTGAAAAATACCTGCTCTCGGATCAGCGGGTTTCCCAAACCAGCCGGGGCCGCGGAACCGGCTCCGCCGGGCCGCAGGCGCAGCGGCCCCCTCGGGGGGCAGGGAGTTACACGAAGTGAACGACCGTGGGGGCTATAAACTCCCGGAGTGTCACTTTTCAAAGCCGCCTCCACCGTTTCCCTGCTGACCCTGGTGTCCCGGATCACCGGCCTGGTGCGCGAGCTGCTGATGGCCTCGACCTTTGGCGCCAGCGCCATGACCGACGCCTTCAACGTCGCTTTCCGCATCCCCAACCTGTTTCGCCGGCTGTTTGCCGAGGGTGCCTTCAGCCAGGCTTTCGTGCCGGTGCTGGCGGCCAGCCATGCCAAAAACGGGGAGGCCGCCACCCAACTGCTGATCGACCGCGTCGCGACTTTGCTGACCTGGGCGCTGCTGCTGACCTGCGTGATCGGCGTGGCGGCGGCGCCGGTGCTGGTCTGGATGATGGCCAGCGGCCTCAAGCAGGACCCACGCGGTTTTGAAGCCGCCGTGTTCATGGCACGCTGGATGTTTCCCTACATCGGCTTCATGTCGCTGGTGGCCCTGTCGGCCGGCATCCTGAACACCTGGAAGCGTTTTGCGGTGCCGGCCGCCACGCCGGTGCTGCTGAACCTGTCGATGATAGGCGCGGCCTGGCTGGGTGCGCCCTGGTTCAAAGCGCAAGGCATTGAGCCGATTTACGCCATGGGCGCCGGCGTGATGCTGGGGGGCCTGCTGCAATTGTCGGTGCAGATCCCGGCCTTGATAAAAATCGGCTTGCTGCCCAGGATCGGCCTGAGCCTGACGGCCATCCGCCTGGCCTGGGCCGATTCGGGCACCCGCAACATCGCGCGCCTGATGGTGCCGGCGCTGCTGGGCGTGAGCGTCGCGCAGGTCTCGCTGCTGATCAATACCCAGATTGCCTCGCACATGACGCCGGGCAGTGTCAGCTGGCTGACCTACGCGGACCGCTTGATGGAGTTCCCGACCGCCATGCTGGGTGTGGCGATCGGCGTGGTGCTGATGCCGCAACTGGCTGCGGCCAAAGCTGCCGACGACGCCGAAAAGTATTCCGCCATGCTGGACTGGGGTCTGCGCATCGTGGTGCTGCTGGCAGTGCCCAGTGCGGTTGCGCTGCTGACCTTTGCCCAGCCGTTGGTCGCCACGCTGTACCACTACGGGGCGTTTACCGACCGAGATGTGCAGCAGACCACCACCGCGCTCATGGGTTACGGTGCCGGCCTGGTCGGACTGGTGGCCATCAAGGTGCTGGCGCCGGGCTTTTACGCCAGCCAGGACATCCGTACCCCCGTGAAGATCGCGGTGGTGGTGCTGGTACTCACGCAACTGCTCAATCTGGCGCTGGTGCCGTTTTTCCAGCACGCCGGGCTGGCGCTGGCCATTGGCATAGGCGCGCTGATCAATGCCTTGTGGCTGCTGCTGGGCCTGCGCAAGCGCGGCAGTTATCGGCCTGCGCCCGGCTGGGGGGTGTTTGCACTGCAGGTGCTGGCGGCCAGCGCCCTGCTGGCGGTGTTTTTGCTGTGGTCGGCGCAGGCCGTCAACTGGACTGGCCTGCGCGCTGAAGCTTTTAAACGAATTGGGCTGCTGGCCCTTGTCCTGCTTGTGTCAGCCGCTATTTATTTCGGAGCACTCTGGGCTGCTGGCCTGAAGGTACGTAAACTCATGCGCCGCTGAAGTGACCGCAAGGACGGGTAAAAACCGGGCACTCGCCTCGCGCGCCGGTTTGTGAGAAAGTAGCGCCATGTCTCTCAATCTCGATGTTCCGTCGCCGCTGCAGTACTTTGTCAGCCTGGTTCAGAGTGACGAGCATTTCCCGCTGCTGGAAGCGGCCACCAGCCTGGCCCAGGACGAGTACCCTGACCTGGACGTGCAGCAGGTGCTGGGCGACGTAGACCAGCTACTGGCCCGCCTGAAACGTCGCCTGCCGGCCGACGCTTCTCCGCTGCAGCGGCTGCGGGCGCTGAACCAGTTCTTCTTTCGCGACCTGAATTTCGGCGGCAACATCAATGACTATTACGACCCGGACAATAGCTACCTGAATGCCGTGCTGCGGACTCGCCGCGGCATCCCGATCTCGCTGGCCGTGCTCTGGCTGGAACTGGCAGCTGGCGTGGGCCTCAACGCCCGCGGCGTGGCTTTTCCCGGTCACTTCATGGTCAAGGTCAACCTGCCCAAGGGTCAGGTGGTGATCGACCCCTTCAGCGGCCATTCGCTGAGCCGCGAAGAGCTGTCTGAGCGGCTTGAGCCTTTTCGGCAGCGCAGCGGGCTGGTCGATGAATTTGAAGTGCCCGTTGGCCTGTATTTGCAGTCGGTGCCGGCGCGCGACATCATCGGGCGCATGCTGCGCAACCTCAAGGAAATTCACAAGACCCAGAAGGACTGGGTCCGGTTGATTGCGGTGCAGGACCGGCTGATTGTGCTGTTGCCCGAGGCCTGGGCCGAGTACCGCGACCGCGGCATGGCGCTGGCAGAGCAGGGCGAGGCCGGCCGTGCCGTGCCCGATCTGGAAACCTACCTGGACCACGCCGAGGACGCGCTGGACCTGGACGTGGTGGCGGATCGCCTGGCCCGCTTGCGGCGCCAGAAAAGCTGATCGGCAGCAAGCGAGCGTTCGGGCTGTTCTTCAATCAAGCAGGGGCTGCGCCACCGAGGGGACGCATCCTTCGACAGGCTCAGGACGAACGGAAGTCAGTGAGCCAGCGCAGGGGCTCACCCTCTTTTTAAAAACTGCGGAATCTGCGGGCCATCAGCGGTCCGCGTAGCGCGTGCCAGCGTCGATTTACCAACAGGTTTTGCCGGTGCCGCCGACGTGCGGCCAGCGCTCAGCGTGGACATGCGCCCACCCTGCACCATGGACTCCTGGGCTGGCATCAAACTGTTGGGCAGCGCGCCGCGATGCCGGGAGACCACCTCCTCGGAAGCAGTTTTCGGCAAGACTGCGGCTTTGGGTGCCAGCGTGCTTGCCGGAGGCCGCAACACGGTGCTGCCGTCATTGGCGGCTTGCGGCGGGTAGAGCTGGGGCTTGAGCCATTGCAATATCGGCGCCCATTGCGCCAGGTCCGCCGCTGCCAACTGGGGCTGCAGGTCAAAAATCGTCAGGCCGCGTTCCAGGCTGCGCACATAGAGCTGGGTTTCACGTAGCGCACCCAGAAACGGCACGCCCAGCGACTCCGACCACTGATCCAGCGTTTGCGCGGCGTTGGTGCGCGCATCAATGCGCATGCCGACCACTGCCAGTCGGCAACGCCCGCTGGCCACGCGTGGCATGGTCATCAGCTCGGCATGGCAGGCCTGGGCCGACTCGCGGTCAAACATCGAGTTGCAGACCGGCATCACGATGGCGTCGGCAAACATCACCACCCGCGCCAGCTCAAAGCCATGCATGCCGCCGGGTGTGTCGAGCACCACATGCGTGATGCCCGTCGGCACGCGCAACATGTTTTTCTGGTCCACTGCCCACGGGGCAATGGCCGGCAGGGAGGCATCACGCCGTTTCAGCCAGGCACGTGCCGACTGCTGGCGGTCCACGTCGCCCAGCATGACGGAACTGCCGTTGCGCGCGCACCAGGCCGCGATGTGGGCGGCCAGCGTGCTTTTGCCACTGCCGCCCTTGCGGTTGACGACTGCGATGACCGGCATGAGGGCTCCCCTTGCGAAAGAATGCAACAGTTTGATACAAATAGGGCAAAAAGTCCAGCACGCCCAATGGCTACCTGTACGGGCAGCTAGTATTTTTGTAGCAATCGGACGCTGCCACGCCGCGTTGCAGCCATAGCGGCCATTCATTTTCTGCAACGAAATATTTAAAGTGTGGATAATACACACGATGACCAGCGCGGAACTCATCAAACGCATGATCAAAGCGGGGTGGGTGTTGCGTGGTGTCAAGGGTTCACACCATGTGTATGTCCACTCGCAACGGCCTGGCCATGTCACGGTGCCCCACCCACGCAAAGATCTGGGCACTGGCTTGTTGCACAAGTTGTTAAAGCAAACCGATTTGGATCGTTGAATCTGACAGAAGGATATTTATGCACTACCCGATTGCCCTTGAAACTGGTACCGGCACCGCGGCTTATGGGGTTGTGGTGCCTGATCTTCCTGGCTGTTTTTCGGCGGGCGACACGCTGGACGAGGCCATGGACAACGCCAAAGAGGCGATTGAGCTCTGGCTAGAGGTGGCAATTGATGACGGCATGTCCATCCCCGAACCCAGCCCGCTCGCCGAGCATCAGCGCAAGCGCGAATTCAGGGGTTGGACATGGGGACTGGTGACGGTGGACCTTGCCTCACTGTCAGACAAGGCCGAGCGTATCAATATCACCTTGCCATCGCGTGTGTTGCGCAGGATTGATCAGGCGGCGAAGGAGGCGGGTGAGTCGCGGTCGGGGTATATCGCGCGGCGGGCTTTGGCCTGATTCAGATAGAGAAGCCAGATGGGATTTTTCGGAATCAGGACTGCCGTCGACATGCTCAATAAACTCGAGAGCGAATATGGACGCCTTCAGGCGAGCGCTTCAGATGACAATCTGTATAACTTTTTTGTCACTGCGAACCATGTGAAGGACTATCTTAGAAACACACAGGCCGTGGCGCAGATCACTCTTGACAGCTTTGCTTCCGACCAAGACATAAGAGACAGCAAGGATTTATGTGACAAAGCCAAACATCACACACTGACCGGGGACGGGCGTGTAAATCCCACAACTTGGACGTGGACTGGTGAAATTGGCGGCGCCCCTGTCGGGGCGCTTGAGATCGCTGCTGGAGACAAACGGGTGATGTTCATTGGCCCTCGCGAAATTGATGTGGACTGGCTTGCTGATCGTGTCATGGTGAAATGGCGCGATTTTTTCGCACTTCACGACCTGCTAACCCGACCTAATTGACAGTCACAGCAGCGCCGTCGCTCCTCGCCGCAATCACCCCAATCTCATACACCTGTTCGCCAGCCTCGCGCAGCATGACTGCCGTGGCCTGGGCATTGGCCGCATCCACCACCACCACCATGCCGATACCGTTGTTGAAGGTACGGTTCATCTCGAAGTCGTCTATGCCGGCGGTGGTTTGCAGCCAGGCAAACAGTTCGGTTTGCGGCCAGCTGCCCTTTTTGAGGTGGGCGGCCGTGCCTTCGGGCAGCACGCGCGGGATGTTTTCCAGCAGGCCGCCTCCGGTGATGTGAGCCAGTGCCTTGATCGGGTGTAGTGCCAGGGCGGCCAGCACGTTTTTGACATACAGGCGGGTCGGCTCCATCAAGGCTTCCCGGAACGGCTTTCCATCGAGCGTGGCGGGCAGGCTGCTGCCGGCGCGCTCAATACATTTGCGCACCAGGCTGAAGCCGTTGGAATGCACACCGCTGCTGGCCAGGCCCAGCACCACGTCGCCGGGTTTGACATCCTTGCCGGTCAGGATTTTGGACTTTTCAACGGCGCCGACGGCAAAACCGGCGAGGTCGTATTCACCCTCGGGGTACATGCCGGGCATCTCGGCAGTTTCGCCGCCTATCAGTGCGCAGCCGCTCAGTTCACAGCCTTTGGCGATGCCGCCCACCACCGCGGCCGCCGTGTCCACGTCCAGCTTGCCGCAGGCAAAATAATCGAGGAAAAACAGCGGCTCGGCGCCCTGCACCAGCACGTCATTGACGCTCATGGCCACCAGGTCGATGCCCACTGTGTCGTGCATAGCCCATTCAAAGGCCAGGCGCAGTTTGGTGCCGACGCCGTCGGTGCCGC
>Ga0308009_10001510_pt1 | contig 13452 bp, 10 predicted proteins | sample Neamet127_FD_203134 | JGI IMG/M metagenome (GOLD analysis project Ga0308009, IMG submission 203134) | Marine microbial communities from water near the shore, Antarctic Ocean - #127 | ecosystem: Environmental > Aquatic > Marine > Unclassified | place: Southern Ocean | collected 2014-07-24
GGCGGAACGCTCCGTTCGCGGGGGCCTATGTGGCGCAGGCCTACGGGCGGCCGTCGCGGGGGGTGCATGTTGTGCAGGTCGAGATCGACCGGGCCTTGTATATGGATGAGGTCCGGGTGGAGCCCTTGGCGGGGTTCGAGGGGTTCCGGGAGTTGATCTCGGGGGTGGTGGCCGAGCTGGTGCAGCCGCCGGGGGTGGCGCTGGCGGCGGAGTGAAGCGCCGCGCGCGGCGCGGATTCTCCGATGAAGGATTTCAAGGGCTTGGCTGTGGGCGTTTACCGGGCGTTAGGGCGTGTCTGCATGTGATTGAATCGGAATGGGGATTCCCAGGGTGTTTGTTTTGTGATTCACTCGTTCCACCAGATGATGGGGTGGACGATGGTAGCACCACTTTCGATAGATCTCCGAATGCGGGTTGCCGCTGCTTTGGAGGAGGGTGAGACGGTTCGCGCGGCGGCAAAGCGGTTCGGGGTTTCGGTTGCCTCGGCGGTGCGGATCGGCCAGCGGCAGCGGATCGGGCGCGGGCAGGTTCCCGGCAAGATCGGCGGTCACCGCCCTCGGGTTCTGGCGGGAGAGGCTGGAAGCTGGCTCCTGTCGCGGCTGGCCGAGAAGCCGGACCTGACGATGCGGGCGCTGACGGCGGAACTGGCGGCGCTTGGCGTGCAGGTGGCGCATGACACGGTCTGGCGGTTCGTGAGGCGCGCGGGCCAGACCGTCAAAAAAAGACCCTGATGGCGGCAGAGCAGTTTCGCCCGAAGGTGGCGCGGTTCCGGGCGCGCTGGAAGGCGCATCAGCATCGGCTTGATCCCAAGCGCCTGATCTTCATTGACGAACCGAAGGTCCGCGAAGCGAAACCTGGATCAAGACCAACATGACGCGGACCTGCGGCTGGGCGGCGAAGGGCAAACGTCTGACCGCGCATGTCCCGCACGGGCACTGGATCGAGGCGTGAGCGCCATTGGTCCGAGCGAAATGCCGAGGCCTGACCTTCCTGGCCGGCTTGCGCCACGACGGGATTGTCGCTCCCTTCGCGCTGGACGGGCCCATCAATGGCGAGATGTTCACCGCCTGGGTCGGCCAGTTCCTCGCTCCCACCCTCGCGCCCGGCGACGTGGTCATCGCCGACAATCTCGGCAGCCACAAAGGCGCGCCTGCGCGCCAGCTGATCCGCGATGCAGGGGCACACCTGCTGTTCCTGCCGCCCTACAGCCCGGACCTGAACCCCATCGAGTTGGTCTTCGCCAAGCTGAAAACCCTGTTCAGGAAAGCCGACGAACGCACCATCGAAGCCTCATGGCGACGGGTCGGAAACCTCCTCGACACCTTCACACCCGACGAGTGCCAAAACTACCTTCGCCATGCCGGATATGCTTCAGCCTAAATCGGACAGACTCTAATGCTTTCAAGCTCTGCTAGGTGTTCAGTCCCGGCATCTGGTGGATCGGGTCGAGGATGAATCGATCCGGCTCTGATGTCCAGATTTTGCAGATGTATTCGTAGGGCGAGAGACCGCTGAGGGTCTTCAAACGTCGGGCGAAGTTGTAGGCTGCGAGGAAGTCGGCCAGGTGGCTGCGCAGCTGGGAGTGGTCGTCGTAGTGGTAGCGCTTGACGGTGGCGTCCTTGATCGTGCGGTTCATGCGTTCGACCTGGCCGTTGGTCCATGGATGATTCGGCTTGGTCAGCCGGTGCTCGATCCCGTTAGCCTCGCAGATCATGTCGAAGCGCATCGGCCGGGAGTAGATGGTGTTCCGGTTACGGGGCTGCTCGGCGAATTGGATGCCGTTGTCGGTCAAGATGGTGTGGACCTGGTAAGGCACAGCCTCGAGCATGTGCTGCAGGAACTCCCAGGCCGTCTTTCTGTCGGCAGTTGCAACGAGTTGGGCAACGGCGAACTTGGCTGTCCGGTCGATGCCGACGAAAAGAAAGAGCTTTCCCTCAGCCGTCTGCACCTCGGCGATGTCGATGTGAAATAACCCGATGGGGTAGCGCTTGAACTTCTGCCGTCTGGGCTTGTCTCCCTCGACATCCGGAAGGCGAGAAATGCCATGACGCTGAAGGCACCGGTGCAACGCTGACCGTGTCAGGTGCGGGATCGACGGCTGGAGGGCGTAGAGACAGTCATCCAGCGGTAGCAGCGTATGGCGCCGGAACGCTACAACCGCCGCCTCCTCGGCCTCAGACAACACGGTGGACCGGGGCTCCGTCGGTCCTGTCTTCAGGTCCTCGACCGTCGCACGCTTGCACCACTTCGCGACCGTCTTGGGGTTGATGCCGAGTTCCCGGCTCAGCTGCGCGAGCGAAGCTTGCGATCGCTGTATTGCTGCTCTGACGGCGTGCGTGGTCGTGGCGCTCCCGTGACGAACTTGTCCCATAGTGCTTCCTTCCATTCCTTCGAAAGGATCACACCATCAAACCGTGGGGGTGCTGAGGAACGGCCCTTCGATCCTTGGCGTTCTCCATGCACACCGAAAGCGGATGCTTTCCTCAAGACGATCCTCGAGATGCTGGAAGCCCATGAGCAACTCCACGGATTGCGGCAGCGAAAGCGCCGAGCAGTCGATCAGGCGAAGTTCGAGCGTCTTGTCTCCGCAGTCGCATGTGACCTCGCGCTGATCGTCCTGACGGAAACCGGCAAGGCCATCTACATCAGCCGCTCGCATCGAGAACTCGGGCGTTCCTCTCGCTATGGGAACCCTGCATCGAGCAAGACCCTCCCTTCCATACTGGACAGTCTGGCCACCAAGCAGCTTGGCCTCATCAACATGGTGCTTGGTTACCGCACGGATACCGGAGACAGAAAGAAGACCTCGATCCGACCCAGCAGCAAGTTCCGCCGTCTCGTTCAGGAGTTCGTCCTGTCAACTGCGGACATCGCTGAACAGCAGCGGCCCGAACCCATCGAGTTGAAGTCCTTCCCGCCCTGTCAAGGCAAGAAGGCTCCACGCATCGAATACGAGGACACGGAGCAAACCTTCAAGTTCCGAAAGGAGATGCAGGGCATCAACCGACATCTCATGACCGCGAGGATTGATTACACGGGACAAGCGGTGGTGGACATCAACCGACGCCAGCTGAGGCGTAGCTTCACGCGGGAGAGGTTCGACAGTGGGGGGCGATTGTTCGGTGGCTTCTGGCAGTCGATGGGCAAGACAGAACGTCTGCAGCACATCAAGATCAACGGTGAGGAGGTCGTGGAGCTGGACTACGGTCAGATCATGCCTCGACTGGTCTACGCGGATGTCGGTCTGAGCTGCTGCCGGTTTCGTGGACACCGAGATAAGGTGTTTCAACGGAAACGGAGGTTTCTATGGAGAGACGGAAGTTCAGCCGCGAGTTCAAGCTTGAGGCGGTGAGGTTGGTGCGAGATCGCGGGGTCACGTCGGCTCAGGCGTCGCGCGATCTGGGGGTTCATGCGAACGTTCTGCGCAAGTGGGTGCGGGAGCTGGAGACGGATCCCGCCCAGGCCTTTCCCGGCCACGGGCAGGTGAAGCCAGACCAGCTTGAGATCGACCGGTTGCGCAAGGAGGTCGCCAAGCTCAAGGCGGAGCGCGACATCCTAAAAAAGGCCGCAGCCTACTTCGCGAGGGAAGTGACATGAGGTTCGCTTTCGTCGCGAAGCACCGCCACATCTGGCCGGTGAGTTGGCTGTGTGACGCGCTGGATGTGTCACGGTCGGGTTTCCATGCCTGGCTTGGTCGTGCACCGTCGCGGCGCAGCCGGGAGGACGAAGAGATCGGCGCGAAGGTGCGGGCGAGCTTCATCGCCAGCGCCCGCACCTATGGGGCGCGGCGCGTCTGGCGCGATGTTCTGGCCGACGGCGTCGACTGCGGCCTGCATCGCGTCGAACGCCTGATGCAGGCTCAGGCTTTCCGGGCACGGCCGCGGCGGCGGGGACTGCCGAAAGATGAGGGCCAGCGCCTGGCGGTTGCCGCGCCGAACGTTCTGGATCGCGCGTTTCACGCTGAGGCTCCGAACCAGAAGTGGATCGCCGAAGGCTGGCTTTATGTTGCAGCCGTCATCGATCTGTTCTCGCGGCGCGTGGTCGGCTGGTCGATGAAGGCGGAGATGACCGCGCAGCTTGTCACCGATGCCCTGATCATGGCCATCTGGCGGCGTGGAAAGCCCGACGCCCTGTTGCATCACTCGGATCAGGGAAGCCAATACACCAGCGAGCAATTCCAGAAGCTGATGGCCGACAACGGCGTGCTATGCTCGATGAGCCGGTCCGGCAATGTCTGGGACAATGCGGCGATGGAGAGCTTCTTCTCGTCGCTCAAGACCGAGCGGATTGGCAAAAAGACCTACCGGACGCGCGATGCGGCAAGGGCGGATGTGTTCGACTACATCGAAAGGTTCTACAACACGGTCCGCAGGCACTCGACCATCGGCTATCTCAGCCCGGTCGAGTTCGAAAGGAAGGCCGGGTTAGCTTAACTGCCCGTCCACGAAACCGGCAGCAGCTCAACTGAACAAGTTTAGTTTAAGGTAGACGCCCACAACGCCTCATGATGTGCGCGGCGATGCGGTTGGCGTCCTCGTGCGATGCGGAGCCTTGGTCGTAGACGTCTTGTACGGTCTTCTCGGTGTCGCCACGCAGTTGGTCAACGATGTAGGTGGGCAGCTTCTCCGAGCGGGCGGCGGTCGTATGCAGGCGGCGGCAATCGTGCTGGCGCAGTGTCTTCTTCTGCTGCTTTTCGCCATCAACTTCTTCCATGACGCTGAGGTGCCCAAGGTCTTCGATATGCCCCGACTTCGATTCCGCCGGGAACACACAGCCCGTGCGATGCGGGAGCGACTTGAGGGCATCGACCACGGCATCCGCAATCGGGAAGATGCGCTCCTGATGGTTTTTCAGATCGGCGATGCGGATGCTTGCCTTCGCAAGGTCAATGTCCTTCCAGTCGAGTTCGCGGACGTTGATTGACCGCAAGCCCGTGAACACCATCAGCAGCCATGCAACACGGCGCGTCGGGCTTTTGATCTCGTCGATGAGGTCGAGGACGGGCCATTGCTCCTTCGCATCGAACAGGATGCCCGGCTTCTTCTTCGGCTTTTGTTTCACCTTCAACTCAGCCGCGACATAAGGCAGGCCGCGAAGGATCGACGCGCGGCGCGATGCCATGCGGATCAGCGCGCAGATGTGTTCCGCCGTCGATACCTTGCCCGCGCGTTCGATGTTGCGGACAATCTCTTCCATCATCGGCAGCGAGACGCGCTCCACCGGCTTGGCGAAAAGGTCGGTCAGGTAGGTGTCGATCTCGATCTTGTAGGTGTCGAGCGTCGCCTGCTTCGCCGTCGAATTCTTGATGTGGGAGTCGAAGGCGTCGCCCAAGGTTTTGATGCCTGATGCCTTCGCGTCGCGCCCGTGGTCGAGGTCATCGAGTTTCGTCTTGGCGACGGTCAGAGCCATGTCGCCCGTCGCGATTTCCGGCCATGCACCGAGCGAGATCGACTTGATGGACGATCCGATGCGCTTCGACAGCACCCACGTCTTCGTCGCCTTGCCGACGGACAGGCGCAAGCCTTTGTAGCCGTTGCCGTCGTGAGAGTAGAACACTGTGCCTGTGTCGGGATGCTTGATCTTCGCGATGGACGGGCGTTTCGAGAGGTCAGTCGTGGGCATGTCGGGGTTCCTTTGCAACATGTTTTGCAACATTATGCCCCGAACGTACACGGTCAAGTTGACTTATGACAACTTGAATTTTGTTGCAAACTGATGTTTTACAGTGGTTTACCATATCAATTTGACCACTATGGTAGTCAGACCGGACGAATGGCATTCAAGAGGTCGGGAGTTCGATCCTCCCTGGCTCCACCAATGAGAGGCTGAAAGCGGGGCGGTTCTGACCGCCCCTTTTCATTTCTGCCCTCCAGACAGTGATTGACGAAGGCCCCCAGGGTGGCCCGAGGCAAGCCCGTGCGAAAGCAGCATTGACGGGGCTTGCAGACCGGGAATGCGGCGTGTGGAAAGCGTATGGCTTTGGTATGGATCCCATGGATGCACGCGTATGTTGCCCCTGGGCGCTAGATCAGGATGATGTTTGATGGAAACATCATCCCGATCTCGATTCCCGGCGGTCGCGTGATTGACGCGGAAAACCGGAGTCCACTTTTCCTCATCACGCTAACCAAGCGGTGCGAATCGTGTTGGCGTCGGACAATGCGCTGTAGCGCAGCCGACGATCATTCTGCCGGCTGTGCGCCACCGTGCGGTTTGATCGGGCGGTGTTCGGCATACCACTGCCGCCGCTTCTCGCGTTGCCAGAACCAGGGTTTCGGATGGTCGGCCCGGGTGACCAGCATCAGCATCGAGGGAATGATCACCAGCGTCAGCACCGTGGCGAAGGCCAGCCCGTAGACGATGGCCGATGACAGGGCGATCCACCACTGTGTCGAAGGCGCGCCGATGGTGACCTCGTGGCTCAGAAGTTCGAGGTTCAGCCCGAAGGCGATGGGCAGCACCCCCAGGATCGCGGTCAGCGCGGTCAGCACCACGGGGCGGGCGCGTTCGCGGCAGGTCTGCAGGATCGCCTCGATCTTCGGTTTGCCTTCGCGTCGCAGCGTGTCGTAGGTGTCGATCAGGACGATGTTGTTGTTCACCACGACGCCCGCAAGGGCGATGATGCCGATCCCGGTCATCACCATGGTGAAAGGCTGGCCCATGATCATCAGGCCCAGGAACACGCCGATCGTCGACATGACCACGGCCGACAGTACCAGACCGACCGAGGTGAAGTTGTTGAACTGCGCCAAAAGGACGATGAAGATCAGGAAGATGGCTGCGGCGAAGGCCTTGGACAGGAAGGCCGCAGCGGCGGCCTGTTCCTCATCCTCGCCCGCCAGTTTCCAGCGGATGCCAAACTGGTCCAGCCCGGCGGCCTCCATCTCTTTGGTGATCTGGGCATAGATCGCGTCGGCCTGCACGCCCTCGCGGATACCGGCCTGCACCGTCACCGTGCGGGCACCATCGAGCCGGGTCAGGTTGCCGGTTGTGGGCGCGGGCTTGCGGGTGACGAAGTTCGAGATCGGGATCGAGCCCTCCGCCGTCTGGATGCGCAACTGGTCGAGCGCGGAAATGGTCCGCTGGTCGGCAGGCAATCGCAGGACGATATCGACCGCGTCATCGGCACCGGCGGGGCGGTAATCGGACAGTTTCAGCCCGGAGGTGACAAGTTGCACCATGGCCCCGACGGTCGAGGGTGCGATGCCGTAGCGCGAAGCGGCGGCACGGTCGACGTCAAGCTCCCAGTCCACGCCGGGCGGCGGCAGGCCGTTCGAGATGTCGATCACATCGGGGACGGTGGCCAGCCGGTCGGCGACCTGGCGGGCGACCTCGTTCAGATTGGTCGGGTCGTCGGCGGAAAGCTGGATCTGGATCGCCTTGCCCGTCGTCGGGCCGGCCTGCGGAACAGAGACCTGGATGTCGACGCCCGGAATGCCGACCATCGCCTGTCGCAGGTCGGCAAGGATGGCATTGGCGTTCTTCCTTTCGCGCCAGTCGACGAATTCATACTGGATGGTCCCGATCACATCGGCATCGACCTCGTTGCCCTGCCCGCCACCCGAGCCGGTGCGGGTGTAGACCGTCTCGACACCAGGCCAGCCCAGGATGCGGGCTTCGGCCTGGGCGACGAGGGCGTCCTTTTCGGCGATGGACAGGTTGCCCCGCGCCTTGACATACAGAAGGCCGAATTCGGGTTCGACATCCGGGAAGAAGATCACGCCCTTGCCGACCTTGGCATAGGTATAGGGCACCGCGACCAGAAGCCCGACCGCCAGTGTCAGCATGATCCACGGGTGGCGCACGGCCTTGCCGACGACCCACATGTAGGCGCCGTCCTTGTGCTGCGGCAGGTGCTTGAACGGTTTGGCGATGATCGCGCCGAGGGTCGGCACGAAGATCAGCGCATAGACGAGCGAGGCGGAAAGCGTGACGATCAGCGTGATCGGCAGGTATTTCATGAACTCGCCGACGATACCGGGCCAGAACAGCAAGGGCGAGAAGGCGGCGACGCGGGTCATGGTGGCGGCGATCACCGGCCCGGTCATCCGGTGCGAGGCCATGGCGAAGGCCGCGCGCTTTTCCATCCCCTCGGACATCCGGCGTTCGGCAAATTCGGTGACGATGATCGCGTCATCGACCAGCATGCCCACGGCGAGGATCAGCGAGAACAGGACGACGATGTTGACGGTGTAGCCCATCAGCGACAGCGCCAGCATCCCCATCAGGAACGAGGCCGGGATGGCGAGGCCGATCAGCAGCGAGGCGCGGACCGACAGGGCGTAGAGGATGACGATGAAGACCAGGATGACCGCGGTCAGGACCGAGTTCTGCAGATCGAACAAGAGCTGGCGGATTTCCTTGGACTTGTCCTGGCTGAAGCTGACTTCGGTGCCTTCGGGAAGCAGCTTGCGGAATTCCTCGGTGACCGCCTTCACCTCGTCCACCGTCTCGATCAGGTTCGCGCCGGTGCGTTTCGAGACTTCGATCGCGATGGCAGGAACGCCGTTCAGGCGGGTGATGGTGTCGGGTTCCTTCAGCGTGGGCCGGATGTCGGCGATGTCGCGGACGCGGACCGTGGCGGTCCCGGTGGAGATGACGGGCAGGTTCGCCACATCCTCGACGGTTTCCAGAAGCGAGGGAACCTTGATCGCATAGCGCCCCTCGGCACCTTGCAGCGCTCCGGCGGCGACGAGCTGGTTCCCGGCGGCGAAACCGGCGATCAGGATGTCGGGGCGCAGCCCGTAGGTCGCCAGCTTGCCCGGATCGATCACCACCTCGACCAGATCGTCGCGCACGCCCCGCAGGTCGGCGTTCAGGACGGGGGGCAGTTCCTCGATCCGGTCGCGAAGCGTGCGCGCGGATTTGGTCAGCACGCGTTCGGGCACATTGCCGGAAAGGGTGATGACCAGGATCGGGAATTCCGACAGGTTCACCTCGTTCACCGTCGGCTCGTCGGTGCCGGCAGGCAGATCCGGGCGGGCCTGGTCGACCTTGGTCTTCACGTCGTCCAGCGCCTTCTTCAGGTCGGCGCCGGCCTGGAACTCGATCACCACATTGCCGCCGCCCTGATAGGCGGTCGCGGTCATCTTCTTGATGCCGGTAATCGACTTCAGCGCGGTTTCCATCGGGCGGAGGAGGAGCCGCTCGCTGTCCTCGGGCGAGATGCCGTCGTAGGACAAGCTGACATAGAGGATCGGGATCTGGATGTCCGGCTCGGCCTCTTTCGGGATCGAGACATAGGCCATCGCCCCGGCCAGCATCAGGAACAGCAGGACCGAGATGGTCAGCCGGGCGTTGGCGATGGCGGTTTCGACAACCTTCATTGGCCGACCTCGGCGACGACGCTGACCGCTTCGCCGTTGCGGACAAGGTCCTGACCGGCGGTGATGATCCGCACGCCTTCCGGCAGTCCGGTCACGACCAGCCCCTCCGGCGTGTCGTCGATGATCCTGACGACGGCGAATTGCGCGAGGTTGTCGTCGCCGACGACGCGCAGGCCAAGCTGGCCATCCTCGGCCAGGGTGATGATCGAGCGCGGCACCACCACGGCGCGGACGGGGCTGGCCAGCAGCGACACCTCGGCGGTCATGCCCGATGGCAGCGTGAGGTCGGGGTTCGGCAGGGCGATCTCGACCGGGAAGGTGCGGGTCTGGGCCGAGGCTTCCCGCGCGACAAAGCGGACGGTCCCGTCCATCTGGGTGCCGTTGACCAGCCGGACTTTGGCAGTCGAGCCGACAGAGACCGAGGCGAGGTCGACCTCGCTGACCTCGGCCTTCACGAGGATCGGGTCGAGCGACAGGATCGTGGCGACGGGGGCGCCAGTCTGCACCCATTCGCCCAGTTCGACCGCCAGCGTATCCACGATACCGCCAAACGGCACCTTCAGGCGGAGCCGGTCGGCAGAGGCCTGCGCACGGGCAAGTTCCGCTGCCGCTGCGTCGCGCGCCGAGCGGGCATTGGTCAGATTGCTTTCGGACGTGCTGCCCCCCTGGAACAGCTTCTCGGCCACGTCCAGGTCACGCTCCTTCTGCGCCAGGGCGATTTCGGCGATCTTCTCCTGGGCGACGGCTTCGGGACCTTCCAGGGTCATCACCAGCGCATCGGCCGCGACCGTCCCACCCTTTTCCAGCGCCAGCGTCGCGATGACGCCGTCGGCACGGGCGGCAAGGTCTACCCTTTTGTCCGCGGCCGTGATCCCCGACAGCCGGATGGCGCGGGCATGGTTCACGAACACCGGCGTCACCGCCGAGACCGTGCGGATCAGCGGGGCAGGCGCGGCCTTTGGCGTAGGGGATTCCTGACCCCCGGCCTCCTGGGCGCTGCCGACGGAAGAGAACTCACCGGTCGCGATCCAGGCACCGGCGGCAACCATCACGCAGAAGGCGGCAATTCGATGGAACTTCGGCATTGTCGGGAAAATCCAGGCAAGGTGTTGATGAGCAAAGACTTCGACGGACGCGAACCGTGGCCAGGCCCCGTGGCCGGACGGCACGGGTGACCCGTGGCGCGGTCGCGGGCAGTCATACCGCCCGGCTGAAACAAGGTCCAGTCCGCTGTTGCAACCGCTTTGGCTTGACTTCACCGCGAAATGCGCCCATCTGCCACCTGTCCGACGTCCGTGCCGCGTGAGCACCGAAAGACCCGGACACCAAGGTTCCCACAGTCACGCAGGGGCGCCGCTTGCGGCACGGTCACGGGCAAAGGTCCGGGGCGAGGGTCGCAGGCCCTCTGAACACTGGGATACCCCATGACCACGTTTGCCGACCTCGGCCTGTCGCCGAAAATCCTGAAGGCGCTGGAAAAGACCACGCTGAAGACGCCCACGCCGATCCAGGCGCAGGCCATTCCCCATATCATGCAAGGTGCCGACCTGATGGGCCTTGCCCAGACCGGCACCGGCAAGACCGCCGCCTTCGGGCTGCCGCTTCTGCACCGCCTACTCGACATCGGCCACCCGCCGGGGCCGAAGCACGTCCGCGCGCTGATCCTGGCGCCGACCCGCGAGTTGATCGGCCAGATCAAGGACAATTTCGAGGTCTTCACCAAGGGCACCGCCGTCAAGGTGACGATGGTTGTCGGCGGGGCATCGCTGTTCAAGCAGGCGCAGGCACTGTCCAGGGGCACCGACGTTCTGGTGGCGACCCCGGGCCGCCTGATCGACCTTCTGGAACGCGGCGATGTCAGCCTTGAGAAATGCGGCTATCTGGTGCTGGACGAAGCCGACCACATGCTGGACATGGGCTTCATCCACAGCCTGCGGAAGATCGCCAAGCATATCCCGCTGAAGCGGCAGACGCTTCTCTTCAGCGCGACCATGCCCAAGGACATCGAGGAAATCGCGGAAGCCTATCTGCGCAACCCGATCCGCGTGCAGGTCGCCCCGCCCGGCAAGCCGGTCGAACGCATCAGCCAGGGGGTTCATTACATCCCGAACGGCGACAAGGCCCGCGTGCTGGAAGACTATCTGAAGAAGCATCCGGGCGAGCAGGCCCTGGTCTTCGGACGCACCAAGCACGGGTCGGAAAAGCTGATGAAGCTCCTCGCGACCTGGGGGTTCAAGGTCGGCTCGATCCACGGCAACAAAAGCCAGAACCAGCGCGACCGCACCCTGACGGAATTCAAGGCGGGCGAGCTTGACGTGCTGGTCGCAACCGATGTCGCCGCGCGGGGGATCGACATTCCCACCGTGCGCCACGTCTACAACTTCGACATGCCGAACGTGCCGGAAAACTATGTCCACCGCATCGGCCGCACGGCACGGGCGGGGGCTGATGGCGCGTCGATCAGCTTTTGCGCACCTGCCGAAATGGGCGAGTTGCAGGCCATCGAGAAGCTGTTGAAAAAGCCGCTGCCGGTGGTGGGGGGTGCGCCCTGGGCGGCCGACGTGGTGGCGGCCGCGCCGAAGCCCGGGCAGAACAGGGGACAGCGGCCGGGTCGTCAAGGCGGGCAGAAGCAGGGCTCGACCCCGCCTGCACATGGTCAGCGAGCCGGGCAGAAGCCACGCCAGAACGGCAAACCGCAAGGCGGCAGTCTTGCGCCGCGCAGGCCCGAAGGGCAAAAGCGGCGGCCTGGCTGATTCGCGCGACACGACAGAGCCAAAAATTTTCCAGAGTATTTCTGGCGTGCCGGGGCTTGGTCAGCTGGCCTCTTCCTCCAGGTTCAGCTTCATTTCCAGCAGCACCTGCTGGATTGCCAGCGTCTCGCGCAAGAGCCGCTTTGCCTCGTTGACCGTGATCTTCCCGTCGCCAATGGCCTGGTTGTATTCCGCCATCAGCATCCCGAAACGCTGTGCCAATGCGACCACGTCCTGGTTGACCCCGGTCGAGGTCGCGTTGCGCTTTTCGCAGTCGTAAGACAGCGTGATCCCGCGCAGGTCGGCGAGGGCCGAGGTGACATGCGGAAAGCGGCTTGAAGCCTCAAGCGCGGCCACGACGTCAATCGGCATGAAGCGGTCGTCATGTTCATCGCTGTCAGAGTAGTAGCGGCCAAGCGTCGCCTTCGACTTGCCGGTGGCCTCGCAGGCGGCTTCGATACCCACGTCCTTGACCAGGGCCTCGGTATGCTTCTTCAGATAGGTGGCAATCGACATGTGGGGCTCCACTCCCTCGACGCGGACTGAGGGGAAACGCGGTGTGATTTTCCCATTAGTCGGACGGGAACTCTTTGTCATTTATAAAGATGTTCCGGCTAAACCGGAATGTGTAACGAGTGTCCGATGTCCCCAGCATCGGAGTGGGGTTGGGTCCGCCGCATCAAGCCGGAAACGGACTGACGGCGGTGCCGACGAAACGCGGCGGGCCCGTGTCTTGCCAAGTGCGCGGGTGTATCCGCAACAGTCCGTTCCGGGCCTGCCGATGCCCACCCCTTGCCGGTTCCCTGCGATTGCCGGGCAAGGCCTGCTGGCCAGTGGCTTGCAGCGCAGCCCGGTGATCGGCTAGGGCTTTGCCGCCATGGCCAAACTCTACTTCCACTTCTCCACAATGAACGCGGGGAAATCGACCTCGCTTCTGCAAGCCTCGCACAACTACCGCGAGGGGGGCATGCAGACCTACCTCGTCACCGCGCAGTTCGACAGCCGGGCCGGTCAGGGCCGAATCGCCAGCCGGATCGGCATCGGCGAGGATGCCGATACCTTCGGCACCGGCGAGGATTTGTTCGAAAAACTGCAGGCGCGCTTCGCCAAAGGCCCGGTGGCCTGCGTCTTCATCGACGAAGCGCAGTTTTTGTCCAAGAGCCAGGTCTGGCAACTCGCCCGCGCGGTGGACGACCTTGGCGTGCCGGTGATGTGCTACGGGCTGCGGGTGGATTTCCAGGGCAACCTGTTTCCCGGCTCGGCTGCGCTGCTGGCCTGGGCCGACGAGATGCGCGAAGTGCGCACGATCTGCCACTGCGGCAAGAAGGCCACCATGGTCATCCGCCGGGGGCCCGACGGGCGCGCGCTGAAGGAAG
>Ga0308009_10001512_pt1 | contig 13437 bp, 13 predicted proteins | sample Neamet127_FD_203134 | JGI IMG/M metagenome (GOLD analysis project Ga0308009, IMG submission 203134) | Marine microbial communities from water near the shore, Antarctic Ocean - #127 | ecosystem: Environmental > Aquatic > Marine > Unclassified | place: Southern Ocean | collected 2014-07-24
TCCCGACCGGCTGGGCCAGGAAGCACCCCCATCGGGGTCTAATGAATTCTCTAGGACTTCGGTCGATCACGAGGTCCCAAAGCCCCACGCGCAAGTCCCACCCGACCGCTCTGACGCGCTCCGGTAGGTAGCTCATGTGACCAACCACATGAGTGAGAACATGACCAACCCCTACCAGAACACCGCAACCGCGAAGCTGATCGCTCAACGCATCCGCGACCTGTCCCACCGCAAGACCCAGGCCGAGATCGCCAGCGAGGCGGGCTTCCCGAACGCGAACATGATGACCTTCCTGAAGAACGGGCGGAACAAGGTGCCGATCGACCGGGTGCCGTCGCTTGCGAAGGCCTTGGAGGTCGACCCTGCATACTTGATGCGTCTGACGCTCGACCAGGCGGTCGGGGCGACGGCAGCGAAAGCAATCGTCGACATCTTCGGCACCCCGGCGACCGTCAACGAGCAGGGCTGGCTCGCCGAGCTGCGCGATGCCTCCGACAACAGCGATCCTCGGATTACCGCGCGGTCGCGTGCAGCACTCCGGGCGATCTTCGGGAAATGAGCGAGGTGGACCACGATCTGGTCTTCATACTGCCCACGGCCCCGGCGGGACCGTGGGACCAGTTAACGAAAAACGAGCAGGCGTGGATCGAGTTCATCCGTGTCATATCGGGTGGGAGCGACCCGAGGATCACGCCCGCACGGGTCCGTGCGCTCCGTCAGCTCCTGGACACGGGATGAGGCGTCGGCGGGCGGAGGGTGCGCCGGTTCTCACACCGCTGCGACTGACGACGTTCTCGCGCTCGTCAGGCCGTCCACCGCAAGTTCAGGCTCATCGCGAAGCATGCTTGAAGCTGGCTCTCATGCTCCAGGACGTCGGCCTCGCGCCAGCGTGTGCAGTTCGGCCCGACCCGGACGGGAGCGGGGAAGACCCCGTCCCGCTTCCAGCGCCAGATGCTGTCGGTGGAAACGCCGTAACGGTTCGCGACTTGATCTACGGTCAGGAACAGGGTCTTCTGTGAAGTCTGAGGGATCATGCTTGCTCCAGGAGAGATTGGGATCTGGTCTACACCGTCTCTATACGCAGGAAGATCAAGAACTGCTGTTGGGATTTTCAGTTTCAGACAAAGCGCGATCACACGTGGTCCCTGAATCTCTCGGGCTACACCTTTGTTCACCACGAGCGCAATGTAGCCCATATGTAGCCCAGACAGGCAGGCGCCAAGGCGGCGAGCCGAAGGTCGGAAATTTTCTTCAGCGATTTCAGGGATTTAAGTGGTGCCCAGAGCCGGAATCGAACCAGCGACACGCGGATTTTCAATCCGCTGCTCTACCAACTGAGCTATCTGGGCACCGGTTGGTGGGCGGGTGATACCCAAGGGGCGGGGGGCTGTCCAGAGGGAAAAAGCCCGTCAATGGGCCTTCGGAGGGGCGTCCTGCTTCGACGGTTCGTCGGGCTCGTCCTCGGGCATCGCGGGGATGCGGTAGGCTTCGGTCAGCCAGCGGCCGAGGTCGACATCCGCGCAGCGGCGCGAGCAGAACGGGCGGTAGGTCGCATCGGGTGGCTTGCCGCAGACCGGGCAGCTCATGCCAGCCCCCTGGGCAGAAGTTCGGCCAGCGGCAGGCGGTCGCGCTTGCGGGTCAGCTCGTACAGGCCGAGCGTGGTCCAGCCGGCGAGGTTGGTCTCGCCGTCGGTCTTGAACGCGGCCTTCAGGACCTGGTCCAGGATATGTCGGTCACGCTTGGGCATCGGCGCGAAATCCACCACCACCTGCCCCCCGAGGCCCCGCAGGCGCAGCTGGCGCGGCAGGTCGCGGGCGGCGGCGATGTTCGCTTTCAGGCCTGCCGCCGGCGAGGTGTCGGCCCCCGTGTTCACATCGACAGCAACCAGCGCCCGGGTCGGTTCGATCAGCATATGTGCCCCGGCTTCCAGCGCGATCCGCAGGGACAACAGCGCCGCAACCTCGTCGCCGACCGCGTGGCGCTCGAAACTCTTCGGGCCGGAATCGGCATCGTCCACCGCCGGGTCAAGCCAGTCGCGGAATGCCAGATCATGCGCCGACGGTCCGTCGACCAGAAGCTCGGGCGGGCCGGCAAGATCGGCCAGCACGGCTTCGGCCAGGCCCCGCATCGCAGCGATATCCTCGGCAATCGCCCCGTCGTCGGCCGCAAGGCAGCCCGAGCGCAGGATCAGACCGAGTGTCGCATCCGCGCCGCTCATCCCCGCCTCGGCCAGCGCCGCCAGCGTGGTCCGGCGGTCTTCGTCCCGGATCCGGCGCGAGATGTTCAGGCCCGGCGCCTGAGGTGTGACAATCGCAAAGCGCGACTTGAACAGAAGCCGCGTCGAGACCGGCACGGCCTTGCCGGGTTCGGTCGGACCGGTCACCTGCACCAGAAGCCGCTGGCCGGGGGCCACGCCGGACACCTGCCGCAGAAAGCCCGATCCCGCGGGCAGCTTGACGAAGATCCCGCCCTGGCCCTTGACCGGGCGGTCCGCCACCGTGCGGTAGATCGCGCCGGGCAGGATGGTGTCACCCTCGGGGTCGATCGCCAGCTCCTCCAGCCGTCCATCGACGATCAGCGCCGCTGCCTGACGGCCTGCAAACTCGTCCAGAACCAGCAGCCGTCCCTTCATTCCTGCCTCCAGACCGGATGGCCGATGGCGGTCAGAAGCGCCGCCGTCTCGGCCACCGGCAGCCCCATGATGCCGGTGTAGCTGCCAGAAATCCACGGGATGAGCGCCCCCGCCAGGCCCTGGATGCCATACCCCCCTGCCTTGCCCTGCCATTCGCCGCTGGCAAGGTAGGCGTTCAGTTCCGCATCCGACAGGCGTTTCATCTTCACCACGCTGACGTTGTCGCGCGACAGCAGCCGGTCGCCCCTGCGCACCGCGACCGCCGTGATCACCTGGTGCCTGCGCCCGCCAAGCGCGGTGAGGAACGCCGCCGCTTCGCCCGCATCCGCGGGCTTGCCGAGGATGCGGCGGCCCAAGGCAACAGTGGTGTCGGCGCACAGCACGACATCCTCGGGCCCGGAGGGCACGGCCCGGGCCTTCTCTTCGGCCAGCCGCAGGCAGTAGGGGCGGGGCAGCTCTCCCCTGCGGGGGTCTTCGTCGATGTCGGGGGGCAGGATCAGGTCGGGCACCAGCCCGAGGCCCGCAAGCAGTTCCCTGCGGCGCGGACTGCCTGATCCCAGGATAAGGCGCAAGGCCGGCTACTTGAAGCGGTAGTTGATGCGGCCCTTCGACAGGTCGTAGGGGGTCATTTCGACCTGCACCTTGTCGCCGGCCAGAACCCGGATGCGGTTCTTGCGCATCTTTCCTGCCATCGTCGCGATGAGTTCATGGCCGTTCTCGAGTTCGACCCTGAATGTCGCGTTCGGCAGGAGTTCCTTGACGACACCGGGGAATTCGAGAATGTCTTCCTTGGCCATGGTCTCTCCATTGCAGATGGGCCCGCGAGGTTGGCCGCAGGCATCCGGGGCGCCGTATGCCCGCGATGGGGCGGGTTTTCAAGCGGATTCGTGCGCCGCATCCGGGACGGGCGGGACGGGCCTACAGCGCCCGCATCCAGAACTGCAGCGCCTTCTCGGTCTCCTCCGCCTCGCCCAGGTCCTTCCAGCTGAAGCGCGCGACGACCCCGGGCAGCGTCTCGTAGCCGCGCCCCCGCCAGAAGGCGTCGTTGGTCCGCGCCGCGGCGGGGCGTGCGGGGTGGTCGTCTGGCCGGATGACGGAACAGAAGGCGACATGGGTCCGGCCCAGGTTCCGTGCATGGGCCTCGCGCAGGTCGATGAAGCGGTGGCCAAGGCCGATCCCGCGGTAGGGGCGGAGGAGAACGGATTCCGCGCCGTAGAGGATCTTCTCCGGCGCGATGCCAAGGTCGCGGAACGGGGCGGCGAATTCAGGAGCGTGGTCCTCCATCGGGGTGGAGGTCGAGGCACCGACCAGCTGGCCGTCGTGGAACGCCCCGACCAGCAGCGCGCCGGGATTGTCGCGGTAGGTGGCGAGGTATTCCCGCTCGTAGTCTTGCGAGCCGTCGTAAAGGTAGGGCCAGTCCCGAAACACGGTGATCCGGAGCCGGGCGACGCCGTCGAGGGCGGCCTCCAGGTCGGGGCCGCGCAGGACGCGGACGTCAATGTCGCCCGCGTTCATCGGCTGACCTGCCGGACCCAGTCGTTGAGGTTGTAGTAGGTGGTGATGCGGCTGATGAGCCCGTCCCGGATTTCAAAGAACCCCCCGGCGGGGAGGATGTAGGACTGACCCTTCGCCTCCGGCAGGCCGGGGTCGGTCTTCAGATACTTTCCATGGACCACGAATTCGGCCGCCCCGCGCTGGCCGTCGTCGGTCGCGAAGATCGTGAGGTCGTGGAGCTGCTCCCGGTAGCTGACCCCCATGTGGCCGCAGAATTCGCGGAACCTGGCCTTCCCGATCCGGTGCCCGCCCTCGTTCACCCTGTGCTCGACATTGTCGGTCAGGCAGGCGAGCATCCCCTCCGGGTCGCCCGCGTTGAAGGCGTCGTAGTAGCGGCGGAGGAGGGAGAGGGTGGTCTTCCGGGTCATGGGGGTCTCCTTTAGCGGGAGAGTAGCGGGGGTCGGGGGCGGGGGGAAGTCTTGGGGGGACGGGGTGGGGGCGGAAAGCGACCCCTTTGGGTGCCCACGCGTGGGCAGGTGGGGGCCGCAAAGGATTCCAATGGGTTGTGTGTGGGCGTTAGGGGGTTGTTAAGGGCTTAACCCCTCCGAACTGGGTCAGAGAGGCTCCTTCCTTGACAGCTTCACTGACAGTCTTGAGAACTACATCATGCACTGTACACCCTATTCACCTTTTCGAAAGACCTGTTGATATAAATGGCAACGATCGCTAAGTTGTGTGAGCTTGGGGTGCTAGAGGACCTCGATCCTGGCCTCGATCCAGCGGAACTGCCGACACGGCAGTTGTATGGAACTGTCGAGTTCGTGGCTTGGTTGAATGATGTGCTGCCAGAACTGGTTGTTGAGGACGACCCACTAAGTGACGACTTAAGCCCGATGGAACAAGTAGGCGCCCTGTTTTCCGAGTATCTTCTCGGAGAAACTTTTTCAACAGACCGCAGGTTCAAGAAGCTCAATGCGACGCCTCAACACCATATTTGGGAGTTGAAGACGCCGGATGTCCGAATTTTTGGTTGGGTCCCAGCTAAGGATTGCTTCATTTGTTGTTATGGTGACCTGAAGAACGCTGTGGTCACGTTCAATAAATATGGATTGTACATGGCACGTACTAAGCTTGTGCGAGATAAAATGGATTTGGATGAGCCGAAGTGTGTCGAGAGCCGGGAGTTCAAAGATGTCATATCAACTTAAGCTGAGCCGCAGATCGCTCAGATCGGCGCGTTTTATTTCAAAGCTGCACTCTGTAATTCAAAAGGCACTTGTTGAATCGGGCAAGACCCAGCAGCAGGTGGCTCAAGAGTTGGGTGTGGATCGATCCGTCGTAAATCGGCGCCTAAAGGCAAATGCAAACCTAACTGCTCGGTCCATATCTGACTTCGCGTACGTGCTCGGAAAGGATATTGAGGTGAGGTTAGTAGATCCAGTTGCGCCAAAGGGGTCAAACTGGGTGGTAACAGCGGGTGCTAGAACGGCGAAAGTGCAGCCTCCCGGCGTCGCAGTTGGCGCAGCCGCTGCCCTGCCCGTAGAATTTGAAAGCGCAGAAGCATGACTGAATTTCCGTATGGAAACACAATTTTCTGCGATGATATTCGCTTTGAGATTGGCGGAAAAGCATCTTTGATGGGATGCTTCGGCGCTGAACTTAGGGCTTTTGGACAAGCTCCGCTAATGTTATCTTCTTTGGCTGCTTTTGTTAGCGTCCGAATTCCACAAGAAATGGCGTTTCAGAAGCTTGCTGTGGTGCTAGTTGCAGATTTTGGCGACGGTCAGAAGGAAGTCGCCCGCGTTGAACTGCCTGTCGAGCAGAAACAACGCGACAGCATTGAAGCGGGGCAGCTTTTGTCGGTAGACGTACCGTTTAGGCTTTCGCCCTTCATTATCGAAGGCGAAGGCTTCCTTCGATGCAGGGCGTACCTAGATGAACTAGAGGTTAAACTCGGTTCACTTCGGGTCGCCATTCAAGGCGTCGACGAAATTCCACCTGAGTTCAAGGTCGTCATCCCTGCAACGTCCTAACCCCATACCCCTCGCCCCGCGCCTTCATGGCAGCCACCGCCGCCACTGACGCCGCAGCCGTCGTGAAATACGGGATCTTGTCCATCAGCGCGACGCGCCGGATATCCCGGCTGTCGGACACCGCCTGCGTGCCCTCGGTCGTGTTCATCACCAGCGCGATGTCGTTGTTCTTCAGCCGGTCGACGATGTTCGGGCGGCCTTCGTAGACCTTGGCGACGGCCTCGGACGGGATGCTCTGGTCGGCCAGCCACTTCGCCGTGCCCTTGGTCGCGACGATCACGAAGCCCATCGCCACAAGGTCGCGGGCGGCGGCGGCGAGGGCTGGGGTCTTGTCCATGTCCTTGACCGACAGGAAGACCCGGCCCTCGGTCGGAAGGATCGTGCCCGCGCCCATCTGGGCCTTGAGGAAGGCGAGCGCGAAGGTGCGGTCCCAGCCCATCACCTCTCCCGTTGAACGCATTTCCGGCCCCAGGACCGGGTCGACGCCGGGGAAGCGGGCGAAGGGGAGGACGGCCTCCTTGACGCTGAACCACGGGGTGTTCGGGTCGGCGAGGGTCAGCGGGTCGGCAAGGGGCAGCGGGCTGTCGGGGCCGACGCCTGCGGGGTAGGGCGCGCGCATCGGGAAGTTCGACAGGGGTTCCCCCGCCATCAGGCGGGCGGCGATGCTGGCGATGGCACTATCGGTGGCCTTGGCGACGAAGGGCACGGTGCGGCTGGCGCGGGGGTTCACTTCCAGGACGTAGATCGTGCCGTCCTTGATCGCGAATTGCACGTTCATCAGGCCGACGACGTTCAGGGCAAGGGCCATGATGACGGTCTGGCGTTTCAGCTCCTCGACGGTTTCCGCCGAGAGCTGGTGCGGCGGGAGGCAGCAGGCCGAGTCGCCGGAGTGGACGCCGGCTTCCTCGATATGTTCCATGATTCCCGCGACATGCACCGATTTACCGTCGCTTAACGCATCGACGTCAACCTCGACCGCACCGGAGAGGTAGCTGTCGAGGAGGACGGGGGAGGAGCCGCTGACCTGAACGGCGGTGGTGATGTAGCGTTCCAGCTGGGCGTCGTCGCGGATGATCTCCATCGCGCGGCCGCCAAGGACGAAGGAGGGGCGGATGACAAGGGGGTAGCCGACGTCTTTGGCGACGGCGAAGGCCTCATCGCGGGAGCGGGCGGTGCCGTTGTGCGGCTGCTTGAGGTTCAGTTTGTGGAGAAGCTGCTGGAACCGTTCGCGGTCTTCGGCCAGGTCGATGGCGTCGGGCGTGGTGCCAAGGATCGGGATGCCTTCGGCGTGAAGGGCATTGGCGAGTTTCAACGGGGTCTGGCCGCCGAACTGGACGATGACGCCGTGGAGCGTGCCGTTCTGCCTCTCCACCCGCAGGATTTCGAGGACGTGTTCCAGGGTCAGCGGTTCGAAATACAGGCGGTCGGAGGTATCGTAGTCGGTCGAAACCGTCTCGGGATTGCAGTTGACCATGATGGTTTCATAGCCCGCGGCGGTGAGCGCGTAACAGGCGTGGACGCAGCAGTAGTCGAACTCGATCCCCTGGCCGATGCGGTTCGGGCCGCCGCCAAGGATGACGACTTTCTTTGCGCCCGTGGGGCGGCTTTCGCATTCCACGTCGCCCATCGCGGGGGCTTCGTAGGTGGAATACATGTAGGGGGTCTGGGCCTCGAACTCCGCCGCGCAGGTGTCGATGCGCTTGAAGACGGCGGTGACGCCGAGGCGTTGCCTTGCGCGGCGGACCTGCGCCTCGTCGCGGCCGGTGAGTTTGGCGAGGCGGGCGTCGGTGAAGCCCATCATCTTGAGCTTGCGGAGCGCCTCGGGGTTGGTGGGCAGGCCGTCGCGGCGGATGGTCGCCTCACAGTCGATGATCTCGCGGATGCGGGCGAGAAACCAGGGGTCGAAGGCGGTGATCTGGTTGATCTCGTCATCGGTCAGTCCGTGCCGCATGGCCTGGGCGATGACACGGAGCCGGTCAGGGGTGGCCTGGCCGAGGGCCTTGACGATGGCGGCGCGATTTTGCTGATCGAGGCCCCGGGTCAAGCCCGGGACGGGTGTCCCTTGGACACCAGGGATGGCGATTTCGTCGAAACCGGTGAGGCCGGTTTCAAGGCTGGCGAGGGCCTTTTGCAGCGACTCGTGGATGGTGCGGCCGATGGCCATGGCCTCGCCCACGGATTTCATCGCGGTGGTGAGGTTGGGCTCGGAGCCGGGGAATTTCTCGAAGGCGAAGCGGGGGATCTTGGTCACGACATAGTCGATGGAGGGCTCGAAGGACGCGGGCGTGACCCTGGTGATGTCGTTGTCGAGCTCGTCCAGCGTGTAGCCGACCGCCAGCTTGGCGGCGATCTTGGCGATGGGGAAGCCGGTGGCCTTGGAGGCCAAAGCGGAGGAGCGCGACACGCGGGGGTTCATCTCGATCACCACCATGCGGCCGTCCGCCGGGTTGATCGCCCATTGCACGTTGGAGCCGCCGGTCTCCACCCCGATCTCGCGCAGGACGGCGATGCTGCCGTTGCGCATGATCTGGTATTCCTTGTCGGTCAGGGTCAGCGCCGGGGCGACGGTGATCGAGTCGCCGGTATGCACGCCCATCGGATCGACGTTTTCGATCGAGCAGACGATAATGGCGTTGTCCTTGCTGTCGCGGACCACCTCCATCTCGAATTCCTTCCAGCCGAGGAGCGACTGGTCGACCAGGACCTGCGCGACGGGAGAGGCTTCGAGGCCGGATTTCACGATGGCCTCGTAGTCATCACGGTTGTAGGCAACACCGCCGCCGGTGCCGCCCAGGGTGAAGGCGGGGCGGATGATGGCGGGGAGGCCGACGTATTCGATGGCCCCGATGGCTTCGCGCACACCGGCGGCGATGTCGTATTTGCCGGAGGACAGTTTGGGGGCGGCGATGATGGTGGCCTTGGGGTTTTCCAGGCCGATCCGGTCCATCGCCTCGCGGAACAACTTGCGATCTTCTGCCATTTCTATGGCTTCGCGCTTGGCGCCGATCAGCTCCACCTTGTACTTTTCCAACACGCCCATGTCGGCAAGCGCGAGTGCGGTGTTCAGACCGGTCTGGCCGCCCATTGTCGGCAGCAGCGCGTCCGGGCGTTCCTTTTCGATGATCATCGCGACCACCTCGGGGGTGATCGGCTCGATGTAGGTGGCGTCGGCCAGCCCGGGGTCGGTCATGATCGTCGCGGGGTTGGAGTTGACCAGGATCACCCGGTAGCCTTCCTCACGCAGAGCCTTGCAGGCCTGGGCGCCGGAATAGTCGAACTCGCAGGCCTGGCCGATGACGATGGGACCGGCGCCGATGATCATGATCGACTTGATATCGGTCCGCTTCGGCATGTCTGCCCCCATCCATCGCGCAAAACTTGCGGGGTTATACCGAGGGTGAGCCGGGGTGCAAGGGTCGATCGGTGAGGACGCGCAATGAAAGAGGCCGGGGGTGGGTCCCCCGGCCTCTCGCAGCGATGGCAGGTGTCAGGCCCTTTCGCCAACCGCCGCTTCGGCCGCCGCGATGGCTGCCTTGCGGGCGGCGATCTTCTCGCCGGTGGGGGGGCCTTCGAAGCGGCGGTTCTCGACCGTGACCCAGAGGATCAGAGCCAGGGCGATGAAGCCGCCGACAACATAGAGCACCCGCTCATTGGGCGGCGCGACTGCGATGAAGAGGATGATTGCCATCCCGACCACCGACAGGACCGTCACCAGCTTGTAAACTCCGGTCGCCATCGCCCAGGGCCCGGGCGTCGGCCATTTCGCCGTGCCATAGGCGATGAGGCCCGCGATCAGGGGAATGGTGAACGACAGGAACAGGAAGACCAGCGTCGAGTTGACCACGATGACGTAGATCGAGGTCTCGCCGACCTTGATTGACAGCGCGAGCACGACATAGAGGATGCAGAGCGCCGCCGCCGTCCAGATCGCCGTCACCGGGGTGCGGTATTTCGGCGAGACGGAAGCCAGGGCCTTCGAGCCGAGCGGCACGCCGTCATCGCGCGAGAAGGCGAAGAGCATCCGGCTTGCCGAGGTGACCGTCGCCAGACCGCAAAGAAGCTGGGTGATCAGGATGCCGAAATAGATCGCCACCTTGAGGCCGGCAGGCAGGATCGCATCCATCGTGGCGAAGAACATGCCCCAGCCCTGACCGGCCGCGACAGCGAGGTCGGGGATCGCCAGCGCGATGGCACTGACCATCACCCAGCCGACGATCGAGGACCACAGCACCGCCGAGACGATGCCATGCGGCACGGACGTGGCGGCATTCTTCGTCTCCTCGGAGGTATGCGCCGAGGCGTCGTAGCCGGTGATCGTGTAGACCGGCAGCAAGAGCGAGAGAAGGAAGAGATAGCCGATGTTGGTGCTGGCCGGGAACACGTTGCCGCCGGCCTCGCCGGAGAAGTTGGTGAAGGTCCAGAGCCGCGAGATGTCGATTGCGGGCGCGAAGTAGAGGCTGGCCACGACCAGGACCGCGGTGGTGGCGAAGATGATGTAGCCCGAGATGTCGGTCAGGAAGGTGGTGGCCTTGATGCCGATGTGGTTGAAGATCGCCTGGGCGATGGTGATCGCGGCGACAAAACCCACCACCTGCCAGTCGGTCCCGGTGAAGCCGAACCACGGCCCGAAGGTGCCGGCAAAGAAATAGGCGGTGCCGATGTTGATGGCCCCCAGAACCGTGATCAGTCCCAGAAGGTTCAGCCAGGCCGTCAGCCAGCCCCAGAAGCGCGACCCCAGGATCGAGGCCCAGTGGTAAAGCCCGCCCGCCGTCGGGAAGGCCGAGGCGATCTGCGCCATCGAGAGCGCGAACATGCCCGAGATGATGCAGCCCACGATCCAGCCGATCCCGGCCCCGGCCCCGCCGACCGACGAGATCGCCTGGGCAAACGAGTTGATCCCGCCGGACAGGATGTTGATGATCGAGAACGAGATCGCGAAGTTCGAGAATTTCGACATGGAGCGTGACAGCTCCTGCGCGTAGCCCATGCCATGCAGGACTTTCAGGTCCTCATGCTTGGCGTGTTCGTTGTAGTCGTCGGAAGCCATTTCAGTCCCCTTCGTACCGGTTTGTTGGACGCAGTCCTGCTATTCTTGTTATGGACGCCTGCTTCCCCACTACATGTGGGGAGCCGATCGTGACGTAAGGGAACCTCTCATTTGATCAATAATCAAGCGGCGAATGCGTTCCTTGACTGTCCGGTCGAAAAATTCCGCAGGGTCTGGTCGTTTTCCGGGCCTGACCGGGGCCGAAACCGGCTGGCGGGGTCCGCGGGTTGGGCCTATCTGGGTCGTGGAAACCGGAAGGGGCGTCGCGTTGATCCTGATCGAACATGGTCCTGGCGACCGGCCGGCGCTGTTTTCCGCGCCGCGGGAGATCATTGTCGCCCATGCACCGCGCGAGGTGGCGCAAGCCCTTGCCCGGGCCGAGGCGGCACGGGCGACGGGGGCCTGGATTGCGGGCTACGTCGCCTATGAGGCGGGCTATGTTCTGGAACCGAAACTGGCCCGGCTGATGCCGCGTCGCCGTGCCGGCCCCCTGGTCGCGCTGGGGGTGTTCGAGGCACCGGGATCCGCCGAGGCCATCCTGGCGCGGGCGGCGGCAGAAGGGCTCTTGACCTCGATGACCGCCCCGCGGCCCCGGACCGGCCGCCGCGCCTATGGCAGCGGGGCGCGAAAGGTCTTCGACTACATCGCGGCGGGGGATTGCTATCAGGTGAACCTGACCTTCCCGATGACGGCGCGTCTGGTCCGGGGGACTCCGCTGGGCCTATACGGCGCGTTCCGGCGGACAGGGGCGGTGGGGCATGGGGCCTATGTCGATCTGGGCATCGGGCCGGTCGTGGTGTCGCGCAGTCCGGAGCTGTTCTTCAAGGTCGAAGCGGGAAGGATCGTCACCCGACCGATGAAGGGCACGCGCCCCCGGGGCAAGGATGCGGCGGAGGATGGCGCCATCATCGCAGAGCTTCGGCGGGCCGAGAAGGACCGGGCCGAGAACCTGATGATCGTGGACCTGCTGCGCAACGACATCTCGCGCCTGTCGCAGGTGGGCAGTGTGAAGGTTCCCGCTCTTTACGCCGTCGAGAGCTATGCGACGGTGCATCAGATGACCTCGACGGTTGAGGGGGTGCTTGAGCGCCCGGCAACCCTGCCGGGGCTGCTGGCGGCGCTGTTCCCCTGCGGCAGCGTGACCGGAGCGCCGAAGATCCGGGCGATGCAGATCATCCGCGAGCTGGAGCCTTTTGCGCGCGGCGTCTATTGCGGGTCGGTGGGCTGGATGTCGCCTGCGGGCGAGGCGGATTTCTCGGTCGCGATCCGGACGCTGTCGGTCAGCGGCTCCGAGATCGTGATGAACGTGGGCGGCGGGCTGACGCATGGCTCTACCGTGGATGGCGAATGGGAGGAGGCGCTGTGGAAGGCGCGCTTCGTGAAGGCGGCCGTCAGCCGGGACTGAGGCTGATCGAGACGGTGTTGTGGGATGGCCGCGCCGCGCCGCGCTGGGCGCTGCATCTGGCGCGGCTGCGGCGGTCGGCGGCGATGCTGGGCTGGAACTGTCCCGAAATCGCGGTGGCGGGACCGGATCACCCGGCGCGGCTGCGCCTGACGCTGGATCGGAACCGCGCGGTCGACTGGACCGTGGCGCACCTGCCGCCCGCAAAGCCGGAATGGCGGGTCGGGCTGGCGGCGGAGCGGTTGCAGTCGGACGACCCCTGGCTGCGGGTGAAATCCACGCGGCGTGCGGCCTATGACCGGGCGCGGGCGTGTCTGCCCGCGGGCCGCGACGAGGTTCTGTTCCTGAACGAGCGCGGCGAGGTCTGCGATGGCTCGATCACCACGGTCTTCTTCGACAGGGGGCAGGGGATGCGCACACCTCCATTGACGAGCGGACTTCTGCCAGGGGTCCTGCGGGCGGAGGTCGGGTGCCCGGAGGAGGTGCTGATGGCCGGGGACCTGCCGAAAGTGCGGCTCTGGGTCGGGAATGCGCTGCGTGGGCTGATCCCGGCGGTGTTTCAGCCTTAGGGCGGGCGGTATTGCCCACCCTACCTGGCCGCGCGGGGTTGACTTGGGCGGTCCGGCAAGGTGTATCGGCGCGAGGAAATTGAGGCCCTGGAAAGGGGAGTGATGATGCACGCCTATCGCAGCCATACCTGTGCCGCGCTGACCAGGGCCCATGTGGGCGAGACCGTCCGGCTGTCGGGCTGGGTCCACCGGGTGCGCGACCATGGCGGCGTGCTGTTCATCGACCTGCGCGACCATTACGGGATCACGCAGCTTTTGTG
>Ga0308009_10001526_pt1 | contig 13369 bp, 15 predicted proteins | sample Neamet127_FD_203134 | JGI IMG/M metagenome (GOLD analysis project Ga0308009, IMG submission 203134) | Marine microbial communities from water near the shore, Antarctic Ocean - #127 | ecosystem: Environmental > Aquatic > Marine > Unclassified | place: Southern Ocean | collected 2014-07-24
GTATCCAAAATTTTCATTGCAGCCTGCTGCTCCGCCTCACGCTTGCTGGTACCGGACCCCGCAGACTCTGTGCCAAATGATTCCAACCTACAGCTAACATGAAATACTTGCTCGTGCGCAGGGCCGATAATTTCTACTACTTCGTACTTGGGTAAATTCTTTCCCTGAGCCTGCAGAAATTCCTGCAGACGAGTCTTTGCATCTTTACGCTCAGTCGTGGCTGTATCGATCGCTAGTTTACTCTCGCTGATCTTTTTTACGAATGTTGTGCAGGCGCCTATCCCCCCATCTAGGTAGATTGCCGCTATTAGAGCTTCGACTGTATCAGCAAGAATAGAGTCCCTATCGCTACCTCCGCTATTTGTCTCGCCAGTTCCTAGTTGAAGATACTCGCCAATTCCGAGACTTCTTGCAGCTGCGGCCAGCGCGCTCTTATTGACTAGGGCTGAACGCATTCTACTGAGTTCGCCTTCAGTTGCCTGCGGATTTAACGTGAACAGCGTTTCTGCAACGATGAATCCCAGAAGAGCGTCTCCTAAGAATTCAAGTCGCTCGTTGTGCTCTGCATTCGCACTGCGGTGGGTTAGCGCTAGCTGCGCCAGATCCGGATTGGAGAATTGGTAGGCTAAGGACTTCTGAAGATTTTCTAGTTTATTGACCATCTATTGCAAAACAGTATCGAATTTCGCTACAACATCGAGATTCACTGCCAGTTCAACACCGCGCTCATAGGCAATAGTTATGATTGCTTGGTCACTTTCCTTGAGCATAGTAATAGAAGACAGATCGAAATCAGTTACATTATCGATGCGCAAAGTATTAGAGACGCGCTGGCGAATTTCAGTAGTGGTCATATTTGCTGCCTCACCGTTTTCGATTAGCTCTTCGCAGACGCCGCTGATCAGATTGTGATCGACATACAGAGGAACTACTTTTAATCCAAACGTCATAAATGACACCATTAAAATGAACACCATGAGCAGACCAAACTTCGAAACGCCACCTGTTCTTTCAAGCTTTTTAGTCCTACTTGTTTCATGACCTTACCCGTAGGAAAGTTGCACTGATTAATATTGAAAATTTATTGGTGTGCTAGCAGATCACCAGACTGCCAAGCCTAAGGCAGTTGAATCGGTTAAATCCACTACAACTGTCAAAAAAATTTTACTGAATTCGTTGATTTCTAGCAAAAGTTGGCAGATTTAGCCCCGGTTCCTTGTGCATCCAAACGGCTATCGCCCTTCCGACTATGTCTTTCTCTTGCACTGTGCCCCACTCTCGGCTATCGCTGCTATTGTCTCGATTGTCACCCATCATGAAGTAATGCCCATTCGGGATTACCCAAGTCGTGCGCGAACGCTGCCTCGTGACCCCTGTTATGTGCTGAGTAGCGTGCTCGACACCATTGATTATCTCTGTATGCAAAGTGCCGGCTAAGTCGCCCAGATTCGTATCTATAACTATGTCTTCGACAAATTTTTCGCCGATCAGCTCACCATTAACGAACAAACGCTTATCTTCATACCGTATTGTATCGCCCGGCATGCCGATTACACGCTTAATATAATAGCTATCCACATGGGGAGGAATGAAAACCATGACATCACCACGCTCAGGATCAGCAACATCGACAATTTTAGTCCCGATCACCGGAAGTCGAACGCCATAGGCATATTTATTAACCAGAATGAAATCACCAACCTCCAAGGTTGGAATCATCGATCCTGTTGGTATCTGAAAAGGCTCTACTAAGAACGAACGGAGAATCAAGACAATCAGCAGCACGGGGAAAAAGGACTTCGCGTACTCTATGATCATTGGCTCTTGGGATAAAACGGCAATTTGTTGTGCTACTTTTTCATCCGTCATTCCCTTCGCCTGAGCCGCCTCATAATCCGCGATTGCCTGCAGGCGATACTTCTTGATCCATAGGCTATCGAGCAGCCACAGTGCTCCGCAGGCGCCGACGAGACAAACCAATACTAGCGAGAAGTCTATATCCATTTCGTTCTATCTATCATCTATTTATGCTGAATGCATTGCATTAGCTTTAATTAACCAAAAATTTAACTATCAACTTTTAACACCGCCAAAAACGCTTCCTGCGGCACTTCCACGTTGCCTACTTGCTTCATTCTTTTCTTGCCCGCCTTCTGCTTTTCTAGAAGCTTCTTCTTGCGGGAAATATCGCCACCATAGCACTTCGCAGTGACATTTTTGCGCAGCGCCTTTACCGTCTGACGGGAAACAATCTGCCCGCCTATCGCGGCTTGAATAGCCACATCGTACATCTGACGCGGAATTAATTCCTTCATCTTCTCTACCAGCGCACGAGCCTTCGACTGTGCGTGCTCGCGGTACACAATAATCGCTAGCGCATCTACTCTATCGCCGTTAATTAGGATATCTAAACGCACCAGATCGGATTCCTGAAAGCGCTCGAATTGATAATCTAGCGAAGCGTAGCCGCGGCTCGTTGACTTTAGCTTATCGAAGAAATCCAATACAACTTCGTTCATCGGCAATTCATAGGTCAGCGAAACCTGCTTGCCGATAAACTGCATGTCTTTTTGTACGCCCCGCCTCTGTACGCAGAGGGTTATCACATTGCCCAGATGTTCCTGTGGAACGAGGATGTTTGCCTTCACGATGGGCTCACGCATCTGTGCAATAGACATTACTGGAGGCAGGCGCGAAGGACTATCGACCTTGAGCTCCTCACCATTTTCTAACAACACTTCGTAGACTACGGTGGGCGCCGTGGTGATGAGCGAAAGATCATACTCGCGCTCTAGTCGTTCCTGAATAATTTCCATGTGCAGCATGCCTAGAAACCCGCAGCGAAAGCCGAAGCCTAATGCGTCAGAGTTTTCGGGCTCATAGTGCAGAGACGCGTCGTTCAATGTCAGCTTGGATAGCGCATCGCGAAAATTTTCAAAATCGTCGGAGGATACTGGGAAGAGCCCGGCATAGACTTGCGGCTGTATTTTTCGAAACCCCTCCAGCGCATCAACATCAGGAGTTTTTGCTAGAGTAATGGTGTCGCCGACCGGCGCCCCTAAGATTTCCTTAATGCCGGCAACGATAAACCCAACTTCTCCTGCCGCCAAAGAGCCCGTCTCTGTTCGCTTCGGCGTAAACACACCCACGCTGTCTACCACATGGGATTTCCCCAAGGTCTTCGCAATGATTTTATCACCCTTATTTAAAGTGCCCGCCATGACGCGCACTAAGGACACTACACCTAAATAATTATCGAACCAAGAGTCGATGATTAGTGCTTGCAAATCGGCATCCCTGTCTCCCACCGGTGGCGGAATCTTAGTAATGATCTGTTCGAGAATCTCGATGATACCAAGACCGGACTTCGCACTCGCGCAGACCGCCTCTTGAGCATCGATACCGATTATCTCTTCTATCTCTACACGCACACGGTCGGGTTCTGCCTGGGGCAGATCCATCTTATTCAATACAGGAATAACTTCGAGGCCCTGCTCTATCGCTGTGTAGCAAGTCGCAACGGACTGGGCTTCTACACCCTGTCCTGCATCCACTACCAGTAATGCGCCCTCGCAGGCGGCAAGTGAGCGTGACACTTCGTAGGTAAAATCAACGTGCCCAGGCGTGTCGATAAAGTTGAGCTGATAGCGTTTACCGTCCAGCGCATCATAATGCAGAGTCACGCTCTGCGCCTTGATGGTAATGCCGCGCTCGCGCTCAATATCTAAGGTATCGAGAATCTGTACATCCATTTCGCGATCGCTCAGCCCACCGCAGGTCTGAATGAAGCGATCGGCAAGCGTAGATTTACCGTGGTCGATATGGGCGATAATCGAAAAGTTTCGAATGTGGCTTAGGTCAGTCACGAAGCAAATAGGTCACAGTAGGAGGAATTAGACAGGATGAAATTAAGCGGGCAAGTCTACAGCAAATGAAACCGAGTGTCAGGAGAATTAGCGAGTTAAGCCGCGCAGAATAAGGCCTGCAAGCTGAGAGCTGGCGGGCCTTAGCAGCCCATCAGTCACTAAGGATCGAGTTCCAGCGCCATCGTCGTACCCTGACCCTCGCGTACTATGCGTATAGGAACGAATCCTGAGTCGGGCAAATTGCTCGCCACACTCGCAAATTTATCCGCCGAATCGATCTCCTGCCTATTGAGTGAAACGATGACATCTCCAGCAAGCAAGCCTGCCTCGCGGCCGGGCCCTTCATTCAATTCTGCAATTTGCACACCGCTGCGCCCGGTGACTCTGCGCAACTCATCGCTCAGCTCGCTGACACGAAAACCGAGTGGATTACCGCGCTCACGGACGACTTCCGGCTCGGCAACAGCAACGCTGTTAGTCGGCGAACTACCCAAAATTACGGTGAGACCTTGCAGCTCGCCTTCGCGATAGACAAGCATTTTGGCCGCGGTGCCTGGACGGTATTGGCCCACGTAAAACGGCAGATCGCTAAAATAATCGATGTTGTGCCCGTTGAATTCGAGAATAATATCCTCAATGAGTACACCACCCGCCTCTGCAGGGCTATCGATCTGCACATCATCGACGAAGGCGCCGCGCGGTCGTTCCATATTAAAGATTTCGGCAAGCGCATAGTCCACCTCACGCATGCGTACACCCAACAGCCCACGTTCCACCGCACCGGTATCACGCAATTGCTCCATGACATTCACCGCTACATTGCTGGGAATAGAAAAAGAAATGCCGTTCGAGCCGCCGGTACTGCTTAAAATCTGTGAGTTAATACCAATTACATCGCCCTCTAAATTGAAGAGAGGACCGCCTGAATTGCCCTGATTGATTGCGACATCGGTCTGGATGAAGGACATGTAGTTGTAGGTAGATCGTCCACGCATTGAGCCTCCAGGCATTGAGCGTCCTTTCGCGCTCACGATGCCAGCGGCTGCAGAAAATTCTAAGCCGAATGGAGAACCGATGGCTAACACCCAATCGCCCACACGCAGACTGTCAGAGTTGCCGAACTCAACATAGGGCAAATCTGTTACGTCTATCTTCAATAGAGCAAGATCAGAGGGCTCATCGAGTCCGATGACCTTCGCGTCATAGACTCTTCTATCATTGAGAGTGATCTGGATTTCATCCGCGTCAGCGACAACATGATTGTTTGTCATGACGTAGCCGTCGGAGGAAATTACAAAACCCGAACCAACGGCCCCGCGTTGACGTTGCTCTGGCAACCCTTCGATGTTGAGGTCTGGCTCCTGCTCTGGGTTTAGTCGTCGCAGCAATTCTTCGATTTCGCCGTCGCCAATAGCACTGCGGCCGGAAACGTTTCTGGTAGTGGAAATTTCAACAATTGACGGTGCATTTTTTTCAACCAAATCGGCAAAGTTTGGCAGCGCCGCTTGAGCATAGCTGTTATTGCTCGCCGCAAGGAATAAGACAATGACAAGGCCGATCGATGACAACTTGAGGCTTGCTGCACTAAGAGTTCGCATAAAAGATTTCCGCGTCTATGAAATACTGAACAGGCTGACTCGGCGAGGCGAACTCGGCCGAGGGCGAACCTGAATCGAGGCGCTACTTTAGCACAACGCGACGGGATGCATGCAAGCACGCAAGCCTTAAGCACTAGGCTTGACGGGGTTTATAGGTGTAGTTTTAGGAATTTAGAAAAATAGTCTTAAGGTTTTTCCTGCAACTCGTTGACTAGACGGTACAGTGGCGAATCCTGAATATGCTCGATGCGCACCGGTTCCTCATCGTCGAGAGTCAGACTCTCAATGTACTGGCGCACGATACCGCCATCGACTACGACCGGCACTTCGACGCCAGCTTCGGCCAACAGCGTTGTTGCTGTAAACGGCAGGGCAGCTGGCGATTCGATATTTTCATCAGATTGATCGGCGATAGCTGGAATGGCAGAAGTACCAGAACTGCTATCCAGAATAAGCTGCACAGAAACTAGGAATACCGCGGCTACGGAGGCGGCGATTGCCATCTTGCTAAAACCTTCTTTCCAGGAAGATTGAACCGGCGCCGCCGTTACCGATAATGGAGCCTCTTGCTCAATTTGTTCAGCGATTCGTTGGCTAAGGCTCACATTTACGGGTTTCGCAGACTCATGCAGAGCAGACTGGACCAGAGAGTAACGCTCCCAGGTCTCCAATAGAGTTGGGTCCTGCTCACAGGATTTTAGAAAGCGACGCAATTCCAAATCATCTGCCTCGTTATCGAGTAATGCAGATATTGTCTCGCTACTATTCTCTGAGTCGATCTGGCTCATTGAGCACTCCTGTGAATCTTAGATCTTACTTAATAAAATTTTAATTCAAATAGTTTGTCAGATTATTAACGATACCTGTCTGGCTCTCTATTCGAGTAAATCCTTAATCTTCTTATCTATCGCTTCTCTCGCTCTGAAGATTCGCGATCGAACTGTACCCACTGGACAATCCATGACTACGGTAATGTCTTCGTAGCTCAGTCCTGAAAACTCGCGAAGCGTAAACGCGGTGCGCAAATCTTCCGGTAAATCTTCTATCGCCTGCTCTATCACCAATTTTAGATTGGCTGTGGCCAGCTTACTCTCAGGGTTCTCAATCTCTCGTAGTACTCTGCCTGCTTCGCTCTGCTCCGCGTCCGCTACTTCTAAGTCGCTAGCAGGTGGCCTTCGATTCCTTGCGACCAGATAGTTCTTCGCTGTATTGACCGCTATACGGTACAACCAGGTGTAGAAAGCACTATCGCCACGAAATAGAGGCAAGGCTCTATACGCTTTAATAAAGGCTTCTTGGCAAACATCTTCAGCCTCATGTGAATCGTGGATGAAACGCCCTACTAGAGCCAATACTCTGTGCTGATAACGCAAAACCAATAGGTTAAATGCGTTTTTGTTGCCGCTTAAAACCCGGTCAACTAATTGTTGATCCGTATCCTCTGACATCTGTTCCAACTCCGTTATTGCTGGGGTCCTAATACATAACTACAGGGAACAAATGCTTTCATTCACAATGATAGACAACGTGTTCCTGCAAAAGTTCTCGAAAACGGGCAAATTATGACAGTTTTATGGACCCAATATGAACTCTAACCATTATTGGGCTAGAGATATTCAGTGTAACTGTGCAAGAATCCTCGCTCGCTGCTGGTAAACACATCACCTTGCCGGTAATAACCTTAGCAGGCTTAGCCTCTTCTCAACCCTATAAAATAAACAAAAACCAACTAATTCAATTAGTTGGAATACTTTTATGAACTCCTCTGCAACTCAGAATCAACTACAGTTCGATATCTTAATCATTGGCAGCGGTGCTGCCGGCCTCACTCTTGCCCTGAAAACGGCAGATTTTGCCCGTGTCGCGGTACTTAGCAAGGGCGATCTCAATCAGGGGGCCACATTCTATGCCCAAGGCGGCATTGCCGCGGTATTAGATGAAACCGACAGTATTGAGTCCCATGTTGCCGATACGCTTTCGGCCGGTGTTGGCCTATGTCATGAAGACATAGTTCAGCATATCGTCGCCGAGAGCGCTGAAGCGGTAAAGTGGCTAGTCGAGCAAGGCGTCACCTTCACCAAGAAGGAGAGCTTCGAGCGTGGCGAGAACAAATCGATGTCGGCAGAGCTAAGCTCGCTGCATCTGACGCAAGAAGGCGGGCACAGCAACCGTCGCATTATCCATGCCACCGATGCAACCGGTAAGGCCGTGTTCGAAACCCTACACAGGCGCGCTCAGGCTCATCCAAACATCGAGCTGCTAGCTGACTGCACGGCTGTAGATTTAGTGACACAGAAGCGTGAAGACGGCTCTGGGAACGTCTGCGTGGGCGCCTACGTACTAAATCTCGAATCTGGCAGCGTAGACCTAATCAAGAGCAAGTTTGTCACTCTAGCAACCGGTGGAGCCAGCAAGGCTTACCTATACACCACGAATCCTGATGGAGCCAGTGGCGACGGCATCGCTATGGCCTGGCGCGCTGGCTGCCGCGCAGCCAATATGGAATTCAACCAATTCCACCCAACCTGCTTATTTCATCCTCACGCTAAGTCATTCCTCATTACCGAGGCACTGCGCGGCGAGGGAGCCACTTTAGAGTTACCCGATGGCAGCCGGTTCATGCCCAGTTTCGATAGCCGTGAAGAGCTAGCGCCGAGAGATATTGTTGCCCGCGCCATCGATCATGAGATGAAGCGACTAGGCTGCGACTGTGTCTATCTGAACATCACTCACATACCGGCTGAGTTCTTAACCGAGAACTTCCCCACCATTTATTCTCGCTGCCTCGAATTTGGCATCGATATAACTACTGATCGAATCCCTGTCGTGCCTGCCGCTCATTATACCTGCGGAGGCATCATGGTGAGCAAGAACGGCGAAACCGACATCGATCATCTGTACGCTATCGGCGAGACCAGCTTTACCGGGCTGCATGGCGCTAATCGCATGGCCAGTAATTCCCTGCTCGAATGTTTTATAGTGGCGTTCGGAGCCGCAAAAGACATTCAGAGTAAAATCGCGTCCACAGCCTACGGCACAAATATCGATGCCTGGGACGAAAGCCGAGTTAGCAAATCAGATGATGAGGTGCTCGTATCTCACAACTGGGATGAGCTACGTCGCTGCATGTGGGATTTTGTTGGCATTGTGAGAAACGATGAGCGCCTGCAGCGAGCGGAGCGGCGCATTAATATCTTGCGAGATGAGGTCCAGGACTACTACATCAAGCACCGTGTCACGAAGGATATGTTGGAATTGCGGAACCTCGTACTTGTATCCGAGCTAATCATTGCCTGCGCCATTCAGCGCAAAGAAAGTCGTGGCCTGCATTTCACGCTAGACTATCCTGAACTGACGGCAAACCCGAGCGACACGATTCTTAACCCATACACTTTCGACTAAGCAACTACTTAATTACCTACAGCCCAGTAGGCAGATCGAAACGAAGATAGCGTCGCAAGCGATCTATCCTCAATGCGCTCTAGGCTGTCGGGCCACAACACCAGATAAACGACTCTGGCTGCCCCCTTCTCAGCCTCGGGGCGAAAAATTAGCACCAGTAGAAACTCACTAAAATAGATCACTCTAGACAGCTGTATCTCCCATAACTTACCGAGATGGCTCAAGCTAGCGGATTGCTCACCAATAATAAGCTCGGTTTTGCTCGTTGCCAGATGCCCTGCCTGCGCACTATGAATGTTCGAAGTTGAGCTCGAAGATAGACGAAGTAACTCAAAAGCACCGCGATGACTATTGCGATTCCTAGCGATAACAACGCATCGGTAGGCAGCGTAGATATTGTCGCCGTAAGGTGACAAGCACTCACAAAAAAGAGCTCCCAGCTAGACCAGCGCAGAATATATTTCACCATATGTACTTAATCAACGATCTCTGTGGGGGCTAAAACCTGCTCACAGATCCTTTTCAATGACCTTGCTTAAGCCTAGTTCGAGTCGCTGTTGTGCGCCAATATTTGCCGAATAATAGGGACGAAGCGCGGATCGTTAGGCGGACTGCGCTGCATTAGCCAAGTAAACAGGTCCTGATCTTCCTCTTCGAGCAGTTCGCTGTATAACATTTGATCTGGGTGAGATAGCAACTCGAAGACTTGTCTCGCAAATGGCACAAGTAGTAGGTCTAACTCAAGCATGCCGCGACGACTATGCCAAAATATTTCATGCTTATTGAATTCCTGCATTTAGTCGCCATCTAATTAACTAAGCCGCCGAGTCATTCGGCGATGATGAATTATGCGGAAATTCGCGCACACTTGCGACAGCCGCTTTATGAAGTACTGCAACCGAGTGTCATCCTTACTATGAAAAACAGTATTTATGTCCTTCAGAACTACGAATTCATCCGTATCAGCGGCGTAGACAGAATTAGCTTCTTGCAGGGCCAACTCAGCTGCAACACCGAACTACTCTGCGCTGGACGCAGCCTAACCGGCGCACTGTGCAACCTCAAAGGCCGTGTCATAGCAGATTTTCGACTCGTTGAGCACAATGAGGACATTATCATGCAGTGCGCCGCAGGCATGGCGGACAAAATACACGCAACTCTGAGCAAATACGCTGTTTTTTCAAAGGTCGAACTCTCTCAATTGCAAAACAAAGACGATTCCGCGCCCGTCGCTCTTGGCATTGTAGGCAAAGGGATGGATGAAGCACTCTCCATCCTCGGCCTGGAGCTGCCTGAAAATACCGATGGCGTGAGTTCGTTGGCGACCAGCACAGTTGTTAGAGTTTCCGGTCTTAGTGAGCGCATCGAAATATGGATGCACACTGAAGCCGCAGCAGAACAATTGTTAGCTACACTAAATGAGGAAAAAAGCGATGACCTCGAGCCTTGGCTTAGAGCAGACATTGAAGCGGGAATCGTACATGTGACGCCGAAACTGAGCGAAGAGTTCACACCTGCATTACTTAACTATGACCTATCAGGGTTAATAGACTTCAAAAAAGGCTGTTACACCGGCCAAGAGATCGTTGCTCGCATGTTCTATCGGGGAACCGCGAAGCGTCGTCTACAGCTGGCCAGCTCTAGCCATTCAATAAGTGAGTCTAGCAAGGTTATAGCGAAAGCCGGTGAAGGTTCAGGGGAGGATATCTTGGCTTTTAGCAACTCAGGAGCCACTGATCCTGTGTTACTAGTAGTCTTACCCGTACAAGTCGCTGATTCAGGAGAGCGTATGACGCTCTCTGATAATGCTGAGTCGGACGTCTGTATTCGGGAACTGCCTTATATGACGAGTTGAGAAGGGTAAACACCTCGCTAGAGGACATTCTCTCTCTGGCTGCTGATGGACTCTCACAGCGGTCAATTCCGACGAAAGTTATATTTTCCATCATTTGAATCAGGCCAATACGGCGCTCAATTTCCTCTTCAGGAATCTCTTCATTCGCCAATATTTTCTTATTTAGCAAAATTGCGTCGCCTACACCTATCAAATACAGAAGCGCTCCAAGATCATCGTTCACAGTGCGGACGTAAATGGAGCTCACCCCGCAGGCAGACATCTTGTCCAAACACTGCCCTCTGATGTTTATTCCAATAGCGAATTCGATAGGAATTAATCCATCGCGTAATGCGTCGCTAGATCCTCTGGCTATTTCTTTTATGGTAGTCCTTCATATTCACCACGTTGCTCATGGCACTTTCCTTATGAAGTGTTGCATCGAATGCTAAAGAAACTTTACTAGGTACCGCAGAAGAGTTGTATGTGTTGTTAGCCAACTCAAAGATCCTCTTCAGGCATACGACAGTTGAGCGTAATAACTGTAGCAGAAATCCATCGGAGTCGTGATTCATAATGCCATCAAGGTGAAGTGTCTCTAACCAGCTCGGTATAGCGACCAGGAAATAGCTCTTCTACGTTCGTGCGCCGCTCCAGCACCAAGTCATGGAAACAGATCAATACACCATCGCTGATAATCTGCACGCCTGTCTCCATGTAATCAATGCGCATCTGAATTACCGCTTCGAAGGCAGATAGTGAACTGAATGGCCGATGTTGGCTGGCACCGCCGTGTGCGATGGATACACTTCATAGAGATCGTCGAATTGAGCTAGGCAGGCTGGGGCTAGCAATAGAAGCGCAACTAAGACAATAACTTAAGAATTAAGATGGAGTTGTAGCAAGTCAGTGACTCCTAAGTATGTAAAGACAGAATCGAACTGAATGAATTCAAGTATTAGGATCGTGATGGAAAGCTTTAATTAGTAATGGAAAAAAGTGCAGAAACTTCATTTTATCAGAATCGTTTCTGATCTAATGGCTGAATATAGCCGTATGTAATGCCATGCCAATAAGCGAGATATATTTCCCACATTCAACGGCGCTTTCGTGCGGTATAACTCTATTCGCCCTACTATGCTCACCTCTCAGCGCCTCGGAGTCTGACGAATTGGACACCCTATTTCTTACTAGTTTTAATGCCGACAGTCCTGACTTTGGCTGGTACGTGCAAAATGATAACGTCATGGGAGGAAGAAGCGAGGGCGGATTTGATATTTCTTCGGGGCAGCTAATTTTTTCTGGCAATACCAACACGAACGGCGGCGGTTTCAGCTCCATCCGTACACAACCTTTAAAACTAGACTTGTTCGCTTATACTGGAATAAGAGTAAAGATTAAGGCTGACGGACGTCGTTACACCTGGGCAATGCAAACAGATGCTCGATGGCGTGGTCGGCGAGTTAGTTATTGGGCTGATTTCGACACTTTGGCTGACGCAACGAACGTAATCGATATTCCATTCACGAATTTTTTTCCTCAGTTTCGAGGATTCAGGCTCGATGGTCCCGAACTCGATACCAGTCAGATTACTGAATTTGCTTTGTATCAGTACGACAAAACCGATGGCCCTTTTGAGCTTCGTTTGATAAGTATCGAAGCGTATCTGGAAAGCAAACAGCCATGAACCTATGCAACTGAAAGCCTTTGACAACAGGAGCGAGACACCTTTGTTCAGTGTGTTTCGACAAACAGTTCATTAGCATCCTTAAAGGAATACGCTATCCTATCTCCAACGAATAGAAAGTTTTATCAGTTAGAAATATTGGCCATTGAAGAAAAGAAGATAAAAACCAATACTGGATATGATAAATAAAGAAATTTCATTCTCGTTACATCAAATCTAACGACGAGGGCATTCAGTGTCACACCAGAAGCTATCGTAAAGACTCCGAGAATCATCAGTTGTGGATAACCACGAGAGCAATCGAGCAGATCGTTGTAACCCTCTGTTAGCTGGACAATGCCCATGGAAGCTAATAGAACTGCAAACCCTGCCCCCCGTAGTCCAAGCACCTATTCGTTCCCCAAAATAAGCGCCTATATAAATAATATTCAGACTAGATTTTGGAAGTGGGAAAAAGTAGGTGATTAAATACCCATTAAAAAATACGACGAATGGTCCTAAAAAATTCAAATATCCTATTTCTAATATTAGAGGCTTGGTTAAAAACTGAGAAGAAACCAAACAGCTGCATATTTAGTAAATTGAATGCCAGCAGTAATTCAAACCAATAGAGCCGTAAACCATTTTTTTGAGTGATAGCGTATGTGACTTTATCGAGCAAGAGCACGATTGAATGCCCAAGGACTGCGGCTAATAATATAGAAGAGTATTCAAAAACATACATTAGAGGACTCTAAATCGATGCTTGTTCTATAGCTGGCGAAATCTTGCATGGTTTTTTCTTATTGTCTGGTTAGCGAGTCTTTTGCCCAGAATAGTGTGTATAGGGGTGAGATGGAACCGCCCTCGTGCAGGTGTGTAGGTGGTGTGGGTGACGATTAGATCACGACCTCAAGGCAGAAGATCTAAATAGTATTGATAATCATTCTCATTTAAGTTAATATGACTTCACTATGAATTTAAAACATTATGTAAAGTCAAG
>Ga0308009_10001527_pt1 | contig 13367 bp, 13 predicted proteins | sample Neamet127_FD_203134 | JGI IMG/M metagenome (GOLD analysis project Ga0308009, IMG submission 203134) | Marine microbial communities from water near the shore, Antarctic Ocean - #127 | ecosystem: Environmental > Aquatic > Marine > Unclassified | place: Southern Ocean | collected 2014-07-24
AACGATATGAAAAGGGCCCCGATCGGGGCCCTTTTCATATCGTCAGCGCGCGCCTCAAGTGGCCTGCTTTTACTCCGCCCCGCTGGCCTGGTTTTGCTCCGCCGTTGACAAACACTCGACCGCCGCTCTGATCGCCGATCGCTTTACGTTTCCTGTCGCCGACAGCCCACGCCAGTAACAGTCCGCTCGCCGCCGTCGCCCTCGCTGCCACCGTCATCTTCTGGCTATGGCATGAGTCCTGACCCTAACACGGCAAGAGACGAAGCTCTACGAACAGCGCACGAAAGCTACCATTTCCCCCAATATTGCGCACTCTGAGTAATAACACGCGCGATTTGGTAGATGCCCGTACGAGACGTTGCTTGACGCAATCGTCCCGCCAAACCTCGGGATTCCGACAACCAGCGCGTTGCCGATATTCTACCGGACGGAGTTCGCCTATAGCGGCCGAAACCCGCGTCAGACCCGGGCGCACCCTAGAAGCCAAACACCATCGGCAGGCCGCCCTACGATAGGTCGCGAATCGGGAGAATCATTGAGCCAAAAACCGCAGATACAAACATATTTTTACACTAGAAGTTTCAATCGATTTCATGCCAAACCAAAAGATCTCATATGTCGATGTTGGTACCGCTGTTGGTATCGCCATTTTTTATCGTTATATTTATCAAATACTTAAATGGCTTATCTGAAATTTCACAGTCCTCTTCCGGCACCAGGGTCCCCCCGCTGTTTTGGGGGGGCCATGCGATCCCTCATAGATCGACCAAGGCGCGGCATTTCCTGCCGCGACACGGCTATGGAAAAAGCACGGCACGTCACTGCCCCAATCCATACTTCGATCTCAAGCCCTTCGTCCTGACTTTCCTGAGCCGGACCCACGGCCCTCTGCGTCGACGCCCATCTACGCTCCACGCTGGCGCGCGCCATTGACGACTTTGCCGACCTCGACAGCATGCTCGCAATACAGACAGTAAATTCGACTCTTTTGACAGAGATATCGATAAATAACGCCGCCTCACGCTGTTGAAGCCAGCCGCTCTAGCGAAATCTTGTCAACCGCTAATTTTCTAATATGAGAAATCTCTGGCAGCCTCTTGTTCAGCGATTTCATCGCGCCGAATTATTGCAGCTTGCAATGTTGGATTTCTTTGCTCAAATGATCTTGCTTCACGAGTAGGTGGGGGAAGCAGCATGGATCAGACAGCGAACCGCGAACACAAGTCGGGGTTCTCGCACTGGTTGCGAACCGGTAGTCTGCCGACAGCGTTGAGCCCCGAGGGTGTCGAACTCAAATTCAATCCATGGCACGATCCTGAAGACGGTCGGTTCACATTCGCAGGCGCAGGAAGCCATTATGGCTCGAGCGGCGCCGATCCGACCGGCGAACCGAGCATGGGTGATCGCGGCAGATCGCGCGCCGCCAGACCCTCAAAGTCGGAAGCATTGCGGGTCGGCACGCGGATAGGCGATGGCCGGCGTAGAACGGAACCCAGGCCATCCGGGGGTCACCCCCAAAGCGACGCTGCATCGCGGCCCGGTAGCCCGCCGAACCCGGTTGTCGAATTTGTCGGTGGCGTCGGTGAAGGGCTTTACGACGTCGGAAAGGAAACGGTGACGGGGGTTCACGGGGCACTGACGACAAATCCGGTGACGACCATTCGCAACGCTGGCGGCGGGATTGCAGGCATGATCGATACTGCTATCGCTGCCGAGGACACGCCTGCTCGTATCCAGGTTTCGCGAGCAGCGGAGGCAGTCGCCAACGCCTCGGCACGCGATATCGGTCGTGCCACGGGGACGGTCGCCGGAAACGTTGCATTGACGGTCGCGCCGGGAGCCGCGCTCTCCAAGGCCTCCGCATTGCGCAGCCTTCGCCTAGTGAGACCGCGCATAACCTACGCTCCGCCACAGATCGGCTGGGTGAAAGAGGTGGTCCGGTCCGAAAAACCTTGGAAAGCCTATAACGACGCTGCGACCGGCTCGCGAGCCGGTCAGGCACCCACATTGATGCGAACGATGGCTGATGGCTCGAAGAGGCCCGTAAAGTTCGACGGCATCCAGGGCGATTATGTGATCGACCGTAAATGGTCGGTCAGGGATATGCCTCGCGCTCGAGCTCAGATTTTGCGGCAATCTGAGGTGTTGGCGCAACATCGCCTGATCGGAATATGGGAAGTGCCCACTTCTGCCCAGAGAACCAAAGCTCTCAAGATTCTTAAGAAGATGAACGTGACTAACATCAAAGTGAAGGTGGCGAAGCCATGATAGCCAAGCAGGTTGCGCGCATTATCGCGGAGTATGTCGTGTTTCTGGAGCTGACAGACGAGGAAGAGTTGAACCTTGATACTGCCGTCGAGGCGTCGGAGGTACTCGGGGCCCAGCTTGAGGCGCTAGACAAGGGCTTTCTCCGAGAGTTGGTCGACGCCTTTGCTGTTATCGCCGCGGAATATAGTGGTGATGCGCACGAGGTAGTGCGCAATATCGCATATGGTTTCTATCTCGAAGAAGCGCTCGCAGCCGACGATCCGGTGAAGCTGGCCGAACTGGAAGCGTTGCGAGATGCGAGGGATTGAACGCGAGGGCACCGGGGCGAGATCTGAAGATCACGCGATCCCGGTGCCGCGAACTTTCGATTAGTGGCGTTCGATACGAATTGTCCAACAATCTGGGTGCCCGGCTTTAGCTCCTGTGGTGCACCAGCTTCCCCGCCCTCCGGGAGGCGGGAAAGCGACTGCGGCAGGATCGCTCGATCTTCCGATGATAGACGCGGAAACCTTCGGTCGGGCTTGCGGACGCCGGTAGTGGCGACCGGCATTGCGCTTAGTTCACGACCCCACGCGCGACACGCCGTTCCGCCAAGCAAGTGATTGCGCCGCGGCGTCTAATCCCGTCATGAATCGAAGCGACGCGACCGAAACTTGACGCTATCGGTCGGCGGACAGCGGATGCCAGCCCGGCATCGAAGGCATGGGGATCGATCGTGGGCGACATTCCAGCGTTTCTGGACTCCGGTGGAGACCTTGGACGCGCGATCGCCGCGCGCGACTGGTCGAACTCGCCGCTCGGTACGCTGGAAACATGGCCCCCGCATCTTCGCACGGCCACTGCGATCATGCTGCGATCGCCCTTGCCGATGGCCCTGTTGTGGGGCGCCGACGGCATATTGCTGTATAACGACCTGTATGCCGAGATCGCCGGCCAGAGCCATCCTGCGATCCTCGGCCGTCGCGTACGCGATGCCTGGCCCGAGGCGGCCGCGTTCAACGACGCCGTCGTCCGCACCGTCCTCGCCGGCAGGACGCTGACCTATTCCCGCCAGGAAATGACGCTGTACCGCAACGGATCGCCCGAACAGCTCTTTTTCGATCTCAATTATTCGCCCGTCCCGAGGCCCGACGGCACGCCCGAAGGCGTGGTCGCGGTGGTCGTCGACGTGACCAAGACGGTCGGCATGGAGCAGGAACTGCTCGCCGAGACGCACACGCTCGAAACGTTGAACCAGACCGGCGCCGCGTTGACCGCCGAACTGGAGCTAGAACCGCTCGTGCAGATGGTGACCGATGCGGCCGTCAAGCTGACCGGCGCGCAGTTCGGCGCGTATTTCCACAACCTGATGGACGAAACAGGCGAGCGGCTCCACCTCTTCACCCTGTCCGGAGCGCGGCATGCGGACTTCGAGGCGCTCGGCCGCCCGCGTGCGACCGCCGTCTTCGGCCCGACATTTCGCAACGAGGGCGTCATCCGGTCGGACGATATCCTCGCCGACCCCCGCTATGGGCGCAACGCACCCTATTCGGGCATGCCGCCAGGCCATTTGCCGGTCCGCAGCTACCTCGCCGTGCCGGTCGTGTCGCGATCGGGAGAGGTGCTCGGCGGGCTGTTGTTCGGTCATTCCGAAACGCATCGGTTCGGCGAACGCCACGAGCGGCTGATCACCGGCATCGCCGCACAGGCCGCGATCGCGATCGACAATGCGCGGCTGTTCTCCGCCGTCCAGGAGATCAACACGACGCTGGAACGGCGGGTCACGGAACGCACGGAAGACCTGACCCGCGCGCATGATGCGCTTCGCCAGGCGCAGAAGATGGAGACCCTCGGGCAACTGACCGGCGGCATCGCGCATGATTTCAACAATCTGTTGACCGTGATCCGCGGGTCGACCGATCTGCTCAAGAAGCCGGGGCTGAGCGAGAGCCGCCGCGATCGATATATCGACGCGATCTCGCAGACCGCCGACCGGGCGACCCGACTTACCAGCCAGCTTCTCGCCTTCGCCAGGAGATCGTCGCTGACCCCGCGGGTGTTCAACGTGGGCAGTACGATCCGAAGCCTCAACGAGATGATGGAAATGCTGTCCGGCGCATTGATCGAGGTGGATCTCCGCCTGCCCGACACCGTGTGCCTGGCGAATACCGATGTCAGCCAGTTCGAGACGGCGATCGTGAACATGGCGGTCAACGCTCGCGATGCGATGGGCCAGCAAGGGCGGCTGACGATCACGGTCGAGCCGCGGAGCGTCATCCCGCCGGTCCGGGGCCACGAGGCGCGCCATGGCGACTTTATCGGCATCTCGATCGCGGATACCGGCGCCGGCATCCCGCCCGAGCATATCGAGCATATCTTCGAACCCTTCTTCACCTCCAAGGACGTTGGCCATGGCACCGGTCTCGGCCTGTCGCAGGTCTTCGGGTTCGTGAAGCAGTCGGGCGGCGAGGTGACCGTCACCAGCGAACCCGGCCACGGCGCGACCTTCACGCTCTTCCTCCCCCGCGAGCGGACCGAGCGGATCCCTGAAAGCGTCGAGGCCCCGAGCGAGGAAAGCGACGGCACGAGCATCAGGATCCTGGTGGTCGAGGACAATCCGGAAGTTGGTGCGTTCGCGACGGGTGCGCTCCACGATCTCGGCCACGACGTCGTCCTCGCGCGCAATGCGGCCGAGGCACTGGCCCAGCTGGACCGCGAGCACGACACCTTCGATTTCGTGTTTTCGGACGTGATGATGCCCGGCATGAACGGTATCGCGCTCGCCCGCGAGATACGCCGCCGCCGGCCTTCGCTACCGGTGGTCCTGACCAGCGGCTATAGCGAGATCCTGTCGCGGGAAGGGGCGGGCGAGTTCCCGCTGCTGCGCAAACCCTATTCCATCGACAGCCTGAGCGCAGCGTTTCCGGCACCGCGAAACGACACCGAAAAGGCGCAGGCGTGATCGGCATCGCACGACACTGCAGAGGAAGGATCGCTGGGGCCGCTCAACCGAGTATCTGAAGGATCCGGTCGCGCGATTCTCGGCGAAGTGGTTCACGCGTGACACGGGCGGAACTCAACCCCGATCACGCGCTGCCGGACCGCGATCCGAGCAACACTGTCGCGCAGGCGGGCGTTCGCGATGCGTTACCGTAACGGACGCGACAGTCCGGAGCCCGGATCGATCACGAGCAGCAACCGCGTAATGCCCATGGCGGCGATCGGAGGCGACCGGTGGAGTATGACCGGCTCTTCCGCCCAGACCCGCCCCTTGAAGAGCCCGACATCGCCAATTCGCAGTTCGCCTTCGGGGACCTGCGGCTCGGCGTTCGCATGCACCCACTGCGTGCCGGGACCGACCAGCGGCATGAGCAACCGCACCGTCACCTGATCGGCGTGGAACTTGCGGCAGGCGTCGGTCTCGATCACGTCGAGCCTGATGCGAAGCGCCTCGCAAGCCATCAGAGCAGCGAAATCCGAAGCGAGCGGCACGATCACGTCGGCCAGCGCGACGACATCGGGATAACCGGCCGACCTCAACGCCCCGGGGATCGCCGACGCCAGCGCCACGACCGGCACGTCCTGATCGATATCCGCAATCGCGTCCCAGTCGAGCCCCGCGAGCCCCGCGAGGTCGCGTGCTGCCCGACGCTGCCAGACCGCAAGATGCACATCGGGGTCCAAGATACGCTGTAGCACCACCTGATCGTCGTCCATCACGACCGCGCCGTCCCGCGACATATCCTCGCGCAGCGCCCGTGCCGCGCTCATTCCGCCGCCTCCAGCACCTGCTCGCCCCAATCCGGGAACGGATCCCGCAAGCCCATCCACAGCTCTGGCGTGTAGACGCAGACCGGCATGAGGCAGGCGTCGAGCCGCCTGCGGATCGCCGCTTCGTCCATGCCGATCCCGATGAACACGAGCTCCTGCCGTCGATCGCCCCAGATCTGGTCCCAATGCCCCGCCACGAACCGTTCGAACCGATCGTCGACCGGCCATTGCGACTTTGGCACGGTCGCCCACCAGCGGCCCATTCGCGACGTCATGGTCTCGCTTCCGGCGACGGCCAGTTCGCCGACCCAGTCGGGCCGCGTCGCAAGCCAGAAATGGCCCTTCGCCCGAACCACGTGATCGAGCCCGCCATCGACAAGGAAGTCGTGGAGCCGGACCGGATGGAACGGCGCGCGTGCGCGGTAGACGAAGCTTTCGATACCGTATTCCTCGGTCTCGGGCTGGTGATGCGCGTAACCGTAGAGCTCCTTGGCCCAGAGCGGGTTGCGCGCCGCCTTCTCCTCGTCGAACAGCCCGGTATCGAGGATCGCGGCGAGCGACACGCGGCCCTGGTCGCAGGTGACCATCCGCGCGTCGGCGTTGAGCGAGGCGACCAGCTTCTTGACCACCGCCAGTTGCTCGGCGGACACCGCGCTCACCTTGTTGACGACCACGACATCGGCAAACTCGATCTGCTCGACCAGCAGGCCGACCAGACTGCGCGTATCCTCGTCCCCGAGGGATTGCCCGCGATCGGCGAGGAAATCCCGGCTCGAATAGTCCTTCAACAGATTCAGCGCATCGACCACCGTGACCATCGTATCCAGCCGCGCGACATCGCCCAGCGACACGCCGTCCTCATCGCGGAACGAGAAGGTCGTCGCGACCGGCAGCGGCTCGGAGATGCCGGTGCTCTCGATCACCAACTGGTCGAACCGCCCCGCCTCCGCCAGCGCGCGGACCTCGGCGAGCAGGTCGTCCCGCAACGTGCAGCAGATGCAGCCGTTCGACATCTCCACCAGCGTCTCTTCGCTGCGCGCGAACGCGGCATCGCCTCCGCGGACGAGATCGGCGTCGATGTTCACTTCGGACATGTCGTTGACGATCACCGCCACGCGCCGCCCTTCGCGGTTGGCGAGGATATGGTTGAGCAGTGTCGTCTTGCCGGCTCCGAGAAATCCCGACAGCACGGTGACGGGTAGCCGATGATCGCTCGCCTTGGCGTCGGCATCATCATCATCGGGAGAAGCGATCGTTTTCATCGTACCCACATTTCCACCTTGCGAATTATGATATGATGTATCATCGCCACATTGCTGTCATCGATCGCGGTTAAGGTCAAGCCGCGCGGCAGAAGGAGATTTCGTGATGCGACACCCCGACGAACCGGCGATCCCGGTCCTGCGCCCCGCCCCTGGCCGAGACATGCTCGACGGCTTGGCGGTATGTGCGTCGATCGTCTGCATGGTGCATTGCCTGGCGCTCCCGCTGCTGCTCGCCGCGTTGCCGGCGATCGCCACATGGTTCGATCCGGGCGAGACGTTCCACGTCGCCGTCCTCGCCTTCGCGGTCCCGACCAGCGCGCTGGCGTTGATCGGCGGATGGCGCCTGCACCACGCCATCCCACCGATGATACTCGGGGCTAGCGGACTCGTGCTGATGACGCTCGGGATCGTCTTTGGCGGACGCGCGGCGATCGAGACCATGCTGTCCGTCAGCGGCAGCCTGATGCTCGCGTTCGCGCATGTCGCCAACTGGCGCAGACGCTTCACGCATGCGGCGGCAACCGCGTGATGCGGCGCCCGAACCTCCCGAACACGGTCCTTGCAGCAGCACTAATGTTGCTCGGCGGTGCGGCCATAGCGCGGGTCGAAAGGACAGAGGCGCGATCGGGGTATCTCACTCCCGGCGCGTTCGACGTGCTCGCAATCTTGCCGGCCGCACCCCGGCCGGGCGATCCGCGCGCCATCGCCGACCGTGCGATCTTCCGGGCGACGCGGGCGCTTGTCGGCACTGCGCGCTGGACGATGGCGACCAACGACGTGAAGCTCGCGCCCGCCGACATGATGCGCGATTTCAGCTGCGCGACGGGAATCATGCTCACCCCGCAGATCGCACCGCGCACCGCCACGCTGATCGCTCGCGCGTCGTTCGACACCGCACGCGGCACGGGGATCGCCAAGAATTTCTACAAGCGTCAGCGCCCGTTCCTGATCGACCAAGGCGCGATCTGCCAGCCCGCTGCAGACGTCGCGGACAGCTATGACTATCCCTCGGGGCACACCACCGCAGGCTGGACCTGGGCCACATTGCTCGCCGAACTTGCCCCGGATCGCGCTACCCCGATCCTGGCCCGCGGGCGTGCGTTCGGCGAAAGCCGCGTGGTCTGCGGTGTCCACAATGCGAGCGCGGTCGAGGGCGGACGCCTGTCCGCATCGGCGACCCTGACGGCGGCACGCGACGTCCCGGCGTTCAAGGCCGATCTCGCCGCGGCGCGCGACGAAATGGATGCGCTCCGTCGCGATCCGAGAACGCCAAAACCGGCGCCCGCACAATGTTCGCGGGAAGCGGCTCTGATCGCGCAACGGATCGACTGAACCGTATCTCGACCGGATCCTCTGCCTGCCCCTCGGCCGTCAACCTGCGCCAGCCAGAAAAAATTTCATGCGATAATCTTGACGCTCTGGGGCCGGAAATTATTTCTGCTCTCGCCGGACGCGTTGATCGGTCCGGTGACTGAGGGCACCGGCTCTCCCGGTGCTCCTCGTGCTCAGATTGCTCATGAGGAGGATTTGGATATGAGGACGAACTTCGATTTCACGCCCTATCGTCGGTCCACCGTCGGCTTCGACCGGTTGTTCGACCTGCTGGAGGCGACCGCGCGGACCGAGACGGTCGATGGCTATCCGCCATTCGACATCGAGCGCGAGAGTGAAGACAGCTATCAGATCACGCTCGCGGTCGCCGGGTTCCGCCCCGACGACATCGAGATCGTCGCGCAGAACAACCAGCTGACGGTCAGCGGGCGCAAGCCGGACGACCGTGACGAAGGCCGCTTCGTCCACCGCGGGATCGCGACGCGCGCGTTCGAGCGGCGTTTCCAGCTTGCCGATTTCGTCCAGGTACAGACGGCGAGCTTCGACAACGGGCTGTTGCGGATCGCCCTGAAGCGGGAAATCCCCGAGGCGATGAAGCCACGCCGGATCGAGATCACCGGCGCCGCGGCCAACGATCGCAACGCGCGGGATACCGAGGTCCGGATCGAGGATCATCATGCAGACCGCGACGCCGCCTGATAGGTCCTGAACAATCGAAGGGCGGTTGCCGGCGTCGTAGCCGGCAACCGCTATTTTTGCCTTCGATACGGCCCGCAATTTGCGAGCCGTATCTGATTTCAGCGTGGCGGAGGCGGCTTGACGTGGATATCGGCCGCGGACGGCACGATATGGCTCGGCCGCGAAGACAACCGCAACCAGCCGCCGCGCAGGACCAACATTGCCGCGGCCGCCGCGACGACGACCAGCCCGAGTTCGATCTTGCGGAGCGTGTCGCGGTTGCGCTCCTCGGTATTCCACAGGCCCTCCCATTCCTCCTCGGAACGGGGCTCGTGATGAGCTTCGTCGAAGTCCGCATCGTAATCGCTGTGGTCGCCGTGCTCTATCACGCGCGGCCCCCTTCCGTTCGGGCTTCCGTTCGGGCGTCCGCAGGGGTGCGATCGTCCGCGACGAGCATCTCGACCGGGGTATCGCCGATCGGCCCGGGCGACTGATCCTCGTCGCTGTGCACGAACAGCCAACGACCGAGCAGTCCGGCGACGGCGGCACCGGTCAGCGGTGCGAGCCAGAACAGCCAGAGCTGCGACAGCGCCCAACCGCCGACGAACAAGGCGGGGCCGGTGCTGCGCGCGGGATTGACCGACGTGTTGTCGATCGGGATCGAAATCAGGTGGATGAGCGTCAGCGCGAGGCCGATCGAGAGCGGCGCGAACGCTGCGGGAGAACGCTCGTCGGTGGCGCCGAGAATGACGGTCAGGAAACCGGCGGTCAGGATCGCTTCGGCGAGAAACGCGGTCGCGGCGCTGTAGCCGCCCGGCGAATGCGCGCCATAGCCGTTGGCCGCGAACCCGCTGGCGACCAGGTCGAACCCGGCCGTACCGGACGCGAGTGCCGCCAGCGCCGCGCTGGCGAGGATCCCGCCGACGAGCTGCGCGAGGACATAGCCGGGCAGATCGCGCGCGGGAAACCGCCCGGCGATCGTCAGACCCAGGCTGACCGCGGGATTGAAATGGCCGCCGGAAATGAAGCCGACGGCAAAGGCCATCGTGAAGACGGTAAGGCCAAAGGCGAGCGAGACGCCGACCAGCCCGATCGAACCGGGAACATCGGTGCCGGCTGCCAATACGGCGGCGCCGCAGCCACCAAGGACCAGCCAGAAAGTCCCGATCGTCTCGGCTGCCAGACGGCGCGCGGTCGCGATCGGACGGGGGCGCCGCGCTGCTCCGGCAGCGGCGCGAAACTGTGACGTTTCGGTCATCCTCTTATGCCTCGTACAGGACGCCTCGACGTGCGTCTCTGATCCTCGAAAATGGGGGCGGCGGAGGTTTTGGCCGTCCGCCGCCCTTTTGGGCTCAGCCCGTACGGCTTACCCGTACGGCTTACTTGCCGCGGAGCGTGTTGATCAGCGCGATGCCGAGGACGCCGGCGACCGCTGCTGCGGTGAAGGGGCGCTCCTTCGAGAACTGGCGCACATAGTCGACGAGCGGACGGATGTTGTCCTCGACGACGTCCTTGGCCTGGCCGACGGTCTTCTGGACGGTGCCGCCCAACTGATCCGCAACGCCTTCGCTCTTGAGCGCCTTGTCGCCGGTCGCGGTGCCGAGAGCTTCCTTGGCCTTGCCGCCAAGATCGGTTGCTGCGCCTGCGAGGGTGTCGGTGTTCATGAATAGTCTCCTTGGTTGATACAGGTTGAAAAGAAGTGATCAGAAACGGGGCGTGTCGGTAACGTCGCGCGCGTCGTTACGATCCTCGAACGATCCCGATTGCGGACGGTTCATCGAATCTGCCGTCGTTTCTTCGCCGAGCGAACGCTTGGTGGCGGCGTTGTCGTCGGCCTTGGCGCCATCAAGCATACGCTTAACCGCATTCCCCGCCGCATCCCGACCACCCAACCCGAACGCCAGTGCAAAGGCCACCGCGATCGCGCCGAGCAGCAACCCGAACGCCAGGTTGATGATGTCGTCGGCCAAGCCCATGAAGCGCAGGCCGATCGCCGTGCCGAGCACGATGATCGCGATCCGCACGACGGGCGCGGCGACGCGCGTGCCCCGGTCGCCGTTACGCTCGATGGCATGGGCCACGAAGCGCGCGATGACGACCGACGCGAAGATGATGATCGCACCGAACACGACCTGCCCGAACAGCGTCAGCACCTCGGCCATGATCTGCGAGCCATAGGCGAAGTTCAGCTGGCGGAAGGCTTCCATCAGGCCGAAGATCAGGACCGCGACGAACGCGCCGGTGCCGACCGCCTTCGACGGCTCGAACGACGGTCCGGTCGTGCCGAGCTCGCGGTTCTCGACATTGCCGAAAATGCCGATCGACCCGATCGTCCGGTCGAAGCCGGTCGTTGCCAGGAACTGCGTCAGCAGACGCGACGCGAACTTGGCGATGACATAGGCGACGGCGAGGATCATGCCGGCGGCGATGACGTGCGGGATGGCATCGAGGATGATGCGCAGCATGGCGGTTGCCGGCTGCGAGATCGCCGCGATGTTGAGCGTGTCGAGTGCCGCGATCGACACCGGGATGATGATCAGCGCGAACACGATGCCACCGATCGTCCGGGGCAGCATGGTCGGATCGGTCGGCTTGGTCGCACCGACATGCGTCGAGAAACGCTCGACATGGCTGGCCGTGATGACCGCCTCGACCGCCTTTTTAGCGACCTTGGCGAGCACGTAGCCCAGGAAGAAGATCAGCGCGGCACCGATGATCCGCGGCACTGCCTGACCGAAGCCCTGCAGCATGTCGCCGAGCGGGCCGGTCGCGCCGGCAAGCCCCAATGGCTGCGTGGCGAGGAACAGCGCGATCAGCAGGACCACCCAATAGGCGGCATCGCCGACCTGCGCGCCGATCGTGGTCGGGTTGCGCGGGTTTGCGTTCGGCTCGTTGGCGTGGATCGCGAGCGGCGTCTTGTTGACGAGCTTGGCGACGCCCCACTTCACGGCGCGGGCGATCGCCCAGCCGATCACCAGGATGATCAGCGCGGCGATGATCCGCGGCGTCCAGATCTCCACATAACTCCAGGCTTGCGCCCCGAAGTCGCGGGTGTTCGATACGACCGTATCGCCCGCATAGGTTACGTCTTGCATGATAATATCCCTAAAAGCCCTCTACGGGGCCTGATCCCGAAGGTATGCGGCATCCTGCGAATGGACGCCGATGCCGCGTCCTATTCTTTCATCTCAGAGCGGCGACGCCGGATCGGCGAGGATACCGCAGGCTGCGGCGGCCTTGCCAACTTCGAGCGGCACCTTGGGATCCTTGACCTGCCCCGACACGCGGATGAAATCGCCCACGGTCAGGCGACCCGGCGTCGTGTCGCCTTCGCGCGATGCCTTGGCGGCACGACCGAGCTGCTGGAGCTGCCCGAGCGACAGGTTCGCCTCGAGCCGATCGCCGACGCACTGCGACTGCGCCGGCTGGAAGCCATAGCCCTCGAGCGAGGTGGCGATCTTTGCCGACGGGTTGACGCACGCGGAGAGCGACATCGTGCCGATCCCGACCGTGAGAACCCCTGCGATGCGTGCGAAACTACGATGCTGAATCATGATAAGCCCCTGTCTTCGGGCACCATGCAGTCTCCGCCCGACCGGACCGAAAACCCATATTTCCCAAACGCATAACCCGCGTCGGACAGGATGTATCCGTGGTATAGAATACGTAGATATGGGTGCTTTCGTACCAGACGAACCATGGGCTAGCGGACAAGCAGCGCCAGATTGGGAGTGGAGACCTGGCGGACGCGGTACATCGCGTGCAGGTTGTTGAAGCATTCGTGGGGCGCAAGTGGGCCCAGCGTACTCTCGGAAGCTGTACGCGACCGTTGGAAATTGGCTCTGGGGATGTGTATTTGCGGCCATAGTCGGGCCGTCGGATGCGTTTGTATGCCGGAACGCAAAAAGCCCCGGAGCTGGCGCTACGGGGTTGTGGTCTATGGGGGAATGGTTGCGGGGACAGGATTTGAACCTGTGACCTTCAGGTTATGAGCCTGACGAGCTACCGGGCTGCTCCACCCCGCGACGGCACGGCTAGCGTGCGTTGGGTGTGTAGACGACGTTGTGAATGGGT
>Ga0308009_10001532_pt1 | contig 13328 bp, 9 predicted proteins | sample Neamet127_FD_203134 | JGI IMG/M metagenome (GOLD analysis project Ga0308009, IMG submission 203134) | Marine microbial communities from water near the shore, Antarctic Ocean - #127 | ecosystem: Environmental > Aquatic > Marine > Unclassified | place: Southern Ocean | collected 2014-07-24
CCCCTATTCAGGATCGCTCGCAAACTAGAGAAAATTGCCTTAGAAGATGATTACTTCATTGAGCGTAAGTTATATCCGAACGTCGATTTCTACTCAGGCATTATTCTTAAGGCCATTGGCATCCCTACTAGCATGTTCACGGTAATCTTCTCTACCGGCAGAACGCCAGGCTGGATTGCACATTGGGACGAGATGCTTAGCAGTTCTTTCCGTATCGGCAGACCTAGGCAGCTCTACAATGGTCACACAAAGCGCGATATTAAGGCCTAGGCCCCTAGCTCTAAACTACGCGACTATCGCCTCTAATGGCGGTAGTCGCAATTCTGTACTTCCCGCCTCTGCATTAAACAAGAATCTGTGTAACTTCCTTTATTTAGGCGCGACAAAGCTCCGCAAAGGCGGTTAAACATTGTCATGAAAGGATTCGTAAAGAAAATTGGTGGAGCCTAGCGGGATCGAACCGCTGACCTCAACACTGCCAGTGTTGCGCTCTCCCAGCTGAGCTAAGGCCCCATGACCGTTTTCGAGGGAAGGCGCATTCTAAGCACAGTCGTTGAGCCTGTCAACGCAGGTCTAGACTGAGATTAAAAACATTAGAAATTACGGAATTCCTTTTCCAGTGCTTTCGCCTGTTTCTTCGAGATTCCACCCAATACTGAGATGGCCTGACGAATCCGCGCGCGCACGATATCGATGCCCAGTATCATTATGGACTCAATCACAGAGGTAGATACCGCTTTACCACTCAGGGCAACGAACAAGGGAAATAAGAAGTCCCTTATCTTCAGCTCGAACTTGGCGGCAAGCGCCGGAAGCTCTTCCTCTACAGCATCCCTGCTCAACTCTTCCAATGCTTCCAACTTCCACAGGGTGAACTGTAGAATCTTCGCGGCTTGGGCCGAATCGATAGACTTGTGTGCGAAACTCGCCTCAGAAACCTCAAGTGAACCGTCGATAAAGAAACCGCCCAGTGAGGTGACATCGCTGAATCGCTCCACACGTTGTTTTAGTAGCGGTACTATCTGTGCGACTTTCTCAGGCGCAAATGCCCAGGCAGCGAAACGTTTCGCAAACTCTTCATCGGTAAGCTCCTCACGAATAATTTTACCGTTGAGCCAGTCGAGTTTTTCAATATCGAAGATTGGACCACCCAAAGAGATTCTGCTTATATCGAAGCTTGCTTCCATCTCACTCAGGGAAAACTTTTCTTCTCCGGTGGGCATCGTCCAGCCCATCATGCCTAAATAATTTAGCAATGCTTCCGGCAGATAACCCATAGCCTCGTAGTAGCGGATGCTAGTGGGATTCTTGCGCTTACTCAGCTTGCTCTTATCCGGATTACGTAACAATGGCATATGGCAGAATGCTGGTGCCTCCCAACCGAAATGCCGATACAGCAAAATATGTTTGGGCGTCGAGTTGATCCATTCTTCGCCGCGGATAACATGAGATATTTCCATCAAGTGATCATCAACTACATTGGCGAAATGGTAGGTCGGCATACCATCTGACTTGATCAATACCTGCATGTCGATCTGTGACCACGCGATACTAACGCTGCCGCGCAGCATGTCTTCAAACTCGCATTCACCTGACACAGGTATCTTCATGCGAATAACATGGGATTCAGCAGCCGCACATTTGTTCTCGCATTCGGTCTGACTGAGACTTAAGCAGTGACCATCGTAACCAGGCTGGCTTTTATCCTGCATCTGTTGCTTGCGCAATTCATCGAGTCTTTCTGACGTACAGAAACAGCGGAAGGCTGAGCCATTATCGAGAAGCTGTTGAATGTGATTGGAATAGATCTCAGAGCGCTCACTCTGTCGATATGGCCCCAAATCTCCTTCACAGCCTGGACCTTCATCCCAAGTTAATCCCAGCCATTTAAGTGAACTTAATATGTCCTGCTCAGACTTGCCGGTGCTACGCTGCTGGTCCGTGTCTTCGATGCGCAGCACAAATTCACCGCCATGCTGATGGGCAAAACAACGATTGAATAAGGCTATGTAGGCCGTACCAACGTGTGGGTCGCCAGTCGGAGACGGTGCAATACGCGTGCGAACTTTGTTCATATTTTTCTACTCGGGACAGCACTGGCGAAACTTAATAATAGAGGAACATAACGCCCCTCTCGCGAAAGGCGAGATTATACTCGATTCGTCTTTAATTCCCATCATAGACAGTTTAGTCGCCTACTTCTTGACATGCACTAAGGCATTCGATACAACCTGCTCTCGTAGCGACCGACATAGTTACTTCGTTAAACGATTAGGTGCATTCATTGAAAAGCGCGGACAAACAGCCCCCAAATAGCGAAGCTGCATACACAGCCGTTGACCTCAGTCATCGCTTCTGCGTTGCGCCGATGATGGACTGGACAGACCGTCACGATCGCGTATTCCTTCGCCAGCTCTCCGAGCACACCCTACTCTATACCGAAATGGTGACGAGCGCGGCACTCAAGCATGGTGATGCACAGTATCTGTTGCAGCACAGCCAAGGTGAACATCCCGTCGCGTTACAATTAGGTGGCAGCAATCCTGTCGAGCTGGCTGAAGCAGCTGTCCTCGCAGAACAGGCAGGATATGATGAGATAAACCTCAATGTCGGCTGCCCAAGCAATAGAGTTCAGTCTGGCGCCTTCGGTGCCTGTCTAATGGCCGAGCCCGAGCTCGTCGCGAAGTGCGTAAGCAATATGATGACGAGTGTTAGCTTGCCGGTTACCATAAAGTGCCGAATAGGCATTGACGATCGCGACTCGCAGGCAGAATTAGAGGACTTTATTGGCACGGTAGCTGATGCTGGATGTGGCACGTTTATAGTTCATGCGCGCAAGGCGATCCTGTCTGGCCTTAGCCCAAAAGAGAATCGTGAGATACCACCACTGAAATACAATAGTGTCTTTGCCGTGAAGCAAGCCTTCCCCGAGCTTTCGATCATCATAAACGGCGGAATTAAAACACTTCATGATGCGGAGGCGCTTCTCAAAAAGACAGATGGCGTTATGCTGGGCAGAGAAGCTTATCAGAATCCATTTATACTAAACGAAGTGGACGCTGTTTTCTTTGGCGCGGCTACGAATGCACAGACACGCACCGAAGGACTACAGAAATTCATACCCTATATCGAGGAAGAATTAGAGCGCGGCACACCACTGCATAACATGACTCGGCATATTCTAGGCCTATACAAGGGCCAGAAAGGGGGCAAAAAATTTCGCCGCCATCTAAGTGAGAATAGCTACAAAAAAGCAGCTGATATTGGCGTTTTACTCGATGCTATTTCCTACGTAGACTAGGGTAGTACTAGTTCAGTTCAATCTTTGTTAAGGAAGAATTACGTGATCGAATCGATTAAGAGTTTCTTTGAGGACAAACTAACCAAAAAAGAGGAAGAAGAAGCACCTAGCTCGGCAATGAGCAGGGTCGACCTCACTTGCGCCGCACTGCTAGTCGAAGTAATGAATTCTGATCACGAGCTTGACGAACGCGAGCACCAAGAATTCATGTCGGTGCTTCAGCAAAGTTACAATATTGCGGAGTCTGACCTTGAAGAGCTTATCCAGTTAGCGAAGGACGAGGCTTTTGAGGCCACCTCTCTCTACGAATTTACCAAATTGATAAACGACAGCTACGATTACGAGCAGAAAGTAGAGCTGATCGAGAACATGTGGCGCATCGCCTTCTCCGACAAGCGTCTAGATAAATACGAGGATCATCTAATACGGAAGGTATCAGAGCTGATCTACGTTTCTCATAGCGACTTCATTAAGACAAAACTCAAAGTCAGGATCGCCTAGTCAGGAACTAACACATTCGTCAGCGTAAACCGGTTATTTAGAAATCGCCAAAATCATCTTCAACCTGACCGTCAGTCACCAAGCATCCTCTTCGTTGCACATAGGTTTCGCAAACAAATAGATAGCGGTCACCCGTTATCAACTCGTCCAGCGCAAGCAGGCCTGAGCGTGAATCGGCTTCCTTAACCAAAAACAAGGTGAGACGTAATGATTCCTCTTTAAGGTACTGAATCGGATTAAACAAGGTATCCACAATCAGGCCGAAAGAATCTCTAACATTGCTTGCACCGAACACGGGCGCATGACTTAGGAGCCGGAACCAACTCCCCAATAACCTAAAGTCTGTCCGAAGTCTTCCTCATTCTTGTAGAGGCCAAAATCACTGCGATATCAAGAATGCCGGCCAAGCCAAGTGTTGAGTTGAGTTGACTAAAAGTCTGCCCGAGTTATTTATGGCGGCGTCTAGCTTAAGCTGCAGTAAGCCGTTTACTAAGACATTGATATCATCGATATTGCTAATGAAATTGCCAATTCCCTGCCGCGCGATTCGGGGTATGAATAAGGTATAACCAGTGGCAACAGGCCTAACGATGAGTTGGTCGAAATAGTCATTCAGCCTAAATAGCCGCTCATTCAATTCTCTCCAAGGGTCATCTTTCTGCGCAGTTGCCGGACTCACTACAAAAACAAAAAACAGTAGCAATAGCGCAGCCGGCTGCCTTCGCAGGCTGTATTTTGCTCGAAATTTTCACAATATGTATTAGTAACTAATAAGTTGAAATAATTAAAGTATTTTTTCAAACTGCTTGTCTAATCGCTTTTCGGAAACTGGGATGTGCGTCCCTAATGTTTGCGCGAATAATGAAACTCGAAACTCTTCCAGCATCCAGCGAAGGATAAGCAATTCCTCTTTATTATTACCCTCGGCCTTCGATTTCAGACCCCTATATCTGACCTGATAATGGGATAGTCGTTCCGTGTTAGGCCTGTCTTTATCCCCCATATGAGGGGCCTTATTCAAGCGCATCGATAGTGCTTTCAAGTACCGAGGATACTGAGCAAACCACACCAGACCGGTTTCAGAGAGAAAGCCTTCATGAAGGAGACCTCCAAGCTGATTTTCTACATCTTCGGCGACGTAGGCCAGAGCCCCCTTCTTAAGACCCGATACGACGCGGCCTATTTCGTAGTGCTCGTTCATTACTTGAATAAAGATCGACTCTATTTTTTCCGCGAGGCTAAGAACTTTAGACTTGCCCCCGTTCAAGCGCTGCTCGAATTCTAGTTTGCTACGCGGCATCGAACCATCAAGATCGAAAGCCGCTATATAACTTATCCATGTCGCATCTAGTGCTAGCTGACCCAGCGGAAAAGGCGCTTTTAGCACTAACGTATCGGCTAGTCTGACGAACTTCTTCTTCAGCTGATTACGCTGTTGAATAGTCCTTAATTGGTATAGCTTTACTAGGCCTTGCTTGTGCTTGTGTTGTGCGAGAAATTTGTCGGAAAACAGACAAACCCCAACAGTTTCACCTTCGTCGACAAGAGCCGGGAATCGTATTAGCTTTAAGGATTCACCGATTTCTACTTGCTCTGGCAGATCCTCAAATTCCCAATCTTTGGCACCCGTCGCTTCTAAAGGATGATTATAACCAGAATCATCCTTGGCCTTGTGACTTACATTACCAGAGGAAAGGCTATTTTCACCATTTTCCAGTAAACCCTGCAGTTGAAGCTGCTCCCGAACCTCACGAATACTGCCCGCAAACGCAATCTCCTTCTCTGAACCCTGCAATACGCGAATCTTAGTGTTCAGATGCGCAGGCAGCTGAATCTGTTCGAACTCCGCTCTATCTAGCTCTAGGCCCTTTAGATTGCGAATTTGAGCTAGCAGGGAAGTAATTAGATCTCCATCCCTATTCGACATCTGCTCACAAGCCTGAGTGACAAACGCATTCACAGGTATAAAGTTCTTGCGGCGAGATTTCGGCAAACCCTTAATCAGCGCTGTACATTTTTCAGCTAGGTTACCCGGCACAGCCCAGTCGAGGTCCGCCTGTTGTAGTTGGCTAACCATCTCTACGGGCACCTCTAAGGTGGCCCCGTCAACTTTGCTGCCTGGCTCAAAAACGTACTCGAGTCGCAGATTATTCTTGTGTACCGCCGCGGCATCCGGAAAAGAATGTAACGCATCCATCGCGGTATCTGAATCGATCAGGTTATCAACAGTCATCAATAGAGACTGTTCTGCGGACTCGCCTTGCTTGCGAACCCAAGCAGCTAAGTCGCGGGTAGAACACACAGTCTCTGGCAGACGGTGCTCATAAAATGCAGCGACATCGCGCTCGGCTACTAGCAGATCTGGTCTTCGCATTTTTTCTTCTTGCTTTGCAAGGGAGGCCAGAAATTCGCGATTCCGGTGATAAACCTTTAGGTCGGTAGAAACTTCCCCAGTAATTAATCCCTCTTGAATAAAGAGCGTTCTACAGGTTTTAGGATCAATCTTGCTATAACTTAGCAGCGCCTTCTCAATGATCACTAAACCATAGAGTTGCACTTTCTCATAGGCCATTACCTGCTGGCGTTTCTTGCTCCAGTGCGGCTCAAAATACTCTCGTTTCACGAGGTGCAACGCCATCTCTTCAATCCATTCGGGCTGAATCTTGGCGGCTGTTGTTGCAAAAGTCTGCGACGTCTCAATCTGCTCGCCGCTAACTATCCACTTCGCCCCTTTGTTTGCCAATACCGATGTCGAGAACAAGGAGAAGGTCTTATTCCTATTACCTCGAAAGCTCCGCCCGTCTAATCGCTTCGCTACCTGGTTTAAGGAGCCACTAATCAAGCTTTTATGGATCGCCTCATAATCACCAGCCTCTCGGTTCATGCGAAGACCGAGTTTCTGGCAGGAAAGAAGTAATTGATGATGAACCTCCCGCCATTCACGCATGCGCATATAGGAGAGGAAGTATTTCTTGCAGTGCTTTCGCAGCTGACCTTGATTTAGATCCTGTCTTTTCTTCTCAAAATCTTCCCATAACTTTACTAGGCTTAGAAAATCAGAATCTTCATGATCGAATTCGGCTAATTGCTGTTTAGCCTGCTGCCTATTGTCACTAGATATTTCTCTCGGGTCTTGAATACCCAGCGCACTGACTACGATCTGCAGTTCGCGCAGGCAATTTTGCATGCTTGCAGTAATTAACATTCGCGCGTATCTAGGATCTACCGGCAATACAGCCATCTTTCGGCCGCTATCAGTCAATTGCCGTGAATGGCTTAGAGCATCTAGCTCGATGAGCAGCTTTATTCCTTCGTTAATAGCTCTAGGTTCCGGGGCATCTAGGAAAGGGAATTGTTCAATTTCGCCTAACCGCAGGTATTTCATGCGCAATATTACTGAGGCGAGGTTTGTTCGCATGATTTCTGGATCGGTAAATTCCGGTCTCGATTCGAAATCACTTTCGGCATAAAGACGGATACAAACACCGTCGGCCATGCGTCCGCAACGCCCCTTCCTCTGATTCGCGCTCGCTTGAGATATAGCCTCGATAGGCAGACGCTGCACCTTGCTCTGCAAGCTGTAACGACTTATTCGCGCAAGCCCCGTGTCGATAACATAGTTGATGCCAGGAACTGTAATCGATGTTTCGGCAACATTCGTGGCCAAGACAATCTTCCTGCCCCGCCCCGGTTTGAATATTTTTATCTGCTCCGAATAGCGCAACCTTCCATACAGAGGCAGGATGTCGACGTCTCGATACTTTTGCTTGCGCAGCTTAGTCGCGGTTGCACGTATCTCCCGTTCGCTGCTGAGAAATACCAGGATATCGCCGCTGGACGAGCCCTTTTTCTTGTCGCTCTTGGCAATATCTTCGACGGCTTTGATAATCCCATCAATCTGCAGATCGTCGTCAATCTGCTCTGTTGACGATTCCGAGAGGGGAGCATATAGAGTCTCTACTGGATAGGTTCTTCCAGAAACCGCTACGATTGGAGCGTTGTCAAAATGCTTGGAAAATTTCTCAACATCGATAGTTGCCGATGTCACAATTACCTTGAGGTTTTTTCGCTTGAGTAAGAGCTGCTTAAGGTAGCCAAGAAGGAAGTCGATATTAAGTGAGCGCTCGTGCGCCTCATCGATAATCAGAACTTCATATTTATTCAGAAACTTATCTTGTTGAATCTCGGCGAGCAAGATGCCGTCCGTCATTAATTTCAGGAAGCTCTGCTCGCTGGTATTATCCTTGAAACGTATTTGTGAACCTACTCCGATACCAATCTCTACACCGAGTTCATCGGCGATTCGATTCGCTACCGATAATGCCGCCAGGCGCCGGGGCTGGGTGTGACCAATGAGACCGCGAACACCAAATCCAGCGTCGAGACAGGCCTTTGGTAGTTGAGTAGTCTTTCCAGAGCCGGTGTCTCCAGCGACGATAAGCACTTGGTGCTTGCCTAGTAATTCTGTGATTTCACCTGCACGAGCACTAACGGGAAGGTTTTCTGGATAGACAATCTTCACTGGAATCGCCGCGCGTCTTAATTCACAGGCACGCTGAGATTTTTCGATCGCAGCCGAAGCAGCGGCTATCGATGATGCAAGATCCTTCTCTGAAAAATTACCACGCTGAATCTTGCTTAGCGTATTCTGCAAACGAAAAACATCTGCGAGCTGACAAGTATCGAGCTTCTGCTTCAACGAATCTAACACGGCATTTTCCGTTTTCGGATTTAGACAAGGGGTTACTACACTGTTAGAACAGCCTCTCAGCTAAGCTATGTTGCGCAATTCTCGATGTAGAATTTTCCCTATTAATGATTTAGGAATGTCTTCTATTAAGACGAACTCTCGAGGCAACTTATAAGCCGACAACCCTTGCTTACAATGTGCCCGCACAGATTCGATATCGATATCTTTCTGGTTCGGGACAATGAAAAGCTTAATGGATTCACCAGTTTTTTCTGATGGAACTCCGATTGCGGCGCTCTCTAAAACATCTGGGTGCCGATTGACCCAGTCTTCGATTTCGTTAGGAAAGACATTAAAGCCAGAGACAAGAATCATGTCCTTCTTTCGATCGACGATAGAGATATAGCCATCATCACTGATTTCTACATAGTCGCCCGTCTTAAACCAGCCGTCGTTAGTTATTGCATCAGCCGTTTCTTGTTCGTGCTGCCAGTAACCGCGCATAACTTGCGGCCCGCGAACCCATAGCTCTCCCCGCTTGCCTGCTGCAACCTCAACACCCTCATCATTCACGACTTTTGTTTCAGTCTCGGGTACTACAGGGCCTACTGTGCCAGCACGCTCCTTGCCTGGAATATTAACGGCTACAACAGGGGAGCACTCAGTTAAGCCGTAACCCTCGTAGACTGGGCTATTTGTCGCCTTAGTCCATTCTTCACTGACGGACGTTGTCATGGCCATACCACCGGCCCCGCAAAATTTCATGGTGCTAAAATCTATGCTAGAAAAATTCTCGTGCCGCAGTAGAGCAAGGTACAAGGTGTTGATGCCCACAAACCCACTGATAGGCCACTGCTTGAACAGCTTAATTAGCCCGGCAGTGTCTTTAGGGTTTGTTACCAAGATATTGTGATTGCCCGCATAGGGCATGGCGAGACAGTGCAGCAGAAATGCATAGCTGTGATACATCGGCAGCGGAGCTAGGATGCTTTCAATCTTATCCTCAATCACGCCGAGACAGCGGGAACGTAGCTGCATCATATTGGTAATCAAATTATTGTGACTCAGCATCGCACCCTTAGCGACACCAGTAGTGCCTCCGGTATACAAAATCAAAGCAATGTCATCGCCTTGACCTGATTCGGGATAGTCAAATTTAGGTGCTGCGGTGCTAATTACTGTTTGAAAGTCTATCGTGTCGCTTAATGAGTACGCTGGTACTAATTTCCGAAGTGTTTTGATGGTGAAATTCAGAAAATGACGCTTGAAAGGCTTCTGAACATCACCCAGCTGAGTCACGATGACTGTTTCTATTTCGGTTTGCGGTAATACTTTTTCTAACTTGGAGCAGAAGTTAGACAGTATCACAATACCTTTAACACTCGAGTCCTTGAGCTGGTGTGCCATCTCTTGAACGGTGTACAGAGGGTTCGTATTGACTACTACTAAACCTGCTCGAGTCGCTCCATAGAAAGCGATAGGAAATTGAAGAATATTCGGCAGCTGGATTGCTATCCTATCGCCAGGCTTCAGACTCGTTTGAGAAATCAAGTAATGTGCGAAACGGTCGCTTAACTCATCGACCTCACTGTAATCTAGAGTTCTTCCGAAGCATGTGAACGCAGGCAATTGCGCGTGCTCGCGACAGAAATTATCGACTACCTGCGATAGCTTTGAAAATTTTTCAGGGCGCAGATCGTCGCTAAGCTTCTCAATCATAGTCATCACTTCGTTAGCAGGGTCATGGCTTCTTCCAGACCCTTAACAGAAAGAGGATACATTCGATCTTCTACGAGCTCTCTGACCACTTCTATTGAGTAGCTGTGCTCCCAAAAATCTTTAGGCGTTGGATTGACCCATACTACATTATCGAACACATCTGTGAGTCGCTTTATCCAAACCGCACCCGCCTCATCGTTGTAATGCTCGATACTGCCTCCAACATGAGTCACCTCATAGGGAGCCATAGTAGCGTCCCCTACGAATATGACTTTGTAGTCTTTGGAATACTTATGAAGTATGTCAAAGGTCGATGTTGTCTCAGCATGGCGGCGAATACTCTTTGACCACACAGATTCGTAGATGAAATTATGAAAATAGAAATACTTAAGATGCTTAAATTCTGTTCGCGCGGCGGAAAACAATTCTTCGCATAACTTAACGTGCGGATCCATCGATCCACCCACATCAAAAAACAGCAAGACCTTCACGGAGTTGTGACGCTCGGGCACCATCTTGATGTCCAGAAGCCCCGCATTTTTAGCGGTTGATGTGATGGTATCGCTAATATCCAACTCTTCCTCTGCTCCAGTTCTCGCGAATTTACGCAAGCGGCGCAGTGCCATCTTGATATTTCTCGTTCCGATCTCTACAGAATCGTCGAGGTCGCGATAGTTACGCTTGTCCCATACTTTCGCGGCACTCCCATTGCGCCCACCTTCCTGACCAATGCGAATTCCTTCGGGATTGTAGCCATAGGCCCCAAACGGTGATGTGCCTCCAGTACCGATCCACTTATTACCGCCTTCGTGTCTCTTCTTCTGCTCTTCCATTCGCTTGCGGAATTCTTCCATGAGCTTTTCTAAGCCGCCTAGCGCCTCGATTTTGGCTTTCTCTTCATCGCTTAGCATCGACTCCATTTGCTTGCGCAGCCAGTCATCAGGTATCTGATACATCGCAAGGTCATTGATAGCATCGACGTTCTCGAAATACTTGCCGAAGGCTATGTCGAACTTATCGAAGTTCTTTTCGTCTTTGACGAAACACATACGTGACAAATAGTAGAAGTCTTCGACATTCGCGAAGATCACGTTTTGCTTCAGACATTCGAGCAAGGAGAATAGCTCGGTAAAGGAGACGGGAAGCCGCTCCTGTTTGAGGGTCATGAAAAAGTTAATCAGCATAACTAAGTCTCTGCCAAGTCAAGAATCGGGCTGTACTAGACTAGCTCTTCGCTCTATGCATGAAGGCCAATTTCTCTAATAGGTGCACATCTTGCTCGTTCTTTAACAGCGCGCCATACAGAGGTGGGATCGCATTCTTTACACTGTGGTTTTTCAACACATCTTCTGGAATGTCATCGGCCATTAGCAGCTTCAGCCAGTCAATCAGTTCGGACGTTGATGGCTTCTTCTTCAAGCCGGGTATTTTTCGCACATCGAAAAACACATCCATCGCTTGCGAGAGTAGATCCTTCTTGAGATTCGGGTAATGCACATCGACTATTTTTTCCATCGTCTGAGAATCTGGAAATTCGATGTAGTGAAAGAAGCAGCGACGAAGAAAGGCATCGGGGAGTTCTTTCTCGTTGTTACTCGTAATAATAACGATAGGCCGCGTTTTCGCCTTGATCAATTCCTTCGTCTCGTAGACGAAAAATTCCATTTTATCGAGCTCCAACAGTAAGTCGTTTGGAAATTCGATATCGGCTTTGTCTATCTCATCGATCAACAGTATTGATTGGTCGCCGGACTCAAAAGACTCCCAAAGTTTGCCTGGCACGATATAGTTGCCAATATCGTGGACCTTCTCGTCGCCTAACTGCGAATCGCGCAATCGTGAGACCGCGTCGTATTCATAGAGGCCTTGCTGCGCCTTCGTCGTTGATTTGATATGCCATTGGATTAGAGGCAGGTTTAATGCTTTGGCGATCTGCTCAGCCAACATGGTCTTACCCGTACCGGGTTCGCCTTTAATCAATAATGGTTTCTGTAGGGCAATTGCCGCATTGACGGCTAACTGCAATTCATTTGTCGCTACATATTCGTCGGTACCGGTAAAATTCATCGCCTTTTCCACTGCTCAATTTACATGCGCGTATTGTAAACATCAGTCCCCTATTAATACAGTAAAAACCAGACATTGCGCCTCGATCATGAGGTCTATCCTGCCTGACAGCAGATAACGCTACACCCTACTTTATGTATGGATTTCCTGAACGCGCTCTTTAGAGCAAAATCCTAGGCCTCAAACTATATTAATACTTAACTACCTAACTACCTAAGCCCCTAACTCGGCAAGCTTCATGCTCGCTGGGTGATGCACCAACTCACACCTTGCTTGTTACCTATTCGTCCAGCAAAAGATTTCAGCGCAGGAAAACCCAATGTCTGAACGATAGTAGATTCGTCAGTATCTGCTTCGCTGCATTATCCGGATAGGGATCGATAGATAAACCTGCGCATCCCAAGGTCTTTAGTACCTTAGATGACGTTGTATCCAATTCATGAGGGTCCGGTTCATGCCCCATTGCTACGCCAGTCAGGCTGTCATCTTCCGCCTCCGTATCTAGGATTGGAAGTAACTCGTCTTATAGCTATTTTAACTGATACTGCAGCATATCGACCTTGTCACTTGTAGCACGGGTTTCGCTAAGCACATTATTAGACACGTTGACGAGGAGGAATCTGGACGCGATGGCTGCGGCGAGACATATAGCGAGGTACTATAGGATGTTTGCTGGATTACCCTCACTGAGTACGATCAAAGTGCTGCCAAATATCGAGAGGATGAAAGGCGAAAGGAACTTCATCAAGACACCCAACATAATGCAGAGCCAGAGCAGTCCGCTTTCGAGCGACTTTTGCGGGCAGAGGGTAAAGTAGTTGATAACGGCACCGACCGCGATCATGATAAAACTAGGGAAAGAAAATGACCAGTAATGACAAAGCTCTGCTTGTTAAGCTGTTATTTTAAATTAGTAAATTTCAAATTTTTGCTACTAGGGAGGAAAATTCAAAAAGTAAAATCACGCCGGGGAAGTTATTCGTTTCAAATAATTACTTTCTTGCTTTCGCAGCTGCCTCTATCTTATGTTATTTAAAGACTTTTTAATTA
>Ga0308009_10001534_pt1 | contig 13315 bp, 11 predicted proteins | sample Neamet127_FD_203134 | JGI IMG/M metagenome (GOLD analysis project Ga0308009, IMG submission 203134) | Marine microbial communities from water near the shore, Antarctic Ocean - #127 | ecosystem: Environmental > Aquatic > Marine > Unclassified | place: Southern Ocean | collected 2014-07-24
CGGGGGGCGGCGACTCGGGGAATTCCTGCAGCCCGTTCCACAGGGACCACAGCACCAGCCGCAGCCGGGTGGGGGCGGGTTTCAGAAGCGCGGGCAGGAAGACGGTGAACTGGCCGAAGCGGACGCCGTGCTTGCGAATCGCACCGCGCGCGTCCTGGTCCAGCTCCTTGACCTCCGCTGCCACGGCATCGCGCGGCAGCACCCCCATCGCCTCGGACAGGCGGAACGCAAAGCCGCGGGCAAGGCCCGTCAACGCCTCGTCCCGCGCCATGGCCAGAAGCGGCTCGAACTGCGCGGCGACCTTGCGGTCGATGAAATGCTGCAGGCGGCGGCGGACCTTTTCCGCAACGTCGGGGCCTGCCTCGTCATCGACGAAGGCCTCGACCGCCGGTTTCGCCGGCTCGGCCCCCTTCACCAGCTTGCCGACAGCGTTGGTGCCCCACATCAGGCCGCCCTGTTCGGTGAAATCAAGCTCGGTGTCCGGCGCGTTGTAGAAGCGGTCGGCGCGCAGGTGGAATTCGGGCTTCAAGGCCTGGATCGCGGCCTGGGCCAGCGTCTTCGCCGCATCGGGCGTGGCGCTGGCGTCCTGCTTGAAGCGGAAGCCTTCCAGCTTTCCGGCAAACTCGCCTTCGACCGTCACTTCACCCTTGTCGTTCACTTCGGCCACCAGAGCCTCCTTCTGCTTCAACCGGCGAAGAAGGACGCTCGTCCGCCGGTCGACAAATCGTTGGGTCAGCGCCGCATGCAGGGCATCCGACAGGCGGTCTTCTACCGCGCGCGTTTCCTCGCGCCAATGGCTTTCGTCTTCGACCCAGTTTTTCCGCTGAGTGACGTAAGTCCAGGTGCGGATATGGGCCAGCCTGCGCGATAAAGTGTCGATGTCGCCTTCGGTCTTGTCGATGCGCCTGATCGCGGTGGCGAGCCAGTCTGCGGGTATGCGCCCGCCGCCCAGGCCGCGCCCGACGAGGAACTCGAAGATCCGGGTCAGAAGCGTGGTGTGTTCCGGGCCGGTGGAGGAGCGGAAGTCGGGGATGCGGCAGACATCCCACAGAAGTTGCACGCGTTTCGGTTCGGTCAGCTTGTCCTGCACCTCGGGCAGGGCGCAGAGCGCCTTCAGCGCAAGGACGTCGTCGGCGTCGCGCGCGCGGGTCAGCCAGTCGTTGAAGGTGGGCGCTTCCAGGCTGCGGATCAGCCGGTCGGCGCTGCCGAAATCCATCGACTCGTTGCGCCAGTGCAGCTTTTTCACCGGGGCAAAGCGGTGGCTCTCGATGCCCTCTACCACATCCTCGTCGAAGGGCCGTGCCTCGCCGGTGACACCGAAGGTCCCGTCCTCGGTGTGCCGCCCGGCACGGCCGGCGATCTGGGCCAGTTCCTGCGGGTAAAGGCCCCGCATCCGGCGGCCGTCGAACTTGGCGGTAGAGGAGAAGGCGACATGGCTGATGTCGAGGTTGAGGCCCATGCCGATGGCATCGGTCGCGACCAGATAGTCCACGTCGCCGTTCTGATACAAGGCCACCTGGGCATTGCGGGTGCGCGGCGACAAGGCCCCCATCACCACCGCGCAGCCGCCCTTCTGGCGGCGGATCAGCTCGGCGATGGCATAGACGTTTTCCACCGAGAAGCCGACGATGGCGCTGCGGGGCGGCATCCGGCTGATCTTCTTCGACCCCGCATAGCGCAAGGTCGACATCCGGTCGCGTTTCAGGAACGTCACCTGCGGCACCAGCCCGGCAATCGCCCCGCGCATGGTGTCGGACCCCAGGAACAGGGTTTCATTCAACCCCCGCGCCCGCAACAGGCGGTCGGTGAAGACATGCCCGCGGTCGGCATCGGCGCAAAGCTGGATCTCGTCCACCGCGACGAAATCGGCGCCGATCTCCAGCGGCATCGCCTCGGTGGTGCAGACCCAATACTGGGTGCGGTCCGGGACGATGCGTTCCTCGCCCGTGACCAACGCCACGACCGAGGGGCCGACACGGGCGACGACGCGGTCATAGACCTCGCGCGCCAAGAGCCGCAAGGGCAGGCCGATGACGCCGGTGCGGTGCGCCAGCATCCGGTCGATGGCGTGATGAGTCTTGCCGGTGTTCGTCGGCCCGAGGACCGCCGTCACCCGCCGGATGGCGTCCATGGCCTAAAGCTCCTGCCCCGCGGCTTCGGCTTCCAGCCGCTTGATGGCGTCTGCGGCACCCGCCAGGTTCGGATTGATGGCGATCGCGGCGCGATAGGCCTCCAGCGCCCGCTCGGGCCTGCCGGTTTCCTCGAGAATCATCGCCAGGCCCGACAGCGCCCCGAAATGCCGGGGGTTCAGGGTCAGCACCCGGGCAATGTCGGCGACCGCGGGCCCGAACTCGCCCGCCAGGTAATAGGCGCTGGCCCGTGCGTTCCAGGCCTCGGCGAAATCCGGATCCTGGTCGATGATCGCGGTGAAATGCTCGATGGCTGCCGGGTAGTCGCCCAGATCCATCGCGTCCTTGCCGCGCTGCAACAGAAGATCCTCGGCCGGAGAGCCAGATTTCGACCATTCGATCTGGATTTCGGTCTCGATCCGGCCCGCCTCGGCGGCATCCGCCGTCTTGAGCCGCTCGAAAAGGCCGTCGAGCTTGGCTGAATCCTGGGCCGCTGCCGCCGCGCAAGTCAGGAAAAGCGGCAGAAGTGCCGCAAAGATACGATTGAGAATGACGGACCGGACACGCATAACTGGAACGTAACCGATCCGCGCCAGATTGCCAGTGGCCGCAGGGTCACGATGGAGAGACTTCAGATGAGCGAGATGATCGATGCGGCCGTCAAGGCGCTGGCGGCGAAACTGTCGGGCGGATTCGACGGGGTGGCCAAGTTCGTGATCCCGGGCGAAGGGGCGATCATGCTGGACGCCCAAGGAGCGCGAGCCGGGGATGACGAGGCCGATGTGACGCTGACGGCGGAGGCGGATGTGTTCCGCGCGATTCTCGACGGCGGCATGAATCCGACGATGGCCTTCATGACCGGCAAGCTGTCCGTCGACGGCAACATGGGGCTGGCGATGAAGCTCGGCTCGGTGCTGGGGTGAAACACGACGCGACGGTTCCGGCACCATTCCACGCCGCGCTGGCCGATGCGCCGCCCGGCGCGGTCGTGGTCTGGGCAACAGCCGGATCGGGGGCCGGATCGGCGCGCATCCGGCTTGCGTCCTGGAAGGCGGGCGACAGGGGCACGGTGCTTGTGTTGCCGGGCCGGACGGAATGCATCGAGAAATACGGTCGCGCGGCGGGCGATCTGATCCGGCGGGGATTTTCCGTGATCGCGGTGGACTGGCGTGGCCAAGGCCTTGCCGACCGGGCGCTGCCCGACCGGATGATGGGTCACGTCGGCGACTTCGACGAATACCAGCGGGATCTTGACGCCATGCTGGCCGAGGCTGGGCGTCTGGACCTGCCGCGCCCCTGGTACATGCTGGCGCATTCGATGGGTGGCTGCATCGGATTGCGGGGCCTGATCCGCGGCCTGCCGGTCAAGGCCGCCGTCTTTTCGGCGCCGATGTGGGGCATCGCGATGGCCGCCTGGCTGCGGCCGGTGGCGGCTGCCGTTTCCGTCCTGGCCGCGCCCTTGGGTCTGGTGACGCGCTATGCGCCGTCGACCTCGGACGCGACTTATCTGCTGCAGGTGCCGTTCGACGGCAACGTGCTGACCACCGACCGCGAGATGTGGGACTACATGCGCCGCCAGGTGGCCGAAGTGCCGGACCTGGCGCTGGGCGGGCCGTCGATCGGCTGGCTGAAGGCGGCCCTGCGCGAATGCGCGGCTCTGGCGGCCCTGGCCGCGCCGAAGGTTCCGGCGATCTGCGCCCTTGGCACGGCGGAGCGCGTCGTGGACGTGCCCCCGGTGCATCTGCGCATGGCAGGCTGGGCGGAGGGTCGGCTGGAGCTTTATCCGGGGGCCGAACACGAGATCATGATGGAAGGCCCCGCCACCCGCGCCCGGTTCTTCGACCGCGCGGCCGCGCTGTTCGAGGCGCATCGCTGAAGCGTGATCAGGAAAAATGGACTCCGGTTTTCCGTGTCAATCACGCGACCATCAGGAATCGAGCAAGCCGGGCGATGTCGCCCAGCCTGCGTGCCCCATCGCCCGCCCTGGCAGATGTCTGGTGCCGGATCTCTATCGCCGCGCGCGGCAGGACAGGCAGGGTTGGCCGGGATCCCTGGCGCGTTCCATGAGTCGTCCCTCGGTCCCGGTCAGGTAGAGGCGGCCCTGATCGGGATCCGTCGGCCGTATCGAAGACAGCGCCGCAAAGAAGGCGTCCTCGGCCGCAAGGTCCGGGCAGGCCATCCGAGTCGCCGCCAGCGCCGAGAAGCTGATTTCGGGCAGCTCGGAGGCATTCGCCGCGAAGAACCGGTTGACGGGTGCCGCGCCGGACAGCGTGTCGGCCTCAAGCCGCAACGCGGCGTTCCAGGCGATTTCCCGGCCTTCCAGCCCGACAAGGTGCAAGTCGATGCCGGTGTTCCCGTCCGACAGGGCGGGCGTCACCGGGGCCGCAAGGGCAGCACGGGACAGCAGGGAAAGACGCATGGGCCAGGCTCCGTCATCGGGTCAGACACCCCTTGGATCGGAATGATGTTTGATGGAAACATCATCCCGATCCCGGTTCTTGGTGTCGCGTGATCGATGTGGAAAACCGGAGTCCACTTTTCCTCATCACGCTCTGGACGCGTCAGAAAGCCTCGGGCTTGGCCTCGCGCGCCATGTGGTCAAGCACCGCGTTGACGAATTTGGCTTCCTTTCCCGCCGGGAAGAAGGCCTTGGCGACATCGACATATTCGGTGATCGCCACTTTCGGGGGTGTCGGCAGGTCCACGATCTCGGCCCCGGCTGCGCGGAAAAGCGCGCGCAGCACCGGATCGATCCGGTCGATCGGCCAGGCCGCGACCAGTGCCCGGTCGGTCAGCTGGTCGATCCTGGCCTGCCAGTTCACCGCCGCGCCGACCACGGCGCGGAAATGGTCGACATCGCCTTCGGCAAACTCGCCCTCGTCGTAGGTCGCGCCAAAGCGGTGCGTCTCGAACTCACGCGTCACCGCCTCGACCGTCTGGCCCGAGACTTCCATCTGAAAAAGCGCCTGAACAGCGTAAAGCCGCGCCGCCGATTTCATCTGCCTCTTGTCGACCTTCATGCCCGGAAACCGATCCCCTTGGTCTTTCCGGCCCATCTGCGCGACAGGGCCACCAGATGCAAGGCCGCCGCTGCGGCACCGCCCCCCTTGTCCTGACCGCCAGGATCGGCGCGGACCTCGGCCTGGGCGCGGTTCTCCACCGTCAGGATGCCGTTGCCGATGCAGGCCCCCTGCAGGCCCAGCAGGCTGATCGCGCGCGAAGAGTCGTTGCAGACCGTGTCGTAATGCGTCGTCTCGCCCCGGATCACGCAGCCAAGGGCGACATAGCCGTCATATTCCGCCAGCCGTTCCGCCATCGCGATGGCGGTTGGCACTTCCAGCGCGCCCGGCACCTCGACCAGGTCCACCGCGGCCCCGCAGGCCGCCGCCACCGCGCGCGCGCCCGCGATCAGGTTGTCGGCGATGTCCCGGTAATAGGGCGCGACCACGATCAGCAGCTTTACCGGCTTGTCGAACTGCGGCAGCGGCAAGGTGAAATGCGTCTCGGCGGTCGCCATGTCCTACTCCTTGATCGCGCGGGTGCCCGCGATGGTGAGGTCATAGCCTTCCAGACCCACGAGCCTGGGCTGGACCGAGTTGGTGACAAGGGTGATTGCCCGCAGCCCGAGGGCCGCGAGGATTTGCGCCCCGATCCCGTATTGCCGCAAGGTTTGCGGCGAATGTTCGCCGTCCTCGACCATCTTCATCGTGGTGTCGCGCAGCAGGATTACCGCACCGCGCCCTTCCGCCGCGATGATCCGCATCGCCGCCGGCAGGTCGCTGCCACCGCCAAGACCCAGCACGTCCTCCAGCGGGTTCAGCGCATGGACCCGCACCAGGACCGGCCCGGGCGTCGTCAGGTCGCCCTTGGTCAGCACCACATGGTCGGCACCCTGCAGATCGTCGGTGAAGACCCGCATCAGCCAGTCGCCGCCATGCACCGACGTGACCGACTTGACCGAGCGTTCGTTGACCAGATTGTCATGCCTGCGCCGATAGGCGATCAGGTCGGAAATCGTGCCGATCTTGATCCCGTGCTTCTGGCCGAAGGCGATCAGGTCCGGCAGCCGGGCCATGGTGCCATCGTCGTTCATCACCTCGCAGATCACGCCCGACGGGTTGAGACCCGCCAGCCGCGCCACGTCCACCGCGGCCTCGGTATGGCCGGCACGCACCAGCACCCCGCCGTCGCGCGCCCGCAGCGGGAAGATGTGGCCGGGGCTGGCGATATCCGCCGCCCCCTTGGTCGGGTCGGTCGCCACCGCCACGGTCCGCGCCCGGTCCGCCGCCGAGATCCCGGTCGAGATCCCGTCGACCGCCTCGATCGACAGGGTGAAGGCCGACGAGTGGCGGCTGGAATTCTTGCGGTCCATCAGCTGCAGTCCAAGCTGGTCCGCCCGGTCCGAGGTCAGCGCCAGGCAGATCAGCCCGCGCCCGTGCATGGCCATGAAGTTGATGGCATTCGGCGTGCACATCTGCGCCGGGATCACGAGGTCGCCTTCGTTCTCGCGGTCCTCGTGGTCGACCAGGATGAACATCCGCCCGTTGCGGGCGTCCTCGATGATCTCTTCAATCGAGGATATGGCGTCGGAATATTCGGACATGACGGCCTCGCAAGCTCTTCGCGCCCATCTATCGCGACGGCCGTGCAAAGGCCAGAGGGCAGGCGGTGCGGCACCGCAGTCCATCTTCGCGCCAGTGCAGAGGCGAGGACGGCCGCATCGTCCGTCAAAGCCGCGCCGACAGGACCGCGAGGCAGGCCACTTCCGCCAGCTGCTGCGAGGCGCCGAGGATGTCTCCCGTCTGCCCGCCGATCCGGCGCAGGGCCGATGCCGACAGCACCGCGCCCGCGCCCAGGGCCGCCGCCGCCATCGCGATCCCGGTCCAGCCCGTCAGCGCCACGGCGATCGCAAGGCCCAGCCCCAGTGCCGCCAGCGCGATGCCGGGCGCGGGCTGCCCGGTCGCATGGCTCAGCCCCTCGCCCCGGGCATTCGGCAGCAGCGCCATGATCAGCGCCATCGGCGCGCGCGACAGGGCCCCCGTGGCCACCAGCGCCGCCCAGTGCCCGCCGAAGACCAGAAGTGCCGTCAGCGCCGACCAGCGCGCCAGCACAACCAGCACCAGCGCCAGCACGCCGTAGCTTCCGACCCGGCTGTCTTTCATGATCTCCAGCCGCCGCGCCTTCGTCCAGCCGCCGAAAAGCCCGTCCGCCGTGTCCGACAGCCCGTCCTCGTGCAGCCCCCCCGTCAGCATCGCGCCGAACGCCAGCACCAGGACCGCCGTCACCCCGGGCGTCACGCCCAGCCACAGCGCCGCGCTGGCCAGCGCGGCGGCCGCCGCCCCGAGCGCGGCCCCGACCAGCGGCCAGGCCCAGGCCGACGCCGCGCCGGTCGACCGATGGTCCGGCAGCGGCAGCCGCGTGAGAAGCGCGAAACCCGACAGGATGTCGTGCGGCAAGCGCAGGGCGATGTCGCGGATTGCAGTCAATGTGGCTTATCCCGGCTGGCACAATGCTGCGCCATGGGGTAGCCGCAAGCCACAGCAGGTTCAATCCGGAGTTATCGATGCCCTTCCAGTCCCTTGCAGATGTCCGTGCGCTTCTGGCGGCGCTTCCGGTTCCCGATCCGGCCGCGATCGCCGGTGCCGAGGCGCGGAACGGCCAGTTGACAAAGCCTCCGGGCGCGCTGGGGCGGCTGGAGCGGCTTGCGGTCTGGATGGCGGGTTGGCAGGGCACGGACAAGCCGGTGGCGTCACGGCCGCAGATCGTCATCTTTGCGGGAAATCATGGGGTTACCGCCAAAGGCGTCTCGGCCTTTCCGGCCGAGGTGACGGTGCAGATGGTGGCGAATTTCGCCCATGGCGGGGCGGCGATCAACCAATTGGCCAAGGCCTTCGGCGCAAAGCTTGATGTCCACGCGCTGGATCTTGACCGCCCGACGGCGGATTTCACCGAAGCCCCGGCGATGAGCGAGGCAGAGGTTGTGTCCGCGCTGCGAAAGGGGTTCGCGGCGGTCGATCCGCAGGCGGATGTCTTCGTCGCGGGCGAGATGGGGATCGGCAACACCACGTCGGCGGCGGCGATTGCGACCGCGCTTTACGGCGGGCTGGGCTGGGCCGGGCGCGGGACCGGCGTGGATGACGCGGGCCTGCGCCGGAAGGAAGCCGCCGTCGCGGCGGGGGTGGAATTGCACAGGGCGCTTTTGTCGGACCCGCTGCAGGTGTTGCGCTGTCTGGGCGGGCGCGAGATTGCCGCGATGACCGGGGCGATTCTTGGCGCGCGGATGGCCCGGGTTCCGGTGATCCTGGACGGGTTCATCGCCTGCGCGGCGGCGGCGGTCCTGGACAAGGCGGCTCCGGGGGCGCTGGACCACTGCGTCGCGGGCCACCAAAGCGCCGAAGGCGCGCATGCGCGGCTGCTGGAGAAGCTGGGGAAAGAGCCGCTGTTGTCGCTGGGCCTGCGGCTGGGCGAAGGGTCCGGCGCGGCGCTGGCGATCGGCGTCGTGCAAGGGGCCGTCGCCTGCCACTCCGGCATGGCCACTTTTGCCGAGGCCGGCGTCGCGGCGGGGGCCTGACGCCGCGGTCCACAGGTGGTCAAGGAATGCGCCCGCGCAGGATCAAGAACTTGCGCGCGGACACTTGCAGTTTGCCAAGGGCTGCTCGGCGATGACTTCGTCAGGTCTCGCAGGGTTTCCGCGACCAGAAGACGAAGTCGAACGAGGCGCCGTCTGTGGAATCCCTCACGCCTTCGGCAGCTTCAGGCTGACCAGCCGCCCGCCCTTCTGATAGCGCACCTCGGTGTCGGTGATCGCCTGCACCGTCCCGCCATCGATCCGGTCGCCAACCTGGACCTTCTTGTATTTCCCGTTCGACTGCCGGACCAGCGCATAGCGGCGGCTGTCGGTGCCGTAGGTCCCGATCAGGTTGATCTTCGACAGGTTGATCGCATTGTTGTAGGTTGCCATCTTTGCGACATTGGCCCTGGTCGGGATCGAAGGCGCGGCCTTGGTGGTCTCGGGCTCGTCCAGCTCATCGGTTTCCGCGGTTCTCGGGTCGGGGGCCGCGGCGGCGACTTCGACGGTCCCGGCCTCGGGAGCGAACTCGGGAGCGGGTTCGCGCACGGCGGCGGCGACTGCGGCCTCGACCGCGCTGTTCATGTCGCGGGGCCGGGCGGAAGGTCGCATCGAGATCGCGACGATGGCGGGGTTCTGCGCCTCGACGGCGGCGGCTTCGGCCAGTTTCGCTTCGGCCTGCGCGGTCAGCGACGCGCCTTTGGCGCCAAGATCCTCGGGAGCGGCAGCGACGGGCGCCACCGCGGCGGCTGCCGTGACCACGCTGGCCGGGCGCGCCAGCGGGCGCCGGACGGCGAAATCGGTCGCCTCCGTGATGCCAAGTGCGGCATCGTTCCCCGCAGCGGCAGGGGTCAGGCCTTCGGGGCGGGGCCGGGGCCGGAAGCCGGCCAGCGCCGGATCGACGGGCGGCGGCGGTGCCGCGTCCGGCCCGGCAGCGCCGCCGGTCACCAGCGAGGCATCGGCGGCGGAAGACGGCGCGACGGCCGCTGCCGGACCCGCCGCAGCCGCCGCAGCCGCCAGAGCGGCCTGCGCCGCGACGTCGCTGCGTGGCGGCGGCAGGATCGGCGGCGGGCCTGCAATCAGCATGACGCCGTCCGGGCTGATGATGCCTTCTGGCGTCGGAAGCAGAAGGCCGCTTGCATCGAACCGGTAGACAGTGCCCGGCGCAGGTGGCGGCATCACCGGATCGGGCAGCGCATCGGCAACCTCTGTCAGGGCAGGCAGGGCCAGGGCATCCGTCGCCGGAGGCGGGGCGTCCATGGCGGACAGGAAGATCTCGTCCTGATCCTCGGCGGGCGCCGCCGCAGCCGTGATATCGGTGCCGACGGTCGTGCCCGGGGCGGGTTCCGCCGGCAGGTCCGGCGCGGCCGCGGGCGAGGCCGCGTCGGCGGCGACGCCGGCCGGTGCGGTGTCAGTCCCGCCGGAGTCGACCGGCAGGCTTTCCGTCGCCAGCGCGCCCGCATCGACCGCCCCGGTCGTGCCCGATGCCTCGGGCAGGGGACCGGTCATCCCCTCGGGGTCCTGCATGTCGGCAAGCATTTCGTCGCTGGCGTCGGGAATCACCTCGGTCGCGGCCGCGCCTTCTGTCGTGGCCGTGCCGCCGAGATACATCGAGGACCACAGCCCGAGCAGCGCAAGGAACAGCAGCAGAAGCCCGACCAGCACCATGAAGACGATGCCAGAGCGTTTCCTGGCCGGCACGGCGGTCCCGAATGTTCCGCCCGGGCGGGTCGGTGATTTCACGGTGGTCGGACCGGCGGCCGGGCGCGCGACCTCGCCGCCCCTCAGCTTGCCCTTGGCGCGGGTGCCCGGGATCGAGGGCGCGGTGACAAGGCCGGAATAGCCCTTGGCCGGTGCGGGGCGGGCGATGGTGCCCTTGGCCGCAGAGCCTGCCGACGGGCGGGTCACGCCGTCCATCGGTCGCGAAACCGCATCAGCCGCAGCCCGCCGACTGGCGAAAGCCAGCATCGCGGCCGAGGACGGTGCCGGCGGGATGTCGTCGTCGGGATCCTCTGCCGCCAGCCTGCGCGCGGCGGAAGCGACCGGGGGCCGGTCATCGTCGGCCTCGGGGAAGGCCGACGTGTCGGTGACATGGGCGAAGGGGGCCTCTTCCGGCTCCGGCTCTGCAGCGCGGGCAGGCGGGGCGATGGGTGCGGCGACCGGCGCGGCCGCGGCCTCGATTTCGGCGCGGTCTGCCAGCGCGGGCGCAGCGGCGGCGATACCGCCGGGCCTGTCGTCCGAAGTCGGTTCCGGGCCTTGCGGCAGATTGGCGCCCGGCTCGTAGTCGCCATCTTCGTCCGGGGCAGCGACTTGCGCTTCATCGGCAACCGCTGCGCGTGGCGGGGTCTCGTCTGCGGTCGGTTCGGCGTTCAACGCCTCTTCCAGTCCGGGCAGGGGGGCGTCGTCAGCCGCTGCCGGAACCGGCATGACCGGGGCCGGGGCCGGGGCACTGCCCGCAGCCACGACGGCAGCCCCGACGGCAACCTCAACGGCGGGACCGACCGGCCCGACCGCGGGTTCGGCCCTGGGCAGTTCGCGGTGCAGGATCGTCACCGGCTCACGGTCGCGGTCGACCGTCTCATCCTCGGCCAGAAGGCTTGCGGCGGCGGCGGTCGGGCCGAACCACGGCTCGCCGACGAAGGAGCCGGCTTCCGGCGCGGCGACGAACGAGACCGGGTTCAGCCGGTGTTCCACGGCAAAGGCCTCGGCCTCGGCCAGGGTTTCACGGGCGATCACCGCGACCTTGACGGTCGCGCCCTTGCCCGACCAGTCGAAGACCAGATCCTCGACGGCGTAGGGCGTGCGGCCGTCCAGCGCGGCGGCGATCTGGCGACGCTTGTCGTCGCGGCTGGGGCCGGGGGCGTGAACCTCGGTGTAGAGGATCTGGCTGTTCGGCAGGATCAGCTTGGTGGCCACGCCCATCGGCGACAGCCCCAGCGCGGTCTTGCGCAGATAGTCCAGCGCCTCGGCCAGATCGGGCGCGTCGAACGCGACCTCGCCGATGGAAAGCCAGCCCTTCGGGGTCCGGTGCAGAAGCGCGATGGCTTCGCGGGTGAGGTCAAGTGCAAATGTCGGTTTCATGTCGCGGGTCTAGCACGGAACTTGGAAGTGCTGGAACGTGCACCAGCCGGTTGCAGCACTACTAAAGCAGCTTTTCGCCGAAGGGAAGGAAAACGGCCAAGGAACCGGTTGCAGGGCGCGTCATAGTCACGAAATGTCACGCCAGTTTGAAGGAGACCCCCATGCGTGCCCTCTCTGCCCTGATCCTGTCCACCGCCCTGGTCATGCCGCTTGCGGCCCCGGCTGCGGCCGAAGAACCGTCTGCCCGCACCATCAGCGTGACCGGCACCGGCACGACCGAGGCTGCCCCCGACATGGCGACGCTGATGATCGGTGTGACCACGCAGGCGGCCACGGCGGCCGCGGCGCTGACGGCGAACACCAAGGCGACCGATGCGGTGATCGCGCGGCTGACCGTTTCGGGAATCGAGGCGCGGGACATGCAGACCTCGAACCTGTCGATCAATCCGAACTGGACGGGATATGACAGCGCGACCCCGACGATCTCGGGCTATGTCGCGTCGAACATGGTGACGGTGCGGGTGCGCAAGCTGGACACGACCGGCGCGGTTCTGGATGCGGCGGTGGCGGACGGTGCCAACACCCTGAACGGGTTGACCTTCGGGCTGGCCGATCCCGGGCCTGCCTATGACGAGGCGCGCAAGGAGGCGGTGGCGGATGCGCGGGCCAGGGCCGAACTTCTGGCGGCGGCTGCGGGTTTGACCCTGGGGCCGGTCCTGTCGATTGCCGATGGCGGCGCGGTGACCGACCCGGCCCCGATGTACCGCGAGGCGGTTTCGGCCGCGCCGGTGCCGGTGGCCGGAGGCGAGCTGGGGCTGGTAGCGACCGTCTCGGTCACTTACGCCATTGCCGACTGACCCGGCCGGTTGCCGACCGCGACCGGCGGATTTTCGCGGGACTCCGCCGGTCGTGGTCATGATTTGGCCCAAGTCGCCGGGCAACAAGACAGGCGGGGAAGGCAGCAGGAGCAGTGACCGATGAGCCGCGGACCGATCAGCCTGGTGATCGTCGGGTTGATCTCGCTTTTCCTGGTCACGCTGGTGGCTCTGGGGCCCCGGCGCCTTGCGGGTATCCTGCCCGAGCCGGTCATCGCGATGCTGGAACGTCAACCCTTCCTGCCGCGGTTCGGCGACGGGGGCGGGTCGTTCGGCGGCGGCGGCAGGCTGCCGGCGGGCACCACGCCGTCGGACCTGCTGGCCGCCGGCCCCGACGGGCTGCTCGCGCAGGGTCCGATTGCGGCGTTGCAGGGCAATCGTCCGGTGTTCATCGACGCCGTGATCGACGGTTACGAAACCCGGATCGCCGGGGCGGTTCCGGCCGAGATCACCACGATCCGGCCGATTTCGGGCTGCAAGCTCACCCCGCCGCAGGACGGAACCGCGGTTGGCCATGTGACGGCCGGCGAAAGCGGGCTTGCGCTCGGGCTTCTGACCTACAATGACCGGACCTTGGCGGCGGCCGTGCAAAGGTTCGTGGACACCTACCGCGAGCTTGGCACGGCGCAGGCCGATGCCGGTGCGGAACTGGCTTATCAAGC
>Ga0308009_10001541_pt1 | contig 13290 bp, 10 predicted proteins | sample Neamet127_FD_203134 | JGI IMG/M metagenome (GOLD analysis project Ga0308009, IMG submission 203134) | Marine microbial communities from water near the shore, Antarctic Ocean - #127 | ecosystem: Environmental > Aquatic > Marine > Unclassified | place: Southern Ocean | collected 2014-07-24
GATTGCGCAGGTGTTCGACCTGTTTGGTATTTCTGGGCTGACACCGGACGACGAGGACTTCGACCGCGTGATCAACACCACCTGCACCCTGGCCGTGGAAGTTGCGGCGCATGTGCAGGCGCTGGATGAGGTCGCTGGTGCGCTGGATGCGCTTGAAGACGCGGCCGATTGGCACCCCGATTACCGAGCCTATGTCGGCGCCTTGTGGCAGGGTGACCGCGAGGGCATCGCCCGGGCCGCTGGCCGCCTGCAACTGGCAGGCGGCATTCCCAATGGTTCCTTGCCGCTGGACCAGGGCCCGCTGGCCTGATCCCGCATCCTCACGGCTATCATGGATGCATGATCTCAACGGCGCGCGGGATTTCTTCGCTGTCTCTGCTTAACCGCCGGGCTCGCGACTGGCTGGTGGGTTGGTGGCGCCTCCTGTATCTGGGGGCGATGATCCTGGTGCTGGCCTTGTCGCCGTCCAGCTACTCCCGGCCCAGCCGGCGTGTGCTGGCCCAGCACATCTATCACAACACCGCGCCGAATCTGCTGGGCTTCACACTCATGTGTGCGCTGATCACCGTGGTCATCACGCGCATTGTGATCGTCACCGCCATCAGTTACGGGCTGTCGCAGTACGCGCTGCAGGTGGTGATCCGGGTGCTGGTGCTGGAGCTGATTCCGCTGACGGCGGCGATGTTTGTGGCGCTGCGCTGCGCCATCGCCAGCGGTGTCGAGCTGTCCCAGATGCGCCGTGCCGGCGCGCTTGAAGCGCTGAAGCAGCGCGGTGTGGACCCGGTGCGCCACGAGGTGTTGCCGCGTGTGACCGCCGGCATTTTTTCGACCATCACGCTGGCTGCGCTCAGTTGTGTGGTGGCGCTGGTGATGGCCTACCTGGCCGTGTACGGCTTCACGCTGTCTGGCGTGGCAACCTACACGCGGCTGTTCGGCCAGGTGTTCAACCCGGAGGTCACGCTGATCTTTGTGCTCAAGACCTTGTTTTTCAGCCTGGCTGTGTCCCTGATTCCGATGGCCTCGGCCCTCTACGATTCGACAGCGCCGCGCCTGCGCGCCAGCGCCGAGTTGCGCATGCTGGTGCGCATGTTTGCTGTGATCCTGCTGATCGAGGTGTTGTCGCTGGTTGGCAACTATTATTGAAATCGCCAAGCTCTCCATGAAAAATTCCACACCATGAGCGACTCAAAAGACACTAGCGCTGGAACCGGCAGGCCGCCACCAGCGGACGAGCTGGGGCAATTGCCACCTGTGGCCAATCTGGAGTTCAAGGCGGTGCTGCTGCTGGTCTTCATGGCTGCGCTGGTGATCGGCTCGGCCCTGTACGTGCTGTATGCGCGTGGCCTGTTTGAAAGCACGCAAAAGCTGGTGCTGGTGTCGGACGACTCTGAAGGCGTGGTGGTTGGCATGGACCTGACGTTTTCGGGCTTTCCGATTGGCCGCGTTCGCCGCATTGAGCTGGCCGACGACGGCAAGGCGCGCATCATCATTGACGTCCCGACGCGCGATGCCCACTGGCTGCGCACCTCCAGCGTGTTCACGCTGGTGCGCGGCCTGGTCGGCAGCACCAACATCCGGGCCTACACCGGCCTGCTGAAAGACCCGCCGCTGCCCGACGGCGCGGTGCGTGAAGTGTTGCGTGGCGACACCGGCGCCGAGGTGCCCAAACTGATCGCCGCCGCCAAGGAACTGATCGAAAACCTCAACAGCCTGACGGCCAGCGAAGGCGCGGTAGCGGCCAGCCTGGGCAATGTGCAGAAGCTGACCGAGCGGCTCAACGGCCCCAGCGGCGCGCTTGGCGTGTTGCTCGGCAACGAGGCCGAGGCCAAAAAACTGATCGCCACCCTGGACCGCACCAACTCCTTGCTGACCAAACTCGACGGTCTGGCCGCCAAGACCGACACCCAGGTGTTCGGCGCCCAGGGGGTCATGCCCGAAGCGCGCGCCACGGTGGTCCAGCTCAATGCCCTGCTCGGCGAGGCGCGCACCAGCCTGAAAAAAGTCGATGCGGTGCTGGTCGAGGCGCAGGCTGTGGGCGCCAATGCCCGCGCCGCGACCGATGACCTGGGCACGCTGCGCGGCGAGGTCGAGTCCAGCCTGCGCAAGGTCGACAGCCTGATCAACGAGGTCAATCGCAAATGGCCGTTTGCCCGCGACACGGAGATCAAGCTGCCATGAAGGCTTTTGTAAAAACGCTCCTCCCGGCCTTGGTGCTGGCGCTGGCCGCCTGCAGCAGCGGCCCCAAACCTGCTGACTGGCAACTCGAAGCCAAGACCGCCAGCGACCGCGCCATCGCCGCTTACATGGAAGGCCATGCGCGTGTCGAGGCCGTGGAATTTACGCGCGCCCTCGGTGAAGTCGCCAGCACTGGCCGCGTCGACCTGACAGCGCGCGTTGAGCTCTTGCGCTGCGCCAGCCGCACCGCCAGCCTGGTGTTTGAGTCGTGCACTGGCTTCGAGCGATTGCGCGCCGATGCACCGGCGGCAGAGCGTGCCTATGCCGACTACCTGACCGGCCGGCTGCAGTCGCAGGATGCGGCTCTGTTGCCTGCGGCGCAACGCGCAGCGGCCGCTGGGGATGCAGCCGCCGTCAAAGCGGTCGCCGATCCGCTGTCGCAACTGGTGGCCGCAGCGGTGCTGTTTCAGCGTGGGCAGGCCAGTCCGGCGGTGCTGCAGCAGGCGGTCGACACGGCGTCAAGCCAGGGCTGGCGTCGGCCGCTGTTGGCCTGGCTGGGCGTGCAGGCGCAGCGCGCAGACAAGGCTGGCGAAGTCGAGGAAGCGGCACGCCTGCGCCGCCGCATGGCCTTGGTGGAGCCGGTCAAAACCGGCGCCGCAGGACCGCGGCCTTGAGCGCGCCCCCGACCGAGCCCGGCCGTTGGGCCATCGCCATCGCCGGCCTGCTGTCGCTGGCGATTGCCATGGGCATTGGCCGCTTTGCCTTCACGCCGCTGTTGCCCATGATGCTCAGTGACGGCGTGGTGGACCTGCCCACCGCAAGCTGGCTGGCCAGCGCCAACTATCTCGGCTACCTGATGGGCGCTTTGCTGTGCACCTTCCAGCCCTGGATCTGGAAACGCCTGCCGTTTTTGCCGCAGGTGGTCGGCCCGACCTGGGTGCGTATTGGCCTGGTCGCCACCGCCGTGCTGACGCTGGGCATGGCACTGCAAGCGCCTGCCGCCTGGCCACTGCTGCGTTTTGCCGCCGGTGTGGCCAGCGCGCTGGTGTTCGTCTACACCTCGGGCTGGTGTCTGTCGCAACTGGCCCGACGCAACGCCCCCATGATGGGCGGCGTGATTTACGCCGGTCCTGGCGCCGGCATCGCGCTCAGTGGTCTGTTTGGCAGCGGTATGGTGGCACTGCAGTGGCGGGCCGCTGCCGGCTGGCTGATTTTTGGCGTGCTGGCGGCTGTGCTCACGGCTTTCGTCTGGCGCACCTTCCAGGAGCCGGGCGGGCAGGGCGCCGGCGGTACCCCCGCGCCCACCGCGGCCTTGCGCACCGACGCACCGGCCGGCCGCAACCAGATGCTGTTGTTGGCTGCGGCTTACGGACTGGCGGGTTTCGGCTACATCATCACCGCAACCTTTTTGCCGGTGATCGCGCGCGAAGCGATGCCGGGCTCGGTCTGGATTGATTTTTTCTGGCCCATCTTCGGTCTGGGCGTGATCACGGGCGCGCTGCTGGCGACGCGCATTCCGGCCACGGGCGACTACCGCTACCTGCTGGCCGCGTGTTACTTCGTGCAGGCGCTGGGCATTGCCGCAAGCGTGTTCAGCCCAAATCTGGCCGGTTTTGCCATCGGCAGCCTGTTGCTCGGCATTCCGTTCACCGCCATCACCTTTTTTGCGATGCAGGAGGTGCGGCGCCTGCGGCCGGCTGCCGCTGCCAGTTACATGGGCTTGTTGACGGCCGTGTACGGTATCGGGCAGATTGCCGGGCCGCCCATGGTGGCGCTGCTGCTGCGCAACAGCCGCAGCGTGGGCGAGGGCTTTACCCTGTCACTTGAAATCGCCGCTGCCACCCTGCTGGCCGGCGCGCTGATGTACCTGTGGATGGTCAGCGCCTACCCGGTGGCGGGCCGGGCAAGCCGGCCGGCCTCTCCCAGAATTTAGGTCAAACCAGCCTCCAGCCCATATCTGGCGGGCGAAGTTTGCTATCAAAAGAAGAGCATCAAGTGGCTGGTCTGGCGATCAGCACTGGTCGGAGCAATTGCGCCAACTCGGTGCCCTCGATCACGCGGATCTGATGGGCGGTGGCGAAAGCGCGTGCCTTGTCGGTGACTTCACCAGTCGTTACACAAGTGCAACTGCTGGCATCACGCGCGCTGCGCGCCGCCTCCAGCGCCTGAAAGACCTCCAGCCCCAGGCGCGCGGCTTTCCAGCGTTTGGCGCTCAGCAGCACGGTGCGTCCGCCCTTGATCAGCTCGAAGTCGGCCGCAGCGTTTTCCAGGCGTTTGGCCTCGAAACCTTCGCGCACCAGGGCTTGCTCCAGCGCAGCCGAAAACTCTCGCCAGGGCATGGCGTTGATCTGTGCCAGCGTGGCCTCAACGTGGGCGGTGCTGGGCGCGTTCAACTGCCGCCACAGCGTGATCAGCGCAATCACCACAAACGGAAAACCGCCCATGGCGCCGAACAAGAAATACTCGGACGGCAGCAGCGCTTTGGATGCCAGCGCGATGACACCGGCAATCGACAGGCTGATCCACCACGAGGAGCGCAGCAAAACGGCGAAGAGTGACTTTTCAGCCATTTTGAATTTCAAGATATTCCTTTCAAACTGAGATTGTCCATTAGGACGCAGGTGTATGGCGAGGCGAGTTGCGAGGCAGTTTGGTCACTGGTGAGAAGCCGATAGCCTCGCTATCGGCGCCGAGGCAGGGGGCGAAATGGCCGCAAATCGTCCGCCAGACCCTGCGTAGGCACCTAGTGCCGCCTAATGGACAATCTCGGTTCAAAGGCAGCGGTGTTTGTATCACGCCGCGCATGGCGTTGGCCCGCCGCCGGAACGGGAAGCTGGTATGCTTCGAAAATGATAGCTGCTCGCGCCCGTAATCATTGGGCTGTAGAACTTTTTTATTCTCAAATCCAAACTATGCCGGTTCATGCCTAATCAGCACGAAGCCGCTGCAGGCCAGCGCGCCACACTGGCTCTGGGCGTGGCGCTGGCGCTGGTCGCGACCTGGGGCATCAACTTCTCGCTGCAGAAGTTTGTTTTCAACGTGGTCGGCCCCGGCGGTTTCCTGTTTGCGCGTTACCTGATCATGCCGGCCTGCGCACTGGCGCTGCTGCTGTGGCGCTACGGCCGGCATTTTCCGAAAATCACGAGGCGCGATTTCTGGGAACTGGCGCGCCTGGGCGTCGCCGGTCACTTCCTGCATGTGGGCATGGTGACCTATGGCATTCACTGGTCCACCGCGTTTTCAAGCTCGTTGATCCTGGCCTGCGGTCCGATCTTCACGCTGCTGATCCTGCGCCTCATGGGCCTGGAGCCACTGCACAAGGCGCAGATCGCTGGCGTGGCGGTCGCCTTTGCGGGCGTGCTGATTTTTCTTTCCGACAAGCTGCTGGGCGGCCAGTGGCTGGCCACCGGCGGTGATTTGTTTTTGCTGGTGGCGGCGAGTTTTTTCTCTTACTACACTGTGGCCGCCAAGCCGCTGATCGAGCGCCACGGTGGTGTGCTCACCATGGCCTACGCGACCTTGCTGGGCAGCGTGCCGGTTGTATTGTTCGCTTTGCCTGCGGGCCTGGCCGCGCCCTGGGGCGATGCCTCGCTGGTGGTGTGGCTCAGCCTGGTCTGGTCGGTGACGGTGTCGGCCTTCCTGGGCTGGCTGCTCTGGGGCTGGGTCAACGCGGTGCGCGGCGTGGCGCGCACCGCGCCGCTGATGTATTTGATGCCGCCGGTGGCCGGCCTGGTGGCCTGGCTGTTTGCCGGCGAACAGTACACCGGCATCAAGCTGGCCGGTGCCGCGCTGACACTGGTCGGCGTGGCGCTGGCGCAGTTCACCAGCCGCAGCGCGCGCGAGGCACCCGCACCCGTGGATTAGGGTCTGTTGTGTGAACAGGCCCTGACCTTGTAGCAGTCAGGGCAAAGCGATTCATCCATACTGGTCGCCCATCATCACCCACGCCGGCCTGTCCCGATCGCCTTCATGACCAAACCCTCGCTCGACAAAAACAAACTCAAGTTCCTGCTGCTCGAAGGCATCCACCCTTCAGCGATTGCCTTGCTCCGCGATGCGGGCTACGCGCAGATTGAAAGTCTGCCCGGCGCACTGGAGGGGGACGAGCTCAAGGCAAAAATCGCCGATGCGCATTTTGTCGGTATCCGCTCACGCACCCAGCTCAGCGCCGATGTGTTGGCGCACGCGAGCAAGCTCGCTGCCGTCGGCTGTTTCTGCATAGGGACCAACCAGGTTGATCTGAATGCAGCACGCGAGCGCGGCATTGCGGTGTTCAACGCGCCGTTTTCTAATACGCGCTCGGTGGCCGAGCTGGTGCTGGCCGAAGCGATTTTGCTGCTGCGCGGCATACCCGAAAAAAGTGCGGCGGCGCACCGTGGCGGCTGGCTCAAGTCAGCCGACAACGCCTTCGAGATTCGCGGCAAGACCCTGGGCATCGTCGGTTACGGCTCCATCGGCACGCAACTCTCGGTTCTGGCCGAGGGCCTGGGCATGCAGGTGGTGTTTTTTGATGTGGTCACCAAGCTGCCGCTGGGCAATGCGCGGCAGGTTGGCAAGTTGCACGACTTGCTGGCGCTGTCCGATGTCGTGTCCCTGCATGTGCCCGAAACCCAGGCCACGCAGTGGATGATCGGGCAGGCGGAGATTGCCGCCATGAAGCCGGGCAGTGTGCTCATCAACGCCTCGCGCGGCACGGTGGTCGAGATTGAGCCGCTGGCCCAAGCCCTGCGCAGCAAAAAACTGCTGGGTGCGGCAATTGATGTGTTTCCGGTTGAACCGAAAAGCAATAAGGATATGTTCGAGTCGCCGCTGCGCGGACTCGACAACGTGATCCTGACGCCGCATGTGGGCGGCTCCACCATGGAGGCGCAGGCCAATATCGGCGTCGAAGTCGCGGAAAAACTCGTCAAGTACAGCGACAACGGCACCTCGACCTCGTCGGTCAACTTCCCCGAGGTGGCGCTGCCGGCGCATCCGGGCAAACACCGGCTGCTGCACATTCACCGCAACGTGCCGGGGGTGCTGGCGGAAATCAATAAAGTGTTCGCCAGCAACGGCATCAACATTGCATCGCAATTTCTGCAGACCAACGAGGCCATCGGTTATGTGGTGATCGACATCGATGCCGCGCATTCAGACATGGCGCTGGCCAAACTTGCTGATGTGCCAGGCACCATTCGCAGCCGCGTTTTGTTCTGAACGCCGGGCGTCCGCAGGGCAATCGCATCTAAAAACAAATGCCAAAAGCGCATCCATCATGGTCATACACACCAAAAAAGATGCCTTGTCTGACTGAGCTTCCTCATCCTTTTGACCTCTTTGACCTCTTTGATCTCCTTGTGAAAAATCCCCCTGTTTTGAGCCCCTTGTTTTTGGAGCAGCCTGGACAAAGAGCTTGAACAAGGCGATCAAAGAGATCAAGGAGGCGGTGTCCGTGAGAACAAAATCCACGCCCGACGTCGCAGGGTTTGCTCACGGCTCTTCTTGTCAGCACGTTCACTCGCCTTGCACACCTGGCTTTTTTTGATGCGATAGCCCTGCGGGCGCCCGCCCAATGCTATTGAATCAGGAGCTGACTATGCCCGCCAGTCAAGGGCTCAGGGCCTTTTTGGCTTGAAATCTTAGGGGGTGGGCACCTTCAGGCCCAGCAGGCCGGCCAGCGCTGCCGTCGGCATGGCCCCTTCCTGGGTAACCAGGGCGCCAGTCTCGGCATGGTTGCCGATGATGGTTGGTATTGAGGCAAAGCCGAAACGTGTCAGCAGTTCAGTGTTTTTGGCAACGTCGGCTTTCTGCGCCTCGATGTCGCTGCTGGCGCTGATGCCGCCGCCTTTGGCCGTCATGGATGCTTCATGCGCATCCATCGCGGCCACCGGGTCCTTGGCGGCCAACAGCGTTGCGCCCTGCGCGGTGCTGCTCGCATTAAGAATGCCGACCGGTATCCAGACAAACCTGGCCTGCGGTTTTAGCGGTTTGGCGGCTTCCCACAGCGCTGTGCAATGCGGGCACTGAGCATCAAAAAACACATAAACAGTGCGCGCGCTGACGGCCGAGCCAACACTGAAACCTCTGGCCTCGGCGGCCACTGCCGCCACCGACACCGGTGTGGATCCGGCCGCAGCGGCAGGCTTGGCAGCATCGGGCCCGTCCTTGCAGCCGGCCAGCAGCAGGGTGGCAGCGATCAGGGCGGCAGGAAAAAGCTTGATCAAAGAGTTGGAGGTCATGTGAGCGCAGGTTGAATGCAATTGCTCAGGATAACGCAGGGCGGATGCCGCAGTTCCGGCACGTGCATTTCACTGGCTCTGAATAAGTAGGATGTGCAACAAATCGTGACAGAATGCGGCCCATGCGATTGATGTTGATACCTGCGACCTGGGCTTTCAAGGCACCGAGCGCAGGCGACCTGAATGCCGCCGTCACTTGCGCCGTGGTGGCGCTGGCGCAAGCCTCGACCTACGGCTTGATGGCTTTTGGTGCGTTGGGAGCGACACACGCAGGGGCTGCAGTGCAAGCCGGGTTCGTCACCATCATTGTGGCTGGCCTGGTCAGTGCCCTGGTTGGGCGTGCGCCCATCGCAGGTGCCAGTGTCCGGGCCTCGACGACGCTGGTGTTTGCAGCGCTGGCGGCCCAACTTGCCGGCGACCCGCAGCTGCAGGCGCTGGGTCAGGACCGAGTCGCCGCCGTGCTGTTCCTGTGCGCCTGCAGTCTGGCGCTTTCAGGTCTCTTTCAGATCGGGTTCGGCCTGGCCCGGCTGGGAGGCGCGGCCAAGTTCATTCCGTACCCGGTCGTGGCAGGCTTCATGATGGGGATCGCGATCATGATCGTTGGCGCCCAGATCCCCTACCTGATCGGCGCGTCGGGATCGATCAAGAGCGTACCGTTGACGGACGTGCTGAAGCAGGCGTTGGCAGGCCCGCTGCTGATCGGCCTGTTGACAGCCGGGGTGGTTTGGTACTGTTTGCCACGCTTTAAATGGATCCCGGCCGCATTGATTGCACTGGCTTTCGCCACCGCGCTGCATCACCTCGCCGCCCTGCTGTTGCCCGGCTTCGAGCTGGGCCGGCTGGTCGGACCAGTGGAATCGAGCCTTCCTGCGCCTGATGCGCTCTCGCCCTTGCTGGCATCGCGCTGGCGCGAGCTGCTGCTCACCTTCTACCAGCCGGTGCTGGTCAGCGCGGTGGCGCTGGCCGCCATCGGGTCGATGGATTCGCTGGTGGGCGCCGCAGGTGCGGATGCCGCCCACAATACCCGCCATGTCCCCAACCGGGAACTGGTTGGCCTGGGCATGGGCAACATCACCTCGGCGCTGTTTGGAGGCATTCCGATCATGTTCAGCCCCTCCACGGCCATCACCGCCTACAAAGCAGGCGCGCGCACCCGATGGTCCGGTGCGATCACGCCCTTCGTGCTGGCCCTGCTCTTTTTTCTCGGAGGGCCGCTGCTCGCCCATGCGCCGCTGGCCGGTCTGGCCGGCATCATGCTGACAGTCGCCTGGTCTTTGGTGGACGGCTGGACGCGCGGCCTTCTGCGCGACCTGGTGCGCGGTGCCTTGCCGCGGCAGGGCCGGGTCAGTGCCCTCGTCGTGCTGGCTGTGTGCTTCGTCACGGTCGCCTTCCACTTTGCCTATGCCGTGCTGTTCGGCTTGCTGATGTCGATGGCGTTGTTCATCGTGTCGATGAGCCGCTCGCTGGTGCGCCGGTCGTGGACCGGGGCGCATCGCCACTCGCGCCGCGTCTATCCTGACGGCCACACCCGCCGGCTGCATGCCCAGGGCGATGCCATCCTGATTCTGGAGCTGGAGGGCGCTTTGTTCTTCGGCAGCGCCGTCGGTCTGGCCAAGGAGGTGGAAGCGCGCGCCGGTACCGCTCGCTATGTCATTCTCGACATGCGGCAGGTCAGTTCGATCGACGCGACCGGCGCCAAGATGCTCGAGCAGCTGGCGCAGCGGCTCGCACAGGCGGGCATACGCCTCTTCCTTGCGCATGTGACGGCCGGCGGCCGACTGGGGCCCCAGTTGACCGGCTTCGGGGCCTATCCCAAGCGTACTGCTGCAGACTGGTTCAAGGATGTGGACACCGCGCTGGAGGCCGCCGAGCAGGGCATCCTGGCGCCGGGCGCCGTAGCTGGCAGTCAAGCAGTGATCGCGTTGGCCGACATGGATCTTTTCTCCGGCCTGCGGCCGGACCAGTTGGAGCGGGTGGGGGTACACCTGGAGCGGATCGAGGTGGAGCCGGGCGCGGTGCTTTTCTCCGAAGGCGAACCAGGCGACAGGCTGTACGTTCTGGAGCGCGGTTGCATCACCATCTGCGTCGGGTCCGGTGCGACTGCACAGCGCCTTGCAACTTATGAACCAGGCATCGTCTTCGGTGAAGTCGCCATGCTTGATGGCGCGGCGCGCTCGGCCACTGCGGTGGCCGACCGGACTACCGTCGCTTACAGCCTCAGCCGTGCTGCCCTGGAACGCGTCCTCGAGGAGGACCCGTCCAGCGGCAACCGCCTGCTGCTCCACATCGGACGTCACCTGGCCAACCGCCTGCGGATCGCGACCGATTCGCTGCGTGCAGCATCTGACGCAGGAGGCTAGGAGGCTAGGAGCCTGGTCGTCCGTCCGATGGCATGACGACCTGTGCAATGTGCGGCGCAGGGCCAGCGGCATCCGAGGACTTCGGCAGCGCGAAGGTGCCAGTCTTGAGCGCGTGCGCTACGGCCGTTCCATGAATCCAGCATTCCTCGTGCAGGCCGGCGCCGTAACACCAGCCGCCTGTGTAGAGCACCGAACGGGGTGATGCGGCCTGATCCTGCTGGTACTTCAACAGCGCCTGCTGGGCCGCCAGGGCGTCGAAGTTGAGCACGTTGTGCATGAACTTGGCGATCATCGGCGCACCGGTGTTGGCATCGAACAGGATCTTGTCTTCTGCCGGAATCTGGGCCGGGTTGAGGCTGACGAAGTACTGCGGCCCGCCGAAGTGATCGTAGCGGCCGCTGTTGCCGTCGTTCTGGTGCTTGTTGATCAGGTAGGTCATCGAATAATCGTGGTGCACCAGGCCGCCCTGCGGCTCATGGACCCTGACGTTGTAGGTGCGCCAGGTGTTGGGATCGGGCGGCAACAGACTCGCGTCGGTGTGGGCGAAGGCGGTGCTCGGCGCGTAGCGGAATTTCTGCAGAACCGGCTTGATCTGGTTCCACGGGCCACCGCTCCAGTTGCGGAACGCCGAAACCACCTGGTCCGCATGGCAGGCAAACACCACCTTGTCGTACAGCGCCTTCGGGCTGCCTGTTGCCGCGCGGTCCCACACCCCCCATTGACCGTCGTCGCCGCTCCAGTCGACCTGCACGTCCTGGCCGGTCAGTACATTGGCCTCAAGGTATTGCGCAAGGCGTTCGATCCAGTTCTGAGAGCCGTCCTTGAAATACATGCGCAACGGTCCGTCAAAGTGGGTGCCGAAACCTTCCTGCAGCACGTAGTAGTGCATCACTGCAGAAAAGGGCATGTCGGCTGCGGTCTGACCGGGGTCGTCGGTCATGAAATACATGGCGTTGACGCGCGGCAGTATGCAGGTGCTGGCAAATTGCGGGCTGTAGTTTTTCTGGGTGAGGTATTGGCCGATGGTGACTTCTGCGAAGCTGGCCGCGTTCTCCACAAGATCCAGCGGCGCTTCCTTCTTGAAGCGTGCGAACTCGGTGGCGAGTGCTGCGGGCATCGGCAGGTAGTCCAGCCCGCCTAGGGTGTAGGCGCGGTAGTCGACCGATTGCTTCTCCCACGGGTGACCGCCCTTGCCGGCCCGTGCGCGGTACCAAAGGTCTTTGCTGTACAGCGGCTGGTCGCCCGAGTAGAAGCAGGCCGAATCTTCCAGCAGGCCGTAAGGGATGCCAATCTCATCCATGACCTTGACGACATGGGTATAGGCGCGGGTGTTGAAATCGTTGACGCCCAGGTCGCAGAAGCGGTACTGGCCGCCGATCGAAACCCATCCGGTGTGGCAGGCACCGCCGATCCGGTGGTTCTTTTCGTAGATGTCGATCTTGAAGCGGTCGTCGCCGCGCAGGTTCCAGGCGACGCACAGGCCTGAGATGCCGGCGCCGATGATGGCTATCTTGGTGGGTTGGGTGTCTGACATCGGGCGAACTCCTGTGGGTGAAACAACAATTCAGTCAGCGAGCGCGGCGTCCAGCCGCGGCAATTCGTCCAGAAACAGACCGGCCTCTGCGGCGGTCCGCACCTGAGCGAGGACGCGTCGTGCGCGCTCATCGGTGCGCGCGTGCAGCCACGCCGCAAGTGCCTCGCCGCGGGCGATGTGGAAGTTGGCCCAGGGATTGGGTTCCGCGCTCGTGTAGCTCTGCAGCGCGGCGGTCCAGCGCTCGATCTCGGCGCTGTCTCCCGCGTCGGCGCTGGCGTCGATGGCGTGGGCGTAGAACCGGTAGTAGTTGTGCCCGACGCACCCCTTCTCCAGCAGGGCTGCGCCTTCGCTCAAAGCGGCAGCGCGGCTCACCGCGTCGGCGGCGCATTTGGCCAGGGTGCCCAGGACCCAGGGGCCGATGAAACGCATCAGATTTCCCTCGCGCGCCAGAGACAGGGCGCGCGTTGTTGTCTCCAGGGCCAGCGGCCGGTCGCCGCGCAGCAGGGCAATCCGGGCCGCGCTTTCCATCAGGAAAGGCCGAAAGCGCGCGGCTCCGAGCGCTTCGGTCACCGCCATCCCGGTGTCGACTTCCTGCTGTGCCCGATCCAGCTGGCCGAGGGTGATCAGAACCCAGCCAGCCGTGAGGCGAGAGACGATCTCGGCGCGCTGGTGCCCCAGGCGGCGTGCCAGATCGGCGGCCGCCAGGGCGTCGTTCAGGGCACCCTGATGCTCCACCATATAGATGCGCACCGTTGCCACCATGAACAGGTTCGCGGCTTCGACGCGCCCGAAACCGTTGCGCCGGCATAAATCCATGCAGGCCAGAAACGACTGGTGAGCCGTGCGCATGCGGCCGCTGGCATAGCAGGCGTCCCCCAGACCCGACAGGGCATCGGCCTCGGCCCGCGGCAAGGCGGCCTGGCGCGCATGGTCCAGCGCCAGGGCGTGCTCGCGGCGGCAGTCATTGATCTCGCCGCGCGGAAAGTGCAGGCTGCCGCGC
>Ga0308009_10001543_pt1 | contig 13281 bp, 9 predicted proteins | sample Neamet127_FD_203134 | JGI IMG/M metagenome (GOLD analysis project Ga0308009, IMG submission 203134) | Marine microbial communities from water near the shore, Antarctic Ocean - #127 | ecosystem: Environmental > Aquatic > Marine > Unclassified | place: Southern Ocean | collected 2014-07-24
AACCCATCGTCAACTTCTTGTCGACCTCGGAGTGGAGGAAGATGTACTGCTCGCAATTTCTAATGAAGAACAGCAACTTGTTGAGGATGCGCGAGGAGACCTTGCGGATATGGAATGGCCAAGTCCAGAGACTGTGACCAAAGGAATTACTTCTCTCAATGATGCAGATACTCACCAAGACCATCTGTCAAGAATTAATGGGACAGAGGAAATACAGTTGCTCGATTCCCCTCTTGAAGTTGGACAATGCACTTTACAATATTCTGAAAGTGGTGGTTGGACCTATGCACGTGCTATACAACAAGCGATGGCCGATATTGCGACTCGTCATCAAGAGAATTGTGTATTCATCGGAGAAGATATGGAAGTTGCCGGTGCCTTTGGAATGAATATGGCATTGAAAAATGCAGGTCATTCTGATAAATTGATCGACATGCCACTTTGTGAAGCAGTCATCGTCCACACTGGCGTAGGCGCTGCATTATCTGGAATGAGGCCAATGATTGAAATTCAATTTGGAGGATTTGCCGCTCTTGGCTATAATGCACTCATCAATAATGCAGCAATGCTTCGTTGGAGATGGGGAGCAGAGTGTCCAATGACTATCCGGATACCACTCGGAGGTAAAACTCGTTCAGGTCCTTTCCATGCTAACATGATTGAAGCGTGGTTTGCTAATGACCCAGGATTAGTAGTCCTAGCACCTGCAACGCCACAAGATGCCTACGACCTCCTGATGGAGGCTGCAGAATTAAATGACCCAGTATTGATGCTTGAGCACATTGGATTGTATGGTTTGAGAGGCGGACTAACTGGATGGGGTCAAAATATTAATCAGATAGTTGACACTGAATCGGTAAAACAATCTATTGAAAACAGTCAACCCTTCAAAATTGGTAAAGCCGCAGTAATCCGTGGTGGCAGGGATGTCACGCTGGTAACTTGGGGCTCAATGCTTCATGTTGGACTAAAAGCAGCACAGCAATTGGCTCAAGAAAACATTGAAGTTGAGATAATTGATTTACGAACTCTAATCCCATTCGATGCCCAAACATGTATTGAATCGGTTACTAGGACTGGTCGACTTGTCATCTTACAAGAAGGCCAATGGAGTGGTGGACTTGGCCATACAATACAATCGAGAATTTTAGAATCTTGTTTTTACAATATGGAATCTGCACCGGTTGTAATTGGTGCTTTGGACACCCCAGTTCCATTTTCTCCTCCTTTGGAAGATCATACAATACCTTCTCTTGAACACGTTATTGAAGTACTGCGAGCTACCTGTTCTTGAATCATTCAACGGTTTCTTTTTTTGGGATAATTCTCAAAAATAATTCAGCGGCGAGCCAGGCCCCAATGATAGTTGAAATAATATAGAGTGGCATGCTGCTATAAATTTCTGAAATTAAGTTAGGGCCAATTGTTCGTGCAGGGTTCATGCTTGCACCGGTCGCAGGGCCAAACAAGAATGCCAATATTCCGACCCATCCACCAATCCAAGAAGCAATAATTATTCTATTTTTACTGTTGTTAATAATCCATAATATATTGGCCATCAAAACAAAAGTGATGAACACTTCGATAAAGAATGTACTTAGGTAATTATGGTTGGCTGCAATCGTTGTTGGTCCAGTACCAGCACCAGTAGTCGAAATCGCAATTGCAGCGAGGATTCCACCAGTGACTTGCGCAGAAACGTACGGAATCAGCGCATTTTTTTCTAAATTACCATGCCTGTAAAAAGCAATGCTAACCGCTGGATTGATATGAGCTCCTGAGATTGGTCCGAAAATTAGTATTGCAGTTGTGACTGCAACTGCAAATGACAAACAAATAACCGGCGCTGATGCACCATAAGCGATACTTCCGCATCCCACCGCTACCATCAATGCGGTACCGATCAGTTCGGCTCCCGCGCGTTTCCACATATCTTATCCCCATAAGCGGAGTATTATTTGGTTTTCCTAAACGAATTAATTGATTATATTTTCACATAAGTGTCAAGAAGGAATGCGGATGACGGTTGGACATGGCAGAGGACAAAAAGGTAATGGGTATACCAGAATTAATCCATTACAATACTCTTGCAGTTACAGGTTCGTTATTCATTGCGATAATTGGCTTCAAGTTATGGGAAACTCAGTCCGGTTGGGATAATCTTCCACTCTCAGTATTTGTTTTAGTACTGGCATTAGCCTTATTGGTGACATCTGCAGATTTTTTCATTAAAGGTGCTAAAGGATTGGCCCAAAGAGCAGCAATTCCAGAAGTTGTTATCGGCCTCACCATAGTTTCTATCGGCACTTCATTACCAGAGATATTGGTGACTTCAACCGCCGCATTAGATTCAACAGCGAATCCGAATATTGCCGATTTTGCAATCGGTGGAATTTTCGGCTCTATTTTAGTTCAAATAACTCTAATTCTTGGCGTAGTAGTTTTGTTTAGAGGTATGAAAATACGCCCTTCATGGTTGAAAAGAGATGGATTAATAATGCTATTTTCATTATTATTACTAAGCTTTTTTATCTACTCGGGAAATGATTTAGTTCGTATCGAAGGATTGATTCTAATTCTACTTTATATCTTATATGTGTCTTGGTTACTGCTAAATCGCAAAGGGATTAGAGAAGATGAAATGGCAGGTAAATCGCTTGATGTTGAGGCCACAGGTTCCAATTGGAGCACTGCGGCATATGTCGTAATGATCACATTGGGGCTTTCTTTTGCAGTTTTTGCAGCCCACCATCTAGTATTAATCGCAAGTGATTTAGCAGATTCAATGAATGTTCCTCATTCAGTAATTGGTTCGACCGTCTCTGGATTAGGGACGTCACTTCCTGAGTTGACCATCGCCTTGATGGCTGCTAGAAAGAGTGAGGGTGTGGCTATAGGCACTCTGATTGGCTCCAATATCACCGACCCATTATTGTCTATTGGAATTGCAGCGGTAATTAGCCCATTAGTGATAACTAGTTCCGGTGAACCAATGCTACTAAACTTCATCATTCCAACAACTATAATCGGTTCCACGCTTGCGATTTTTATGATGTGGACACAATATGAATTTAAGCGCTGGGAAGGGTTGGTATTGGTCTTATTTTATGCAGCTTTCGTGGCGATGTTAGCAGCAGCCCATTTTGAATATATCTCCTTTTAATTGAATAAAAACATCCACCGAGTTATTGCAAACCTACAATATTACCTTCTATCGATGTTATTTTTGTTTCAATCCTCATAAGGGGGTTCTTGTTGGGGGTGTTATGGTCAACTTCCAACTTGATGAGATGCAGGAGATGTTGCGCGAACTCGCTCATGAGTTTGCAATCGACGAGATTCGTCCAAATGCTGAGCATTGGGATGCCAACTCTGAATACCCCAGGGAGGCCATACAGGCTGCACATGAGATGGGACTGTTAAACTTGCATATTCCTGAAGATTATGGAGGTCCTGGATTAGGTTTGGTCGAGGAAGTTTTGGTCAATGAAGAACTTGCTTGGGGAGATCCTGGGTTTGCTACAGCGGCCTATGCAACGTCCTTGGCCTGCGCCCCTATCATCACCGGTGCAACCGAAGAACAGAAGCAAAAATGGTTAAGAAAAGTTTCAGAAGATGGTGCTTTGGCATCATATGGTGTGACAGAACCAGGGGCAGGTTCTGATTTAGCAGCGTGTAAAACAACAGCAATTCGCGATGGAGATGAATATGTCATCAATGGTTCAAAGATGTTTATCACTGGTGCAGGATATGCTGACTTCTTCTTCATTCTAGCAAAAACAGACCCAGATGCCGGTTACAAAGGGATGTCTGGATTTATTGTTGAAGCAGGAACTGAAGGCTTCACACTCGGTAAGAAAGAAACCAACATGGGGCAGAGATGTTCAGATACGAGAGCAATTACATTTGACAATGTGAGAGTTCCCGTTGAGAATTTAATAGGCGGTTCTGAATCTGGCGGTTGGTTGAATGCAATGAATGCCTTTGACATGAGTAGGCCGAATATCGCTGCACATGCCACAGGTTTGGCAAGAGCAGCGTATGAACATGCATTGCAATATTCAAACGAACGCCATTCATTTGGTAAGCCCTTGCATAAGCACCAAGCAATACAATTTATGCTTGCAGACATGAAAACTAAAATCGAGGCTAGTCGATTATTGACTTGGAAAAGCGCTTATGAAGCAGATAATGAGATTCGTAATACTGAGTCTGCTGCACATGCTAAGAGATTTTCAGCTGATGCAGCAATGCAGATTTCAACCGATGCAGTACAAATTTTCGGGGGCTATGGGTATTCAGAAGAATACCCAGTTGCGCGTCTTATGCGAGGTGCAAAAGTTATGCAAATTTATGAAGGTTCATCCCAAGTTCAGAGAATGATTATTGGACGTGAAATTACTAAAGATTTCTAATTTTTATCGTAATCCACGAACTTTATCGGCTTCTCTATCCCAGTCATAAATCATCTTTTCAATATGATTTTCTCTCGTTTCTTGTTGTTTTAATTCGCTTTCAAGATCTATACTTTCCTTCTCAGCCGATATTGCACTATGGTTGAATAGATTTACAAGTGCATCAAAAGCAGGATTACTATGATTAATAATTCCGAACTCATTTTGCTGTAAATTGTCCTCTTCCTCTTCCCAATCGTCGTCCCATTCACCGAAAGGCTCTTCTTGATTCAACATGTCAGATGTAACGATTCCCTCATTTTGGAATATTTCTATAGTTGAAAGTCGCTTTCTCGGGCAAACAATAAATTGAGCGAGTAATGGAATCTCCATTGCGGTAATTTTGTCATTTAACAAAGATAAACATAGGCCGATTAAACTATCTCCTATCGGCAATCTATCCCCGATTTTTGCTGTGTGAATGCATAGGTCAACAACCATTGAATTGTTGTTGTTAAAATCTGATTTCCACGCAGCACCCTTTACTATGATTGCCCAAGAACTCGTCCAATGCTTTGGGCCTATCACCGGTTGATCGGTGTTTAGTGGTCTAATCTGGTCGGCATTAATTTTGTACCAGCGTCTTGACATCCCTCTGACAAAAAGCTCAACTTTTCCGTATTCCTCATCATCCCATTCAAGTGAATCGTTACTTTCTACAGTATCGAATAACAACTGCATCGACCTATGATAAGGGCCAGATATTTCACTTTCAGATTGTTTCATGGATACCGATAATACTTAGGGTATTTCAAGACGCGAAGTTGTTCCACATCGAAATCGACTGGATTCTCAGAAATAATAGCCGATTACTCAAAGAATAACTCTGTTGTGGCAACATCATGGCCAAGGGTATTCCGGCGATTATTTTGGCAGCGGGAGCATCTTCTCGCCTTGGCCAAGCAAAGGCACTTGTCAACATTGGAGGCACCAATTTGCTTGGTTTGGCCTATCGCCGTTTACAAAATGCTGGTTGCTCTCCTATTGTTGTAGTAACATCATCTGAATTAGCATTTGATTGTTTGACCTCTGTGCCAGGTGCTACAATCGTAATCAATAAAGCACCACAAGATGGCAGAACTGGAAGTATTCAATGTGGTTTGATGTCATTATGTGGCGATCATGGTAGAACTCCTAGAAGGGTGCTAATTGCGCCAGTGGATAGGCCGGGTTGGAATGTGTCAATTGTTAAACAGTTGATGGAATCGAAGAACTCTTGCAAGCCAGTAAGTGGTGACAGAAGCGGTCATCCAGTAATTCTCATCGATGGAGATATTGAAGAAGTATTGGCTTCCTATCCAGATGAACCATTGCGAGATATTGTGTCATTTGATTCAGTTCAGGTAGATTACCAATTGATTTCATTGAACATTGATACTGAAAATGATTTGCAGTCATTAGTGGAACATGAACAAACACTTCTGAAAAACGACTGAACCATTTCAGTCGCAAAGTGTATGTGTGAACCCCGCAAGGAGTGGCTATGACCGCAGCGGTTTTGGCATGGACATTATCACGTCTTGACCGAGGCCATTCTGTAGTCCTAGCCAGTGTCATCAGCACCTCGGGTAGCGTCCCTGGTAAAGTGGGTGCTAAATTGGCGCTTTCTGGATTTGATGAACATGAACAATGGGTTGGCACCGTTGGCGGTGCAGGTCTAGAAATGCAAGTTTTAAAGCGCAGTAGAGAGTTGTTAAAGCAATCATCAAAGCCTAGTGGAGAGGTGCTTACTTATGGTTTGCACAAGGGTGCGAAGGGCTATCAAGTAACACCTCTTGATTCGTTATGCGGGGGGCAGGTTACTCTCGCTATCGAGGTGATGATTGCTATGCCACATGTATTGTTGATGGGTGCTGGACATTGCGCCAAGGCATTGGTCAATGGCTTCGAATCATTGGATTGGAATTATTCAATTCATGATACCAGAGCAGACTTTGTTAGTTCGGACGAATTCGTAAATTCAAAAGAATTACATTGTAGTTCGGTCAAATCATTTTTCTCTGGTAATGAGCACAAAGACGCAGAGACGAAGCAATCTCTTTCCCGCTTTAGTGATATTTTGTTGCTCGGCCATGATTGGGCTGAAGATCAAGAGAGGTTGATTAGTTTGCTAACCATACTTGAATCAGAAGGTGAAATTGATTCCAGCAGCAAACCAAGAATTGGAGTCATTGGTAGTAGGAGTAAGTGGCAATCTTTTGAGTCTGAATGCTTGAATGCAGGCATCTCTCAACAATCACTGAATGGAATTCAATGCCCTATTGGATTAAGCATTGGTGCTGAAACGCCAGAGGAGATTGCAATTGCTGTAATCGCACAAATCCTATCCACGCATAAGGGAGTTGACCATTCACAACCTACTTGGCGAAGTAGCCAGTAATGATTAAATGCTTTCTTTTTAGGATAAAGGCATGTTCAGTGAAGTGGCATGGGGCAAACCCCAACAATGGCATCTAGATTTTAGTTCAACCAAGATGACTATTTTGGAAAGAAGCATTACAATAGTTTTTTTCACAGGATTAACCGCATTATGCGCACAAATCTTCTTTACTACGCAGTGGACCCCGGTTCCATATACCTTCCAGACATTTGCAGTGCTAGCCACAGGTGTATATTTGAGAAGAAATGACGCTTTTATTTCTGGTTCACTTTATGTGTTGGTCGGAGCAATTGGCGTACCGGTTTTTGCCGAAGGGGGCGACCAATTATTTGATAGTAGTAAACTCATTGCCAGTGGCGGATATTTAATCGCGTTCCCATTTGCTTCAGCCTTGGTGGCAGAGGGATTAGACCGTTCAAGGAAAGCCGGTGTTGCTGATTTGAAAGCCCAGATTATATGTTGGTCTGTAGCAATGCTACCGGTGTATATCTTTGGCACGTTATGGCTTGCTGAATCCTATGGAGTTGATTTTAAGCAAGCATTTCAGTGGGGTGTCGAGCCATTCTTGATTTGGGACTTTGGCAAGATTTTGATAATGGCGCTAATTACAACAAAACTGTGGTCTTATTCTCCTCCGCAAGAATAATCTCTCGCTTTAGTGATATTTTGTTACTCGGCCATGATTGGGCTGAAGATCAAGAGAGGTTGATTAGTTTGCTAACCATACTTGAATCAGAAGGTGAAATTGATTCCAACAGCAAACCAAGAATTGGAGTCATTGGTAGTAGGAGTAAGTGGCAATCTTTTGAGTCTGAATGCTTGAATGCAGGCATCTCTCAACAATCACTGAATGGAATTCAATGCCCTATTGGATTAAGCATTGGTGCTGAAACGCCAGAGGAGATTGCAATTGCAGTAATCGCACAAATCCTATCCACGCATAAGGGAGTCGACCATTCACAACCTAATTGGCGAAGTAGCCAGTAATGATTAAATCCAAGTCGTTCTTGCAGAAATGTTGAACTCGTATCTCAAATATAGCGGTAAAGTAGTGAAGAATTTGACTAAATTCGGACTTAGAGCACTTGAGGGTGCAACCACAAATCTCTTTGGTGAGATACAATTATTTCAAATCATGAAGGGACGCGCACTGCTGCTCGCACTGCTGTTGCTGGGTTCATTTCCGGCGTTTCAGGCCAATGCAGGTTCAACTACTCATTTTGGTAATTCAGTCTCACAGGTCTCGATTTTGCTGGATTTCAACGGGCCAGGATATGATTCTAGTACCAACATTAGCATCGGTGCTAGTTCGGTAATTACGACTGCAGCACTCGACATCAGAGGTCTTGCCAATTCAAGCGGTGAAAGGCCTGAATCAATCGGGCTAGACATTGGGGATGACGGAGATATGGATTGGTTTTGGGGCGGTCCTGGGAATGGCACTTATGGACACCTGGATGAATTTTCAAACGGATATAAGCGGGCCGGACTGAACATGTCCACCGGCAATAATTCGAGTTATCATATCCGCCTGCCAATCAATGCCACGATAACCTCTGCATCAATGCAGTTTTCGACATTGAGCGAACTGACGATATCTGGTAGTGATGTACGTGATTCCTACTTGCATCAACCAAACCCCACCTATGGTAATACGACTCATGCAGATTGCAACTACGGTAATCAAAGCGCCACTCATGTTGGCAAAACAGAGTGGTCAAATTGGCATAATTATCGGGGAGTATACTGGTTCGATCTGGGTCTATTGCCTGGAGCGACAGTTCTAGATGCAAACCTTTCATTCTATGTACAAGATGCAGTAAATCAAGCTTCGACTACAAATCCTGTGAGCGCCCAGCACACCTACTCAGTCCATCCTTTACTGAAACATTGGGAGGAAGGACTTGAGAGTAATTCGCAGGTATCACAAGCTGCAGGAGTCACCTGGAACAAAGCGATTGACAACCTCACGGGCAGCGATTATTCTTGGTCGACCGCAGGGGCCTCGGGCGCGACCGACCGAGATGTTGCAGTTGCAAGTGTAACGGACAGTCCTGCCAATCTAGAGTACAACTGGCTCAACTTCAATAATCAAAACTTGGCAGATTTGGTGCAGAATTGGATTGATGGTAATGTTACCAATAATGGACTTATTCTCATTGGCGATGAAAACACCAACAAGCCCGATGGCTCCAGATTGACCCTCACATCAAGGGATAACACCACACATGGTCCGAAATTAGTCGTTGTTTTCGAGGGTAGCGATGATGTAACGGCCGCCCTTGATGTTGGCGCAGATGGTAATTGGGAGTGGAATCATAGCGGAAATCTCAGCAATGCATCGACAGTCCCCGATTTTTCTACCTCTCTGAATTCTTATCTCGGCAATGCTACTCCAAGTTTCACCGATGCTTGGGGTAATGAATTCGTCGACATTCCCATTAAAGTGAGTGCGAATGCTACATTGGTTCTTGATGAGATTGACATCGAATATGACTGGATTGCAGCAGTCGGGGCATCGCCTCATTCAGACCTGCTTGGTGAATTGAATCAACATGCTTCTAATCTCACGCCAGATGCTGCTGGCAATGTCAGTATCACCATTAATGTCAGTTCAGGCAGTGCAGGAAAGGTGGAATTACTCAATCTGTGGTTGGGGCAGGGTGATCGCCCACCTTCCATCACAGCAGTTACACTACCTCAAGAGACGATTGTTCCCGATGGCCAATCTCGGGCTTTAAGCATCGATGTGACCTCATATCAAGGTCTATCGAATTTATCGTGGCTTGCTCTGATTCCTCAACTTCAAAACAGTGCCAGTCAACCAACGCTATTCCATTCTTTTGAAAACGACACTACATGGGTTGATGACCCTGCCGGACTTGTTAGCAATATCAGTGGCTCGTGGATGGCACTGAACAATCAGAGCGGTATCATGACGTGGGATCTCACAGTCAGCTGGGCATGGTTGCCTGAACAGGATGTTGTTTGGCAGGTTCAGGCGAAGACCATTGATTTCCTCCACACAAGTCGGCTTTCAAGCCAGACCACAGATCATGAACAGAGAATGGAAATTACGAGTTTCACAGTCTGGGATATGAGTAATCCGACCGAGGGCAGTCCACAGATTGATGCTGACGAATGGGTCGCAGGTGGCGATTTACTGCGCGTCACAGGTGCAGTACGATTCCTCAATCAAACCAGTCATCCACTCCCGGGTGATGTTCTCATTGAACTAGTGGATATAAGTGCGAATTCAACTGTAGATTCCACTGGTACTTACTCAATCGAGGTGTTTGCTCCACAGGCTAGTCACTATGACGGATTTACCATTGCAGCCCATATATTTGGACCATATGATTCGACTGAGTCAGGACTTGCATCACTTACTTTCAACATCGATGCGACAAAGCCAGGTTTCCAAGCAAATGCGCCCCTTGGTGAAAGAATCCTGCCGTTTCACCAGCAATTGTTCAATGTGACTATCACCGACGGTATCGATAGCGATGGGCTTGACCTCGGTAGTTTACGTCTGAGGTGGTGGGTTGAAGCTCTGCACGATAATGGCGATGGTATTCCTCAACTAGAGGAATATGATCAGAAGCAACTTTTCAGGGAAGGGGAGAGCGATTTCTTCCACGCTCTATATGATGACACATCCAATTCACATGGCCAGCAGGTATCTCTGTTCATTGAGGGTTTTGACAAGACCGGTAATACAATCTTGAGCGGCTCTGGATTTGAAGCAGATTTGCTTCATTACATCTCACTGGTCCCTTCTCCAACTGAGGTCATATCTATCAATATGGACTTGCCAGGTGGTAACACTCTAACTCCTGCCCATCCCGGTTGGCTAAACATCAGTATTAGAGATGTAAACGGTCTAGATGATATCGAAGGTATCATCATTGATCTTGATCTAGGCAATACCCTGTCCTATGAGAGAGATGGGTCATTCGAGTCGAGTAATCCATTGCTCGAGGTTTCAGGATTCACGTTCGAAGTCCAAGGAGATGAAATTACTCTCAATCTCTCATTCACCGCATCTCCGCTATTTGATGATCTGTCGGCAAATGAGATGGGAATTACACTCAAGGTCAATGATTCATCTGGTGAGCATATCACTGACAATGGACTTTACTGGCGCTTTAATGCCGATGTCATGCTAGTCGAATATTCGATGAGAACCTTTGGTGCCGAATCACGTTTACTTGTGTATGATGATTATGTCACACTAGGCCAGAGACTGGTGGTTGAGGGCAGGGTACGTTATGTCGCTGCAGACTTAGCGCCAGCTTCAGGTTCATATTCGGTTGTGCTCGAATCTCCTCTCGATCTTCCTCTCTTGGTGGTGACAGATGCCGATGGCAGGTTTGAAGGAATGATGGATGCCCTTGGTAGTGGATTGTACCGTGTGGTCATCCAAGTAGATGGTGGGATAGGGTCTGCGAATCCAAATCCTGAACCGGTTCGTCTGCAGATTGATGATGAGGCACCTTTGATAGTAGGTCACGAGCCAACGATGATATCCACGAATTCAACTGAAATTCTGTTACAATTTGATATCCAAGAAGCGGATTCAGGCCTGCCGGATCAAGGGATTCAGGTGCAATGTATCCAGACTGATGGCCTTCAATCATTTGGGGACATGATAGAGGGCACAGCTAGTATAATCATTCCCGGCGAGGTCAGCCGGTATCTTGTGAACCTAATCTCACAGCCTATCCAAGGTGAAAACCTCGATTGCTGGTTCGATATTGCCGATATGGCTGGAAATAATTTGACAGGTGAAGGTTCAGCCAAGACTTGGCCACTTCGCTTCCAAGTAATCGAGACTAGACCCGACATCAGTGCTGAACAGATTACTATGTCGGATTATTCACCTATCCTCGGCCAGATGACTACCGTCAGTATCGAGATTTTCAACAACGGTGCCCACGATGCTACGGCATTCAACATTACTTTTGAGACTCATGCACCTCATAATGGTAGAATCATTATCAAAGAGATTGAAACAATCCAAACATCAATACCGAACGGTGATATGACGACAGTGACTTTCGAATGGATGCCTAACTGGGAAGGTGAACTGGACCTTGTGATGCGAATAGATTCGAGTCAGGTCATTGACGAGTTCGACGAGGGCAACACTGTTTGGTTGAATATTAATGTCGAGCCCGTTCCAGAACCGGAGGGATTCTTTGCATCTCAATCGGTGATGACAATTTCCGGGATGGCGCTGCTTGGCTTTACTTGCGTTGGATTACTATTCTTAGCGACACGCCGAATCGCCGAAGGTGAGGATTCAGAGTGGCTTGAAGAAGATCAAGAAGTTGAAGAAGTTGAAGAAGATGAATTCTGATTATTACATTGCAAAATAAAACAATAGACCAACAACATTCACGCTTGCTATTGCTTACGTAATGCTGCACCCAAAAGTGCAATGATTGCGAACATTGAATCAATACCAATTATCCCAAGTACGCTTGAATCTTCGGATTTAGTGTTGATGAATGATTCTTGAAGTGTGAAAGAATCACCGATTGTACCATCAATTCGATGATGGGTAAATTCTAGTTGACGTGTATTATCATCATAGACAAGGCGAGTCCAGCCATAACTGCTATTTTCTCGATAAGCACTCCACTCCGGCTGTGGTTCTTCCAATTCCTCATATGCAGATCTTCCACCAATACCAATTACCAAATGTATCGGTTCATGGCCTTTTCCAAAGATATCTCCGCCACCCTTGTCTGAAACCTTCTCACCATTAACCGGCCATGTCCGTTCATAGAAATGGTCGTGTCCAGCAATAACAAGATTTACTCCATTTTCAACATAAAGCGCTTCAAGTGCATCACGAAGTTCAACTTCTGAACCATGATAATCGTTGCTTGAATACATCGGTTTGTGACCTATTACGATAATGAAAGGCTTGTCATTTCTAGCATCAGGAGTATTGGCTGCTTGTAAATCGTTTTGAAGCCAATTATATTGTACACTACCAGGAGTGTACTCGTGTTCTGTGGACATGAAAACAAGATGCACACCTGGAATATTTCGTGAAAACCAGAATGTTTCACTTTCTATTACCCCATCTGAATCAAAACGATGCTCATAAGCCTCAAAACCTACGGCTGGTTCATTTTCATGATTACCAACTGTAGTGACCCATGGTATCGATGCCATACTTTCTTGCTGGGTTGAAAACCAGTCATCCCAAACATTTTGATTTCCATCTGCATATGATATGTCACCAGAAATTGTTACAAGCTGTGCTTCAGAATCTGCAATAATAGCCTCTGTAACATCCAGTGCTTCAGAAGAAAGGCCATGGTCAGCAATAGAGATCCATTCAAAATGTTCCGCATCAGGATTGAAAGGAGTAAATGTGAATTCTTGTGACCAAACATTGCCATTTCCTACACGATAGGTTACTTCCTCACC
>Ga0308009_10001546_pt1 | contig 13257 bp, 9 predicted proteins | sample Neamet127_FD_203134 | JGI IMG/M metagenome (GOLD analysis project Ga0308009, IMG submission 203134) | Marine microbial communities from water near the shore, Antarctic Ocean - #127 | ecosystem: Environmental > Aquatic > Marine > Unclassified | place: Southern Ocean | collected 2014-07-24
ACGCATCTGCCACGCAACTCGAAGACCTAATAGCCTCAATAAAGCAGTGTAACGACCACCTTCTTGTTGCGGTAGATCAGGAGGGAGGTCGGGTTCAGCGTTTTCGAGATCAATTCTTAACTCTGCCTGAGCTACGAGCAATCGGGATCGAATACGAGAAGGATCCAGAGCAGGGAATAGCGGCTGCTAAGTTGTGTGCTTGGGCGATGGCCGCCGAGTTGATGCAATACGGAGTCGATATTAGCTTTGCTCCTGTACTGGATCTATTCGACGTAAATAGCCCAGTAATAAAAGAGAGAGCTTTTTCGGGCGACCCAGCCGCGGTGGGAGATATCGGCCTTGCTTATATCGAAGGTATGCAAGACGCTGGCATGGCCGCAACTGGCAAGCATTTCCCAGGTCACGGCAAGGTGTTGGCAGATTCCCATACAGAATTGCCAACCGATACGCGTAGCTTGGAAGAGATCAGAGAGAATGACTTGATACCCTTCGTTAAATGTATTCAGAGTTTGGATGCAATAATGCCTGCGCACATTGTCTATCTCGAGATCGACGAGCATTGCGCGGGCTTCTCCAAGGTCTGGGTCGAGGATTTACTGCGCAAGGAGCTCGGATTCGATGGGGTGGTCTTCAGTGACGATCTCACTATGAATGCGGCGCACAGTGCTGGCTCGGTCACCGAACGTGCCGACATGGCATTAGCTGCAGGATGCGATATGGTGCTGGTCTGCAATCAGCCGGAACAGGCGGCAGAACTGGTGAGCTATCTCGATGAGAAGCAGCAGCCGGGCAATAATAGAATTGGCTGCATGCTAGCGAAGAATGCGAGTAGGCATGCTGGACTGTATGAGAGTGAAAGATGGCTGGAAGCTAAGGAATTAATTGGCAAATTGTCTGTTTGAAGCTTGCCTAGCTAGTCGAGTTAGAGAAAACCTAATTAATTGGAGATTTTAGAACGTGGCCGAGAATATTTTTTCGTTAGTATTATTGAGTGACTTAGGTTGGCCTGTGGAGGTATTCGCAGTCGTGACCATCACATTAATTGGTCGCTTCGTTGCTATGCGTTTTCTCAAGGTAATGGCCAAACATTTCGAAAAGACGAAAAACGCCTGGGACGACGCTGTATTCGATGCGGCGTGTGTCCCATTAAGTTGGTTTATTTTGGTCATGGGGCTGCTGTGGGCTGTTGAGGTAAGTGATGGCTACGTAGAGACTGAGCTGTTTTCTATACAGAATCTTGCTGTATTCAGGCAGCTGGCCTTCGTAGTGTTAATTTCATTATTCCTAGTACGCTTCATTAGTCGCGCTGAGCAGCGTCTAATTGAAAATCAGCAGCAAGAGATAGGCTCGTCAGGCGCGACTCTCGATCCTACAACAGTGAATGCGCTCGCAAAGCTGCTCCGGCTTTCTACCGTTATCTCTGCAATACTCATAGCGATGCCCACAGTTGGTATAGAAATCACCGCGCTATTGGCATTCGGTGGTGTAGGTGGCATCGCTATAGGTTTCGCGGCAAAGGATTTGCTAGCTAACTTCTTCGGTGGTCTCATGATCTATCTGGATCGACCTTTCGCCATTGGGGATTGGATACGCTCACCAGACAGAGAAATAGAGGGAACAGTGGAGGCGATCGGCTGGCGCCTGACAGTAGTGCGCACCTTCGATAAGCGGCCATTGTATATACCGAATTCCGTATTCAACACGCTCTCACTGGAAAACCCTTCGCGCATGTCGAACCGGCGCATAAAGGAGACTATTGGTATTCGCTGCTCAGACTCTGGGAAGATGGAAGCCATTGTTAAAGATGTTAAGGAGATGCTGCAGTCACATGAGGAGATCGATCAGAAGCAAACCTTGATCGTGAATTTGCTGAGTTACGGTGCCTCCTCGCTAGACTTCTTTATCTACACATTCACGAAGACTACGAACTGGATTCATTTTCATGAAATCAAGCAAGATGTACTACTTAAAATAATCGCGATCATCCATTCTCACGAGGCCGACCTCGCTTTTCCAACGACTACGCTCGATGGCATAGATGGATTGCTTGCAAAGGATGTAATCAAGGAAGAACCCTAGTCTGATGACACCCGAACAAATCGTAGAAGTTCAGGCGCGCTCCACTCGCCTGCATTGTGAGTCGGAGGTCGAAGCCGCCTTAGATTCGATGGCGGCTTCCATCAATGCTGAGTTGTCGGATAAGAACCCGTTAGTGATTTGCATCATGCATGGCGGGTTAATCACGAGCGGTAAGCTAGCGACTCGTTTGAATTTTCCGCTACAGTTAGATTATCTACACGCAACGCGCTATCGCGGAGAAACCATCGGTACAGATTTAGTGTGGAAGGTTTTCCCCAGTGAGCCCCTTAATGGCCGCGCAGTGCTTTTGGTTGACGATATTTTTGATGTTGGCACAACGCTGAAGCTGATAGTCGAATACTGCAAGCAACAGGGCTGTGCGTCGGTTCGGACTGCGGTGTTGTTAGACAAGCAGCACGACCGTAAAGAGGCGGGCATCGAAGTGGACTTCGTTGGTTTGAAGGTTGTAGATCAATATTTGTTCGGTTATGGGATGGACTATAAAGACTATCTGCGTAACGTTCCGGGGATATACGCCATTGCCGAACAGGATATGTGAACTCTGACAGTTGTTGTTAGATTCTCGGCGCCTCTAATCGCACTCGACTAACCTCGGCACGCTGGTAAATAACAGCGCTGTCTTTACGCCTTTATTCTCTTCGTTTTCAAACAGGCTTCTATATCTGCTCAACTGGCCCGAGTAGAGTGCTACTTGCTCGGCGAGAAAACTCTCCAATGATTGCTTGCTGGATGGCTGCGAAGACTTGTAGTCGATGATCCACCGCACGCCATTGTTATCGATAAATGTGCGGTCGATTACGTGAGTATGCACGAAGCCGCTCGCATAGCTTTGTAGTGGCAGTTCGGCGGCGCTCTGTTCTTGCTCGTGATCAAATACCCAGCGCAGTTCAGAATCCTGCAAGGTGCTGTGCAGAGACTGTTCGATCTTCGCCATTGCATTATCAATCTCGCCGCTAGCGAATGCGAATGCACTCAATCGCCTTCTCCAATAGTTCTTCAAGCCTGCAAGGTTGGCTGGATCCAAAAGTCGGTTATTGCTTAGATAGTTCTGCAGTGCCTCATGGACAAGATTACCAACTTCTATCTGTAGCTGATTGTCTGCTGTCAACTCGATCTGCGCGGGGTCATCAAATTGGTCTATAGAAGGCTCTTCAGTAACTTCTTCTGCTGTCTCTACTGAATCGCTGACGGTGAATGCGTTTATCGGTAGTCGTAGAAGTGAAGGGCGTGTCTGCAATGGATCTTGCTGCTTAAAAGGGATGCTCATGGAGTGTATAGGTAGGTAGTCGACCGATGCTTCAGTGAGATTTTCCCATATTCTAGCGAGCAGTGTGTCGGAGCCTGGCGTGGCCGCCTCGCCGTCTTTGTCTGCTAATGTGGCAGACAGGTACACCGACTTCATAGCGCGAGTAACGCCAATATACAGCAGCCGAGTGCTTTCTAATCGTGATTTTTCTGCCTTCTCGAAGCGCAGCAGGTTATAGAGGTTATTGTCTTCTCTTCCCGTCGCCGAAAGTGTGGCTAAGAATAGCTTGTTCTCGCCTTGCTGATTCAATCGCTGATGCCACAGCAGTAGCGACTTATCGTCCGCGCGGCTGGGTCGAGCGAGCCCGGGTAGGAATACATGATCGAACTCCAGTCCCTTGGATTTGTGAATGGTCATGATTTGCACAGGGTTAGCATCAGGAGCTACTGACGCACTAGAGACAAAGCTCCTCTGAATCTTCGCTTCGAATTCGACTAAGTTCTCTAAGCCACCTGCAGCCTCTGAATCCTTTAGAATTTCATAGAACCTTTCTAGGCTGTCGCGCTCAGAATCGGATCGAAGAATCTGTTCGCCACCGAGTTCGTCAAATGTTGTGCGGATCACGCGGCTTATTCTGGTCTGTTGCTTCGCCAAGAGAGCTCCGCGCAATACTGAGGTTAGCTTTATTATGCGCGTTAGACCGTCGCTACTGATCTGCTCGTTCTGTTTGTCGGCACATAGCTGCGTCATGCTTTCAAAGACGCTGATAGTGTTTTCAAAGTTCGCTACGACATGTAGATCCTCTAGGGATATTCCACACCACGGTGCCCTCAGGATGGCTAGCCAAGAAAGTCTGTCAGCCTGATTGCATACAGCACTTGTTAGACTGGTCAGATCGGTGATGAGCGGGAGTGTATCCAGCCTATCAATTTCATTGGCCAGCCAGGGGATCTCGGCCTCGCGAAGCGCCGGCAGTATGAATTTCAAGTGACCCCGGCTACGTATCAGTATCGCTATCTTGCGCTGAGAGTGCTGCTTGTGAAGACGCGATATCTCATCAGCAATATACGCTGCCTCCTCGATGTAGGCGTCATTCTTACCGTCTTCATCGTACTGATAGATGCGTGTCGACACGGCGGTCTCGATGTCCTTTGGATGTACCGCATGGGAGTGCGAGTAGCTAACCGCGCCGCGAGAGATGTCGTTCTGCTCGGGGAAGGCGCCAGAGAATACCGTGTTTACCCAGTCTACGACGCCCGTGTCCGATCTAAAATTCGCTAACAGGTCTATGGAGGTCATTGGGATGGGACCTAGGCCACTTTCGCGTAGTTTAATGAATAGGCCCACATTGGCATTTCGAAATCCGTAGCAGGACTGCATCGCATCGCCTACAACGAAGAGTGTGCGCCCGTCTCGTTCTTCCCAGCCCGAGGTTAGCTTACGTAGTAATTCCATCTGCGAGGTCGAAGTGTCTTGGAACTCATCTACGAGTATGTGCTTTATCTGGTAGTCGAGGCTAAGCGCTAGGTCTGTAGGATTATCCTCAGTGCCTAGTGCGCGCAGGGCAGCTAGGCTTACCTGTGGATAGTCTATTTTGTTTTTCTGCGTAAACGCGAGTTCCAGCTGAGCCATTAGAGTTGGAAGCACTAGGGTCAAAGTGTTGAGAAAGTCCCAAGAGAGCTCGTCGTCGTTTGGAAGGGGTAGCCTGCGAAGATAGTCCAATGCCTGTAAGAGTTCGGGCGGCTCAGCCATCGACTTCAGCAGTGCCTTCATGGCCTCCTTCTTTTCTTTTTGTAGTGCCTTCTGTTCTTTGTCGCCTGACTGCGGCGGAAAGCCTTCGCCTTTTCTAACATCTTTACGAAAGGCTGTGCCAGTCTTAACAAGAAACAGGCGGGTCAGACCGATCCATGTGTTCAGATTTGTATGGCTGCATTCAGGCAGATCGTTTAGATCACTACAAAGCAGCAGATCCGATTCGATCCCCTGTTCGCTAAGATTATTGGTTGCGTACCGAAGCAGCGGCATTAATTCAGCAACGTAAGGCTCTAAAAGTGATTGTGCGTTCTCGATGGATTCTTCAATCAGTTCCAATAAGTTTGAAATTAGATAATCCATAGCGAGTTCAGGAGAGCTTGCAACACCTACGATATCGCCAATCCATTGCTCGCGCTGCTTCAACAGGTTTGTAAGGAGGGTTTCTAACTTTTCGCTATCGTTGTCGAAGTGCAGCATCAACTCGCCAATAGCGTTAGAGATGGGCAGGTCTTCATCGAGCAGTTTTAAACTGTTTCGAATCGCAAGGTGGTAGCAGTCATCGATCTGTTCGCTTATTTGCAGTGGGCCGCCAAAATTGGAGAGTATGGGGAGCTTGCTTGCTAGAAAATTGCAGAAACTATCTATCGTCTGAATGCGCAGCCGGTTTGGTGATTGCTGCAGCTGCCAAGACTCTTTTTTGTCCTGCTCCAGCACGCTGCTGGCGATCTTATATCTGTCACGGTCTAACTGAGTGTCTATGCTGTTGGGGTCGATCTGTTGCGCCCATTCGAGCGTATTGAGAATCCGCTGCGCCATCTCATTGGCTGCTTTCTTGGTGAAAGTTATAGCTAATACTTCTTCTGGGTATTGGCAGGCAGCGAGTAGCTTCAGAAAGCGCAGGCAGAGTAACTCGGTCTTACCTGAACCGGCTGGGGCCTGCACGGCAATGGAGCACGTAATATCCAGCGCGTTTTGGCGCGCATCAAAGTCGATGATTTTTTTTCCCGTGCTTGTCATATCTCGTCTTCACTCAAGAGTATCTGGCTCTGATCTGTTTCGGCTATTCGGCATAGCGGGCCTAACTCGCAATATTGGCAAGTAGTGCTGTGGGTTGGAGCTACGGCTATAAGCCCTGATTCGAATTCTTCCGCTAGCGCGTGGATGCTCCTATTCCAATGGTCTTGCAGTGCGGACCAGCCGCCTTCAAAGTTCTTAGCCTGATTGTTGACTTTAACCTCAGCGCCAAAATCAGTTAATTCCATGGGGCTGATCAGGCCGATGTTCTCGGCGTTGAGTTGGAAGATGAGTGTGGCGCTAACAGGCTGATCTGTGTCTTTGCTGACTGCAATCTGATACAGCGGGAGCTGCAAGTCATCCGGTCTATCATCAAACCATTTGTAGTTAGTAAATTTTCCTGTCTTATAATCGATAAGGGCCACAGAGCCATCGATCAATTGATCTATGCGATCTATACGCAGGTTCAGTGAGAGTTGCGAATGTTGCCAAGTCATACTCTTTTCGCTATGCAATATGGTGAACTCGCTGCGCTGCTTCTCCAGTAGCAGAAAGCCCTCTAACAAATTCGTTAACCGACCTTGTTCAAGCTGTGAGAAGGCAGGGGTCATTGTTTCGGGGTGAAGTTTTCTGAGATAGTCGATAGCGATCTCTGCGCCTTTCGCAGTTAATTCTCCTGACTGGGAAGGGGACAGGCTGTGCAGTTTTTTTGAATCGCCTAGTTGTAGGCCGATTTCTTCTAGAGCCTTATGGAGGGCATTTCCTCTAACTAATGAATTCAAGCCATAGCTAAATTCATCCAGCCCCTTTGCCTTCAAACGATTCCTAGCGAAGGCCCTAAAGGGACAGTTGGATTGGTTGCTTAGCAAGCCAGTTCCGCCGGACACTTTTTCGTCGGCTAGCAGTGGAATGTGAAGTGCTTCCTCATGCCTCTCTAGAGTGTTAGTAATTCGATTGCTCGAATTTTCTTCGACAATAATCTGATTAGCATTGACTGGCTCGAATGCTATCTCTTTAAGCAGGGCGCTAGGCCTGATGGAGAGCTCTTCTTCTAGCGTGTGATGACTAACCACCATCTCTGCTTTGGTATTTTTCCGAAGTGAGATCAATTGTGTGAGCGCGGTATCTAATTGCTGTTGGTTGGAGCTTCCGGGCATGTCCAGTTTCTGTTGTAGGCCATAGGGCAGAAACGCCACTGGCTTTATTGCCTCCGGCCAGTTTCTGTCATCTACGGACAATATCCACACGAAATCGAACAACAGGTCCTGTGACTCGTCGATATCCACGAGGGAAATCTGCCGACGATCATCAAAGTTTATATTCACATTGGATTGCTTCAGAAAAGTCTGCAACTTCCCAAGAGCGCTTGCTAAGGAAATAGTGCCCAGCATTTTTGATGAGGCCGCAAAGCGCTGGCTGCAGTGCTGCCAAAGTAAGCTTTGCCGTCGATTGTGTTCGGCTGAGGAGTTGCCGGGCCAGCCTAGGAGTTGTAATTGCTTGCTAAACAGCTGCAGCCATTGTCGTAATGGCTGATGATTAGGTTCGTGTCTACCGAGTTCGCTAAAGGCGAGTAAGGACTGGGCTAGGATAGGGCAGTGATGGCTGCGCTCGTTCTGCAACATGAATGAACGTAGTTGAGTGAGGCGAACCTCTGCTTCGGTGTTTCCTCGAAGCTTTATCTCCAGGGCAATACGTGCTTGCAGTTCGCGCTCAGCTCCAATTAGATTTGGTAACTGCAATAATTTACAGAAACGTTCGCTATCTATTAGTTCAAAGTTGAGCGCGAGTAATGACAAAGCGACACTAAAGTCCTGCAATTCGTCGAGCGTGTCTGTGCTGTGATAGCGATTAAGATGATCGGCTATATCGAATTTCTTGCTGTTGTTGGCGTTACTGTTTCTAAATAGCGTCTCTTCGATCATGGGTTCTAGGGAACGGCTATGGTCAACCACAATGCCGATGTGCGCGTCTGTAAACTCTCTGGCTTTGCCCTGGCACCAGTCTATACAGGCATCAATCTCTGCGCTGCGGCTCTGATAACTGCGATAAGTATTATTTCTACTGGCGAAGACGGGGCCTAACTGTGTGTCTTGGGTGGTATCGCGCGGCCACTCAAGCTCGCAAACGCGAGCGAGGGCGTCGAACAGTTCTACGTATAAAGGAGGAGGCTTGTTGAAATTAATAAGTGCGATCTTGTGCGGCAGTATCGGTTTAAGCTCTTCGATATGCTTTGCAATTACCCTACTTGCGTCACTAAGACTTACGGCATTGATTTTTTTGCAGCGCGCCTCGAATTGCTCGCTCCAATCTAGAAACGTTTGAAAGTCGACTGCACCCTTATAGCGTTCCGTCTCGCTGTTCGCCGCAACGTCCCATTGTTGAAAGAATCGATAACTGCGTGCAGCTGAGTTTGCAGTTTCTTCGATATTGAGAAGCGGGTATTTCTCATAGCTGGATCGTACTATTTGTAGCCAGGTCTCCTGTTCGTCGAAGCGGCCTAGTAGCTGCGTCTCATTGAAGGGAGCTATTGCTTGAGATGCTGCGAGTTGCCATAGTTGTTGAATGTAGATATCGATTGCAAAGACAGCGGGTCGCTCCCAGGTCTTTGCTTTCTCGCTGCTACTTTGAAAGCCACTGGCGTATTCGCGCAGGATTCCGTCTACGCCTGCGTTGTTAGGCGTTAGTAGCGTGAAGCCATTGCGGAGCAGTGGTAGTAGCGCATCGATGTTAAAACGGCGGATAGCGATGGGTCACCGTAGCCTGTTGAGGTGTGACGCCCAGGCCAAGAACTCTTCTCTGTTGCCACGGTAGATGACACGATCGAGTTTCTTGTTCATCTGGTAGTCGTACATGGGGTCGTAGTATTCGGATAACAGCCGTTCTATCCATTGCCTGTGTAGCGCTTCGGATTCGGCAGGATCATAGTGGGTAAGTGCCTGCTCCATCGTGGCATTCAGTTCAGCATGGGTCTCAAAGCCGAGCCGACGCTGTATTCGCTCTAGACTCCCTAGTAGAAATGCAGAGAAATTCTCCTGAGCGGCATCGGCGTCGTCGTTCTGGAAATCCTGAAAATTTGAGTAGATGTAGTCTTTGTAGATCGTTTCTACTCGGGTCTCCATATCTTCTTCAAGCATGGCGATAGGAGAGGCTGTCATTTTGTCATGGAATTCTTTCGGAATAGACATCGAGCCGATAGATCTGCTTTCGTCCTCAAGAAAGAGTTGCTGTGCATTCTCGAAGGGTAGTTTTAGTAGGGCTATAGCAAGTTGGTTCTCGAAATCGATTTGACTAGGCTGACCCTGGATACGCTTGCCGAAAGCAGATCCGCGATGGTTGGCTAGGCCTTCGAGATCGATGCTGAAATTCAGCGAATTGAGTAGATGCGTCTTGGCGCTTCCTGTTTTGCCGCCAATGATCATGAACGCAGAGCTTAACCTAACCGTTTCTATGGTATCAATCAGGAAGCGCCGCAGTGCTTTATAACCGCCCTCTACCAGCGGCACTTCGGTATTCAGATCTGCTAGCCATTGCTGGGCTGTTTGAGAGCGCAATCCGCCGCGGAAGCAATACACTATCGCAGAAGGATTCGCGTTCAGGAAATTCTGCCAATTGCTGAGCCGCTGTTCTTTGCGCTCTCCGCTGACTAGTTCATTCCCCAGATTAATCGCGGCTTCTTTGCCTGCATTTTTATATTTCTTGCCAATCTCGTGCCGCTCAGTATCTAAAAGCAGCGGCAGGTTAATGGCATTAGGAAATGCGCCGTGTTCGAATTCGAGCGGTGCGCGAACGTCTATCAACGGCCGATCTTGAGTGAAGAGATTTTTGAATTCTGGTTCGCGAAGTAGTAGAGGCATCTAGGTGCAGGCACGTATTTAAGAGAATCAGTAATTGAGCTGTTTCGTAAAGATTAAGTGTAACACTTAGGCCTATTAAGCCCTAGGGCATCAATACGCAATACTAATACCAAGAGGGCTTTGCGCAAGCGCTCGGCACGCCGTATCATCGACAGGGCGGCAGTAGCTGATAGTTAGCAGCAGGGACTAATTAGTGCGGGAGTAGAGCGATCTCAAACGGTGGTAGTAATAAACAGGGGGAGACTATCGACCCCTTTGATATGGTACGCAAGATCAAGGGTCGCGGGCCAGCACCGGTGCACCTATGGGATCCGCCATTCTGTGGCGACATGGATATGGTTATCGCTAGAGATGGCAGTTGGATCCACGAAGGAAAACCGATTCGCCGAGCTGCCCTCGTTGAGCTTTTCGCTTCGGTTCTAATAATCGCAGAAGATGGCAAATACTATCTGGTAACGCCCGTAGAGAAAGTTAGGATACAAGTCGAAGACTGCCCCTTCGTGGCTCTGGATATGGATGTTGAGGGAAAACGTAGCCAGCAGAATCTTATTTTCACCTCGAATACTGGTGAGAAGGTCATAGCAGGAAAAGACCATCAGATTGATATTCAAATTCATCCAGAGACAGGTGAACCCCATCCTATTCTTCACGTTAGAAGCGGGCTAAATGCATTAATAAATCGAGCTGTTTTCTATCGCTTAGTTGATCTTGCGGTGCCAAGTGACGCCGAAACAGGGCGCTCGGATATGGGTATCTGGAGCGGCGGGCAATTCTTTACTCTGGACTAGCGGGGTTCTATGCAGCCCAAGTCTTAAAATTGGCTACAGAAACAGCTCTCTCAGTTGACCTAAACCGCTAAAAACGGCATTATTGCCACCTTTTTCGGGCCGTGAAAAAGGATTTTTCTGGGGCCTGGCTTAGTTCATCACTAGTGATAAAAAGCTAAACCATTCTTGTTAGACACCACTATGGAGAATCCATGAAGATTCTTGTTGCGATAAAGCGCGTCGTTGATGCGAACGTTAAAGTTAGGGTTAAGGGCGACGGCACTGGCGTCGATCTTACCAATGCCAAGATGGCGATCAATCCATTCTGTGAGATTGCTATTGAAGAGGCGATCCGAATCAAAGAGTCGGGCGCGGCAGATGAAGTCATCGCTGTATCGGTAGGGCCTCAAGTTAGCCAAGAGCAAATTCGCACTGCGCTGGCATTGGGTGCCGATCGGGGAATACTCGTTGTGACTGATGAGCAGGTAGAACCACTGGCGGTTGCCAAGATCCTCAAGACGATAATCGACAAAGAGGGTATCGATCTCGTCATTCTAGGAAAACAGTCTATCGATACTGATAACAATCAGGTAGGGCAAATGCTCGCGGCGCTGTGTAATTACCCGCAGGGCACATTTGCCAGCAAGGCCGAAATCAAAGACGGCAAGATCGAAGTGACACGCGAGATCGACGGTGGCGAACAGACGGTGCTACTTAGTCTGCCAGCAATCCTGACTACTGATCTGCGTCTAAACGAGCCGCGCTATGCCTCATTGCCAAACATAATGAAGGCTAAGAAGAAGCCAATAGATACCACCACGCCTGCAGAGCTAGGTGTCGATATCACATCGAAGCTTCAGACTCTCAGCATTGCCGCGCCAGCAGAGCGAATTGCGGGCATTATTGTCGAGTCTGTCGAAGAACTCGTTAACAAATTGAAGACTGAAGCTAAAGTCATATAGGTGGTGAGCATGTCAATTTTAGTAGTAGCAGAACACGATAACGATTCGATCAAGACAGCCACTCTGAATACAGTCACAGCGGCCCAGGCCATCGGCGATGATGTTCATGTACTAATTGCCGGTTCGCTCTGCCAAGGTGCAGTGACGGCAGCGGCAGAAATCGCTGGGGTTACGAAGGTGATTAGTGCAGACAGCGAAGCCTATGCGCATCAGTTACCTGAAAACGTAGCGCCTCTTCTGGTTGAACTTGCGAAGAATTACTCGCACATCTTGTCCGCGGCGACCACTACTGGCAAGAATCTCATGCCTCGCGCGGCAGGGCTTCTAGACGTGGCACAAATATCTGACATTGTAGAAGTGAAGAGCGAAGATACCTTCGTGCGCCCTATTTACGCGGGTAACGCGATGGCTACGGTACAGTCATCTGATTCGGTCAAGATGATTACTGTTCGAACTACAGCCTACGCTGAAGCTGCGATGGGTGGCACTGCCAGTATCGAGAACTATGACTTCGTCAGCAAGCAGGAAGTGGCTACTTTCGTTAGCGAACAGCTTTCGGTCTCTGAACGTCCTGAACTGACTGCGGCATCTATAGTAATCTCTGGCGGTCGTGGCATGCAGAACGGCGATAATTTCGTCCTTCTGGAGAAGGTCGCAGACAAGTTAGGGGCCGCAATCGGTGCTTCTCGAGCTGCGGTTGATGCGGGCTTTGTGCCAAACGATATGCAGGTAGGTCAGACAGGCAAGATCGTCGCTCCTGATTTGTATATTGCGGTAGGTATTTCTGGTGCGATTCAGCATCTTGCCGGCATGAAAGACAGTAAGGTAATTGTTGCGATAAACAAAGATGAGGAGGCGCCGATTTTTCAGGTCGCGGACTATGGTTTGGTAGGCGATTTGTTTAAGGTGCTTCCTGAATTAGAGGCTGCTCTTTAGTTGGCCGCCGGCTTTGCAACTTTACATTTGAGGCACACATAAAAAAGCCCGGGTATCCGGGCTTTTTTATGTAACTCGTTTGACTCAACGAGTAGCTATTTAGGTCAACTATTCTCTCTCATCTTGTTCCTTTTGAGCTGCCATCGCGCGACGTTTAATTTCGCGTGGGTCGTTAGCTGCGCGACCACCAGTAGATGCCGGTGCAACCGGTGTGCTGCTTGGTGCAGGCTTGCTTTGGTGTACAGGTGCCGGACTAGGGCTGGAAGCCTTAGATTCTGTTTTAGCTGCTGCCGGTGTTGGAGCCGGTGCCGGTGCGCTATCTGCCTGAGGCTGCTGAGCTGGCTTTTCTGTAGGCTTAGGCTTCGGTGCAGCGTTGGTTTCACTCGGTGCCTGCGGGGCTGCTTGTGCTGGGGCAGGTGCTGCATTCACAGGTTTTTCCTTTGCTGCTGGAGCTGTGCTTGTAGGCTCTACTCTAGGGCTTGCTTGAACATTCGCAGAAGGCTGGCTAGTCGTCTCGTTATTAGCGGCTGGCTTTACGCTCTGAGGAATAACTGTCTCGGAGCTGCTGGCTCGAGTATTTGCAGCAGCGCTCTCGTTAGCATTCGCATTCGCATTTTCATTGG
>Ga0308009_10001547_pt1 | contig 13257 bp, 14 predicted proteins | sample Neamet127_FD_203134 | JGI IMG/M metagenome (GOLD analysis project Ga0308009, IMG submission 203134) | Marine microbial communities from water near the shore, Antarctic Ocean - #127 | ecosystem: Environmental > Aquatic > Marine > Unclassified | place: Southern Ocean | collected 2014-07-24
CAGAAGAAGGGGTTGGTTGTCAAATTGCAGACCCTGGACACCGATGGCAAGGTGCTGGAACAGGCGGCCTTCTCAGAGTTGCAGTTCGACGTGCCTGTCAAGATTGAAAAGCTCGCGCAGATGATGAACAAGGTTGACGGCTACAAGGTCGAGCGGACTGAGTTGGTCAAAACCACCGCCAGCGCTGAGGGTTGGGCGCTTAAGCAACCCGTTGCTGGCTTCAAGCCCATGAGCTGTCACAAGCGCCCGCGCGGAGCACAGGGCGGCGAGGCGCCAATGCAATGGGTTTTTTCGGATGGGCTGGCGTCGGTCTCGATTTTTGTTGAACCCTTTGACGGCCAGCGCCATACCCGGGAATCCCGGATGTCCCTGGGTGCGACCCAGTCCCTGACCCGGCGGGTGGAGGCTTACTGGCTGACCGTGATGGGGGAAGTTCCCATGGCCACGCTGGGCTTGTTTGCCGATGGTCTTGAACGCAAGAAATAGCACCCCATTTCTCTTCATCGATTTCCTGTCTGGTGGCGGGAGACTTCTGCACCCGTGTTTTTTGTTCTGACAATTTCTCAAAGGCTGACGATGCATCAATTGAACTGGAAACTATGCCGTTCCCATCTCGTTGCCGGAGCGCTGGCGCTGGGCGCTGCCTTGAGTCTGATGCCCGCCCAGTCGGTGATGGCGCAAGTGCGCAGCCTGCCTGACTTCACCGACCTGGTGGAGGCGGTCGGCCCTTCAGTCGTCAACATCCGAACGTTGGAAAAAGTCAAAGCCGGCGCTGCTGGTGGCGCCGACGAGCAGATGCTTGAATTCTTCAAGCGCTTTGGAATTCCGGTGCCGCCGAACATGCCGCGCGCGCCGCGCCCTGACCGCTCGCAGCCTGACGAAGACCAGCCGCGCGGCGTCGGTTCCGGCTTCATCCTGAGCGCGGACGGGCTGGTCATGACCAATGCGCACGTCGTTGAAGGCGCCGATGAGGTGCTGGTTACCCTTCCCGACAAGCGCGAGTTCAAGGCCAAGATCATCGGCAGTGACAAACGCACCGATGTGGCGGTGGTCAAGATCGAGGCGACCGGTTTGCCGGCCGTCAAAATCGGCGACATGAATCGCTTGAAGGTTGGAGAATGGGTGATGGCCATCGGATCGCCGTTTGGTCTGGAAAACACCGTGACCGCCGGCATTGTCAGTGCCAAGCAGCGCGACACCGGCGACTACCTGCCCTTTATCCAGACCGATGTGGCCATCAATCCCGGCAACTCAGGTGGCCCCTTGCTGAACATGCGTGGCGAAGTGGTTGGTATCAACAGCCAGATCTATTCGCGGTCCGGCGGTTTTCAGGGCATCTCCTTTGCCATCCCGATTGATGAAGCAATTCGCGTTGCCGACCAGCTACGCAGCACCGGAAGGGTGACGCGTGGGCGCATCGGTGTGCAGATTGACCAGGTCAGCAAAGATGTCGCCGAATCCATCGGCCTGGGCAAGGCGCAGGGCGCACTGGTGCGTGGCGTTGAGACTGCCTCGCCGGCGGAGAAGGCCGGTATCGAGGCAGGCGACATCATTACCAGGTTTGAAGGCAAGGTGATCGAGAAGGCCACCGATCTACCTCGGCTGGTTGGTAATGTGAAGCCGGGCACCAAATCGACCGTGACTGTTTTCAGACGCGGGGCAACACGGGACATGAGTGTGATCATCGGCGAAGTCGAAGTCGAAAAACCCGTGCGCAAAGCGCAGGCGCCCGAGGCCAAGCCGCCGGTGGCCGGGCCTGCGCAAGCCATGGGCTTGATGGTCAGCGAGTTGCCCGACGCGCTGAAGAAAGAGCTCAAGCTCAAAGGCGGCGTCAAGGTCGATACCAGCGAAGGCGCTTCTGCGCGGGCTGGGTTGCGCGAAGGCGACGTGATCCTCGCCATCGCCAATACCGAAATCAATGGCGTGAAAGACTTTGAAGCAGCGCTCGCCAAAATTGACAAGGGCAAACCCATCAATGTGCTGTTCAGGCGCAGCGAGTGGACCCAATACGCCTTGATTCGCCCAGCACGATAGGCGCCCGGCGCAGCGGCATCACTGAACCCTCATGACCTGCCCCATTCCCTGTCAGGAATGGGGTTTTCTGTTTGCGGTGAAGTTTTTTACCTCAGAAAAATATTTTTCTGATCCCAACATTAAATATATGTTGGTATTCACTAACATTGCGGTTCGCCTAAGGACTGATTTTGGTAGAATGGGCTCGTAGTTCGGGCTCATTCAAATATATCGGCCCTCAAAAAATTTCTGTTCTGGCATGAATTAACTCCATTCACTGCTGATCCACAGATCACCCACAAGTTGTCCAAAGCCTTCCAGTTAAAATTGTGAATAAGTTGTGTATAAGTTTCATGTTGCTGTCTTGCAACGAGAAAAATTTGGCAATTTCGAGGCTATACGTCGCTGGCTTTTTGCCTACAATGAAGTTTCCAGCTATCGCAGTTGCCATAGATTGTTGGTTCAGGGCGCGTCATCAGTGACGCGCCCTTTTTTATGTCTTTCGCGAATGCGTATCACGCTCTTCGCAATACTTTCAAGCACTTAGGCGTTCCCTTTGATGAATCACATCAGAAACTTTTCGATCATTGCGCACATTGATCACGGCAAATCAACACTTGCTGATCGCATCATCCAGCGCTGTGGTGGTTTGCAGGATCGCGAAATGAGCGCGCAGGTGCTCGACTCCATGGATCTGGAGAAGGAGCGTGGGATAACCATCAAGGCTCAGACCGCCGCGCTCAAATACAAGGCACTCGATGGTCAGATTTACAACCTCAACCTGATCGATACGCCTGGCCATGTGGACTTCTCGTATGAAGTGAGCCGATCATTGTCGGCGTGTGAAGGCGCGCTGCTCGTTGTCGATGCAAGCCAGGGCGTGGAAGCGCAGACCGTCGCCAATTGCTACACCGCGCTCGAGCTCGGCGTCACGGTTGTGCCAGTGCTCAACAAAATGGATTTGCCGAATGCAGATCCCGAGAATGCCAAGCAGGAAATCGAGGACGTGATCGGCATCGACGCGACGGATGCGATTCCGTGCTCGGCCAAAACCGGCATGGGCATCGACGAAATCCTGGAGGCGGTGATTGCCCGCATGCCGCCGCCCCAAGGCAATCCGGACGGCCCGCTGCGCGCGATGATTGTTGACAGCTGGTACGACGCTTACGTCGGCGTGGTCATGCTGGTGCGCGTGGTCGATGGCAGGCTGGCCAAAGGCGAGCGTATCAAGCTGATGGCCAGCGAAGCCACCTACAACGCCGAACAGCTCGGGGTCTTCACGCCGCACACCGAGCAGCGTCCCGCACTGGAGGCCGGCGAGGTCGGATTTATCATTGCCGGCATCAAGGAGTTGCAGGCGGCCCGCGTCGGCGACACCGTGACCCTGATCAAGACCGGTACCGGCGGCGCGGCGGCCACGGCCACCCAGGCTTTGCCGGGTTTCAAGGAAATCCAGCCGCAGGTGTTTGCTGGCTTGTACCCGACCGAAGCCAGCGAGTACGACTCGCTGCGTGACGCGCTGGAAAAGCTCAAGCTCAACGATGCGTCCCTGCATTACGAGCCGGAAGTCAGCCAGGCGCTGGGCTTCGGTTTTCGCTGCGGCTTTCTGGGCCTGCTGCACATGGAAATTGTCCAGCAGCGGCTGGAGCGCGAGTTTGACCAGGATCTGATCACCACCGCGCCCAGCGTGGTTTATGAAGTGCTGCAGGCTGACGGTACCGTGATCAAGGTCGAAAACCCGTCCAAGATTCCCGATGCCGGCAAGGTCAATGAGATCCGCGAGCCCATCGTGACCGTGCACCTGTATATGCCGCAGGACTATGTGGGCGCGGTCATGACACTGGCCAACCTCAAGCGCGGCGTGCAGCTCAACATGGCCTACCACGGCAAGCAGGTCATGCTGACTTATGAAATGCCGCTCGGCGAGATCGTGCTCGACTTTTTCGACAAGCTCAAGTCGGTTTCGCGCGGCTATGCCTCCATGGACTATGCATTCAAGGAATTCCGGGCGTCCGACGTGGTCAAGGTGGACATTCTGCTCAACGGCGAGAAAGTCGATGCGCTTTCCATCATTGTTCACCGCACCCAGTCAGCCTACCGGGGTCGGGCCGTGGTGGGCAAGATGCGGGAGATCATCTCCCGCCAGCAGTTCGACGTCGCCATCCAGGCGGCCATTGGCGCCAATATTATTGCGCGTGAGACAATCAAGGCGCTGCGCAAAAACGTGATTGCCAAGTGTTATGGCGGCGATATTTCCCGCAAACGCAAGCTCCTCGACAAACAAAAAGCGGGTAAAAAACGCATGAAACAAATCGGTTCTGTTGAAGTGCCCCAAGAGGCCTTCCTGGCCATCTTGCAGGTAGAAGAATAATGCTGGGTTTTATGAGTTCACTGACCGCGCTGGTGCTGGCTGTGTTTGTCGGCTATGGCGCCGCATGGTATTTCGGCATGGTGGAGGGCAATTTTTCCCTGTTGCTGTTTCTAGCTACCGTGGTCACCGGCCTGTACTGGCTGGCCGAGAAGTTTTATTTCTGGCCGCAACGTCGCAGGGCCGCCGCCAGCCTGGAGGCGCAAGCCGCACAGCGCCGCGCAGAACTTGCCACCCAGGGCATCAACCAGGTCGACAACAACACGGGTGAAGCACAGGCCCGGCTACTCATGCAGCCCTGGTGGCTGGACTGGACCGCTGGCCTGTTTCCGGTCATCGTGGTGGTGTTTCTGCTGCGCTCCTTCCTGTTCGAACCGTTCAAGATTCCATCCGGCTCCATGATCCCCACGCTGCTGGTTGGCGACTTGATTCTGGTCAACAAATTCCACTACGGTGTGCGTCTGCCAGTTATCAACACCAAGATACTGGACAACAACAACCCCCAGCGCGGCGATGTGATGGTATTTCGCTACCCGCCCAAACCCAGCCTGGACTACATCAAGCGGGTCGTGGGTGTGCCTGGCGACGAAGTGGCCTACCTGAATAAGATGCTCACCGTCAACGGCAAGCCTCTGCCCAAAGTGGCGCTGGCGGATTTTTTTGATGAAGACGCCCTGCGCTACGCCAAGCAGTTCCAGGAAACCAACGGCGGCAAGAGCTACCGCCTGCTCAATGACCTGGACCGACCCGCCTTCATTGCGGGGGCGGACGACTTCCCTTATCGGCAAAATTGCCGTTACAGTAGCGAGGGTGTGGTTTGCAAGGTGCCCGAGGGACAGTACTTCATGATGGGTGACAACCGCGACAATTCGCTGGACTCTCGCTACTGGGGGTTTGTCCCTGAAAAGAACATCGTCGGCAAGGCTTTTTTTGTCTGGATGAATTTTGGTAGCCTCAAGCGGATTGGAAAAATTGATTGAGCGGGGGTTGCCGTGCTGCAACACACAGGTCAATCAGGTCACGGGACAAAAATTGGCAAAACTGGAGCGGAGAAACACATGAACAATCGGCAACGTGGCATTTCCTTCATCGGGGTCCTGTTTGTGGTCGGCGTGCTGGCGTTTGCCGGTGTGATTGCCGCACAGGCGTTCCCCACGGTGCTTGAGTTCCAGGCCATCACCAAGGCAGCCACCAAGGCCAAGGACGGCGCTTCCGTCGCGGAAGTCCGGACCATCTTTGACAAGGCCGCCCAGATCGATGACATCAAGTCCATCACCGGAAAAGACCTCGAAGTCAGCAAGGAGGGCGACAAAACCGTTGTCAGCTTTGCCTACAACAAGGAAATCCATATCGCAGGACCGGCTTTCCTGCTGATCAAGTACGCAGGCCGATCCAAGTAAGTGCGTGCCAATGCCTCGTTGAGTCCTGATCTTCAGGCGCTGCAAAAGCGCCTGGAGCATGAGTTTTCCAATCCCCCCCTGTTGCAGCAGGCCCTGACCCACCGCAGTTTCTCGGCGGACCACAACGAACGCGTCGAATTTCTCGGCGACTCCGTGCTCAATCTCGCGGTCGCGGGCTTGCTGTATGAGCGTCTCAGTGAGTTGCCTGAAGGCGACTTGTCTCGCGTGCGTGCCAACCTCGTCAAGCAGGACACCCTTCACCAACTGGCTGTCCAGCTTGGCCTGCCGGCCCTGCTGCGCCTCGGTGAGGGCGAGGCCAAGTCGGGCGGGCAGAAACGCCCATCCATCCTGGCCGATGCGCTGGAAGCGGTGATTGGCGCGGTCTACCTCGACGCCGGGTTTGCCAAAGCGGACCAGCTGGTGCGCCGGCTGTTCAGCGCGGTGGAGATCAACCCCACCATGCAGGCCATCGGCAAGGACCCCAAGACCGAGTTGCAGGAATGGCTGCAGGGTCGCAAAATGAATCTGCCGATCTACCGCGTGGTCGGCACCCTGGGCGCCGCCCACAAACAGACCTTCGATGTGGAATGCGAGATCAGCGAATACGGGCGGGCCGAACGCGGCATAGGCGGCTCGCGCCGTGCCGGTGAACAGGCGGCTGCAGCTGCCATGCTGGCCTACGTGAAGACGCTCGACTGAAGAATCCCCGGCGTTTGCGAATGCAGCCGCCAACAGGCACCCGACATGATTCCAGAAAAAAAACCCTCCAAAAAACCAGCGCGTCCGGTGAAACCGGCCGACAGTCTCCCGGCAGAAGCCCTGGGCGCGGACTTGCCCCCGCAAAACGCGGAACTCGAAGCCATGCTGGCCCAGGCCATGACTTCGCAAGCCAACAATTCGCCGCCGGTCGAAGGCCAGCGCTGCGGTCTGATTGCCATTGTTGGCAAGCCCAACGTCGGCAAATCGACCCTGCTCAATGCGCTGGTGGGGCAAAAAATCAGCATCACCTCGCGCAAGGCCCAGACCACGCGCCACCGTATCACCGGCATGCGCACCGTGGGGCCCACGCAGTTTGTGTTTGTCGACACGCCCGGCTTCCAGACGCGGCACGGCAACGCGCTGAACCGCTCCTTGAACAAAACGGTGGTCGGCGCCGTCAACGACGTGGACCTGATCGTGTTTGTGGTCGAGGCTGGCCAGTTCAACCAGGCCGATGCCAAAGTGCTGTCGCTGTTGCCGGCGGGCACCCCAGCCATCCTGCTGGCCAACAAGTTTGACCTGATCCACCGGCGCGCCGAGATTGCGCCCTGGCTCAAGGAAATGCAGGAGCGCCACAACTTCGCCGAGTTTGTGCCCATGTCCGCCAACAATGCAAAAGACGTAGACCGCCTGTTCGGCATCTGCGAAAAATACCTGCCGCCCCAGCCCTGGATGTATGGCGCCGATGAGCTGACCGACCGCAGCGAGCGCTTCATGGCAGCCGAGATCGTCCGCGAAAAGCTGTTTCGCCTGACCGGTGACGAGCTGCCCTACACCTCGACCGTGATCATCGACAAGTTCGAGCAGGAAGGCGAGTTGCGCCGCATCGCCGCCACCATCGTGGTCGAGCGCGACGGGCACAAGGGCATGATCATCGGCGAGAAGGGCGAAAAGCTCAAACGCATAGGCACCGAGGCGCGCCACGAGATGGAAGCGCTGACGGGCGGCAAGGTGTTCCTTGAAATCTGGGTCAAGGTGCGATCCGGTTGGGCTGACGATGAAGCCCGCGTTAAAACCTTTGGCTACGAGTAGCGGAGTTGCGTACCGGCTGTGGCAACGAAACGGATTACTGACGAGCCGGCGTATGTCCTGCACCGCTACGACTGGAGCGAGTCCAGCCTGATCCTGGAAGTGTTCAGCCGCAGCTACGGCCGCATTGCGCTGGTGGCGCGCGGGGCCAAGAAGCCGAGCTCAAATTTCCGCCCCATCCTGCTGCCGCTGCAACCGCTGCATGTGGCTTTTGGTGGCGACGCCGAAATCCGCATGCTGCGCAGCGCCGAATGGCAGGGCGGTCACGTCATGCCGACGGGCGATGCGCTGCTGTCGGGCTATTACCTCAATGAACTGCTGATGCGCCTGCTGGCGCGGGATGATCCGCACCCGGTGCTGTTCGACGCCTATGCCGCGACGGTGCAATTGCTAGCCCGCCAGAGTGCAGACACCTTGCAGGTGGCCTTGCGCGCCTTCGAGCTGCGGCTGTTGCGCGACATCGGGCTGCTGCCGACGCTGGACGCCCAGACCGCGACGCTGGCACCGCTGGAACTGATGACCCCTTATGTGCTGGTGGCCGAATCCGGCCTGCGCGAGGCGCACGACGACGACCGCGCCAGCCTGCGCGGCGGACAGTGGCTGGAACTGCAGGCCTCGCTGGCTGAGAACGCGCCTTTCACCGACACGGTGCGCGCCTGTGTGGAACACCTGCCCCAGCTCAAGACCCAGTTGCGCGCGCTGCTGCACTACCATTGCGATGTGAAGGTTCTCAAAACCCGGCAGATGATGATTGATCTGCAGGCTTTCTAAGTTGCGTTATCAAGGCAATTTTTATGTCCCCCGTACACGCTCCCGCACCGCGCCACCGCACCGCCCTGTCGGTCAACATCAACAAGGTGGCCCTGCTGCGCAACACGCGCCACCTCGGCATTCCCGATTTGCTGCGCGCTGCCGAGTTGTGCCTGCAGGCCGGCGCCCAGGGCATTACCGTGCACCCACGGCCCGACGAGCGCCACATCCGCCAGGACGATGTCTATGAGCTGGCCGCGCTGATGAAGGACTGGCCGGGCCGCGAGTTCAACGTCGAGGGCAATCCCTTTCAAAACCTGATGGAGTTTGTGCGCAATCTTTCAGCGCGTGGCCTGCCCTTGCACCAGTGCACCTTTGTGCCCGACGGCGAAGACCAGTTCACCAGCGACCACGGTTGGAGTTTTCCCAATGACGCTGCGCGCCTCAAACCGCTGATAGCCGAAGTGCAAAAGCGTGGCGTGCGTGTCAGCCTGTTCATGGACCCGCTGCCCGAGGCCATGGCCGCCGCCAAGGAAGTCGGTGCGGATCGGGTGGAGCTGTACACAGAAACCTATGCACGGGCCTGGGGCACGCCCGAACAAGACAAGGTGTTGAGCCAGTTTGCCCTTGCCGGACGGGCGGCAGCAGCTATCAATTTAGGAGTGAATGCCGGCCACGATCTGAACCGCAACAACCTCGCCGAATTTCTGCATGCCGTGCCCGGTGTGCTGGAGGTGTCCATCGGCCACGCGCTGATTGCAGATGCGCTGGAACTCGGCTACAGCGCCACCGTCGCCGCTTACCTGCGCTGCATCGACGCTGGCTTTGCTCCAGAATGATTTATGGCATCGGCACCGACATCTGCGACGTGCGCCGCGTGCGCGCCAGCGTCGAACGCCATGGTGAGCGGTTTGCGCAGAAGATTCTCAGCGATGCCGAGCTCGCCACCTGGAAGGCCCGCAGCGCGCGCTGGCCCGAGCGCGGTCTGCGTTATCTGGCCACACGTTTTTCTGCCAAGGAAGCTTTCAGCAAGGCCATCGGTTTGGGTATGCGTATGCCCATGACCTGGCGCAATTGCGAAATTGCCAAGGCCGCCAGTGGCAAGCCCGAGATCGTATTGCATGGCGTGCTGAGGGAGTGGTTTGAAGCCAAAAACCTGACTGCCCACGTCACCGTGAGCGACGAAACCGACTACGCCGCCAGCTTTGTGGTGGTTGAACAGAACCTTTCTGCTTAAATTCATTTTTTTTTTGGAATTTCGACATATGACTCAACACGCCCCCCTGATCATCGACATCGCCGGCCTGAGCCTCAGCAAGGCCGACAAACAACGCCTGAAACACCCGCTGACTGGCGGCATCATCCTGTTTGCGCGCAACTGGGAAAACCGCACGCAGCTCAACGCCCTGTGCAGCGAGATCAAGAAGCTGCGCCAGGACCTGCTGATCTGCGTAGACCACGAAGGCGGCCGGGTACAACGCTTCCGTACCGACGGCTTCACGCATTTGCCACCCATGCGCGCGCTGGGAGAGTTGTGGCTCAAGGATGCGATGGCCGCGACCAACGCCGCCACCGCCTGCGGTTATGTGCTGGGCGCCGAGCTGCGCTCCTGCGGCGTGGATTTCAGCTTCACGCCCGTCCTCGACCTGGACTATGGTGAAAGCAGCGTGATCGGCGACCGCGCCTTCGCGCGCGACCCGCGGGTCGCCGCGCTGCTGGCCAAAAGCCTGATGCACGGCCTGCTGCAAAGCGGCATGGCCAACTGCGGCAAACATTTCCCCGGCCACGGCTTCGTCAAGGCCGACTCCCACACCGATATCCCGGTGGACAGGCGCAGCCTCAAAGCCATTCTGGCCGACGACGCAGCGCCTTATGGCTGGCTCAACACGACGCTGACCAGTGTGATGCCGGCGCATGTCATCTACCCCAAAGTTGACGCCCGTCCCGCGGGTTTTTCAGAAAAGTGGCTGACTTACATCCTGCGCGGACAACTTGGCTTTGGCGGCGCGATTTTCAGCGACGACCTCAGCATGGCCGGCGCCCGCCTGATTGACGGCAGGGAGGTCAGCTACACCGAGGCTGCGGTCACGGCGCTGACTGCCGGTTGCGACATGGTGTTGCTGTGCAATCAGTCGGTGGACGGTGGCGAGGCGGTGGACGAGTTGCTCAATGGCATGGCAGAAGCCCAGATCAAAGGTCGGTGGGAGCCACTGGAGTCCAGCGAGCTGCGCCGCCTGGACCTCTTGCCGACCACGCCGGCGCATGCATGGGACGACCTGATGGTGCATCCGGCCTATATGCATGCGATGGGGCTGATCCCCTGAAGTTGACCTGTACCAGCTCTATTTGATCAAAAAAGTATATGATGATCATATACATAAATGATTAACCTGAATAAAATTGCTGGCTTTGACTGGGATGAAGGCAATGCCCGGAAAAATGAAAAACACGGTGTGTCCACTGCAGAAGCAGAGCAAGTTTTCTTCAATACCCCGTTGCTGTTTTTAGAGGATGTTTCCCATAGCCAGCGGGAACCCCGGCTTCATGCTTTGGGCAAAACCAATGAGGGCCGGGCGCTGCACATTACTTTCACCTTGCGCCAGTCCGAAGTATTGATCCGGGTTATCTCAGCCAGAGACATGCACCGAAAAGAGCGAGCCATCCATGAACAAGCCGACGACTAAAACCATCCCGAAGTTTGCCAACGAAGCGCAAGAGCGTACCTTTTGGGAATCACACGACCCCAAACATGACTCGGCCGAGCACCTTGATTGGACAAAAGCTCGCAAGGTCACCTTGCCGAACTTGAAACCCACGACGAAGACGATATCTCTGCGACTCCCCCAGCACCTGCTGGACGCCATCAAAACCGCAGCAAACGCCCGCGATGTACCTTACCAGTCGCTGATCAAGGTATGGTTGCAGGAAAAGCTGCGCAGCCACTGAGAGACTCGGTCAAAAGGGTTCAAGTCTGCTCGTTGACCACGGCGTGGCGCCGCCCGCGTCCACATGCGTCAGGTACAGCCGCAAGTCCAGCTCAAACTGGTGGTACTGCGGCTCCATGTAGGTGCAGAGCTGGTAGAAGGCCTTGTCGTGCGCCTTTTCCTTGATGTGCGCGAGCTCATGCACCGTGATCATGCGCAGAAACTCCAGCGGCACCTCCCGGAACAGGCTGGCCACGCGGATCTCGCGTTTGGACTTGAGCTTGCTGCCCTGCACGCGCGAGATCGTGGTGTGTGTGCCCAGCGCATGGGCGATCACATGCAGCTTGCTGTCGAAGGCCACTTTGCTCAGCGGTTCGGCATTGCGCAAAAAGCTGTTTTTCAGGTCCATCGCATAGTCGTACAGCGCGCGGTCGGTGCGTATGCCGTGAAGCTGCGGATATTTTTTCTGCAGCAAGGCGCCCAAGCGGTCCGTTGCGACCAGCTCTCGCACCTGGCTCTGGAGGGTTTCAGGGTAAGCCGTCAGGTAGTTCATGGTCGTGGGGTGGGCGCGGGGTGTAGGGCTAATTTTAGTGCGCGTCCGATTCTTGCTAAGCTCGATACATGGACCTGCCTGCTGTTCCGGACCCCATCACCTCCTCGGATGACGCCGCGCCGCGCATCAACCTGGCGCTGCAGGGCGGAGGTTCGCACGGCGCCTTCACCTGGGGCGTGCTCGATGCCTTGCTGGACGACGGGCGCATCGATATCGAAGGCATCAGCGGCACCAGTGCCGGCGCCATGAATGCGGTGGCGCTGGCGCACGGCTTTGCGCACGCCCAAGGCAAGCCGCGGGCCGACCGGCATGACGCGGCGCGCCAGGCACTCGACAGTTTCTGGAACGGCATCGTGGACATGGGCGCGCTCTCGTCTTCTCTGTCGCAGATGCAGCGCGCGCCTTTTGGCATTTTGTTTGGCCAGATGGGCGGTGGAAACTGGGCGACCAAGCTCTGGACCGATGCGATGACGCAGTACTGGTCCAACGCGCTGTCGCCTTACCAGCGCAACCCCTTCGACATCAACCCACTGAAGGACTTTCTGGAAAAACAGGTGGACTTTGAGCGGCTTGCGGTGGCACAGCATCCTGCAATACCCAAGGTCTTTGTGGTGGCCACACGCGTCAGTAGCGGCAAGGCCGAGGTGTTTTGCGGCAAGCGGCTGACCGCCAGCGCGGTGATGGCGTCGGCCTGCCTGCCCATGGTGTTTCAGGCGGTGGAAATTGACGGCGACCACTTCTGGGACGGCGGTTATTCGGGCAACCCGGCGATTCACCCACTGATCTACCGCTGCGAGAGCCGCGACATCGTGCTGGTGCAGATCAACCCGATTCAGCGCAACACCTTGCCAACCAAGCCCGGCGAGATCATGGACCGCATGACCGAGATCACCTTCAACGCCGCACTGATTGCCGAAATGCGCGCGGTCGATTTCGTCAAGCGCCTGCTCGCCGAAGGCAAGCTGGACCCCGCGCACTACAAGGACGTGCTGATGCACCGCATCGACGGCGGCCAGGCCCTCGAAAAATTCACCGCCGCCAGCAAGTCATCAACGGACAAGAGCCTGATCCATTCGCTGCGCGACCTGGGTATCGCCTGCGGCAAAGAGTGGCTGGTCAAACGCTTCGACGCACTCGGTGTGAAAAGCACCGTCAACATCGCGCGCGACTACCTGGACGACTTACGCATGCCGGTGGAAAAAGCCGATCCCGCGCAGAGCGAGCCACCGCCGCCCGAACCACCGCCGGTTTTTCTGCCTGGGGCCGGGTTGCTGTAGCGCTTTGATGGATGTGCTTACTATCAGTTTGATAGCTGGTGGCGCCCGTCCCGCTTGGGGGAGCGGCCGATTTCATGCATGAACTCCCGTGTTTTTATTCTCCGCGGATTTGTTTGCTGCATGGTTCATGAAAAAACGCGCGCTGGCCCTTTCGCAACGGGCGCCGGCAGCTATTGAATTGATA
>Ga0308009_10001548_pt1 | contig 13255 bp, 13 predicted proteins | sample Neamet127_FD_203134 | JGI IMG/M metagenome (GOLD analysis project Ga0308009, IMG submission 203134) | Marine microbial communities from water near the shore, Antarctic Ocean - #127 | ecosystem: Environmental > Aquatic > Marine > Unclassified | place: Southern Ocean | collected 2014-07-24
ATACCAGGGCCACCTGGTGCATGATACCGAGTAATTTGGCCGGCAGATGGGGTAAGCTTATAAGGATCTTCGGCATTAATTCGACACTCTATCGCATGCCCTTTAGGCTCAATATCTTTCTGACGAATATTTAATTTCTCGCCAGCTGCAACACGAATTTGTTGCTGTACCAAATCAATTCCGGTAACTGCTTCGGTGATAGTGTGCTCTACCTGCAGACGCGTATTCATTTCAATAAAATAATATTCTTGATTCTCGTATAAGAATTCAAACGTACCTACGCCACGATACCCAATACGACGACACGCATCGACACAACGAGAGCCTATTTTGTCCCTCATTCTAGAATTAAGATCAAGCGCCGGCGCTTCCTCAATAATCTTCTGATTACGTCTCTGAACTGAGCAATCTCTTTCTCCTAAATAGATAGCATTTTTATGCTCATCAACTAGAACCTGGAACTCAATGTGCCGAGGGTTTTCCATAAATTTTTCTGCATACAGCATGGGATTACCAAAAGCAGCCTGTGCTTCATTCCGGGTCACAATTACTGCATTAGATAATGCGGCCTCTGTATGCACCACCCGCATCCCGCGTCCGCCTCCTCCACCAGATGCTTTAATGATTACCGGATAACCAATGGCACGAACTATTTCTTTTATTTCCTCAGGGGACTCAGGTAAAGCGCCATCGGAGCCAGGAACACAGGGTACCTTGGCTTCTCTCATGGCATTTTTAGCATTAACCTTATCGCCCATAAGTCGAATAGTTTCAGGACGGGGGCCAATAAATACAAAACCGCTTTTTTCTACCCGTTCAGCGAAATCAGCATTCTCTGCAAGGAACCCGTACCCAGGATGAATTGCTGCAGAATCTGTTACTTCTGCTGCGCTTATAATTGCAGGTATATTAAGATAACTTAGATTAGATGGTGCCGGCCCGATACAAACTGACTCGTCAGCTAGTTTTACATATTTTGCTTCAGCATCTGCTTCAGAATGTACTGCAACTGTTTTAATGCCCATCTCACGACAGGCACGCTGAATTCGCAAAGCAATCTCACCTCGATTGGCTATAAGTATTTTTTCAAACATATCTGTCTAGGTAAGTCCTATTCTGAATGATGAGGGTACAAATTGCCTTTTAACCCGGCAACCCTCAAAGGCAATGATCAAGTAAACATCATTCAATAATGAATAATGCCTCTCCGTATTCAACCGGCTGACCATTCTCAATCAAAATTGCTTTGATAATCCCATCCTTATCAGCTTCAATTTCGTTAAGAAGTTTCATCGCCTCAATAATGCACAAAGTTTCTCCCGCTTTAACCGTTTGTCCCACTTTTACAAATGGATCGCTCCCAGGTGAAGACGTACGGTAGAAAGTTCCAACCATAGGGGAATTAACCATATGGCCAGACGGTAGAGCCTCTTTAACTTTGTCCAAAATATTGGTTTCTGGCACTGAGATCACAGCTGGTGCTGCAACTGCCGGTACGGCAAGCTGAGTCGGTATTCCGGTTCCTGATTTACTGATTCGAACCCTTTCTTCTCCTTCAGTTATTTCTAACTCGGAGATACTTGATTCTTCAACTAAATCAATTAATTTCTTAAGCTTTCTTAAATCCAAAATAGCCCTCCCGGGGCAGTGTTCTATTTATGGCATTTGACCCAAAACATACTTTTATTCTTTTAAGTGTTTTAAACACGCACAATTTTCATGTTTGTTTCAATGGCGCCCTATTTGGCCCCTAGATATTTTTTTATTTCAATACAAATATCTAGGTCACAATTAACGAACATGTATTGCATACTCGAATGCCAAATAATAGCTTCTGGCGCCCAAGCCACTAATAACACCTAGTGCAAGAGAAGAAAAATACGATTCCCGGCGAAATGTTTCACGTGCAAAAATATTTGTAAGATGAACCTCAATAAATGGCAGGCGAGCTGCCGACAAAGCGTCACGTAAAGCAATACTTGTATGTGTAAATGCCGCAGGATTAATAATGATAAAATCAGTTTCATCCCCCATAGCCTGCTGGATACGACCTATTAAGTCTGCTTCACTATTACTCTGAAAACTAACCAAGCCAACGTCAGCTTCTGTCGCTAACTTACTTAAATTACCGTTAATTTCTTCTAAAGTATCACTTCCATACACATCCGGCTCTCGGCTGCCCAAAAGGTTAAGGTTGGGTCCATGCAAGATTAAAATATTTTTTGCTGCTAAAGTTCCTGGCGTCATCTAACAATTCTGCCGTATTTTTGATAGATTGTCTACACGTTTAACGATTTTAGCCGAAATTAAGAAAATTACATAAAGCATATAGATCTCACAAAATTTATATTTAAACTATCTGCCATTATTTATATGTAATAACTTATATTATGCGAAATTGTCTACACGTTTAACGATTTTAGCCGAAATTATGAAAGATTACGCAAAAAATATAGATCCCATACAATATATATGTAAAAACCTGTCATTATTTATATAATATATATTTACAACAGCTATAGAACATATTTGCTTTGAATATGATTCGAGTTCATGCTGAATGTTCAGCTCTATCTAGTTATACGATTTCAATTTGCCGACTATATTCCAAACCTCTATAATCTTTAGTTTTCTTGCTGTTGTAGCTCAGTTGGTAGAGCAACTGATTCGTAATCAGTAGGCCGGAGGTTCGATCCCCCCCAACAGCACCATTTAATAAAGGAGTTACTGGCTTTTGCCTGCAACTCCTTTTCTCTTTCATATGAAATGTAACCAGCTATTATCTAATGGTGGTAGGGGTGGCTCTATTGTTATTTCTTTAATTCAATAACAATTGTGACTAGATCTTTACGGTATGAAGCTTTAAAACAAAAGAATTACTAGCATTAAAAATAATATTACCTTTGTAAGGAAACAAAAATGAGCGTGACGGAAGATACAACAAAAATTAAGACTAGCAAACTACGACCACTCCCGCGCTGGATCTTCATGAGTCGCTGGTTACAAGCACCACTCTATATTGGCCTAATTGGGGCGCAGGGGCTTTATGTCTGGGAATTCTGGCGCGAACTTGCGCATCTATTTGAACAAATGGTGGTAAGTGATGTAACTGAGGTAGAGTTAATGCTAATCGTCCTGGGATTAATAGATGTGGTGATGATTTCCAATCTGTTAGTAATGGTCATTGTCGGTGGCTGGGAAACATTTGTATCCCGACTAGCACTTGAAAATCACCCAGACCAGCCGGAATGGTTATCTCACGTGAATGCCGGCGTCTTAAAAGTTAAGCTTGCTACAGCAATCATTGGAATTTCTTCTATACATTTATTAAAAACATTTATCAATGCTGAACAGTACGATACCAAGTTATTGCTATGGCAAACTCTCATACACCTGACCTTTGTTGTGTCTGCGCTTGCTATCGCATATACCGAGCGAATTATGAAGGATGTACATTAGCTCAGGAAAGTTTTATTGTAATAAATACAATTGAATACCTTAATTAGCTAGTGACCTCAAAAGACAAACCTACATACCTGGCCGCAAATGTGAACAGACGAGAAGTCTGGTCTTGGGCAATGTTTGATTTTGCGAACTCTGGATATACTACTGTTGTTATTACAACAATATTTAATGCTTATTTTGTAAGCATGGTGGCTCGAAATCAGGATTGGGGGACATTTGCCTGGACAGCTACGCTTGCAGTTTCATATGCCCTCATTATTATAACTGCACCAATTATAGGAATATATGCAGATGCTTACGCTGCTAAAAAGCGCCTGCTGCTCTTCACTTCTATAGGCTGTATATTCTTTACTTTACTACTCTCCTTTGTAGGGCCAGGAGATTTATGGCTAGCTATATTTCTTGTAATTCTTGCTAATTTCTTCTTTGGTACCGGTGAAAACCTAATTGCTGCCTTTCTACCCGAAATTGCGAAAAGTAATTCCCTTGGAAAAATATCTGGTTTGGGTTGGAGCCTTGGTTATATTGGGGGCATAGTAAGTTTAGGTTGCTCATTTGCTTATGTACTTTGGGCGCAAGAACAAGGACACCAGTCTGAACAATATATACCCGTAACCCTGCTAATTACTGCTTCATTATTTGCTATTTCCTGTGTCCCGACATTTCTTTATTTAAAAGAGCGGGCACAGCCACAACCACTTTTACACGGCCGTAATGTAGTAAAAGAGGTGTTCTCCAGACTAAGTAATACAATTAAACAGTTACGTAATTTTCGTGATTTAACGCGCTTTCTGACCTGCCTAATATTTTATCAGGCAGGCATCCAAACCATAGTCGTTATCGCGGCGATTTATGCACAGCAAGTAATGGGTTTTAATCATAACGATACTATTTTGCTTGTAGTTTTAGTAAATGTTACCGCAGCAGTAGGAGCATTCGTATTTGGTATTATTCAGGATAAAATTGGTCATATCCCAACTATTGCACTAACTCTTATTGGTTGGATAATAATGGTCTTACTAGCTTGGGGAGCACAAGACCACGCTATGTTCTGGTTTGCTGCTAATATCGCTGGATTATGTTTAGGTGCATCGCAGTCTGCAGGTCGTGCGTTAGTAGCATATTTTAGTCCTTTACTACGACGTGCAGAGTTTTTTGGGCTTTGGGGACTAGCAGTTAAACTGTCTTCGATAATTGGCCCTATAACATATGGGCTGATAAGCTGGATATCCCACGGCGATCATCGTCTGGCCATGTTAATAACTGGAAGTTATTTCATTATCGGCCTATTTATATTAATGGGTGTAAATGTAAAAAGGGGCCGGCAGGCCGCGTTAAATAACCAATAAATTCTTTAATACAATTTCTGATTAATGAACGCTAGCTAGTTGTGGCATTCTGTTAATTTATTTTTATAGCGCTGCTCTTCCTATAATTTGTCAGCTTAGTATGTTTAGTGACCACCGTGGTCATCACCACCTTTTTTCATTTCATGGTGGCCGCCGTGGTCATCACCACCTTTTTTCATTTCATGGTGGCCGCCATGGTCATCAACACTTTTTTCCATTTTATGGTGATCACCGTTATTATCACTGTGCTGATCATGAGAATCAGCATGATCATCTGACTCTTCTTTTGGTTGTTTGCTTTTATCTGCCGGCTTTAGTGGAGTAAAACTAGCAGCCTGTGCATCCTGCTCTGGGAGCTTAATAAAAACCATAATCTTTGTTTCAGGAGTAACTACAAAATTACCTTTCCCCTTAAATGAATTGTCACCTTTAGGTTGTAATTTAACTGTTGTTTTAGTTTTTCCAGTTTGCACAGTAGCTTTGCCTATCCCCCCCTCAATACTAATTTTAGCGTTTGCATGATCTGTTATATATAGAACTATCTCCTTATCCTTGGTTATAATTTCCATATGATAAGGACCGGCCATACGCATTTGCCCGCCATTAGGCGCATCAACCGTATCAAAATACTCGTCAGTATGAGACCAGGCTAAAGATGAAAACATTAATAAAATGAACGGTAGAATAAAAACTCTTGATTTATTCATTTTTTTCTCCTAAACAATTGAATCGAATATAAGTCTGTACGTATACTTAATGCACCATATCGTCTGGTGGTGGCAGAATTTCTTTTTCTTGCTTTAGTTGTGCAATTTGCTTCATTAATAAGCTCATATTTGACCAACCATCTCCGTCGGCCACAGGAATCCAACGTGCCCGTAAATACCCAAAACGATCTACCAAAAATTCTAAATGGTCAGGGACATCTCCCTCTCCTAGAAGATCGGGTCGCCCTAGCGTCCTGCGATATAGAATATAACTTTGTGTAATTTGCTTTGCTCCTTGTATTACAACTGGAAAAGGCACTTCTGCTGTAATTTCTGCCAGACTTTTTGAATCAAGGTCGTGCATAGGGATAGCAAGTACTTCTGCATTACCGTCTCCTAGCTTATCGTAATCCAATTTCAGCTGATCAAGTCGCGCGCGTGACTCTGGCCAGGAAAATAAAACTAATAAAACAGATTTCTTGTACCTAAAATCTTGAAGTATTCCGTGTGAATCATCATGAGCGGTATACGAAAAATTAGGGGGGCCGTTAGAAGGCTCATCAGGAATGACTTTAGGGCCCATGAGACGCGCCTGATAGCCACGAGACATGGCATGAATATAGTTTACTACATCCCAACGACCTTCTTCATCGAGCTTATCTTCAAAACCTGGCATGCCTGTATCTGGTATACCCTTGCTTAGCCAGTTGAAGAAGTCTCCCGCTGTATGCAATTCTGTGTGGGGTTCTGTTAGTAGATCTGCGGGGGGCTTGGTAAAACTTTTTGCCAGAACACCATTGCCTTTGCCCTGAGGCCCATGGCAGGTTACACAATTCTCTGCAAAATAACCCGAACCGTTAGTAATTGAAATAGAATCAAATGGAACTGGAGTATTTCGATATGTTTCAGGGTATGCCTGAACGGCTAGTGGCGGCAACATTACAGCAAATGCGCTTACTACAACTACCCCTGAGGTCCCTATACTTCGAAGTAATGCCCAATTCTTAATTCTGCCAAATATGATTAGTCCCCCTGCCAGCAGTAGCAAAGAAGCTCCTAACATAACTTGTGTTTGTACAGATGGATCTTCCCAGGTTGCGTTGATAGAAAAACGAAACGAATAAGGCCACTCCTCTATAAGAGCATGTTTTGCCGGAATGGTATTTGCTAATATAGTTGCCAATAATACTATTACTCCAGCAATCATAAATTCAATGCGAACCCATTTTCTTAAATTTTGCCCGCCGATCGCTGCCAAGGCTTGACCTTGACTAAGAGCTGGGAGCCAGGTTGAGCGTGCACGTAAAGCAATTATCAATACCAATATAAGTAGGCTAATTTTAGTAAGAAGAAGCCAACCATATTCAGTCGCGACTAAAGCTCCGTATAATGTGTCTACTGCACGATCTGCAACAATCACACCTGTTGCAACTATGCCCAGCATTACTGGCATCGCTATAATCGAAAATCTTTTTAAGGTTTGTATACCAGACTGATCAACTTCTTGGCTTGATTGCCCATCCTTCTTGGTGAATAAAATCAAGAGAAAAGCAGGTAAGGCCCCGAACCATACTCCAGCCAGAACTATGTGAAGTGCATATGGAAGGATTGATACAACTGACATCTCCTCTGCTGCAGCGTGACTTGCAAGCGAACCAACTGATAAGGTTATGATAGCTAATGTTGCACATAACACGTAGCGCCATTGGGTCCTGTTTGAAGATGAGCTCCGGATAAGGAGTGCTGCCCCTAATGCTAGAATTGCAAAACCCTCGCGCCACATCCAAACATGTCCAGTACGAGTTTTGGTCAGGAATGCGTACCAAGCGCCTGGTTGCCAGGCATGCTCAGTTACTCCTGTTGCTAGGGCTGATGAAATTGCGAGTAGCGCTAATAGCCCTATTACAAGGATTCCTGCTATCCATGGAAGGAGCCGCTCCAGACGGGTAACCCATGGGCTTGAAATAACTACTCTGTTATAGGCTGATATTGCAAGAAAGATACTACTGCCTATCAAGACCATGTTCGCCGCTAACTGAATCCAACGGACAATTGCAGCTATGATCTCGATCATTTGTTTTCTACTTTACTCTTTACCGTGTAGTTGAAAGTAGAATCAACAACGTGACCATCTACTGATAGCACCCTGAACTTAACCGTATATTTCCCGGGTTTGGTTTCAGGCATTGGAAGAATAATTGATTTAGGATCATCTGCAACTACTTTTGGCTTCGCATCTGTAACCAATTTTTTATTAGAGCCAGAAACTGTAAGTGTAGTATATGCACCCTCAATTTCTTCATTAAACCACAGCCTTATTTGGGCAGGTGCTTTATCTAAGGCTGCTCTACGTGCTGGCTCTGCTTTAATTAACTGAGCATGTGCTAATACTGGCGAAGTCTGTGCCCACATTGAGGCAACTATAGCAACGCCTATCATTACACGTAAAAATACTGTTAATTTTACTGATTCCATATTGGCCTCTATAGCAGGACTACATTTACTAAGTTTTTCACTGTCAGTACGTATACTTTTGACAGATTCTTTCTTATATGGTTCGATTCTTTATAGTAGCAATGTTGCTTTATTATGCCGCGCTACTATCCTTAGGTTTTTTACCGACCTTAAATAAGAAAAATCCACCTAGACTTAGTGCTGCTACCATAGCCATAACCAAACCAGACGGCATACTACTTGAGCCTTCTCCTACTGAGAACGGGAAACGTGAGACATGCTCTCCATCTTTACCAGTTGTTACTAGGCCAATAAATTTACCTGGTTCCTTAAAGTTGTGTTCAAAATTTATTGATCCATTTGAGTAGACTTTAGCTGGCATGTGTAGAATTGTGATGCTTTCTAAGTCATCTTCAGATCCAGTGTCTCTAATTACCCGTATTTCTGTTGGCAATGGTCGTAGTGCTTCTTCTATATAATCGAGCGCCACTACTGTACGGCCTGTTACAGGTATGTCTTCACAAAACTCTTTTTCTTTTGAGCTATTTGGCTGATAGCCAGTAAAATGCATCATATATGGCCCAATTGTGAGTTTACACATGTCATCGGCAAGTGAGAGTCCACCATGAGCCTGTACTTGAGTTGTAAATGAAAACCCTACTGTTAGTACTAGGGAGAGTAAAATAGGCCGCATATATTGTAAAAACATTAGTAAAATCCTTTTATAAGATTGCAAATTTACGCTAATTTTCTTTATCTAACTTATTCTTTAATATTATTGAGTGATTTATTATATATATTTTAGGAACGTTTAGATGCTAGCCATTTCTGCACTTTTTTTGTTTTTGTTATTTTATAGCCAACAAATATTAGTACTAGAAAAGCAATTGTAGGTCCTATTGCTTCCTGAAATAACTCTGAATAATTTACCATTTGTACCCGTAATGGGTAGCTATGTTCAACAGGCGGAACTGCTTCGCCTTTTATTATTACTGTATATCTTCCTTGTTCAAGATATACTTTTTGACTAAGTGATCCGCTCTTATAAAAAGCAGGTTTCACGGTTTTGATTGTTTCGCTATCCGCATCACCAGTTCCTTTTACTATTCTTATCCCCACTGGCATATCACGCAAGGCTTTATCAACAAGATCTATTACTAGATATGTTTCGCCTACGTTAGGAATTTCCGTACAATAATGTGAACTGGGCTCAATTGTAGGCTGATAAACACTCATATGGATCATGCTGCCACCGCCAGCTCGACGCATACAGCTGTCCTGCTCCATCGCTACGTTTCCATGAGCGCCTGCCACACCTGTGTGAAGCGACATCATTAGAATAAAAGCTGTTGCACTTGCCCGTATTGCTTGCTTTACCACGGACGAATCTCCTGTTTGATATTACAACGGTCGTTGCTTTACTTTGTTCACTAATTCTTATTAATTCAATCTAATTATTACGTAGACATCATAAATATTTTGTTCATTAAAAAAAACCGACCCACCATCCCGTCATATGACGGGGGAGCGGATCGGCGTCTTGCCTGTCTTACCTTATAGCTTGGTAAAGACCGGAATCACAGGACCATGTATGCTGTTGATGTTGCGATCACCTGCGTCAGTCCAGGTCATTAGCAAACCACCAAAACGACTTTCTGGATCACCCATAAGTGCCATCAGACGTTGTACTTCCCATAGTGCATCCTTAGCTTCCATTTTCACTTCACGGGTTTCACCGGGTTCGATTGGCGTAGTGTTTGCCAATGATAGTCCGGTTGCCACGAGTTCTCTCGGATAGAATTTATCGAGATGCTTGAGGCCTACCTTATTAATGAACCTTACACCTGCTGTGGTAAATTCACCGATTCTTACGGCTTCATCTCCACTATTGGTGATCATCATGGTTACACGAAGAGCGCGTCCTGGTACATCATAGTTCGCATTCGTCACTTTAACCGCGACTGGATTAGGTTTCACTGGTAAAGGCTTGATCTTTGTTTCACCCGCTTGAAGAGGAACAGTATACGGATGTTTATTTTCCGTATAGCTATATCCAAACCACACAAGTCCGAAAGTCAGGATCATGAAGAGGGCACCAAATTTGGTGTCCACTGGATCAATCAAATCTTCGTCCCCGTATGCCAATAGAACACGGCTACGTGGTAGGAACATCGGACGAGCAACAAACCAACCAATCCAGATAACCCCTAAGGCCATCCATATTGAATGCCACATAACACCGTTGGCATGATTGAATGTTTCTGAGTCAATGGTATCCCCTGTCAACAACTTGATCGGGTTCTTAAAGTCAGCCCAGTCACCTGAGATGCTCATCCAAGAACCTGGTCCAGCAATTGGTCCCGCATCCTTAACGTTTACCATCGCATGTATATGGTGACGTCCTGGAATACGAGCTTTCAGTCTAGCTACAAACTCATAATCCCGACCAATTTCCATTGGTCCAGCAATAAATGCTGGTTCACCGTTTAGCGTTACGCTTAAACGAACAAATACTGGACTTGGGCTACCCACGTTGAAGAAAGCACGGTGTGGTTTACCAACTGCAGCTGGCCAATCTTCTGCTAGGTGAAACCTACCCCGCATAATAGCCACTTCGTTGACTTTAGTTGCTTTACCACCCTTCGCTTCTTCACCCCACTCTACGTCATACCACTGAATGGTACGCATACGCAGGAATGGTTCCTGTGAACGTTCACCATGTGCAGCTACAGGAGCTACATCAGCAACTAGAGCGAGAGCAAGTGTCGCCATTCCGGCGATTCCAAGGACGAATCCTTTAAATAATTTATTTGTTTTCATTATTTTATAGTCTCCGGAAATCCTTCTTCACCAAAAGCGGTAACATCTTCTTTTTCTGAGATGCGACCTCTAGGGCCTTTAACGTAATAGAACGATGTGCAATAGAACCTTCCTAGGTACCACCATACAACGAACATTAGCATTGATACGAAAGCAGCAAAGAATGCAGCAATTACCGTAGTATGACCACCGAAGGTACGTAGTGATCCTTGCTCGATTAAACGAACATACTCAGGTGTACCAGTACGAACATAAAGGAAACCAGTGTAATCAGATAATGATAGCAATACACCTTCAACTACTAGTGGAAGATGAGTTGGTCCAAAGATCGGCCAGTTACCTGGGTAGAACAATAGTCCAAATGCTCCGCCACCGAATAGTGCTGTAATCATCCAGTTGCGAGTCAACAATAGACATGTGTCCATGACTAGCGCTCCAGGAATCATCGTGGATGGCAATACAAAATTGATCGGATAATGTGACCACCAGTAGAAACCCCAGTAGCGAGTTAACCATTCACCAGTAAGCAAGCAAACAACACAAAGTGTTGCGCCGAATGGCTGGCGGTAATTTACCCAGAGGTAATACATGATAGTTGAACAATAGGTTATTCCTACAATAGGAGTAACAACCGGCCACCATTGACGATCTTTCCAGTCAAGCCAGAAATCCCAATCGCCTGCAAGTAGCATGAAATGCATGTGGTATGTACCAACTAAAAGTATGCATAAGATCGGAAAGTAAATCAGATCTATATGCCTGGACATGCTCACCGCTTCCGGTGGCATTTTTGCCAGCTTTATAATTTTTTCTGTTTGAAATATTGCCATTTTTCCCCCTTCAGGTACGTCGTATGTTCTTAAACATAAAAATAATAAACCGTCCCTTCTCTTAACTATTTACTTGCTGGTCACCTGACCCTGCTCTCATCAGAGAGCAGGGGGGTGTGATAGAAGGATAGTTAAAAATTAGAACTGGTTGTTAGGGTTTGATCCTGTTATTCAGAATGATAGGATCACAATTGTTCCAGATCACATCAGTCAGATTGGAGTAACGAGTAATTATCTGTGCTGCAACTCCGCCTGCGAACAGACCAGACCAACCCAGAATTACAAATCCCCAATGCAATGGTGCACTGAATAGTTCTTCCATGAACCAGAAAGCATGTCCCCATTCGTTAAGACCAACGTTTGGCAGAATCATCAGTGGACCGGCAATCGCAAATACTAAAGGAAACGATGTGCCTCTGCTGTACTGTGGCAAACGGGTTATAGCGTAAAGATAGCTAGAGATTCCGCAAACAATGTACATCGGGAAAGAACCATAAAATACTACGACATGACTAGGTGTGAAACTAGTATCGCGTATGATTACCTGATGCCATGAAGCATCTTGCTCGGTGAAGAAGCTACCGCCCCAATACACACCGAATAGGTAAACGCCCAACCACATCATGAAAGAGAAATAACGTTTGATTTCTAGTTTTGGATCCAGGTTATCCAATTGTTCTTTGGTATCCCTTGTCTTCCAGATCCAGCCCCATGCAATCAATGCAAATGTAGGCATTACAGTCATGTGTACACGCCACAGACCCATCCAAACTTTTTCAAATTCAGGTTCCATCGAATCCATGCCATGTGAATAAGCAAAAGTCCTTTGATACCAAATCCAGAAACATGCTACCAATAACATGAGCGCCATGCCCATCTTATAGTACTTTGAGTCATACCAAAGTGACTGATCCCAGGAGCCAGAAGATGCTTTGGCTGCTGTTCCAGTTGAACCGTATGTTGTTGCCATTTGTTATCCTCCTATCAATTCAAATATGTACTACGACTTTCAAAACCTTCGTGACGAGAATAGCTCTCGACACTTTTATTAGCCGACAATCAACCCGCAGATTAGCCGAGATGAGCGCCCCAAGTCAAGCAGTTTATTAAGCTAATCCACTTATACCAAGGTATTGCAACAGCACCCTATCCTCAAATTTATCTTTTATAGAATAATGATCACCTAGATCCCTCTTTAACAAAGAGCAGATATTGTGCTCTTTTAAATGTGACCCCCTAAATGTAGCATTTTTACTTTTTATTTGTAATTTTTGTATTGCTGGCGCCAACATAATATTAGCTAATAGAAACTAGTATTCGGCTATTTGCGTAACTTAATTAAAATCTCGTCTAATTGCTCTAAATTACTGTAATGAATATGCACATTTCCGGTACTTTTTTTCCCGGGCTTTATGGTGACTTGTGCGCCAAGCTGGGCCGAGATTTCTTCTTGCAATCGCAGCACATCTTGATCTGGATATGTCTTAGAAGACGGCTTGCCGGTCATTCGACTTACCAGCACCTCTGTTTCACGTACAGAAAGTTTCTTGTTTGCTACTATATATGCGACCTCAATTTGTTCTGTGGAAGGAAGTGCTAGCAGAGCTCTCCCATGACCCATATCAAGCTT
>Ga0308009_10001558_pt1 | contig 13202 bp, 8 predicted proteins | sample Neamet127_FD_203134 | JGI IMG/M metagenome (GOLD analysis project Ga0308009, IMG submission 203134) | Marine microbial communities from water near the shore, Antarctic Ocean - #127 | ecosystem: Environmental > Aquatic > Marine > Unclassified | place: Southern Ocean | collected 2014-07-24
GGTGTGTTGGCCGCGCGGGTCGATCAAGGGCGAGACATACATGCGGCCGTCAAAAATCGCGCCGCTTTTGCGTTTGATACGTACCTCGAATCCACCGGGGGTGGAGCGGCCATGCAACTCGTCGTCCAGTCGCGCCGCGAGTGTTTCGCGGTCCTGGTCGGGCCAGTAAGGAAAGGGCGCGGTACGGCCGACCAGTTCGCCTTCGCTCCAGCCCGTCATCTGGCAGAAGGCCGGGTTCACGTAGGTGATGCGGCCCTGCAGGTCCAGCGCGCGCATGCCGGTCAGCATGGAGTTTTCCATGGCACGCCGGAAGTTGGTTTCCGAGATCAATGCCTCCTGGGCCTGCACGCGCCGCCGGGTATGGCGCCAGGTGCCGAGCAACATCCACACCGTGAGGGCGCTGAGTGCGCTGACCAGCCAGAAGAAGCCGCTGCCCACCACACCGAGCGATGCCCGGTAACCCTGGGCCTTGAGCAGCAGGCCGTTGCCAACTGGCGACACCGGAATCTCGTATTCCTGCGCTTCGTCGGACCAGGGCAGCAGCTTGGCGGCTGTGTTTCTCGGCGGCGACAGGTTACCGGCCAGCAGCTTGCCCTGGTCGTCAAGCAGTGCCACCGCGTATTTGGCGGTGACATCGGTTGGCACACCGAAGCGCAGCAGGCCGTCCACCCCGTATTCACCCATGATCACACCACCGAACTTGCCCTGGTCATCCAGCGGTATCTGCAACTGCAGGCTGGCGCCGTTGTAGCTGCCGTCGTCCTTGTTCGTGAGCGGACGCGAATACACCGGCTGGCGCAAATCGCGCGCCAGGCCGAAGGTGCCTTCGGTTTCACCATATTTCAGTTGATCCCCGGACAGCCGGGCCTGCGCCAGGTTGGCGCTCGGCGACACATACGCGGCTTTCACCTTACGGCGCGAATCGACCCACGTGATGGCCAGCAACTCCGGATACTGATTCACCAGGGATTCCGCCTGGGCGATGAACTCCTCGGTGTCCACATCCTTGTTCGAAACATCGCGCCCCAGGCGCATCAATTGTTCCTGGCGTTCCAGCAGGCGCAGACGCAACCGTTGTTGGGCGTATTCGACATCGCGTTTGACCGCTTGCTGTTCGCGGTCGATCTCCTCGATGCGCAGATAGGCGAAGGCCGCAATCACTGCAGCCAGAAACAGCATCACAGCCAGAAGCGGGCCGAGGGTGACAAAGCGGTCCTGCCGCGTGGGGGATTGTTTGCGCCACCAGTGACGCCAGCGTGTCAGTGGCGCGGTGCTCGAGGGACGGGCTGGAGTGGCGGAAGGAGGTACGCTCATGGTGGGAGGTCAAGTTTAAGGGACTTAAGCCCTGCGGACCGTACTTCTACCTTGCGACCTCTCTGTCAACGGGCATTTTTGGGCCCATGCTGTCTCTCTGAGTGAAAAAATAGCTTCGATCTAAATTTCTTAATATGAAATCACTAAGCACTATTTGAAATTTCGGAAAAATTGTGAGAAACTGGAGACTTGAATCTAAATTGCGTTACAACGTGATGAAGACGCCACTCAACACAGGCTAGCGACCCTGGCCAACAGCAGGAGACAAAACCATGGCTGCAAATCCGGAACAGGCACGTGTGGACACTTTGGGCAAAGCCGCGAATGACGCGCTTGACAAAGACGCCCAGGAAACGCGGGAGTGGCTCGAAGCCCTGACCGCCGTCATCGAAAGTGAAGGCCCGGAGCGCGCCCACTTTCTGCTGGAGCAACTGCTCGAGCATGCCCGCCAGGGCAGCATCGACATGCCGTTTTCGGCCAACACTGGTTATGTCAACACCATCGAGGTGGATCAGGAAGAGCGGTCCCCCGGCAACCTGGAGATCGAGCGGCGCCTGCGCGCCTACATGCGCTGGAATGCGATGGCCATGGTGGTCAAAGCCAACCGCCTTCACCCCGCTGACGGCGGCGACCTCGGCGGCCACATCGGCTCCTTCGCTTCACTGGCCAGCATGTTTGGCGCTGGCTTCAACCATTTTTGGCATGCCGAAAGTGAAAACCATGGCGGCGATTGCCTCTACATCCAGGGCCATGTGTCGCCCGGCGTGTATGCGCGTGCCTATCTCGAAGGTCGTCTGACCGAAGAGCAACTGCTCAACTTCCGCCAGGAAGTCGATGGCAAAGGCCTGTCGAGCTACCCGCACCCCAAGCTAATGCCCGAATTCTGGCAGTTCCCGACCGTCTCCATGGGCCTGGGCCCGCTGATGGCGATTTACCAGGCGCGCTTTTTGAAGTACCTGCATGCCCGCGGCATTGCCAATACCGAAAACCGCAAGGTCTGGGTGTTCTGCGGCGACGGCGAGATGGACGAGGTCGAATCGATGGGCGCCATCGGCCTGGCCGCGCGCGAAAAGCTCGACAACCTGGTGTTCGTCATCAACTGCAACCTGCAGCGCCTGGACGGGCCGGTGCGCGGCAATGGCAAGATCATCCAGGAGTTGGAGGGCGATTTTCGCGGCGCGGGCTGGAACGTCATCAAGCTGATCTGGGGCAGCAGCTGGGACCCGCTGCTGGCCAGAGACAAGGACGGCGCGCTGCGCAAAATCATGATGGACACGGTCGATGGCGACTACCAGGCCATGAAGGCCAACGACGGCGCCTATGTGCGCAAGCATTTTTTCGGCCAGAACCCTAAGACGCTGGAGATGGTTGCCAAGATGAGCGATGAGGACATCTTCGAGTTGCGCCGAGGCGGCCATGATTCGCAGAAGGTGTATGCGGCCTTCCATGCCGCAGTCAACCACGTGGGCCAGCCGACGGTGCTGCTGATCAAAACCGTCAAGGGTTTTGGCATGGGCAAGATCGGCGAGGGCAAGAACAATGTCCACCAGACCAAGAAGCTGTCCGACGAGGACATCAAGGCCTTCCGCGACCGTTTCAATATCCCCATCCCCGACAGCCAGCTCGCCGACATCCCCTTCTACAAGCCTGCCGACGACACGCCAGAGATGCAATACCTGCACGAGCGCCGCAAGGCCCTGGGCGGCTACTTGCCGCACCGGCGCGTCAAGGCCGACGAGAGTTTCACCGTGCCCGCACTGGAGACCTTCAAGTCGGTGATCGAGCCGACCGCCGAAGGCCGCGAGATCTCGACCACGCAGGCCTATGTGCGCTTTCTCACGCAATTGCTGCGCGACCAGGCATTGGGACCGCGCGTTGTGCCCATCCTGGTCGATGAAGCACGCACCTTCGGCATGGAAGGCCTGTTCCGTCAGATCGGTATCTACAACCCGGACGGCCAGCAATACACGCCTGTCGATAAAGACCAGGTGATGTATTACAAGGAAGACAAGAAGGGCCAGATTCTGCAGGAGGGCATCAACGAGGCCGGCGGCATGAGCAGCTGGATCGCGGCCGCCACCTCGTACAGCACCAACAACCGGATCATGATCCCGTTCTATGTGTATTACTCGATGTTCGGCTTCCAGCGCGTGGGTGATTTGGCCTGGGCGGCCGGCGACATGCAGGCGCGCGGATTTTTGCTGGGCGGCACCTCCGGCCGCACCACGCTCAACGGCGAAGGCCTGCAGCATGAAGACGGCCACAGCCACATCCTGGCCAGCACGATTCCGAACTGCATCTCTTACGACCCGACCTTTGCGCATGAAGTCGGCGTGATCCTGCACCACGGTCTCAAACGCATGGTCGAGCGCCAGGACAATGTGTATTTTTACCTGACGCTGCTCAACGAAAACTACGCCATGCCCGGCCTGCAGCCCGGCACCGAAGAGCAGATCATCAAGGGCATGTACCTGTGCAAGCAGGCGCCAGCGCTCGCCGCCAAGGCGCCGACCGTCCAGTTGCTGGGCAGCGGCACCATCCTGCGTGAAAGTATCGCCGCGCAGAAACTGCTTGAGAAAGACTGGGGCATTGCCGCCAGTGTCTGGAGCTGCCCGAGCTTCAACGAACTCACGCGTGACGGCCAGGACGCTGAACGCTGGAACCTGCTGCATCCGGTAGACGCGCCGCGTGTGCCTTTCGTAACGCAGCAGCTATCGGCCAGCGCGGGCCCGGTGGTCGCATCCACCGACTACATGAAGGCTTATGCCGAGCAAATTCGCCCCTTCATTCCCAAGGGCCGCACCTACAAGGTGCTGGGCACCGACGGCTTCGGTCGCAGCGACTTCCGCAGCAAGCTGCGCGAGCACTTCGAGATTAACCGCCACTACATCGTGGTCGCCGCGCTGAAAGCCCTCAGCGAAGACGGCACCGTGCCGGTCGCCAAGGTGGCCGAGGCCATCAAGAAATACGGCATCAATGCCGACAAGATCAACCCACTTTACGCCTGAAATCAGGCCTGAACGAAGCGCACGGAGACAAGAACATGGCATTGGTAGACATCACCGTTCCAGACATCGGCGACTTCGACGAAGTCACCGTCATTGAACTGCTGGTCAAACCCGGCGACAGCATCAAGGCCGACCAGAGCCTGATGACGGTTGAAAGCGACAAGGCTTCGATGGAGATCCCGTCCAGCGAGGGCGGCGTTGTGAAAGAGCTCAAGGTCAAGCTAGGCGACAAGGTCAAGCAAGGATCGATCGTGCTGGTGCTGGAAGCGAGCGGTGCTGCGGCAGTGCCGGCGCCGGCGGCAGCCCCTGTTTCAGAGCAAAAACAGGCTGCAGCCCATGCCAGTACTGCGCCAGCAGCTACAAAATCAGTAGCAGAACCTGCCGCTTCTGCTGGCCCGGTGGAGGTCCGCGTCCCCGACATCGGCGACTTCAAGGATGTCGTGGTGATTGAGGTGCTGGTCAAGGTCGGCGACACCGTCAAGGCCGAGCAGTCGCTGGCGACTGTCGAGTCCGACAAGGCCTCGATGGAGATTCCGTCCAGCCAGGCTGGCGTGGTCAAGGCGTTGAAGATCAAGCTCGGCGACAAGATCAATGTGGGCGACGTGTTGCTGGTGCTCGAAGGTGTGGCCGCCGCCGCACCTGCCGCCGCAGCGGCGCCCGCGCCGGCTGCACCTGCCGCCACCCCTGCACCCAACGTCGTGGCCGCTCCGGCGCCTGCGGCCGCCTTGCCGGCGCATGAACCCTCTACACCCACGGGGCAACTGCCGCATGCCTCGCCCTCGGTGCGCAAGTTCGCGCGCGAGCTCGGTGTGCCGCTGGCCGAGGTCAAGGGCAGCGGTCCCAAGGGCCGCATCACCCAGGACGACGTGCAGGGCTTCACCAAATCCGTGATGGCCGGTGATGTGCGCACCCAGGCGCAGTCCGCCAAGGCGCCGGCCGCTGCCAGCGGCGGAGGTAGCGCCGGGCTTGACCTGCTGCCCTGGCCCAAGGTGGACTTCACGAAGTTCGGCGCCGTCGAGCGCAAGGACTTGCCGCGCATCAAGAAAATCAGCGGCGCCAACCTGCTGCGCAATTACGTGATGATCCCGCACGTCACCAACCATGACGATGCCGACATCACCGACCTGGAAGCCTTCCGCGTGTCCACCAACAAGGACAACGAGAAGTCTGGCCTCAAGGTGACCATGCTGGCTTTCCTGATCAAGGCCAGTGTGGCGGCGCTGAAAAAATTTCCCGAGTTCAACAGCTCGCTCGATGGCGACCAGTTGGTTTACAAGCAGTACTACAACATCGGTTTTGCTGCCGACACGCCCAACGGCCTGATGGTGCCCGTGCTCAAGGATGCCGACAAAAAAGGCATCATGCAGATCTCGCAGGAGATGGGCGAACTGGCCAAGAAAGCGCGTGACGGCAAGCTGGCCCCGGCCGAGATGCAGGGCGCAAGTTTCACAATTTCCTCGCTGGGCGGCATTGGCGGGCGCTACTTCACGCCCATCATCAATGCGCCGGAAGTCGCCATCCTCGGTGTCTCCAAGAGCCAGATGGAGCCGGTCTGGGACGCGAACTACGAAGGGGGAGCCTTCCGCCCGCGCCTGATGCTGCCGCTGTCGCTGGCCTGGGACCACCGCGTGATCGATGGCGCAGGTGCCGCGCGTTTCAACGCCTATCTGGGGTCCATACTCGCCGACTTCCGTCGCGTTCTGTTATGAGCGGGGTGACTGCATGACGACATGGGTTGTCGTCTGCGAATGCGACAAAAACTCCGCCGGCCCGGTGGAACTGTTCACGGTCAAGCTCAAAAAGTAAGCCGACCCCCCTCAAGCGGAGACAAGCGACATGGCAACGATAGACATCCAGATTCCAGACATTGGCGATTTCGACGAAGTGACCGTCATCGAGGTGCTGGTCAAAGCCGGTGACAGCATCCAGGCCGACCAGAGCCTGCTGACGGTCGAAAGCGACAAGGCCTCGATGGAGATTCCGTCCAGCCACGCAGGCGTCGTGAAGGCGCTCAAGGTCAAACTCGGCGACAAGGTGAAACAAGGAACGGTGGTGCTGTCGCTGGAAGCCGAGGGCGCCGCTGCTGCCCCGGTTTCAGAGCCAAATGAGGCCCCAGCCCATGCTGTACCTGCGCAAGCAGCTCCTGAAAAGATAGCGCCTGCAACAGCGACCTTCGCCGGCAGTGCCGACCATGACTGCGACCTGCTGGTGCTGGGGGCCGGTCCCGGCGGATATTCGGCCGCCTTTCGTGCCGCCGACCTCGGCCTGAAAGTGGTGCTGGTCGAGCGTTATGCCACGCTGGGCGGCGTCTGCCTGAACGTCGGTTGTATTCCGTCCAAGGCGCTGCTGCATGTGGCGGCCGTGATGGACGAGGTCAAACACTTCGCGTCGCTGGGCGTGACGTTTGCCGAGCCTACGGTGGACATCAACAAGCTGCGCACGCACAAGGAAAAAGTCGTCGGCAAACTCACCGGCGGCCTGGCTGCCATGGCCAAGATGCGCAAGGTCACCACGGTGCGCGGCATCGGCCAGTTCGTCGGCGCCAACCACCTGCAGGTCGATGAAACCGCCGGTGCCGAGGGCCAGGAAAAAACCGGCAAGACCCAGACCATTGCCTTCAAGACCTGCATCATCGCTGCCGGCTCGCAGGCGGTGCGCCTGCCTTTCATGCCCGAGGATCCTCGCGTGGTGGACAGCACCGGCGCGCTGGCGCTCAAGGAAGTGCCCAAACGCATGCTGATCCTGGGCGGCGGCATCATCGGCCTGGAGATGGGCACGGTCTACAGCACGCTGGGCGCGCGCCTCGACGTGGTCGAGATGATGGACGGCCTGATGCAGGGCGCTGACCGCGACCTGGTCAAGGTCTGGCAGAAGATGAATGCGCCGCGTTTCGACAACATCATGCTCAAGACCAAAACCGTGGGTGCGAAGGCGACCAAAGCCGGTATCGAGGTGACGTTTGCTGCGGCGGAAGAGGGCGGCACCGCGCCCGCGCCGCAAACCTATGACCTGGTGCTGCAGGCCGTGGGCCGCACACCCAACGGCAAGAAGCTGGGCGCCGAGAAAGCCGGTATCAGTGTCAGCGACCGCGGCTTCATCCCGGTGGACATCCAGATGCGTACCAACGTGCCGCACATCTTCGCCATTGGCGACATCGTCGGCCAGCCGATGCTGGCGCACAAGGCGGTGCATGAAGCCCATGTGGCCGCTGAAGTCATTGCCGGCGAACTGCAGGGCAACAAGGAGCTCGCCAGCGCCGCTTTCAATGCGCGCGTGATTCCGAGCGTGGCCTACACCGACCCCGAGGTGGCATGGGTCGGCCTCACCGAAGACCAGGCCAAGGCGCAGGGCATCAAGGTCAAGAAAGGCCTGTTCCCCTGGTCAGCCTCTGGCCGGGCGATTGCCAACGGCCGTGACGAAGGCGTCACCAAGCTGCTGTTTGACGACTCGCCTGAGGCGCATGGCCACGGCAAAATTCTGGGCGGCGGCATCGTCGGCACCCATGCCGGCGACATGATCGGCGAGATCGCACTGGCCATCGAAATGGGCGCTGACGCGGTAGACATCGGCAAAACCATCCACCCGCACCCGACGCTCGGTGAAAGTATTGGCATGGCGGCGGAAGTGGCGCATGGCAGTTGCACCGATCTGCCGCCTGCGCGCAAGTAGCCAAAGTCCCATCCTCCAACGCTGCTAGCCCAAAGCCAAAAGAACTGGCACAAGCCGTATCAGAAATAAAAAAGCGGGCCAAATGGCCCGCTTTTCAGGGAACAGGTCAACAGAATTATTTCTTTTCCATCATCTTTTTGCACTCGGCTTTCATCTTGTCGTCGGCCTTGGAAGCGTCCATCTTTTTGCACTCTTCCATTTTCTTGTCGTCTTTCATGGCACCGCCGTGCGAGCCGGCAATCGATGTGAAAGAAACGGTGGCGAAGGTCGCGGCGATTAAAACTGACAGTAGTTTGCGCATGGTTAGACTCCGATATTGATTCAAATAGCTGCCAACAAAATGGCTGGCAACGCAGCATACAACAGACATGGCTATTCATTGGTTGACAGGTTTACTGCGTATCAGGGTTTTCACTATCCTTTTGCCTGCGTTGATGCTGGCTGCGGTGTCGCACGCGGTGCCTCGCACGCCTGCCAGCGACGCCGAAGTGCTGGAGAAGTTGCCCACCCGCGCCGCTGACAGCACCGCGCGCGAGTTGACTGCCCTGCGTGCGGCTGTGGCCAAAGCGCCCACCGACGCCTCATCGGCCACAGAGCTGGCGCAGCGGTACTTTGATCTGGCGCTGGCCCAGGGGGACCCTCGTTATGTGGGTTATGCCGAGGCCGTGGTGGCCCGCTTTGCCGACCCCTTGCCAGCGTCCTTGCTTACTTTGCGCGGTGTGCTGCGCCAGTACCGGCATGATTTTGCGGGGGCCTTGAAGGACTTTGAAGCCGCTTTGGCGCTGGCGCCGGACTACGCGGTGGCCCACGCCTGGCGCGGTGCCATTTATTTGGTGGAAGCTGACTATGGCGCTGCGCAAAAGGAATGCGCCGCCTTGCAGACATTGGGTCGCGCGACGCTGGCGGGGGCCTGCCGGGGGTTGTTGCAGGCCTACAGTGGGCAACTGGCGGCGGCTTACACGACCTTGCAGAACACCTTGAGCTTGGCCACAGATGCCGACAACCGCTTGTGGCTCCTGACCCGGCTCGGCGAGGTGGCTGCCTGGCGCGGGCAAGACGCGCAAGCGCATTACCGCGAGGCACTGGGCTTGGGGCGCGACGATGTGTACTTGCTGGCCGCCTGGACCGACTTTTTGCTCGACGCCGGGCAGCCGGCCGAAGTGGTTCGGCTGCTGGCCAAGTGGGAGTCGGCCGACAGCCTGCTGCTGCGGCTGGCCGAGGCCGAAACCCTGCTCAAGCTGCCTGAGGCCGCCCGCCACCAAAAAATGCTGGTGGACCGGTTTGCCGCGGCCCGCGCCCGGGGTGACACGACCCACCGGGCCGAAGAGGCCCGGTTTGAGCTGCGCTTGCGCCAGGACACGGCTACTGCCTTGCGTCTGGCGCAGGAGAACTACGCTGTGCAGCGCGAGCCGAGGGATGCGCGTGTGCTGCTGGAAGCAGCAGTTGCCGCCAAGGACCGTGCCAGCGCCCAGGTCGTGCGCGAGTGGTTGCAGCGCAGTGGTTTTGAAGACGCCCGCACGCGCCGTCTTGCGCAGGCGTCTGAGGCAGCGGGCACTGACGGCGGTAAAAAATGAAGTGGCGCACTCTTTTTTTGAGTGTGTTGCTGCTGCTCGCTGGCCCCGTGTGGGCGCACAAGGCCAGCGACAGTTATCTGGTGCTTGATGTCAAGGGCCAACAGCTGACCGGTCAGTGGGACATCGCCTTGCGCGACATCGACTTCGCCATGGGGCTCGATGCCGATGGCAATGGCGAGATCAATTGGGGTGAGCTGCGCGCCCGCCATGCAGCTATTGTGGCCTGGGCCTTGAGTGCCTTGACGCTGGACAGGGGCGGTGCCTGCGCGCTGCAGGTCACCCAGCACCAGGTGGATGAACACACCGACGGGACCTATGCCGTGCTCAGTTTAAGGGGCAATTGCCCGTCAGGCGCGGGCGAACTCGGTGTGAACTACCGCCTGCTGTTTGACCAAGATGCGCTGCACCGGGGCTTGCTGCGTCTGGATCTGGAGGGCATCACCCACTCGGCCATCATGGCGCCCGACAACGCCCATCAGCGTTTCAGCGCAGACAAGCCATCGCTTCTGGCGCAATTTGGGCAGTTTTTTGTGCAAGGCGTCTGGCACATCTGGATCGGGTTTGACCACATCCTGTTCCTGATCGCGCTGTTGCTGCCGGTGGTGTTGGTGCGCGAGGCCGGGCGTTGGCGCGGGGCGGGGCGCTTTGGCGAGGCCTTGCGGGAGGTGCTGTGGGTGGTGACGGCTTTCACCGTGGCTCATTCGATCACTTTGTCCCTGGCCGCCTTGGGGCTGGTCTCACTGCCCTCCCGGCTGGTGGAGTCGGCGATTGCCTTGTCGGTGGTGCTGGCGGCGCTCAACAACCTCAAGCCCGTGGTCAACAAGCGTCGCTGGCTGATTGCCTTTGTGTTCGGTCTGATTCACGGCTTCGGTTTTGCCAGCGTGCTGGCTGATCTGGGCTTGCCACAAGAGGCGCTGGTGCTGAGCCTGGTGGGCTTTAACCTCGGGGTCGAGACCGGGCAGCTAGCGATTGTGGCGGTGTTTTTGCCCGCTGCATTTTGGCTGCGCAACACCGGGGTTTACCGCCGGGGCATCTTCGTGGGGGGCTCGCTGCTCACACTGCTGGTTGCGCTGGTATGGCTGGTGGAGCGCGCGCTGGACTTGAAGCTGATGGGCTAGGCGTCGGCGATCTCATTGGCGGGTTCGCGGCTGTTCATACGCCTCTCTGGTTCGGGCTTCTTGATGGCTGGTTCATAGCTTGTTTTCTGCCGGGCTGAAACCCTACTTTGGAAGGGTTTACCGCGTGCGGCGTATTTTCGATACTGCGCAGGTCCCATTCACCAAGAGGCCTCCGTATGACTATTCGTAACTTCAAATTCAGCATCTACAAAAGTGCTGTGGCATTGACCGTTGTGGGCTTGAGCGCTTGCGCCGCAACCATCAGTCAGGATGGACTGGAGCAACGCACTTCCGCAGCTATCGGACGCAATGTGGGTAGCTTCACCATCGCTACAACCGGCGAAGAGACGGGCGGGCGCATCAACTACACCGCCAAGACCAAGGATGGTGTTACTTATCAGTGCTACATGTATTCCGCCACAGGTTTCCAGAAGGCCATGTCGTTTGGACAGACGCCGCATTCGGACGCCATTTGCACACAAATGGGCCGGGGTGGACCTGCGGCTGGCGCCGACAGCAAATGCGCCCAACTGCAATGCATTGCTGAAGGCCGCTGGCAGGTGCTGACGGCCAGAGGGGGTCATCAGGTCTTTGACCTGTCGATCCCGGCGGCCGCTGCGTGATGCGAGGGCCATTTGTACCCTCGCGTCGATGGCAGCCTGCCTGGACGTGTGCCCCATCGAAACCCCAAAATACAAACTGTTCTTGTAGTTCGCTACGGGCATGCCGGGATCTCACACCAAAGCGCCCACGCTGCCTCAAGGAGGCCCTGACTGGGTGGCGGTAGCGCTGCTCTGCCAGACGGCGCTTCGGTACTGCCGCCGCAGGCGATCCAGCGCGGCCTGGCATTGCGAATGCATGTGCTGCAAGGTGAGGCCATGGTGTGGGCCGATCACGCGCTGCTCCGTCAGGCGCTGGTCAACCTGGTGCACAACTCCTTGCGCTACACGCAGCGTGGGGGCATTCTGATCGGACTCAGGCGGCGTGCAGCAAGCTGGCAAATCGAGGTATGGACAGCGGCATCGGCATTGCGGCGCAAGATGAGCCGCAGATTTTTTCACCCTATTACCGCAATCAGCACGCGTGGCGGGCAAACACCCCGCGCAGCATCCGCCGCGGTGTTGGCGCCCATGGCGCCCCTTGGCGGTCGTTGCCTGGTGCTGGACGACGACCCGCAGGTGATCGATGCATGGAAGGCACTTCTGGAAGGTTGGGGTGTGGAGGTGCGTTACGCCGCAAGCGCCGAGGAAGCCATGCAGCACCTGAACAAGGGCTTTTTACCGGAGGCAATTTTTTGCGACCAACGCTTGCGCTCGGGTGAAAGCGGATTTGACGTTCTGCGGGCATTGCTTGCTAGCTGTCCGGGGGCAAGCGGGGCGATGGTCAGCGGAGAAATCAATTCGCCCGAATTGCAGGACGCGCAGGACGAAGGCTAGCTGGTCCTGCGCAAGCCCCCTGACACCGCTCAGCTCCATGCCATCCTGGCGACCTGGGCTGCGACATGATGGGAGAGATCGGACGGAGTCACCGTTGGTACGCCGGTGTTTCACTTGCAAACCTCGGGCGCGCGCAGCCACGTACACCTCCAGCTCAAGGCGTGCGGTACGGTCCTGACGAGCGCCCCGATTCCGCTTTGCAGAACCGTGGGCGTCGCGAAGGTTCCAGCGTTACTTGTTTAGGCGGGTTTCCGGGGGCAAACCCGCTAGCCACGCGCTGCGCCGGCGCCCCAGAATAGGTTTCCCCTTTGGAGAAATCATGTTTGACAACGCTTCCTCTCGCACCCTGTCGCGACGCCGATTTAATCTCGCCATTACCGCCGGGGCCGCCACTGTGTGTGCTCCCTTGCTGGCCCAGTCAGCCTGGCCCAACAAGCCAATCCGTATCATCGTTCCCTACACACCGGGCGGCTTCACCGACCAGATGGCGCGCATTGTCCAAGTGGGCTTGCAAAACCGCCTGCAGCAAACCGTCATTATTGACAACAAGCCTGGCGCCAACAGCATCATCGGGGTGGATTTTCTGGCTAAGGCCCCGGCCGATGGCAGTACCTTTGCGGTGGTAATTGCTGCTTATGCCGCCAACACCACGCTGTATCCCAAGCTGCCGTATGACCCGCGCAAGGACCTGACTGGCGTGTCGTTGATGGGGGTGTCGCCGCTGCTGGCTGCCGTTAACAACGACGCACCTTTTAAAACCGCGAAAGAGCTGATCGACTATGCGCGCGCTAACCCAGGCAAGATCAGCTTCGGCTCATCAGGCAATGGTTCGGCCGCGCACCTGACCAGCGAGTTGCTCAAGGCCATCACCAAAACCTATATGGTGCACATTCCCTACCGCGGCGCGGTGCCGGCGCTGACGGATTTGATTGGCGGGCAGATCCAGCTTTTCTTTGACGCCCCCACCGGCTTGATCAACCAGGGCAAGGCTGGCAAGGTGCGGCTGATCGGTGTGGCCAGCGACCGTCGCCTGCCGGCCGTTCCGGATGTGCCGACTTTTATCGAACAGGGTTTTGCGGGCTT
>Ga0308009_10001560_pt1 | contig 13197 bp, 14 predicted proteins | sample Neamet127_FD_203134 | JGI IMG/M metagenome (GOLD analysis project Ga0308009, IMG submission 203134) | Marine microbial communities from water near the shore, Antarctic Ocean - #127 | ecosystem: Environmental > Aquatic > Marine > Unclassified | place: Southern Ocean | collected 2014-07-24
AGCAATCAAAACCTCACCATGTGGAATATTTCCACGTACATTAACTTTAAGCCCAATTATCCAGCGAGCGCTCCAGACCACCCACCAGCAATAAAAATGTGCGGCCATCGATGCACCTTTTTGGCTTATAATCATCGGAATCAAGAAAATAATTGCAACAAATACCATCGCGAGATACATCTGAATATTAAATAGCAAAGAGCGCATCCATTGTAGCGCGTATTTCATAATTGTTCCTCACAGACTTTGCGCAGGGGACATCCCTAAACTTCGAGCAATATTGTGTATCACTATAAAGCCAATAATATGTCAAAACCAGCTTTAACCTTCAGATTACATCAAGTTGCTAACAAGCAATTTCACCGATAAACTGTTCCCTGAATTGCCTGAAAATCTTGGTACTTTCAGAGCGGTAATTATAGCGCTATGTTGAGATTCAGTTCTTGACCCAATGCAACAATAGATTCGAGGCGTATTTGCGGTTATTGTGCCCAAAATGTGAAGCAGAATATAAGGTTTCTGATGATATCATTCCGAGCGAGGGGCGTGATGTGCAGTGCTCTAGCTGTAATGAGACTTGGTTTGTAAAAAGCTCACCCGCGCAACTTGAACGCCGCGCCATTGATCCTGATATAATCAGCATCTTGCAGCAAGAAGTCCAGCACGAGATGAAGGCACGAGAGAACGAAATAAGTTCCCAAAAAGCTGCCTCAACATCCTCATCAACTAGAAAGCCAGCTCCAGCCGCTAAGCCAAAAACTCAGAAACGTGCGCCAAAACGTAAGAGCTTACTACCTGTCGAAGTTATAGAAAAAAAACAGATTAAATCAGAAACGCCACTAACAACACCCTCAAAGCCTGAGGATGACGTGCCGCCGCTCGACAATCGGCAACGTGGTATTCTAGCAGCTTTAATCTTACTCAGCATACTTGCATCCCTGTATGTCTTTGCTCCAAAACTGACAGAGACTTTTCCCATCTACACCGATTGGATTAATTCTTATGTTTTTTGGATGGATGATATGCGGCAGTGGCTCGAGAATATCGTGCGCGACGTGCTAGAGTACAGGCAGAGCTTTGGATAAACTTAAAGCGCTAAAACCGATCTAATAATCTTTGTAAATACCCACGCTCTTCTTTCGGTCGGTCGAGCGCGCCTGAGCGGCGGCGAATTTCGTCCATCAACTCTTGCGAGCGCAATCGAAGCTCCTGTTGCGGCACCATCTGCTCACCAGCACCCAGTTGCCCATTGTTGCCAGCATCACGGCCCAATGGATCCCGGGTGGTAAGGTTTTGCGATTCACCTTCCGATATTCGGCCATTTGGCGTCGCCCCTTGGCCTTGGGGCTGTTGCTCGGCCAATGTCTCACTCAGGCTACGCATACCGTCACGCAGGGCATCAATTACCTCAGATTGATTGTCTAATGCGCCAGGCAGATTTCCAGTCTCGAGATCTTCCGCCGCCCGCTCCATGGCGCGGCCTGCTTCATCCAAGGAGCGGCGCGCCTCTTGTCCCGGCTCAGTTCCAGCCCCAGGCAGCTTTCCCCTCTGGCGATTCAGATCCCACTGCAATTTTTTTTGTGGCCCGGCTAAGGACCCATCATCCTCTGTAGGCTCCACCCCCTCGCCCGCGCCACCATCTTGACCTTGGCCGGGATTTTGCAATTCACGGAAGGTTTGATCTGATAGCCTTTGCTGTTGCCGCAGGCTATCGGCCAAATCTTCCATCTGTTGTTGGCCGCCGTCTTGGCCTTCTTGGCCCTCACCACCAGATTGACCCTTTGATGTTTGCAGATTTTGTATCAGGCGATTGATCTCTTCCAATAACTCCTGAGCCTCTGCCATACGGCCCTCCTCCATTAGTTGCTGTAGGCGATCCATCATCTCTTGCAGCTGATTTTCCGATATGACGTTATCATCAGCAGTAGGCGGCCGTTCAGGTTGTTCTACCGCCGGGTTACGCTCCGCAAACTCTTTAAAATATTCCCGCTGTGCTTGGCGTAACTCCTCCATCAGGCGAGTAATTTCTTCGCGCGTGGCGCCATTCTTGATTGCTTCTGCGAGCTTGTCTTGCGCCCGCGCCAGCTTTTCGGCCGCCTGATCAAGATCGCCATCTTCTACTTCCAAAGCTAGCAGCCAGAGCAGCTCAGCCGAAGACCCAAGGTCTTCTCTGGTTTTGCCCTCTTCAAGTTGGCTAATAATTTTCGTCAAAGCAAGCCCGTCTTCGAAGTCGCGAAATATAGGCTCCGGCTTTTGCGATATGGCCCGCAAGATCTGCGCCACCCGTCGGCGATTGCTATTAGACCACAAAAGATCCCGACGTTGTTCCGTTAAAGCCTTCGCCAAAGGATCGAAAAAACGGAGTGCGGGCAACTCAATCTCAAGCGAAGCCGATCGACCAATTTGACCACGGATATCTTCGACCTCAAGTACAAATGACACCGGCAGATGCGCCCATAAATGTTTGGATAAATCTTCAATAAAAACCTCTGTGAAATTCGAACGGTCGCCAGAAATTGTCAAAGGCAATGCAAGCTCAATATCAAGCTGTGACGCAGGAACCGCCGCTAACCCATGTCGCCGGTCAACCTCTGCCAAGTTGAGCCGCACCCAAACCCGGCCAGAGGTCACGCCAAAATCGTCACTAGCAGAAAATGTAAGGCCAAACGTCCCACCACTCTCGCGCTTAATCTCACCCACCACCTCAACCTTCGGCGGCAGATCAACAATCATGTCCAAGTCCCAGCGTGCCTCATCTAGGCCCAAAATGGCCAGGCCACCAGATTGTGTCACCAAAAACTGCTGATTTTGATCCGCCGCATCGAGAGGGTTTTCAACGCGCCCAGAGACAGCTTCATCAACGACGTGTTTACTATCATCGCTGTACAGGCGGACTATGATTAGGCTATCTTGAGGAACGCTTAACCTTTGGCCGATGACGTCATTGAGATAAAGGGTCGGGCGATTGGCATAAGCGGGCGGTTGCATCCATACTTCCCAGCTAGGCCCCAAAATTACCGTGCCCGTAGGCGCGCGCGGTCCATCGCTCAATTTATAGGAAGTACCAAAAACCATCCCGACAAAGAAGATTAACAGTGCCATGTACCGCAAAGCGTAAGGATCTTGTCGCGCAAGCTGAACATCTGGCCCTACGGCTTTAGCCATTGCAGCCTTGTGATGCATCAGCGCCAAATGCGCATCCCAAAGCGCAGCCGACTCTGGATCATCGCGGCCAATAGCCTGAACATCTTGGAGTGCCGTAAGCGGGCGCCCAGGCAAGCTTTGGTCCAAGCGCGCTCTGGCCTGCCCGAGACTCGGCCAAGAAAAAAACGCCCAAATATGCCAAAAGCACCACAAGCCAAGGCAGGCTGCAGCACTGAAGCTTAGCCAAATCACCTCAATCGGCCAAAGATCTAGCGACCCCAATAAGAGCGTGCCCATAGCACATAAAATTAGTGAAAAGAGAGGCCAACACGACAGTGCAACACGCTCGGCCCAAAGGCCTGCGTAAGTCAGCCCAACGGCAAACTTTGTGCTGCGCGGTAGTAATGTGGCCATAAAAGCCTCCGTGACGTGGCGCGATTATTACCACTCAGGAATTGTATCTCGATTAATGATGTCTTCCAAGCTTGGCCGTGCGCGGATAACCGCAAATTGATCGCCCTGTACCATCACCTCAGGCACCAAGGGGCGTGAATTATATTCACTTGCCATGACAGCGCCGTATGCCCCGGCGCTACGAAATGCAATCAGGTCGCCAGCTTTCATGTGCGGCAATTCCCGGCCTTTCGCAAAGGTATCCCCACTTTCGCAAACTGGTCCCACAACATCATAAGGCTGATAAGCAGTTCCAGCTTCAGGCTCCACAATTGGCACAATTTCATGATGCGCACCATACATCGCAGGCCGGATCAAATCATTCATCGCCCCATCGACAATCAAAAATTCGCGATCTTCGCCCTCTTTCACATAGATCACTTCACTGACCATAACGCCAGCATTGCCCGCGATAAACCGCCCAGGCTCAATTTCGATTTCGCAGCCAAGATGACCGACTTTCTCACGAACCAATGCGCCATAATCTTCTGGTGTGGGAGGATGTGCATTGCTATTCTCATAAGGAATTCCCAGCCCACCTCCAAGGTCCAAGCGCGTAATCTCATGACCATCTGCACGGAGAATCTCGGTTAGCTCTGCCACTTTGTCATAGGCCAGGCCGTAGGGCTCTAGCTCAGTCAGCTGCGAGCCAATATGCACATCGATACCTATAATTTTTAATCCCGGCAGAGTGGCAGCCATGGCATAGACCTCCCGCGCCCGCGAAATGGGAATACCAAATTTATCTTCTTTTTTGCCAGTCGAGATTTTCGCATGCGTTTTAGCATCAACATCAGGGTTAATACGAATCGTAATGGGTGCCACTTGACCCAGAGAGACCGCCACCTCCGACAGCGCTCGCATTTCTGGTTCGCTTTCAACGTTAAACTGACGAATGCCATGCCTTAAGACCAATTCCATTTCAGCACGAGTTTTGCCAACGCCGGAAAACACAATTCGTTCTCCAGTAATGCCAGCGGCGCGTGCGCGGGTATATTCACCAGCCGACACCACATCCATACCCGCACCAGCATCCCCCAAAAGCTTCAGAATGGCTTGATTAGAAGCGGCTTTCATCGCGTAACAAATCAAATGATCCATACCCTGCAACGCGTCATCAAACAGCTTAAAATGCCGCAGTAATGTAGCCGAGGAATAGAGGTAGAAGGGGGTACCAACAGCTTTCGCAATCTGCGAAATAGCAACATCTTCGGCGTACAAAGCGCCATTACGATATAAAAAATGATCCATCTTACGTGCCTTATCAGGTCTGACTTGCGCATATCACACCATAAAATTCAAACAACACCTTTGCCGCATTATTCTCACACAGCTTAAGTTTTGGGTTGGCTTCGCAGGTAGAGATACAGCGGCAAGCCACAGCTTACCCCAATCCCAAAGGTGGCTAAGATTGCGAGTAAACGCCCATACTTTCGAGTTTGGAACACCTCATAGAGGATCCAAACGGTAAGAGCGGTGGCCGCAATGGTGAGATCCCAGACCAAGCCGCTACTGGCGGTATTAGCATGCCATGCCTCAACCATAAGCCCAAGATTAAAGCCTTCTGCCTGAAACCAAATAATAAAATAATACATTGGGTGCGCAGCCCCCCAAATAGCTAAGGCAAGGTAGATCATCCGCATGTTTGCGCTCCTTAATTACTGGCCACTCCAGCGCGCATGTCTAACAAAGACAAAGGCTGTTCCGGCGCACCATCGGCGCCACAGGCACAAAGTATTATAAAGGCTAATAAATTAATATATTTCATGCCAAATCTACCTCCCAACGCGCAATTTGAGCCCGCACCTGTGCCGGTGCTGTGCCCCCATAGGACATGCGAGACGCCACGGAGTTTTCCACTCCAAGTACTTCAAATACCTCAGCGGAAATCTCAGTATGTACCGATTTCATATGCTCCAAAGTCAAATCGGGCAGATCACATCCCTGTGCTTCAGCCATAGCCACCAAGCTTCCAGTGATATGATGCGCATCCCTGAATGGCATGCCAAGTGCGCGCACCAGCCAATCAGCCAAATCCGTAGCTGTCGAAAAGCCAGAGGCGGCTGCAACTTTCAGGCTGTCACGGTTTGCAGTCATATCGCTGACCATCCCCGTCATCGCAGCCAAGGCCAACATAAGATTGTCAGCAGCGTCAAACAACTGTTCCTTATCTTCCTGCATGTCTTTTGAATAGGTTAGTGGCAAACCCTTCATCACCATCATCAAAGCAACATTAGCCCCAAAAATTCGACCGATCTTGGCACGGATTAGCTCGGCCGCATCAGGGTTTTTCTTTTGTGGCATGATTGATGAACCAGTGGAGAACCGATCGGACAGAGTAACAAAGCGGAACTGAGCTGATGACCAAATCACCAGCTCCTCTGCAAAGCGGCTAAGATGCATGGCGCAAATACTGGCACAACTGAGATATTCAAGCGCAAAATCACGGTCGGACACAGCATCCAAAGAATTTGCAGCAGGTCGATCAAAACCTAGATCTTTCGCCGTCATTTCACGGTCGATCGGAAAGGAGGTACCCGCCAAAGCCGCGGCGCCCAAGGGACTTTCATTCATACGTCTCCTCGCATCTTCAAACCGAGATTTGTCGCGTGCCAGCATTTCGACATAGGCCATCATATGATGCCCCCAAGTTACAGGCTGCGCAGTTTGCAAATGCGTGAAACCGGGCATAACCCAATCCGCACCAGCTTTGGCTTGCTGCAAAAAGGCTTTCATCAGTGCCTCAAGCGCCAGAATAGCTGCATCAGTTTGATCGCGGACCCAAAGACGAAAATCAGTGGCTACTTGATCATTGCGGCTCCGACCTGTGTGCAGACGCCCAGCAGGTTCACCAATGACCTGTTTAAGCCGCGCCTCGATATTCATGTGAATATCTTCCAGTTCAACCCGAAACGAAAAATTTCCTGTTTCAATTTCTGACAATACAGTGAGGAGCCCTTCACGAATGGCCACACTATCGCTATCAGAAATAATACCAGCCTCCCCCAACATGGCGGCGTGGGCGCGACTGCCTTGAATATCTTGAGCGGCCATCCGTTGGTCAAACCCAATCGAGGCATTAATAGCCTCCATGATTGCGTCTGGTCCGGCGGCGAAGCGTCCGCCCCACATTTGGTTTTGGGATTTGGTCATGATTGAAACCTTTGGGAGTGTGATATGCGCTACTTACTTTCTGTTATTCTCTATACGGCCCTTGCCGCTACTGCAAATGCCGACATGAGCGCACTAGAAGCGCTGCGCGCTGGCGATATGCGCAAACTTCAGTTTCACAACGAAATCACAAATGCCCCTCAGATCTCCTTCGTCCAAGATAATGGATCGGTAGGACTTTTATCCGATTACCGCGGCAAAGTGGTCTTGCTCAATTTCTGGGCCACATGGTGTGCGCCCTGCCGAAATGAGATGCCAAAGCTGTCCGCCCTGCAATCCACATTGGGCGGCGATGATTTTACAGTAATAACTATTGCTACCGGGCCAAACCCACCGGCAAAGATCACAGCGTTCTTCAACGATATAGGCATTGATAACCTACCTGCCCACCGTGACCCAAGACAGGCTTTGGCGCGTGAAATGCGCGTTTTAGGCTTGCCAGCCACCATCTTGCTTGACCGGCACGGTCAAGAAATTGCTCGGCTTCTAGGTGATGCAAATTGGCACAGCGACAGCGCCCTAGCCATAATCCAGTCCCTCATCGCATCATAGATCTGACCTCATGATGGCGGTAGCAGCCAAGAGTGTGATTATTGAACAAGCCGCAAGCCTCCATCCACGCATAAACAATTGTAGGTCCGCAAAATTTAAACCCAGCCTCCTTAAGATCTTTCGAAATTTGCACACTGAGCGGTGATTGAGTAGGCACTTGCGCCAAGGTTTCATATCTACCAACCAAAGGCCTGCCGCCTACATAGGCCCATAAGCGCTCAGAAAATGACATCTCACCTGAAAGCCGCAAATAGGCTTGCGCATTACCAATTGTAGCCTCAATTTTGCCACGGTGACGCACAATCCCAGCGTTTTTCAGCAAAACCTCGACCTCTAAAGGGCCCCATGTTGCTATTATATGGGGATCAAAATTAACGAAGGCGCTACGAAACGCGTCCCGCTTTTTCAAAATAGTGATCCAACTCAACCCTGCTTGAAAGCCATCTAAAACAAGCTTTTCCCAGAGGGCCTGACTATCATACTCAGGAACTCCCCACTCATGATCATGATATTTGAGATAAATTGTATCAGTTCCAACCCAGCCACACCGTTCCATCAATTCTCCAATTCACTCCACGTTATGCCTGAAAGGAGGTGTTACCAAAGCATTCAGATATCTCTTAACTACCAACCTAAATTAAAACCAAATCAAACAATACCAATGCTAAACATTTAGCATAAAATTTGTACGATATGATACCACGGTCCCGCAAATGCACTGACGTGCTTTTGACAACAGGCACAACTTCTTCACCATTTCAAACCAACTTCTGATATTTTTTGTGGATGTCATTACTAATAATAAATGAAAGACTAATTTTTTAGTGGCTAGAGATATTAGAGTCGAGGCTAATTTTCTTTTGCTGTTGGATTTATCGGTTACTTACTTCCAAGCAATGTGGGCTCGCCGCTCACTCCACCGTGGCACCATGGATGTCATAGTCAATGACTAGACTCACAGATATACTGCAGTGCGGCAAAAATATATTTCATATGCAGCATTTTTGAAATCTACGCCATTGTCATTTACGAAACTAATTCTTAAACCTATCCTATGTGGAGGCCTAACTGCGCGCAATCAACGATTTATTGTGCTGAATGTAGACCGCATCAATGAGGAGAGACTTTATGACAAATATCGTAATCGTATCTGCAGCTCGGACCGCCGTAGGAAGCTTTGGTGGCGTATTTTCTAGCACACCAGCTCATGATTTAGGATCTTCTGTTCTGCAAGCTGTGGTAGCACGTGCCAAAATCGATAAATCTGAGGTGAGTGAAACCATTCTGGGCCAAGTGTTGGCCGCAGGCCAAGGGCAAAACCCCGCGCGACAAGCTCATATCAGGGCCGGTCTTCCAACTAAAGCCGCAGCTTGGAGCATCAATCAAGTATGCGGTTCGGGCCTACGCGCCGTTGCCATTGCAGCGCAACATATACAATTAGGTGACGCACATATCGTGGCCGCTGGTGGCCAAGAGAATATGACCCTCTCACCACATGTGGCGCATCTGCGCAGCGGTACCAAAATGGGCGATGTCAAATATATTGACAGCATGATCAGTGATGGCCTTTGGGATGCTTTTAACAACTACCACATGGGCCAAACTGCAGAGAACGTGGCTAAAAAATGGTTAATCAGCCGTGAAGCGCAAGATGAATTTGCTGTGGCGAGCCAAAACAAAGCTGAAGCCGCACAACAGGCTGGTAAGTTTTTTGATGAAATAGCTGCCTTTACAGTCAAAACCCGCAAAGGTGATATCATCGCGGATACAGATGAATATATCCGCCACGGCGCAACATACGAAAGCATGGCAAAAATGCGACCTGCCTTTGTGCGCGACGGGGGCACTGTGACAGCTGCGAATGCCTCCGGCCTAAATGACGGCGCCGCAGCTGTATTACTTATGACGGCAGAGGAAGCGGAGAGGCGTGGACTTGAGCCTTTAGCACGCATCGCAAGCTATGCAACTGCTGGGCTTGATCCGGCTATCATGGGTGTAGGCCCAATATATGCAAGCCGCAAAGCCCTAGATAAGGCAGGTTGGTTGGTTAGAGATTTGGACTTGGTCGAAGCCAACGAAGCCTTTGCCGCTCAGGCCTGTGCTGTGAATAAAGACATGGGCTGGGATCCTGCCATCGTAAACGTAAACGGCGGCGCGATTGCGATTGGTCATCCAATTGGCGCCTCAGGATGCCGGATCTTGAATACATTATTGTTCGAAATGCAGCGTCGCAGCGCAAAACGTGGTTTAGCCACGCTCTGCATAGGTGGTGGTATGGGTATCGCGATGTGCCTCGAACGTCCCTAACTTTGCCAGAATGAACACAGATAAGAATCTTCTTCAATAAAAATAAAGTTTTGTTACGTAATTTTATTGCGTTAAAGTATTATATATAATAATATAGTTTCGTAGTTAATTTTTATAGGAAATAGTTATGTCCCGTGTAGCTCTAGTAACCGGAGGCACCCGAGGTATCGGCGCAGCCATTTCAACAGCCCTTAAATCTGAAGGTTATACTGTCGCTGCGACCTATGCCGGTAATGACGACAAAGCTGTAGCCTTCACCACCGAAACAGGCATAAAAACGTTCAAATGGGACGTGTCGGACTATGACGCCTGCGTCTCCGGCATTGCCAAGGTTGAAACTGAGTTGGGCCAAGTTGATATCTTGGTTAATAACGCTGGGATTACTCGTGACGCTCCCTTCCATAAGATGACTCGGGATCAATGGTGCGACGTCATCCGCACCAATTTAGATGGTGCCTTCAACATGACACATCCTTTGTGGAACGGCATGCGTGACCGAAAATTTGGCCGCGTAGTCAATATTTCTTCAATTAATGGTCAGAAAGGTCAATTCGCACAAACCAATTACTCGGCCGCTAAAGCCGGAGACATTGGCTTCACAAAAGCATTAGCCCAAGAAGGCGCTCGCGTTGGGATTACAGTAAACGCTATTTGTCCTGGATATATAGCAACTGAGATGGTTATGGCAGTCCCTGAAAAAGTCCGTGACAACATCGTTGCCCAAATCCCAGCAGGCCGTCTTGGCGAAGTCAGCGAAATTGCGCGTTGTGTGATATTTTTGGCCTCTGATGATGCAGGTTACATCACCGGAGCAACGCTTACAGCAAATGGTGGCCAATATATGGCTTGATCGCTCGAGAAGTGAGCCTATAGATCAACGGCTGCCTCTCGGGGCAGCCGTTTTAACATTCTGTTGACAAAACAAGCCACTATATTTGTGACAATCGTGATATCTCTTCTTTAAGTAGTAGTTTTTTCTTCTTCAATTCCGCAATCCGAAAATGATCCGAAGCTGGAAACTTTTGGGCAACCTTCACTGCTTCGGCAAGGCTAATATGCTTGCGTTGCAATTCAATAATTCTAGAGTTTAGGTTCATGGTTCCTCCTCTGGATTTGTGTATATTTCTAGTCGATCATATTAAATTTAATCTGTCACGCCCTAGCTGAAATATCCCACCATAACTCTGATGTTTGCGCAAAATATTGCTTAAGGATTAACCGCCCCATTGAAATACAGCGCCATCGCGCAGCACTGCAGAAATCTGTGGAGCGTAGTCTGGACAGTCCTTGACATGCGCGGCGCCCACATGCAAAATTTGCGTTGCTAACAGCTGAAATGCCGCACGTCCTGATTTGCGGGCACGAACTAAAACTAAATGCGGAGCACGCCCGTCACGCGGAGCCAAAGGTTGGACAGAAATTGATCCAAGTCGTCCACTAAGCCCCGCAAGAATATCCGGCAAACGCTCAACCCTTTGGATCAATGTCAAATACCCCCTAGGGCGTAAACGTTTAGCAGCAGTTTCAATCCAATGGGACAGAGCTACTTGTTCGGAACGGCCGGAGGCCCGGCCTGCTTCTGGGGGAGTAGGCGAGGCATCTTCTCTAAAATAAGGCGGATTCATAATTACTTGATGGAATGATTGATCATAGAACAGCGTTGGTCGGGCGGACACACAGCCCACCTGCACATCGAATTCGAAACTATTTTGTGCTGCATTGCCCCGCGCTAGCTGAGCATAGTCAGTTAAAATTTCCACCCCATGCAACCTGACCCCAGGCACGCGAGCTGCCAAACATAAACTTGCCACACCGACACCACATCCAAGCTCAAGTACATGTTCGCCGTCTTTCGCTGGGCAAGCCGCAGCCAGAAGTACCGGATCAATACCAGCGCGGTACCCAATTTTAGGCTGAGCCAGCTGCAAGCGGCCACCCAAAAAACCGTCTTGGCTGGTATCCACTATTTACCCAAATCTACATCGTTATCGCGCATGACCACAGTCGCTCCAAAATGATCATAATCTGCCACCATAAGACGGCGCGGCAATATGCCAATGCTACCTTCAAGGATACTGCTATTTACGTCAAATTCGAAGCAGGCTATATCTTCTCCCCGCAGTAGCATCTGAGCGAATGCGATTATAGTTGGATCTGTTGTGCGCAATAATTCCTTCATCAATTATCACATAGGGCTATACCTATGGGTTTGTCGAGGCATTTGGAAAAATGAGGAATACTTTTGAATAATAACCCGTCAAAGCCACATGATCGTCTAGCGCAGGCCTTGTCTGATGAGATGGCAGCAGTAAATACGCTAATCAAGTTGCGCATGGCATCAGAGCACGCTCCACGTATTCCTGAGGTAACAGCCCATCTAGTGGATGCGGGCGGCAAACGTTTACGCCCTATGCTAACACTGGCTGCTGCACGGATGTGTGGCTATACAGGACCTTATCATATCCATCTCGCTGCCACTGTGGAATTTATACACACAGCCACGCTTTTACATGACGATGTGGTTGATGCCAGCGACCAACGGCGAGGTCGGCCAACCGCCAACCTTTTGTGGGACAATCAATCTACAATTTTAGTAGGTGATTATTTATTTGCACGCGCTTTCCAATTGATGGTTGAGACTGGCAATTTACGGGTATTAGATATTTTGGCCAATGCATCAGCCACTATTGCAGAGGGCGAAGTGTTGCAACTTTCCGCAGCCCAAGATGTGGCAACTACTGAAGAAATTTATTTCAGAGTCATCCGTGGCAAAACTGCAGCCTTATTTTCGGCAGCAATGGAGGTTGGTGCCGAAATTGCCCAGAAAGATGATAAGACCGTTCAGGCTTTATCTAATTATGGGGACGCCTTGGGTATTTCATTCCAGATCGTCGATGATTTATTGGATTATACCGGCACAGAAGCAACCGGGAAAAATATTGGAGACGATTTTCGTGAGCGCAAGCTGACGCTTCCTGTGATTAAGGCTATAGCTGCGGCAGATGCCAGTGAACTGGCGTTTTGGACGAAATGCATCTCCAAGGGCACACAAGATGAAGGCGATCTCGAACATGCTTTGAGGCTCATGAACAGTCATAATGCCCTCAAAGATACCCGCACACAGGCTTTATATTGGGCTGAGAAAGCTAAAGCCGCATTGGATGTGCTACCTGAGCATGAGTTTAAGCCCATGCTTATGGATCTATCTAATTATGTAGTTTCTCGTGTTAACTAGCGATAAGCGGACCACTTGCCGTCCACCAACTTGGCTGAGCCTCGTTAATGACTTGGGCGCAGCTCGTTGCAGCTTCCAAAGTTTCAAACAATGCAAAACAAGTGGCACCCGAGCCTGACATGCGACTCACTTTTGGATTATGCGCCTTTAATTCACCCAAAACAGCGACAATCATCGGTTCGACGTCCACTGCTGGAGCCTGCAAGTCATTACGCTGTTGCACCAACCAATCTAGAAAAATTAAGGGACACGTTGGAACTACACCCATTGCAGAGTTTGATTTAGATTCAAGCTGATTGAAAATCATAGCTGTTGAAACAGCCCGGGCGGGGTTG
>Ga0308009_10001561_pt1 | contig 13185 bp, 12 predicted proteins | sample Neamet127_FD_203134 | JGI IMG/M metagenome (GOLD analysis project Ga0308009, IMG submission 203134) | Marine microbial communities from water near the shore, Antarctic Ocean - #127 | ecosystem: Environmental > Aquatic > Marine > Unclassified | place: Southern Ocean | collected 2014-07-24
ACATTGACGCCAAGACTGCTGCGTCGATGATCCCGGGCGTTGATGCGGCGCAAGTGTCGGTGGCCATGCGGGCATTGGAAACCCATGGCCGGCTGCGGCGCGCGAACGAGCGGGTGGTCGAATTCCAGGGCCGAGTCCCGTTGGCCGCGCACTGGGGAAGCGGCGAGAAGGCCTCGGCCGACATGATGTCGCTGGATGCGTCCCGCCACCTGTGGAGCGCCCGGGTCGACCCGCGCCGACGCACCTACGCTGCCGGCATCTACACGCACCTGCTGGATCGCTGGGGCATCGTTTACGACCAGCCGATCGTGCTCAACGAGCGCCAGGCGGGCGTGGCGATTGAGGGCGTGGAGCAGCACAACCGAAGCCAGGATCGCATTCGCCTGTCCCTGCTGGCGGTTGACACGCACGGCTACACCAACGGCGCGATGGCGGTTGCCAAGTTGCTCGGATTCGACCTGTGCCCGCGCCTGCGCGACCTGGCCGAGAGAAAACTGTACCTGCCGGCCGGCTTTGTCGTGCCGGAGAACGTCGAGCGGGTGACGGTCAAGCGACTCTCGCGAAAAGCAATCCGCGAAGGCTGGGACGAATTGCTGCGCCTGATCGCGTCCATCCGCATGGGCAAGATCGGCGCCGATGTCGCGCTGCGATTTCTGGGCAGCGCCGCCCAAGGCGACCCGGCCTACCGGGCCGCCGAACATCTTGGCCGGTTGTTGAGAAGCGTTTTCCTGTGCGACTACGTCACCATCGAGGACTTCCGCCGTGAGATCCACACGTTGCTCGCCCGGGGCGAGTCGGTTCATCAACTGCAGCGGGTTGTCTACACGGGCAAGCTGCCCACGGAGCGCGGGCGGCGGCGCGATGAGATGAAGGCGATCTCGGGCTCGCACGCCTTGCTGACCAACATCGTGATCGCATGGAACACGACCCGGATGAATGATGTGGTCGAACGTCTGCGCAAGGGCGGTATGGAAGTCGACGCCGCTTGGCTGCGGCGCATTGGGCCGGTCCACTCCGGCCATATCAATTTTCGGGGGACGTTCCGCTTCGGCGTCGAGAAGTACGCGCAGGCGCTGCTCAGGCCGCAGTCGACGCCTCGGCGCAGCCAAGCGGCGTGACCGCGATACGGCAGCGATGTGTGCTTCATCTCACCCATTCGGGCGACCTCAATCTCAGCGAAGGTCAATGTAACCATCCTTCGTGCCGAGGCCCGCCGGCAGCGACATGCAGATCACCCTGGGCGGTGGCTGGCAACGATTCGCGTTTGCGACGACGGGCCTGATATTCCGCGGCGATTCCGCCGGCAATCACGCCGCAAAGCGATACGAGGGAAGGTCTGAACAAGGCCGATTCGAGTTCAAGCCGGCCGTGTCGAATCGATGCATGATCTCGCCGAGCCGCTTCCGACTCGCGTTTTGAAGCAAGTTCGACCCCATTTCTCGCCTCACGCTGTTTTCGGACGGACTGCTGCCGTCATCGCCATCAACTGCTTGCGAACCATCCATAAGTTCGACAGCGCGAACAGCGTCGTGACGTGCGCGGTGTTCTTAGCCAGTCCGCGGAATCTCACCTTCACCAGGTCGAACTGGCGCTTGATGACGCGAAACGGGTGCTCCACCTTCGCGCGTACGCTGGCCTTGTGGTGCTCCGTCTTTCGAGCCTTTGTCTTGGCCCTGCCTTCGGGCAGCTTGGCGATGTCGCTCGGCCGAGCCGCGATGTGCCACTGAGCTTGAACGAGGCGATCCCGGACGAGACGACCATCTTGAACTTCCGGCACCTGCTCGAGGCCAACGACTTGGCGGACGACATCTTGAAGGTGGTCAACGCGCTGCTGGCGCGCAAGGGCCTGCTGCTCAAGCGCGGCAGCATCGTGGACGCGACCATCATCGCGGCGCCCAGCTCCACCAAGAACGCCGAAGGCGAGCGCGACCCCGAGATGCATCAAACCAAGAAGGGCAACCAGTGGTTCTTCGGGATGAAGGCGCACATCGGCGTCGATGCCGACAGCGGCCTGGTGCACACGGTGACTACGACAGCTGCCAATGAGGCAGACGTCGAGCAGGTGGCCGATCTGCTGCATGGCAAGGAAGAACAGGTGTGGGCCGACTCCGGCTACCGCGGCGCGCCAAGCCGGGTGCACCGCGACGATCATGCGCAAAGCTGCGAAGCGAGGCGATCTCGTACAGTGCCTCCTCCATCGCCGGATCGCTCAGCGCGAACCAGTTCTGCATCAGGTGCACTCGCAGCATCGACTCCAGCGCATACGGCCTGCGACCACGCCCGGCCACGGGGTAGTGCGGCTCGATGATCTTGAGCAACACCTTCCACGGCACCACCAACTCCATCTCCTCGAGGAACACCTCGCGGCGCGTCTTCTTGCGCTTGCCGGCATACTCCGCGTCCGAAAAACTGATCTGGCCCATCCCGCAGCTCCTTTGCATCAATCAACGCGCGGCGGCATGATTGGTGGACTTGTTCAGACCTTCCCGAGCGCAGGAGTTCCCGATGGGCAAGGTGACCCGACGCACAAAGTGGCGGACCAACTGGGCCGCCTGCTGCGAACGCTGTTCCTGTGCCGATGCGCTCTTGCAGCCGGCGACGAAGGGGTGTGCAGGGTCGGCTGACTTGGGACGCGAGGCGCCTTGAAGCGTCCAGACCACCTACATACGGCTTGGCAAGACCGGGGTGCCGGGTGACGCGGGTTGCAGGGTTCGCGCGAACTGCTGAAATTTTAGGCGACGTTGTTTCTCGTGCATTTTGTAGCGGCCAGGAGGAGCCGTCCCCATTTAAATCAACAACTTACGAATTGCTCAATATTTAGGCGGCGTTGTTTTCCGTGCAATTTGTAGCGGTCGCCGCTCCGGGTGTCGTCGGCTCGGAGCGCCTCTGTTCGCCGCACATCAGGCGCTTATCATGAACTGGCATGAGTGGACAAAGGCGATGAATCCGACGGACGAAAAAATCAAGGCAGCACAGGCACTCTGGGAACTGCAGTTGGCGATCCTTCAGGAAGAGGAAAGGCGCCTCATCAATGCCCTTGAAGATCATTCGCGCGCGGACGCGAAGGTTCCCCAAGGATTCTTGGAACGTGTCAAGGCCGCGCGGGCGCAATGCAATGCAGCCTTCCAGTCGCTCATGACGGCCATTGAACACCGGATCGCTCGTGATGCTGGCTCGGCGACTGCGCGGCCCGGGCAAGGTGAGGTCAGCTAGCCGTGCGCTTGAGCGGATGCAGCAGCTGGCTCCAGTAGTCCCGCGGATAGTCCTTTTCTCGCAGGCCCACCGTCGCGTCGCCCAGGTCGTCCCTGCTGTCGAAGTAGGTGCCCAATGCCCTGTCCCAGATCATGAAGAACTCGCCGAAGTTCACCTGCGCGTCTTCGAAGTCCCGCTTGTGGTGCCAACGATGCGTCTCGGCAACCCCAATCAGATGCCGCATTGGTCCCAGGCTGTAGTCCAGGTTCGAGTGCTGGAATGTCAGGTGAACGACCAGGATAGCCAGCCAGGCTGCGACAAGCTCCGAGGGAGTGCCCATCGCGAACAGGACGGTCAAGCCCGGCGCCGCCATCAGCGCGGCATGCATGGGATGCCGCCGCTCTCCGTTGAGCCAGTACAGGCGCTCAGCACTGTGATGCGGCGCATGCAGGCGCCAAAGCCAGGGCACGGCATGGCTGACGCGATGCACGGCATAGAGACCGAGGTCGAACACGGCAGCCACGAGCAGCAACTGGGTCCACAAGGGCCACTGCACGGGAAACAGGCGCCACTCCGACGGCACGAAGTCGCCCAGTCTGGCGATCCACACGGCGGTCAGCTGGATGACCGCGAGGTTGACAACAGTGTGCGCGATGTCGGTGTGGGTATCGCCGTGGTCCACCAGCCAGGCCGCGCGGAAGGGCCGGAATCGCTCCAGGAACGCAACGGCGAGCACGCCGGCTAGCGAGATCGCGGGCACGATGGGCCAGTACGGCAAGCCGGCATAGAGCGTGTAGACAATGGCCAGTGCCGAACCGCCGAATACCAGCGGATAGCTACCCCAGCGGAGGACTGATTGTGCGAGTTGCTTCATGTCGGTACCTTGGTTCTGATGGGTGCCGACGATAGAGGCGCGCCGCGCTTGCGGCTTGAACGAATCAGTCGATCGCGCCTGACAGCGCGACTTGTCTCAGCAGGTTCGCGGGGCTGCTCCCTAACGTGGCCCGGAACGTCCGGCTCAGATGGGCCGAGTCGGAGAACCCGGCCAGATGGGCGGCTTCGGTGAGACTGCCTCCTGCCGCAAGCTGCCGCAGCGTCTCGATCAGGCGCACCCACTTCAGGTAGCTGCGAAGGGGCAGGCCCGTCTGCTCCACGAACCAGTGCGAAAAGCGCTCGGGCGACAGATGAACCATCGCCGCCAGGCTGCGCCTGTCGGTCTCTCCCCTGCAGGCTCGAAGTTCGCGCACGACCGCTTCCAGTCGCTTGTCTGCAGCATGCGGCGGGTCCGGCCGGAAGATGCTTTGAACGGTCGCGAGGTCGTCTGCTTTCGCGAAGTCCAGCAGCCGCCGCGCCATGTCGGGATCGAGCGCCACAGCGGGTTGGTGCGGGCGCAATCGCAGCGCCGTCGCCTCGGGCGCGAGCGCATCCAGGTAGATCGAAAGCACCGCGCCGCCGCCGAGCCTATGACGCGTCCCGGCCGGAATCGCCAGTGCCCGACCTTGCAGGCTGCCGGCCGGCGTCTCTACCTCCACCTCCACGGCCCCTTCCAAGCCCACCGTGATCTGGTGGGCAAGGTGCTGGTGCCAGTCGTGCGCGCCGACGCTTCCACGGAACACGCCTATCCCCGGGGCGATCCAAGCGCGCCCAGCCCAAGCGAGGCCGGCCGGATCGAACGGCTTCAATGCGCTGGCTTTGGGCTACGCGGACCCTGCGGGGGCCGCCGGTGCCCGACTGAGTGCACCCCCTGGCCCGTGGACTTGCGGACGTTGACGTTCTTCAGGCCATCCAGGACGCCGCATTCTGCCGCCACTCCATCGCATTGCTCGCGAAGCGACTTGAGCTCCCTTTGGAGTTCTTTCAGGTCGCGGATGCGCTGAGCCACGTGCTCGATGTGCTCGTCCAGAACGTCGTTGACGGCATGACAGTTCTCGCGGGGCGCATCCTGGAATCGCAGCAGCGCGCGGATTTCATCGAGCGTCATGTCGAGCGAGCGGCAGTGCCGGATGAAGGCGAGCCGCTCCAGATGCTCGTGCCCGTAGAGCCGGTAGTTTCCGTCGCTGCGAGGGGGCTCCTTCAACAAGCCCTCGCGCTCGTAGAAGCGGATGGTTTCCGCCTGGGTCTGGGTCACTTTCGCGAGTTCGCCGATCTTCATGGGAAGGCCTTTCCAACCCCGAAGTGTAGCGCTGAACCTTGAAGTGCCTGTAGAGTTTGGCGGCGCCAGTGCCAGCGCCGATGAACTTGGTTTAATCATCGCAAGATGCGTGTGATCACCGCGGCCACCGCCGCGACAAAGGCCACGACGCTCGGGAGGGCAGTCAAAGCCATGCCGAACGCGCGCGCGCCCGCCCCGCCCGGGTATCCGCGCAGGAAAGCCACTCGGCCCACGGCGAAGAGCACCACGGATGCGCCGACAAACGGCATTGCTTGGCCTCTCAGCAGCAGAAGGACGGCGAGAAGCAAGATGATCGTGACCGTGGCCTGCTCCAGCGTGTTCTGCAGGAAGGCCGCATACACCGCGATCCGCGGGCTCGGTTGACCGTAGGCCGAGCCGCGAATGTCCTGCGCGGAAAGCCGCCTGCCGCGCGAGACCAGGCCGATGCCGACCATGATCCACAGGACGATGAACAGGCTGGCACCCGCCCCGAACGTCAATGCCGAATCAACATCGTCCGGGAAGTGCAGCATGCGCGGTAGAAGCAGGTAGGCAAGCCCGTACATCACTGCACAAACGACCGCCGCTGCGCCGCTGCGCCAATGCACCTTGCGCTGCTCCTGTCGAAGTTCGTCATCCGTCAATTTGTAGGGTGTCATTGCCAGCTCCCGCAGTTGGATCCGTCAACCGTCGCGCCCAAGCCACGGAAAGACCCGCAGCAGCCCGAGCGGCAAGGCGTCGAGGTAGCCGCTGACCAATGCGGCACCATTCGGACCATCACTTCAACCGCGCGCCTGACAGCGCCTGCAGAGCCTCGACGATCTGCGGGCTGTCCCATTCCGCGGTTCCGCTCATGCGGCCCAGTTCACGGCCTTGCCGGTCCAACAGCAAGGTTGTGGGCACGCTGACCGCTTTGAGCGTAAGGATCGCTGCCGCATCCGCGTCCAGGTAGACGGCCAGATGCTTGATCCCTTCCGACGCATAGAAGGACTTGACCTGATCCAATGCCTTGGCGCCTGCGTCCATGGAGAGGGCGACGACCTGGAATTCGCCACCGCCAAGCTGCGCCTGCAGCCGGTCCAAGGAGGGCATTTCCTGGCGGCACGGGGGGCACCACGTAGCCCAGATGTTCAGCAGGACCATCTTCCCCCTGAAACTCGAGAGATCGACCGGCCGTCCCGTGCCATCCAGTACCCTGAGGTTCGGCAGCGGGACAGGCTGCGCACGCATCACAAGCGGCAGAGCGCTCGCGTTCGCGCTGGCGCCTCCGGCCGGCTGATTGGAGTGGAGATATGCGAACAGGCCCAGCCCGGCCGCAGCCGGCAGGCCCAGCGCAAGCATCCAGCGCCGGCGGCGATTGCCCGGGGATTCATCCAACAGGGCCGGCATCACGCACCACCCAGAAGCAGCTTGGCATCGGCGGCCAGTGCCTCTGCGCCGACGCCATACCGCGCATACAGCCGCAGTCGACCACGCGGTGTTGGCGCCGACCGAAAACTGAGCCACTTGTGAGGGGTATGCCGAGTCAAAACTGAGCCGGGTGTTCCACCTACCCTGCTGCTTTCTTAAGCAGCAGGGAAATGAAGGAGTGATCACCATGGACATGATTGGCAGGATCCGGCGGATGTACAGCCGGGGCAAGAAGTCGGAGCGAGAAATCGCCCGCATCACGGGGCTGTCGCGCAACACGATTGCCAAATGGCTGCACGGGGGGCCGCTGGAGGGCGAGCCGAAGTACCGGCGCGCCGAGCAGCCCAAGAAGCTGAGCGCCTTTCACGAGGCGCTGGTGCAAGCGCTCAAGACGGACTCGCATCGCCCGCGCCACGAGCGGCGCACCGCGCGGGCGCTGCACGCGCAGATCAAGGCCGAGGGTTACGAAGGCGGCTACACGCGGGTCACCGACTTCATCCGGGCGTGGCGGCTCGGCGACGGCCAGTCGGTTTCGACCAGCGCCTTCGTGCCGCTGGCCTTCGAGCTGGGCGAGGCGTTCCAGTTCGACTGGAGCGAGGAGGGCTTGGTGGTGGGCGGCATTTACCGGCGCATGCAGGTGTCGCACCTGAAGCTGTGCGCCAGCCGCGCGTTCTGGCTGGTGGCCTACCCCAGCCAGGGCCACGAGATGCTGTTCGATGCGCACACCCGATCGTTCGCGGCACTGGGCGGGGTGGCTCGCCGGGGCATCTACGACAACATGAAGACCGCCGTGGACAAGGTCAAGAAGGGCAAGGGCCGTGTCGTCAACGCGCGCTTTGCCGTCATGTGCGCGCACTACCTGTTCGATGCCGACTTCTGCAACGTCGCCTCGGGTTGGGAGAAAGGCGTGGTGGAGAAGAACGTGCAGGACAGTCGCCGGCGCATCTGGATCGACGCGGCCCAGCGCAGGTTCGGCAGCTTCGTCGAGCTCAACGCCTGGCTGGCCGAACGATGCCGCGCGCTGTGGGAGGAAATTCGCCACCCCGAGCACAAGCAGTTCAGCGTGGCCGAGATGCTCGAGCACGAGAAGGGGCACTTGATGCCCATGCCCGAGCCGTTCGATGGCTATGTGGAGAAGCCCGCTCGCGTATCGAGCACCTGCCTGGTGGCGGTGGCGCGCAACCGCTATTCGGTGCCCTGCGAGCTGGCCGGCCACACGGTGAGCACGCGGCTGTATCCGAACAGCGTGGTGGTCGTGGCCAATGATGCCATCGTGGCGCGCCACGAGCGGCTCGGCCACGAGGGACTGACGCGCTACGACTGGCAGCACTACATCCCGCTGGTGCAAAGAAAACCCGGGGCCTTGCGCAACGGAGCGCCCTTTGCCGACATGCCCGAGGCGCTGCAGCAGTTGCGCCGCGGCCTGCTGCGCCACAGTGGAGGGGATCGGGCGATGGCGCAGGTGCTGGCCATCGTGCCCACGGCCGGGCTGGACGCCGTGCTGGTGGCCGTGGCGCTGGCGTTGGAGAGCGGGCCGCCCTCGGGGCGCGTGAGCGTGGAGCATGTGGTCAATGTGCTGGGTCGGCTCAATGCCGGCCCGGCGCCGCAGAGCGTCGAGACGGCGCTGCAGATCCTGGAGCCGCCGCTGGCCAACACGGCGCGCTACGACAGCCTGCTCGTGCAGGACAGCGCCGAGGAGGTCGGCCATGCGTGATCTGATCGTTGAGCTCAAGGCCTTGCGCCTGCACGGCATGGCCGGCGCCTGGAGCGATCTGGTGGAGCAAGGCACCAATGCCGGCGTCGACAGCTCGCGCTGGTTGCTCGAACATCTGCTGGCCGCCGAAGGCACGGATCGCGCGATGCGTTCGGTGAGCCACCAGATGCACTCGGCCAAGTTCCCGGTGCACCGCGACCTAGCCGGCTTTGACTTCGAGGCTTCGCCCGTGGATCGCAAACTGGTTCACCAACTGGCTGATCTGTCGTTCACGGACGCGGCCCACAACGCCGTGCTGGTCGGCGGACCGGGCACCGGCAAGACGCACCTGGCCACAGCCATCGGCGTGTCGGGCATCACCCGGCACGGCATGCGGGTGCGGTTCTACTCCACGGTCGATCTGGTTAACGCGTTGGAGCAGGAGAAGAGCCAAGGACGGGCCGGACGCATCGCGGCAAGCCTGCTACGGATGGACCTGGTCATATTGGATGAACTGGGGTATCTGCCCTTCAGCCAAGCCGGCGGGGCCTTGCTGTTCCACCTGCTATCCAAGCTGTACGAGCACACCAGCGTGCTGATCACGACCAACCTCACGTTCGCCGAGTGGTCCAGCGTGTTCGGCGACGCGAAGATGACCACCGCGCTGCTGGACCGGCTCACGCATCACTGTCACATCGTGGAGACGGGCAACGAGTCGCACCGCTTCCTGCACAGCACCAAGGAGGCCAAGAAGCGCATCAAGGCACGCGAGCAGGCCCGCAAGGGGGACAAGGCGCAGGCGGCCGAGGAGCCGTTCTGAGCGTCGCGCGCGGGGAAAGCCGCTACGGGCTACGCCCTGCGCGTCTTCCCCCGCGCCATCAACATATCGACCGGGAGGTTCAAGGAACCAGGCAAACATCTACACTTATGCACAGCCGACGATCGAAAAGTCGGCTTCCAACCCCGGCTCAAAATTCGGTCGGCAGGGTGGCTCAGATTTGGATCGGCGCGGACACTCAATGTGTCAACGCCGATTTAAATCTGACCCACTTTCCTGGTTAATCGCCGAAGTAAATCTGACCCACCCGGGCTCCTTCGATTGCGCTGCTCGGGCGCGTAGGGCGTAGCCCGTAGCGGCCGAGCAGCGCGGCTCGCCGATCACTGCATCGGCGCGGTCCTCCTTGCTGCCTGTCCGGCCTTGCGTTTGTCTTTGAGCCGGTAGCTCTCGCCGCTGATCTGCACGATGTGTGCGTGGTGCAGCAGCCGATCCAGCATGGCCGCGGTCAGCGTCTGGTCGTCGGCGAAGGCGCCGGCCCACTGGGTGAACGGCAGGTTGCTGGTCAGCACCATGCTGGCGCGCTCGTAGCGCTTGGCCACCACGTTGAAGAACAGGTTGGCCTCCTCCCGCCCGAAGGGCAGGTAGCCGATTTCATCGACGATCAGCAGCTTGGGACCCAGCACGGCGCGGTTGAAGTACTCCTTGAGCCGCCCTTGGGCCTCGGCCGCCGCCAGTTGCAGCATCAGGTCGGCCGCGCTGATGAACCGAACCTTGTGTCCCGCCGCCACCGCACGCTGACCGAGTGCCAGCGCGATGTGGGTCTTGCCCACGCCGCTGGGGCCCAGCAGCACCACGTTCTCGGCGCGCTGGACGAACGCCAGGTGCGCCAGCTCCTGGATCTGCGCCTTGGGTGCGCCACCGGCGCAGCTCCAGTCGAATTGCTCCAGGGTCTTTATCGCCGGCATCGTGGCCAGCTTCATCAAGGTGCTGGTGCGGCGCTCCTCGCGCAGTACCACTTCGCTGACCAGCAGCTTCTCCAGGAAGTCGGCGAAGCTGGCTTCCTCGCGGGCGGCATCCTGCGCCAGTGCCGGCCACTGCGCGCCCAGGCCGGCCAGCTTGAGCTGCTCGCACAGCTCGGTGATGCGTTGATGCTGCAAGCTCATGCCACCTCCAGCAGTTCGTCGTACACCGACAGCGGGTGCTGCAGGCTTTCTACCGGCAAGGCCACGCGCTGGGCAATCGCCGGCGGCGCCTTGAGCGCCGGGGCTGGCAGCATCACGGCGCGCTCCTCGGCCAGGCGCACCGCCGGAACGGCCTTGGTGGTCGCATGTACGCGGGCGTTGGCTACTTGGTCCAGCCAGCGGCGCACATGGATGTTGGCAACCTCGGCATCCAGCTTCAGACCAGTCGCCTCCAGCGTGGCGGCCAGGGGCACGACGAAGCTGCCTTTGAGGTAGGAGTTGAAGCGCTCGACCTTGCCCTTGGTCTTGGCTCGGTACGGCCGGCACAGCCGCGGGGTGAAGCCGCAGGCTTCGGCCAGTTCTTTCAGCTCGTCGTTCCAGCGGTGCAGGCCTTCGCCGTAAGCGTCCCGATCGATGACCACCGACTTGGCGTTGTCGAACAGGACATGCTCGGGCACCCCGCCGAAGTAGTCGAACGCCTCGCGCAGGCCCGCGCACAGCGTCGCCACGTCCTCGCCCCTGGTGAACTTGACGAAGCTGGCACGGCTGTAGCCCATGGTGGCCACCAGCGCCAGCAGCGGATCGCGCCCGCGCCGCACGGTGGTGAAGTCCGCCTGCATCTGCTTGCCTGGCGGGGTTTCGAAGCGCACGACCGGCTCGCTCTGGGTCTTCTTCAGCGGCGCGATCCAGGCCTTGAGCTGGCTGATGCCGCCCGCGTAGCCGCGTTCCTGGATCTCGCGCAGCAGCACCGTCGCCGGAATCCAACGCGGCCTGGCTTGCTCGATTCGGGCGAGCAGGTAGTCCTTGTAGTCGTCCAGCTTGCATGGGCGCGCCGCGCGCGGCCCGTACCGGCTTGCCTGCTGCTCACGCAGGTAGCGCCGTACCGTGTTGCGCGAGCAGCCCAGCTGCTTCGCGATCGCTCTCACCCCTTCGCCCCGTCGGGCCATCACTCGTATCTCCACTGCTTCCTCCTGGGTCAACATCGACGGCTCGCAAAAAGCCGCCATCCTCGCCCAGGTGGGTCACTTTTACTTCGGCGCAGTGGGTCAGTATTACTCCGGCGCTAACATCAATGCACTGCTGCCGCCGGCAGAGGCCGGAGGCAGCCAGCCGCTGCCCCACGTCTGGCCTTCTGGCCCGAGGCCTGGGTTGTACGTGACCACCGAGCAGGAGCATATCAACGCTCTCCTTTCAGCTTATGACGAGGCCACTGACGGCGCTCTGGTTTACGCGGAACGGGCTGGCAATCATTGGCAAGGCAGCATCGACTTGGGGGAAGATGGCCTGTGGTCGACTGGCATGCAGCGCGTTCCAAGCGGCACATTGCTGGTGGTTGGACCCGTCGAGATGAACCAGCAGTCGTGGGACGATAGTGCGGCCAGGCTGGAAATTGCCTGTTTGCTCGCCCAAGGTTCTGGCCACCGCGTGGCCGTCCTGGTGAACACGGACACCCCGCAGACAGCCTTTCATGACCTTGACCTGCTGGTCACGATGAAGGAGCCAGAAGGATATTTGCCACGAAGCGCTGTTGGGTGTCGTAGCCGCGAACGGAGACCTGGTCGAACGCTCGCCGTTTGCGACAAGCCTGCCGGCCCCCGTGTTTCGGCCGACGGAAGCTTCCTTGGACCCGCTCCCCTCCGGGACCATCCCTTTGCTGCGCCAGGCGTTGGAGCGCAGGAAGACAGGCTTCTTGCTGGTGGGCTCAAGCGAAATTGGGGAGCATTGGGCCGCGGAGCTGGTAACAGCCGTCTTGCCTCTGACCGACTTTGCAGGACCGGCCGCGCGCATCAAGCCGAGGCAGCGCAGCACGCCGGCCAAGGACTGGAACGTACCGGATGCCCTGAAGGCGCTGCCGTTTCTGCCATCCATTGAGAGTGCCTACGCGCAGGGCTATCGCCGTATGGTTATCAACCCCGGCTACACCGATGGCGAACTGCTGATGGAATACGGCGACGAGGTCCTGTTCATCGCCGGCAGCTATGGCTGCAGTGTCGACGACGTGTTCCTCGCTGCGATGCGATACAGGGGGCTGGACAAGGCACAGGAAGCCTTGAAGAACCTGGTGGCCATTCTCTCGGTAACGAGCTTGAAAACCCCTAGGCTCGACGCAGCGCTGGCGGACATGTACATACCTGACGGGAGCACTCCGCAAGGCGAGGACAAGTTTTCTGCCGTCCTCGAGCTGCTCCGGCAAGGGAGGGTTCTGCGTGCGGAGGACCAGCTGTCCGAACTCTTGGACGAAAAGCGGGTCACGCCGGCCGCCGTAAAGAAGGCGATTACGCGCACAAAATGGGTGACGGAGTTGCTAGCCCATCGCATCAAGGGTGCTTTGGCGGTTCCTGCAAAGTGAGCTTGCAGGGGTAGGGGCGGCGGTGACCACTAAGCTATGGGGGTACTGTTTGGGATATCACAGAAGCATTCGCCAAGCATCGCGTGCTGCGGTGCTTACTTACGCTAGCGATTCGACTGCCTTCTGATCCCTACTACGGAACAAAAAGGCGAATTCGTCTTCCCAGGAAAGTCAATTCACTACTCGGTAGGCAGTCCGACCAAGAATACTGACGAACGGTTTGGCGGAATCGAACCACCAAACGCGCTTCCTAATTTCCGCGCCTAGATGCAGACTTTCGAGCTAGGTGGCTGCGTCGTACCCTGCCTCTACTTGGGGTCGATTTGTTTTCGTTGTCAAAAGTGACGGTAGGAGATCGAGCACTGGCGTAGGGGTGGCCTGCCAAGCCATTGATTTCATTGGGTTTCCTGTTGATTTTTTTGATCGCCG
>Ga0308009_10001568_pt1 | contig 13116 bp, 23 predicted proteins | sample Neamet127_FD_203134 | JGI IMG/M metagenome (GOLD analysis project Ga0308009, IMG submission 203134) | Marine microbial communities from water near the shore, Antarctic Ocean - #127 | ecosystem: Environmental > Aquatic > Marine > Unclassified | place: Southern Ocean | collected 2014-07-24
TAAAAGCTCTTTTACTATTAATAGCAAGATAAGAGCAGTTATAAGCTGCAATGTTATCTCTTTCACATGCTTCTCCCGCTGACATCATTAGCCTCATAGATGGCATAATTTCTAGATTAAGAACAGCTTGCTTGATCTCTTTAAATTCTTTATCTAATCCCGGTGTTTTAGATTGAAGGTATGTAACCATTCTATCTACTGTCTCTTCCCAGGTCTCTCTTCTGTTTAGTTCTGGTATGTAACGTGCATATCTACTTGCCGCTATCGTTTTTTGATAACTATCCAATTGCTTATCTCCTAATCTGTGTGGTTAAATAATTCTATTTGTCCATCGTCTAAGTCTTCTGATAGTTGTTCAAAATTATCATCTATCTTATCGTGGAATTTTGCTACGATTTCTTCTGAAGAAATTTCTAGTACTTCGAGTAGAGTAACCTCATCTAGTTTCTCAAGATTATCGCATACGTCTTTGAATGTAAACGCCATATCTATGACCGACCTTTCTTTTTATCTTTATTATTAAGTTCATCAAACTGCTTGTCGTTAGGCTTACCATTAAAAATTCTGTCATAATTATCTTCATACTTTTTATTTGGTACACTTGTTTTTAATTTTGCACCACGAATTTCATAATCATTTGTATCATTTGGTCCTGGCATCATCATCCTTTATAAATAATTCTCCATCTTCTACCCCAACGAATCCACATGATTGTGATTCTCTGATTGTATTAAAATCAAAAGGACTAGGGTCTACATGGGTTTTTGGCATATTGCTATACTCTTTTAATAGGCAGCTAGCAGCTGCATGATTAGAACAGTTCTCTTTAAAATAAACCATTGCTGTAGGACAGTCATTAAAATACCCAACAAACTCTAGGTCATTATAATCACCACTAAGTGATACTGTTAGTATAAACATTCCTTCAGCCAGCATTTTTAAATTTCTCTATTTCCTTCAATAGTTCTATGTAATGAATGGCTTTATCTAAATCTTGTATACCATTCTTATCTCTCCAACGTACAAGATACTTAATAATATTACCTTCAATGTAGGGTATATTATTCTTTTCTATAAACTCTATAGGTTGTATTGCATATTGTTTATAATGATTACCACCTATTTGTTTCTTAGATGCTAACTTTTTACCTAAGATATCTGTATTGTTCATATTAATATTATAGCATATATATTACTAAAAGTCAATACTTATTTGTACTTTCTTTTAAGATAATGTAATGGTATAGCACACTCATCGAATGAACCATTCTCTACATTATGTAACATATATAACCCTCTCCAATGTTGATTAGTTTGATGAGATAAATAGTCTTCATCATGTAAATAACAACTACCACTAATGATAGCAGTCATTTGTTTACCTGTCGCATCCTGTCCATAAGCAATTGAATGTCCTTGCTGATGTCCTGCAACGCAACTCATATGTTTCTTAGTTAGTAATGCATTAGCTGATGTAACTGGTCTACCCATAACACCACTAGCAAAGTAGTGAGAGTAAGCAACACCATCTATTTCTTTAACCTCAAGGAATGGTATTACATCCCATCCTGATTCTTTATATTGTAAATCATCAAAAGATATAAGACCATCTAACTTCCTATCATATTCAATAGCAGTCTTAATTCTTTGTTCATGGTTACCCATAGTGAGTACCATCTTAGGTTTATATTGTTTTTTCTTAGCTTTAAGCAAACGTTTATTCAACGCATGCATTGGAGCTAACAATGTATCCATACCTTTAGTCGCAGCACGTATGTCTGCTTTGTATGTCCTACCTTCAAATGATTTCTTACCTGTATCATAACTAGACAAGCTAGGCATGTCAGCAAAATCACCAATCATTACGATAACATCAGGTTGTTTGTCTACAATATACTTACCTATCCAAGACAAATAAGCCAGACTAATGCCTGGCTTTACCTGCGTATCTCCAATCACGAGATGCTTTTTCATTAGTGTTTAGTCTCCAATGGAAGGTCAACCTCTTGAGCATATTCCTCATCTAAGGCTGCTTTAATTACTCCTTCTCTCATTAAGGCTTTGATAGCATAGGATAATAAAAACTCACTCTCTCTTTTATCTACCTTGAAATCAAAATCATTACTACCATCACTGTTCTCTACTAAGTTTGTGATAATCATCTATCCAGTTTCTCCTAAAATCTAACCACATGAACCCTTCTTTCTCAGCCCACATAGCATATGTTGTTTTACTTCGCTTGGTTATTTTATTATCAGGATTCATAAACAAAAATATTATTGTAATCCTTGGATGCATATCCTTAAACCAAACCATTTTCTGTCTAGTAGCTAAGTCTAACTTACCTTTAGCTTCGATGTATACACCATTTGCAACCTTAAAGTCTGGCGTGTACTTACGCTCCTTCGCAGGTTGCTTATATGGTATTGCATCTGGCTCATACTTAACTCTTGGAATATGTTTCTTTAGTATCTTCCAAGCTTTAACTTCAAGTCCTGATTTAAATGTAGGCATTAAATCTGTCTCTCCATACATCTCCTTCATGTCTCATTATCCATAAGACACTAGCATTCATTATGAACTCCTCGTCATTGCCATATGCTTCTCGCACTGCGTTAAACATTGCCTGTTCTGTATGGCAATTTTCTAGGAGAGCCTGAGCTTTTTTAGGTCCTATGCCTTCTATACCTTTGATGTTGTCTGAGGTATCACCCTTTAGACATTGTTCAAAGAATAGTTTCATACCACCTATCTCAGTCTGTGTTGTAAACTTATCTGGCTTAGTCCAACCTTTACCTTTAATTTCCCATGAAAAATGTTTTCCTGGTACCATCAACAAATCTTTATCTAAACTTACAATCATAGTATCATCTGTTTGATTAATACCTAAAGCATCATCTGCCTCCAGTGTATCTGGAGCCATCTCTGCACCCATTTTCTCTAGAGCATATTGTCTTAAGGCTTCTAGATGAATAGGTTTAGGTGCAGTACGATTAGCTTTATACTCAGGATAGATAGTCTTTCTAAAGTTATCTGGTCCAGTCAGGTACGCCTTATACTCAGTAGCACCTGTCTTTGTTAACAACTCATCTAGTAAAGCATCAGCTCTGTATATTGCTATACCTAAATCATCATTCTCTGCTGATGCAGCACAACGAAACACTACTAAATCATGGTCAATTAAAGCAATCATTTATGAATCCTGTAAAGGTGGTAACGTTAAATGAGGTAGCTCAGCTATATCTACTGGTGCTATCTCTGGTAACTTTTCTAACATTGGTAACATTAATAAAGTTAACGAAGGAGTACCATCCATAGCTTGTAGGCTTGGTATGATAACTGTATTTTCTGCAACATCATACACAATAGACTCCCTTGTTTTATTTAAAGTACCTAATGCTACTAGTATTAAAAAAAATACTAGCAGCGATACATATGTTAATTGATTCTTCTTAGTCATATTAATCTCCTAAAAGGGTATATCACTTGGCTCTTGTGTATAGTCTGGTGTTTCAAGAGCTTCACCAGCTAACACAAATTGCTCATATAATTTAGCTAAAGTAATTACATCATTAGCTGTTGCCTTGCTACCCTCAATTCCTAGTGTAGCTACGGCATTACTTAATGACGATTGGCGGACTATCATTACTTGTCTTGCAGCTCGCTCTTCTTTAGTTTCATAGTTACTACCTGAAACTCTAGTTGCTGGCTTAGCTGCATTACCTTGAGTTGCTGGAGCTGATGAACCACCTGTATCAGTTGTATCATCTGCACCACCTACTGCTGTCCATTGCCAATATCCATTAGCGTCTTTCTCAGTACTTACATGTATTACATCTCCTTTCTGCCATTCCTGAGCTGCTTTAAACACAGCGGGATTAGCGAAGGACATAAGTTTTTTATTCTGAGCTTGACCCTGGTCATTCTTATACATCACTTCTACTGATTGATATTGTCTACCATTTTTAGCAGTGTGTGTGTTTAAGTTTGATACATCAACGACATTTACTTGCATAACTTCTCCTTATTAAACGTCTTCTAGGTTACCCCAAGAAGACCCAGTTTGTATATCAACCCTCATAGGAAGGTTGAACTCTTTACCAAATAACATTTTAAAGTTCTTTGGTATATCAGTGAAACAGTTGTTAACTATCTCTACTATACTATTAGTATAACATATCTTTTCATCATAGTCAAGCATGATACTATCATGTACAGTATTGATTAGGTCAACACCTTTAATACCTGCTAACCTATTACGTAATGACACTCTTGCGATTGCCATTAGGTCAGCACCTAACCCCTGCACTGGATAGTTTAGTATCCTAGTACGTGGGTATTTCAAATTACCTTGAGAGTTTATCTCAGGTAAGTAGTCGTACGTTCTGCCTGTTGGCATCACTAACTTATTATCTTTTTTAGCACGAAGGAATATCTCATCATGCCATTCTTTAAGACCAGTATACTTTTTATAGAACTCATCAATCACATGTTGCCAATATGCTTCATTACCTATCTCTTTAAAGTTAGGGTCATTAGCATAACTGTATGCACTACCACCATAGATTAATCTGAAGACAAACGTCTTAGCTATTAACCTAGATGGTAGTCCAAACCTTGTTTGATTATCTGTATGCTGGTCAATCTCACCGTGTATCTCTTGAATAGCTTTCTTATCTTGTGATAGATAAGCAGCACATACCCATTCAAGAGCTTTTGCATCTGCATTTAATAACATATTATAGTCCTGAATTAGCTGATGATAATCTTTGCATGTACTCATGTAGTATAACAGCACGTATGTCATGGTGTGCTTCCTTATCCATCTGTCCCATTACTGATGCTGCACCATCTGATATTACTAGATGACTAAACTCTTGTATAACAAAATGTTTATGCGCTTCTTCTTGAGCTTGTTGTTGTTCTTTATGTTCCCACTCTTCTTCTTCTTCTGGTGAAGATACACCAATGTAGTCGTCTCTACTCATTTGATTCTCCATATCTAGTTGTGAAGAGTGTCTTAATCTCTCCGTCAAAGTTCTGTAAGTTAGGTTTACTACTACTTAACCTACCTGTTTTTGCCACACATTGATTGAGTTGACCATGGATTGTATCTGGTTTCCATTTCATCTCATCAATTAGATTAACTAACCCATGATAGTATGTAGACATTCTCTTCTGCATAGTAGCACGTGTTAGTATTATTTGTAGTATCTCTTTACCTGAATTAGTTCTAGGCTTAAGTTTACGTAGAGTATCTTCATTAGTACTAAAGAACCCTTCTTTCTTAAGCTCTGTGTTAGGCAAAGGATTAATTAATCTTTGAAATTCTTTGTCTCTTTCTTCCCATTTATACTTAACTTCGCCTGCTTTACTGCCAGATTTATAATGTCCAACGGGGCATTGATAACGCTCCTTAATAATCCCACCATAAAGAAAAACAGAAAGGTGGTCGTTAGAATTGGGATTAAAACTATCGTAAGAATGAAAAGTTTTAAGTTTAATATTAAGTTTGGATATCTGTTCATCAAGTTCATCTCCTAGTACAGTTGATTTATTATAGTCATACTTGAGACCATTGTATTCCATCTCTTGTAAAACTAGTAAGTCTTGGTTATGTAAAGAGATAAGCTTCTTAAGTTCAGGACGCTTAGTTAACTCTTCCATTTGTTTACTCATGACTTGTTCTGTTAGCTCAACATCACGTTTAAGATACTCAGCTAAAATTTCTTTAGGGACTTTATCAGTATCAATACCATTGTTCCAATAGTTTTCTTTAACTTCATCAAGCTTACTACCTAGGTCATAGTATTCAGCTGTGGCATTCAACGAAGGGTATGCCGCAGACTGATTACGTAGAATAAATTCTACTAACTGACAGTCCCATATTCTTTTCTTACTAAAATTAATACCATATCTTTTAAGCCAATGTAAATCAAATTTAATATTAAACCCTACAAGCACATCTGCTGCATCCACGGCTAATTGAATGTTGTCAAGCAATTCCTTGTAGGGGTCAACGGAGTATTCTATATCATAAACTCCCATCTCTTTATCATTAAGTAACCCAACCATCATTAGCCTATTACTCTGGTCAAAGGGATTACCTTTATTACTAATCGTTGTCTCTACATCTAATACTAAGTAACTCATTATATCTCCTCGTATCTAGCTATCTGTGGTTTAATTAATACTTGAGCATTGCCATGTCTAAGGTCAGGCAATGTATCAGCATCACCTAACAATTTATTTTTACTGATGTTTAGGAATCTCATGTTGCTGGTATTGTCTGACTCTTTACCTATACCTAGTATCCAGTCAGCTTCACCTTGCTTGGCTGTCTTACTACTATCAACATCATCCATTGTTAACCACAACTTATTCTCACCAGTGCCTCCAGCTTGGCTTACGGCAATCACTGGTGCATGCATCTTAGCAATCTCTCTAGCCCATTGATACAATGCTTTAAGTTGTAAGTCATGTCTATCCATCTTGAAACCTTTTATCTTATCTATCTGGTCAAAGATAATAAGAGCTGGGTTAGTAGCCTTGAGTATATTTTCTATACTATGTGTACTACTACTATCTTCGTAGTCATATATCTTTAGCCTATTACCTATGGTATTTTTATAAGAAGCATAGTGTTCTTCTTTGTTATCAAATAACTCTTTGTTTGTTACACCAAACATAGCTTGATAACATCTAACTGCTACCTTTCTACCTTGCTCCTCATTATTAAACCATAGTATATCACCATCTGTTTGTGTAATCATATGAGTCATCTCACTTGCAAGAAAGGTTGTCTTACCTGTCTCTGGTCTAGCAAAGATAAAACCAAAGTCTCCTTTACGTAATGAACCTAATGCTTTGTTTAACCAATTTAGTCTCCATCTTAATCCTGGTGTTGCTATTTGTGAATGGTGTAGTTCAAGTAAGTCCATGTTAACAGCAGTAGCTTCTGCATCAGTAACTTCTTCTTGTTCAAGTTGATTAACTTTTTGCATTAAGTCTTCTATCTTAGCACTACCATCTTCAACATCAAGGGCAACTTTAGCTAGCTCACCAGCTAGGCATCTTTTACGATGTGCATTAAGATAGTTAGTTACATTGTCTACATTCACATCTTGTTTTAATATCCTAGTCAGTGTACTAGATAATTCATCACGTTCACTATCTTCTAGTAAGTAACTACTATGGTAAGCTATTTCTAAATCTGATTGACTAACAGAGTTGTTGTTATTTTTCTCATAAAAATTAGCAACAACTAAAAACAATTTGTATATGTTAACAAAGTTAATCTTAATGTAATTTAAATTGATATGTTTATAATACTTATCATAGTATGACCTATCAGTACAGAACAATTTAATTATTAATTCTTCAACCATTCGCTTATCTCCGTTTTATTATACTCTTTAGGGTCAAGAGGACTAATGATTACTCTACTCTCAACCCCCTGACTACGTAGTTTGTTACGTATATGTACAGCATTTTTAGCCTTATCTCTATCTAACCATACATAGATATGTTTATATCTTTTAACTAACTGTGCCTCAGCTTGCTTGCTCAGTGAGGAGCCAAGCAAGGGAGTTGCGCAGTAACCTTCATGTCTAAGCCTAGCTATTTTTATAGCTGATAGAACATCTTCTACTACTAATAGTATATCACCTTCACCATAAATAGTCAAGGGTTTATTGCCACTAGACATGTACTTTATATTACCAAAGCCAAAGTTTCTACCTTGCCAATAATTTTTACGTTGTATAAGTACAAGTAACTTTTTAAATGGTTCCCATACTATACCATATTTCTTAATCTCATCTTGTGTTATGTTATATTTAAGTAGCCATCTCATTGGTGTCATAGGTATCTCCTCCGTAGTATCTAACAAAGCATTATAGTTTTTACTTACTGTATGAGTATTGTACACACGTTGCCTAAGAGTATTAGTATCATCTTTAGGTTCATACTTACTACAACCAAAACACCAGTATCCATTAGTATACTCAGCACGATTGTCCTTACTACCACAGTGTGGACAAGGACCAAGCTTAATAAACTTACTCATACATTTCCTTAGTTAAAGTTAATACAAATACATACAACGATTTACACATAGTATGTTATACTATTAGTATAGAATCAATAAAGTTTCTATACTTTTATGAAAGGATATACACTATGTGGACAACACCTCAAGCTACTGAAATGCGTTTTGGTTTTGAAGTAACTATGTACGTAATGAATAAATAGTTTCAGAGTTACGCAGTTATCCAGACTTCGCACTACGTGCTGCCTTCTGGATACACTGCTTACTCTTCATCATTAAAGTCATCTTCATGTGCTAAATCTGGATTACCTATGATGTCTTCATCATCTATAAACGCACAGTTATTACACAAATCTACATACTCACCTGTAGTACTAGACTTACGGGTTGCTTCGTAGTCTGATAGTGCTCTATCACATGCCATACATCTCATACTATACTCCTAATAATAAATAAAATACTACTATACCACCTATAAAAATTGTTATAAAATCTTCTATCTCCATAATATATTATACCATATTAATTATTTAAAGTCAATCGCTTACGCACTCCGGCTCTGCCTTTGTGCTTAGCTCCCATAGAATCCATTGTTCCATTCTTCTAAAGAGTTAACATCATTAAGTGTATCATATGATTCAACTTTATTACAAGGGATATCTGAATAAACAATTGGATGATGTATGTCATCATCAATTAGAGTACAAGTATCTCCTTGTACACTAATTACTTCTAACCAATCACCTTTCTTAATGATGTTAGTATCATCACCAGTACCTTGCATGATGTCTTCTTTAATCTCAACCCAATCACCAGTCACTACAAGAGAGCTCGTCTTCGGGGACGAAGCAAAGAGCGTATCTTGTTTACTATGACCCCAGCTTTTCCATGTGTTTGGATAAGATTTGATTGGTTCAGGTTTCTTATAGCTACTATTACTATACCATACTTTGTTATACCAATGACCTTTGTCTTCATTCATTATATTAAAGTTACCTTTCTTATCAAGAAAGACCAACTTACTATAGCCAATAACATTTTCTATAAGCTCAACCATAGGGTCATCAAACAATCCCATGCTACCATGTTTCTTTACTACTTTCTTTAAAATAGCATTGTTAAATTGAATGGTGTCGGAGAGGTTATCGTCACCGTAACCAGAAATAATACCATTGTGAATAAAGCCAAGACTATTATTGACAAGAAATGGATGGCAATTTTCTTTATCTGTTTTACCGTGGGTTCTGATACGGAAGTGAACAAGAGCTTGTTTAGTTTCATGTTGTTTGTATGCCTTATAAAAAGATTTAAATGTAAAGTATCCTTTATGTACATGGAGTTTATTTTCTTCAGCAAACATAAAGCCTGCTCCATGTGGGTTACTATCGAAGCATCGTTGTAATGATGCCTTACTAATGATTTCATTTGCTGGTTTGTATATTGCTATGCACATAATGCACTCTCCTTTACGTAAGTATGTAACTCTTTAAATTCTTTCTTAGTATTTTCTAGCCATGTAATGAAAGAACTAAAGCTTGTCTGCTCTTTAAGTGTACCAGTAAGAGCTGCTGGTTGGCAATAACTTATCATTGCCTTTACGAATTGCATGCGTACCTTGAATTCATTTGTATTCTTAGGTGATGCAAAGATTCGTAGTTCAATTGTCTTCTTGTTATTTAGATTAATAAAGTTATATCTATCTGCATGGTCTCTACCTTCCTTTATTAAGTAAGGTTTTTTGATGTCATAAGAGTCATCTGCCCGCTGATAATTAGTAGACTTTCTACCTGCTACAAGCTGAATGAATTTCTTATTGTCATCACGATTCATAAACTCTACAAGTTTACCCGCACCTAATTGACTAAGTGCAGTACGACTTATGTGTACATGCATACCACATGATTGATGAGGATGTATCCACTCTGGTAAGCCATCCAAGAAAGATGTATACCTAAGCATGTGTTGAGCATAAGAAGCTGGTCTTGATACAATCTCAAACCCGTTGCGTATTGAACCATCTTCCTTCATAAGCGAATGATTGTATAAATTATCACCGACATATAATCTACCTTCTTTTCTTTTATCTACTTGATATTCTATTTCAATACCTAAGTATGGTTCAGTAGTAGACTTGTTTCTTTTGTCAAAGCCTAATGTTTCTTCTACTCTGTGAGTGTAATTATGTACACGATATGTCATACCTAGACAGTCAACACATAAACCATCACGAGTAGTATCAACGACTGATTTACTACCACATTCTGCACAGTGTGTAATTTCTACTGTACTACTATCATATACAGAACCATCAATCATAATCTCATTATTTAATAGCCAGTTATGAGAATTATTATCCCATGTATAACCTACCTCTGATAAGTCAAGACCCTTGATATGCCATTTTCTTGTACCTGAAATCATATTACTATCAAGATGATTTTGAAAATCAATAGTATAAGTTGAGAAACAATAATTAATTCTTGGATATATATTATCAATGAACTCATTCATTTCTTCTACAATATTACTAGTAGACATAATAAATAAATCAGCTTGACTAGAATCATTTGCTACACTAGTTATACTATCTTGTAATGTTTTTAACATTATCTTAGTAGCAAAAGAATTATTAGCAAAGCCTTTGCCTCTACGCTTTAGATGATTCTTAAAGCCAGACTTTAACCTACCATCTAAGTAATGCATTTCTAATGGTTTAGCTTTGTAATACAATGCATCACATAACCAATCACAACTACGACTGCCATAACTTGCGTCATCTTTACAAGACATTAAATCTACAGCATAAAGTGCTATTGGTGTACGTCTATACTTTAGCCATTGTGTTTGAGAAAAAGATGCTAAGCAAGTTTCATTCATGTCAGCAGCTTTACGTTCTACATTTTGACTTACAGACATAAGTTTATAACAAGGTATATATTTATACTGTGGTATTGGACCTACAAAGTTTTTTCTATGATGATAACTATCTACATCCCAATAATAACTATGATGATATGTTTGTTGTTGTGTTGATTGTATAACATATAAGTCGTCAGTTACAAATTTCTTATCACCTGGTTGTACATAAGATAGCGAACTATTTAATGGAAAGGTATTAAAAAATGTAGTATGACTAATAGGTTTCATTTGATTGACTCCTTAATAAATTTAAAGACATCTTGCGGTGGTTTCTTGTATGCTTTGATTACACGAAATGCTTCACCATTACGTTTAATACGTACACAATTATCCCAGCCTGTTTTCCAAAAGACATCAAATAAATTCTTAGTTATGTGTTTTATTAACATAACATATACTCCTATGTAGTTAAAAAGTTTATTACAAAGAGACGCGGCTCTCACCCAGAGTGAGCCGAGACTCGCATGTTGTTTATTTCATTGATAAGTGTATCACGATTCATTACACTTGGCAATGGATATTTACCATGTATCTTAGCATATTGATAACAGTATTCTTCTTGCAATGTTTCTAATGCATATTGTTCTAATGATACAGTATGATACCATTGTTCTTGAGACATAGTATACTCCTATTGATTAAAGAAGAGGAACAAAAATAAACCTGTTATATAAACTAAACTAAACCATTCCATACAAATCTCCTATTGATTGTTAAATATTTTCGTCTGTATTGTATCAATACATGACCGACTCGCTCTTCGTTTTTGATTTTTCTTTTTATTATTACATGTTTTACCTGCTACTGCAGGTGTAATAATATATAAAAAAAAATGATTGTTCTTTATCATTTTTAAATAAGCATGAATAAAAAAAAACCAACTCCTAAGAGCTGGCTTAATTTTAATAACAACTAGGCTTACGCTTGGTTGTTTTTAGCCTCAAATAGTTCTGATATTCTTTCTTGTTCAGACTCTTTGTAATTCTTAATTGCTTGGATTACATTGTCAACTTTAGATAACTCATCATACTGTCTATATTGAACAAGAGAATCTTTACAATCATTCATAAGAGATATTGCGAATGCCATTTTCATATTAGGTGAAGCTGGTTTACCTTCTTTAGTACCTAATGATCTTAATTCACCAAACATCTTACGACCTTCAGCTTTCTGTTCTTCTGAATATACTGCTTTAGTTGTTATAGCCATGATTCTTAACTCCTTAAGTTATAAAAAAAAATTAAAACTAGGGAAAAATTTCTTCCCTCACAAATGAGGGGAAGAAATTCTTTACCCAATTATTAAGTGTAAATATGGAAAGCAGAGAATAACTGTTAATGGTAATGCTAAAGCTACTGCTATAAGTAAGTTACTTCGTCTACTTAAACGTTTTTCCATTTCTTGATAGGTTTCAAGGTTATCATGTTTCATTTTATTTACTCCATTTAATTAAAAGAAAAATTGGTCTCTCGTGACGACGAGACCAAGTTTTATGTTGCACCTCTTAATAAATTTCAAGAGGAGCAGTATGTATTGGGTCAGATGCCATTACATTATCTTGTACCCAATAACAAGGGTCACTCGCAGACTCAGCCATTCGTTTCAATCTTGATTCCTCTGCTACAGCATCAAGCTCTAGAATATCAATCGTCTTGTTATCACAATAACGGTAGAACCGATATCCTTGATTAAACAAATCATCAGACAGTTCATCAGTTACTTTAAGATGACCAGTATTATGATTTAGAACTTCCATGAAGTTACGGATATGACCGACCCCATCATCAACCTCTATCACATCAGTGGTGGGGTAATTAATCTTTACCCCAAATCCAATGCTAGTATTCCATTTAGTTACTTTCATGTTATTGAACTCCTTTAAAAATGAGGGTGAAGAGGCACCCCCTAACCATTAGTAATTATAAACTTGAAGCTTTTTATTAAGTGACTTAGCAATGTCGATGCTATGCTTAGTGCCTTTGGAATGACCATCCCAAAAAGCAACAACAACATCACAGGCATTAATGATTTGGACATTGCGTTTGTAACCAGCTGATTTACCAAACTTATCCCAATCAGCAGGGAAGAGTTTAAATGGAATGTTATTTTCTTTAGCAAAACGCTCAGCTAATGAATCAGCCCCCTTA
>Ga0308009_10001572_pt1 | contig 13085 bp, 6 predicted proteins | sample Neamet127_FD_203134 | JGI IMG/M metagenome (GOLD analysis project Ga0308009, IMG submission 203134) | Marine microbial communities from water near the shore, Antarctic Ocean - #127 | ecosystem: Environmental > Aquatic > Marine > Unclassified | place: Southern Ocean | collected 2014-07-24
TGGTAAAAACCGCCGCCATGCACGGCCCAGAGTTCGCCGCTGACGCCCTGCTTCTTGAGGTCTTCATCCACCGGCGGTGTCAGGCTCGAATCGAGAAAAACAAAATAAAACGAAGAACCAATCCACGCGATGGCGGTGATGACGTGGACCCAGCGCAGCAGCAGGTTGGCCCAGTCCAGGTAGTAACTTTCCATGACTCAACTTTCAAGCCTGCTCACCACTGCGGGCGCTCTGAGCAGAATTTAGGCCGCGAACACTGGGGCTCCGCTGCGACCTGTCCACCAAAGTGTATACAAATTGAGGGCTTGATGCAAAAAAACTCAGGTCTTCATTGCCGATTGCATGAGCAACAACTGTGCCGCCACCGCCACGGCAATCACCTCCGGCTCCTTACCGTGGATGCCGGGCAAGCCAATCGGGCTGGTGACCTGCGCCAGCTCTTCATCGCTGAAACCGCGTGCCTGCAACCGGTGGCGAAAGGTCGCCCACTTCGTTTTGCTGCCAATCAAGCCGATGTAGGGCAAGTCGTTTTGCGCGCGCTGGCGTTTGAGACATTCAGCAACGATGTCCAGATCCTCGGCGTGGCTGAAGCTCATGATCAGTACCCTGGATTGCGGCACCAGAAAACTCACCGCGCCTTGCACCGGCTCCGAATGTTCGCAAATCACCGTCACTGGCGTGGTGGGCGGGAAAATCCCGTCGCGGCTGTCTATCCAGGTCAGCGCAAACGGCAGCCGCGACAACACCTGCACCAGCGCATGGCCGACATGACCGCCGCCGAACAAGGCCAGCGGCTGTAAATTCATCGGCAATTGCTGTCGCAAAGCAGCCACATCAGCAGGGCCGACTGATGCAAAACGTAAGTTCATGACGCCGCCGCAACATTGGCCCAGCGAGGGCCCGAGCACGAAGCGGCTGTCAGCCTGAGCCGGCCCCGCCCGCAACTGCGCGCGTGCCGCCGCCATCGCCTGGTGCTCCAGGTGGCCACCGCCTATGGTGCCCACAACGCCATCGGCAAAAACCGCCATCCAGGTGCCAGCTTCCCGCGGCACCGAACCTTCGGTGGCGGTCACCTTGACCAGCACGGCGGGCCCCTGCGCCAGCCGGGCCAAAAACAACTCCTTGAGCTGACTCACGGTATAAACCCTCTGATACGCGGCCTCTGTCAAAGGCTCGCAGAACGCATAATTCAGCCTCGGGGCAGCCGGTGTCTGTGACAAGCGCTCCCCGGTCAGACTGCACAATAACAGCCGCAAACTGACGAACCACAAGGATACGTATGTCTGAGCCCACTCCCCGCCGATTCTGGCTGCTGGCCCTGGCCGCAGCAGGTGTCGCTGCCATCGTTTCCGCCTGCAAAACGCCGCCCGAACCCGCAGCGCCCGTGGCCCAACCCGAGCCCACGCCCAGCCCTGTGATCGGCCCGATTGCTGGTCCTAAAGGTTCGGCCCGCAACTCGGCCGCCCCCAACGCCCGCGCCTACCGCGAAAGCGGCGCCACCCACCTTTATGGCCTGAACGCCGACCGCATTTACAAGGGGCGGATGCCGCCGCTGCTGTATGCCATCGGTGTGATCAATGTCGAGATCAACCAGGTCGGCATCGTCACCAAGCTCGACTGGATGCGCGCACCGCGTCACGCGCCGGAAGTGATTGCCGAGATCGAACGCACCATCAAGGCCGCCTCCCCGTTTCCGGCACCCGTGCGCATGGGCAAGGTGGTCTACACCGACACTTGGCTGTGGCACAAAAGTGGCAAGTTTCAGTTGGATACGCTGACTGAGGGGCAGAACTAGAGCCCCACGCTGACGGCTTGCGGGAACCGCCCACGTCAGGCGCCACCACCGATCAAAGTCTGTGTCCGTTGTGCCTTGAGCGCGGTCAACCCTTTACGTGCGTTTTGGGCTCGACCGGCTTCAATGTCGGCCCACCCCTTGCCGGCCTGAGCGAGCAGCAACAAATGAATCTGCGCGCGTTCCAGCTTGTGATGGGGGAGAGCGATGCCGGGGTTGTGCCTACTCATCTTCAAAAACAGCGACCAGGCAGTCCAGCACCTCTTGCAGGACCGCATCGGGGACTTTTTCAACAAAAGTAGCCTGTCTTGCCGTCCAGTCCAACGATTTGAGTTGGTGCGCATGCACTGAGCCGTCGGTACGCAAGCCATACCCCATCAAGGAAACCAGGAACCCGCCATTGCGGGCGATTTCAGACACACCGCCCGAAATGGGGCACACCATAGCCAACCGAAAACGGGCGTTAAAAGACCGAGGGGAGACCACCAGGCAGAAGTGTTTGCCCAGCATCTCTTTGCCAGCGGCCGGATCAAATTGAAGATGAAGAATGTCACCCCGTTCCGGTATCAAAGCTCTGCTCCGATGGCTGGCACTTCATCCCAACCGGCCACGCGAGCCAAGTTCTCTGGCGATGCCGCCAATAACTCCGAGAGTTTGGGACGCTGGCGACCCGGCTTTACCTTGAGTTCCGCCCCGTTGATCTCAACAAATACGCGAGACCCGGCCTCAAGGTGATTTTGCTCCGCATACGAAGGAGGGATGGTCAAGATGAGTGATCCGCCTGATCGACGAAGGGATGCGTTAAGCATGGCCAGCTCCAAAAAGTCTTATTTTAATATAACTTTTCTGTATTGACCCATGAAACGCAGCACGCTGCTCTTGCTCCCTCGCCCTCTGGGAGAGGGGTGGGGTGAGGGCCAGCAAGCCACAACATAGGGTAGCGCTATGCACAGACCGCCAGCCCTCACCCCCGCCCTCTCCCTGGGGGAGAGGGAGTAAAACCAGCCCCGCTCACCCCATCTGCGCCAAATCAAACTGCTGCACCTGTGCTGGCCTGGCCACCTGGTCCAGCCGCCCGGCCATGCCGCCTACCCCGCCCAGCAGGCCAATGGCCAGGCCCAGGTCGCGTGAGCCGCGGCTGTCCATCGAGATGTCTGCCGTGAAGCGCCCGTCCGGGTTTTTGGCCAGTTGCATGTCCAGCAGGGCATCCTGCAGGTTCCACAGCAGCGGCAAAGCCCTGCGCTCGGCAAACTCGCTGCGGCTTAAGCTGCCTTGCTCGTCAACGCTGTATTTCAGGGCTTGCAGGCCTTGCTCAAAGCGCGCTCTGGCTGCTGCAATCGATTCGGCCACGGTTTGCGGCTCGACCGTCGCATCGCTTGCCTTTGTGGCTGCTGGGGCAGGTGCATCAAACAGGGCTGTCGGGTTGCCGGTGCGCACTTCTGCCGGCAAAGCCTGGGCTGCGGATGTTCCACTGTCCACGGCGGTTCGGCTCAGTACGGCTGCGTGGTTCAGGCTTGTGCCGTCGGCAAAGCGGATCTTTTCAAGCGCATTGGCGCCTTTGCCGCCGTTTTCGAAGTAGCTGGCCACCGTCAGCTGGTCGGCGCTGCCGTTGATGCTCAGCACCAGGTCATCGCCCTGCCGCAGCAGGCTGATGTCGCTGTCGATGATGCCGGCGCCCAGCTGCACCATGTCGCCCGAAGGTTTGCTGGCGTCGAAGTTGGCAATGATGTCGCGGCCACTGCCCCGGCCAAACACATAGGTGTCGTTGCCCAGCCCGCCAAACAACACGTTGTTGCCGGCGTTGCCCTCCAGGCGGTTGTTGCCGGCATTGCCCACTGCGTTGATGTTGGCGCTGCCGATGAGGGTCAGGCGCTCCGTGTTGTCTGCCAGGGCGTAAGACACGCTGGCGTACACCGTGTCTGTGCCTTCCCCGGCGCTTTCAACCACCAGATCGTCGCTTGAGTCCACCCAGTATTTGTCGTTGCCCAGCCCACCTATCAGAATGTCGGCACCCGCGCCGCCATCAAGCTCGTCGTTGCCCGCCTGGCCCCAGAGTTTGTTGGATGACGTATTGCCGCTGACTTTGTTGTTCAGCTCATTGCCCATGCCGGCTTCGGCTGTGCCGGTCAGGAGCAGGTGTTCGACGTTGTCTGCCAGGGCGTAGTTGACGCTGGACTGCACGGTGTCAGTACCCTCTGCGGCATTTTCGATGACGGTGTCGGCCTGGCTGCCCACGATGTAGGTGTCGTTGCCTTTGCCGCCTATCAGCACATCCGCGCCCGCACCGCCGTCCAGGGTGTTGGCGGCGTTGTTGCCGGTCAACACGTTGGAGAGTTCGTTGCCGGTCAGGCTGATCGCTGAGCCTAACAGCACACCGTCTTCGACGTTGGCTGCCAGCGTGACAGACAGGCGGCTGATCAGGGTGTCGCGCCCGCCGCCAGCGTCTTCCACGATGGTGTCCACATCGTCTTCAAACAGGTAGCTGTCGTTGCCCGTACCGCCGACCAGTATGTCCAGACCTTTCATGCCGTTCAAGGTGTCGTTGCCGGCGCCGCCAGTGAGGGTGTTGTTGGCCACATTGCCTTGCAGCAGGTTGTTCAGCTCGTTGCCGGTGGCATTTACCGCCGCTGTGCCCGTCAGAATGAGGTTCTCGACCTCGCTGCCCAGCGTAAAGCTGACCGAAGATTCCACCGCATCCAGGCCTTCGCCAGCGTACTCGATCACGCTGTCGCCGATGTTGTCCACCTCGTAGAAGTCATCGCCCTCGCCACCCAGCATCTGATCGGCCCCCAAGCCGCCCGACAGGCGGTCGTCGCCTGCACCGCCAGTCAAAGTGTTAGCGCCGCTGTTGCCGGTGAGTTTGTTGGCTTGTTCGTTGCCGGTGGCGTTGGTGCTGCCTGTGCCTGAGAGTTGCAGGTCTTCGACGTTGGCGCCCAGCGTGTAGCTGATCGATGAGATGACGCGGTCTGTGCCTTCGCCTTGTGCTTCGCTGATGCTGTCGCCGACGTTGTCAACGTAGTAGCTGTCGTCGCCCAGGCCGCCGGCCATGCTGTCTGCACCGGCACCACCGTTCAGGGTGTTGTTGGCGGTATTGCCTATGAGCACGTTGCTCAGGCTGTTGCCCGTGGCGTTGATGGCGTCGAGGCCTGCCAATGTCAGGTTCTCTACATTCGCAGCCAGGGTTCTGCTGACCGTGGTGATAACGGTGTCATCGCCTTCGTTGGCTTTTTCCACAATCACGTCTGCGGTGTGGTCGACGTAGTAGGTGTCGTCTCCTTTACCGCCTGTCATGCGGTCTGCACCTTCGCCGCCATGGAAGCGGTCGGTGACGCTGGTGCCGGTCAGCGTGTCAGCGTCGGTGGTGCCGTGGAGGTCGAAGCCTTTTTGCAGCAGTTCTTCAAAATTAAGCACGCTGCCGTCGGCAAACTTGAAGTTCTGCACACTCCAGAAACTCTCGGCTTGAGAAGCATCAAAGCCGTCGAGGTGAATGACATCGCCCTGCTCTCCTATTGTCAACATCAAAGAGCCCAGGCCCAGGCTCACCATGTTTGATGTGATGCCGGCGCCAAAGCGCAAGGTGCCGCCGCCCGGGTCGGTGATGTGCACATTGCCGCTGCCCGCGTTGTAGACATAGGTGTCCATGCCAGAGGCACCTATCAGTGTTGAATTTGGACCGGCAATGAAGGTGGTGGCGAAGCCGGGCACACCATAAAGCGTCATGTTTCCGGCGCTGCCGTCCTTCATCAGACCTTTGCCGTCAAGCTCCTGGGATGAAATAAAGGAGCCATTGCTCGATGTCAAAAAGATATCCGAATAGTTGTCTCTATCGGTGTACCAGCCCGTGAGGCGCAGGCTGTCTTGCCCATTGCCGGAGGAGACAACCAGATCCACGCCCTCACTCGCCACCAGAATATCGGCCGCAGCAGTTGCCCCTGCATCAATGCCTTGCAGCAAATTTGCGGCTACAGTTTGCTGCCCCATTCCGGCATAAAACCGTGTAAATCCAATATCAAAACTGGGGGCAGATGGCGCCAGGGCAATCAGACCTCCCAACGAAATGACCTGCCCGTCCGCAAACTCAAACTGTCCGATCATGCCGTTGAGCGGGTCGTTGACGCGTGGAATCATGACCCGCACGCCCTGGTCGGCGCCCCATTGCAGGTCAAGCGTTACGCGCTCGCTGCCGTCCAGCGGCGAGATGGCTGTGCTCCAGGACAAACTGATGTCGCCAAGCGCCAGCCCCCGCCCGAAGTGGACGGTTTTCATAGGCAGCAGCCCGGCGTCCAGGTAAGGCTGCAGGGCTGCAAAACTATTCGCCGTCAGCATGACGGTCTGCAGCGGGTACGTGGCGTAGTAGCTGCTGGCTGGGCCCCACTCCTGTGCGTCAAAGGTGAGGCTTTTTAAAAGCACGGGAAGTGGCTTGACGTAGTAACTGGGGGCCCAGCCAGCTAAAGCATCCGACCCTGTTACCTCACTATAGACACGACGTGCATCTTCAAGGGTATCGTGATAGCCCCCGTAACTCTCTTCCGAGCCTACAAAAAACTTGCCGCCATACTGGTAACTTTCACGCGCATCCCGAATACCTTGCCCCCGATAAATGGCTTCAACCGAATCATCTATCCAATCATTGTTTCGATCAGTCTGCGAATTGTCATCGCTCACCAAAAGATCCATCCCCGTATTGTTTGGATCTATCAAAATGCGGGTGTCGGGCTGTTCATACAACCGTTGAACATAGCTTCCGTAGTGTGGAACCTCATAAATGTACCCAAGGGCTTTACCTGCCACCGTGGTACGGCCATCACCCACCACCATGGTTCGGCCATTTTCAAGGTACTGATCTCCGTTGCCCGCCATCAGGATCTCACCACCAATGAGTCTGGCGTTGCCCGTGCCGCCATACGCAAAACCTGCGCCGTGAATGATGTTGTCGCCCACGCCGCCAATGACCGCCGAATATCGGTTGGCCATCACCGTATGATCGCCGTCAGTCAGCGTGCTTGTCCCCAGGTTGTAGCTCAGAGTGTTGTGCGTGAGAGTGACAGGAATATAGTCAGGCAAAGGCCCTGCCAGCGCCACCGTTGCCGGGGTATTAAAAGTGAGCGTACTCCCGCTACCTGAATAGCTCTTGTAAGTTTCAACATATTTTTGCTGTTCGGAGATCAATTCAACTGGCGCGCTTTGCGGCCACCGGTAAGCGAAGGGCATGCCCCAAGAAGTCGCTGGCGTGTAGGTGGAATAGTTGGTCCAAGTCACAGCACTCCAAGCCGCTTGGCTGGCGGAACTACTGCTCACCGGATTCAAAGTAACGAGTTCGGCAGAGACGGCTTGGGATTGATCGTCTAAGGAAATTAGGGTGTCAAACGCCGAAGCTTGATATTGCGCCCACTGGCTTTTGGTCCAAGTTGTCCCGAGAACAGTAGAAGAAGTCGTCGTCCACACGTTGTTGAGATCTGCAAGCAACCGATGCGTATATAAAGATTGTTGTGTCAGTTCACGGCTATCGTTGAAAAATGTGCCCCTGAAGCGGTCGGAATCAACGGCTCGAAACCAGGTTCCATCAACCTGCCGGATGTACCCCTCCCCAGCATATTTCTCTCCGATGCTGCCCCGCGCCCAGGCCTTGAAATCCTGGATCAGACTGGCTTGCAAACCGCCCCACTGAGGTATTGACGCTTCAATCAGCGCTTGCGCAGAAAGCGTATTACCGTCGGCGTCCTTGAACAGCCACGACGTTTGTGTCGCACCGTAGTAGTCCTTGATGCGCATGCTGATGTTCGTACCGCGCACCTCGACCAGCAAGTCGTTGCTACTGCGTTTGGCAGTTAGGTTTTGCAGTTGCAGGCCAGACGCGTCGAGTTGAATCAGCGAGCCTTCTGGCGAGTTGTCCAGCATGCTGGCCTTGCCCATGCCATAGCCCAGCACGTAGGTGTCCAGGCCGGCACCGCCGCTTAAGCTGTCCGTGCCCTGGCCCATATGGATCACATCGTCGCCGTCACCGCCGTCAATCACATCGTTGCCAGCGCCGCCACGCAATGTGTCGTTGCCGCTGCCGCCTGACAGGGTGTCGTCACCTTCGCCGCCATCGAGTGTGTCGTCGCCCGCGCCGGCGCTCAGCATGTCGTCACCTTCTGCGCCGGCCAACAGATCGGCGCCATCGCCTGCGTCCAGCATGTCGTTGCCGGTGCCACCGCTCAACGTGTCGTTACTTGCACTGCCCCACAGCGTGTCGTCGCCCCCGCCGCCTAGCAAGATGCCCGCGCCATGCAACGCGGTCAGTTGATCAGCGCCCGAACCGCCGCTCAGCGTTTGGTTTTCTGCGGTGGTGGACAAATCCACAGAATCGGTCAGCCGGCCCTGTAACCACTGGCTCAGTGGGGTGCCATCGATGGAGGCCATGCCACCGCTCAACGCCCCTGCGATGGTCAGGCTGCCGCTGTCGCCGTAGTCCAGCACCAGATCACTGCCGCTGGCGCTCACCGCATGGGGCTCGCCATCGGCCAGGGTCAAAGTGTTTCTACCGCTGCTGTCGGTCACGGTGTCGCCGGCTCCGGCTTCATATCGGTCGTCGCCTGCTCCGCCGTCCATGTAGTCGGCACCGCTACCTCCAATCAGGATGTCGTTGCCAGCGCCGCCGTAGAGGTTGTCGTTGCCGTGCCACTGCCCGGCCAGCAGTTCGGTGGGCGCATCGCCATGCAGCAGATCATCACCGGCCCCACCGATCAGGGTGTCAGCGCCACCTCCACCTTCCAGAATATCGTCACCATTGCCACCGTCCAGGAAGTCATTGCCGTGATACTGCCCGGCGAGCGTCGCCTCGCGCTCATCGCCCAGCAGCAAGTCATTGCCTTCGCCGCCTTGCAGGTTGTCATCGCCCCCTTGCCCATACAAACGGTCAGCGCCTGCTCCGCCGTCGAGGTTGTCATCGCCATGGTATTGACCGCCTAACTGATTGTCATCGCCTTGTAGCTGGTCCTCGCCAACACCTCCCAACAGGGTGTCGTTGCCGCCGCCGCCAAATAACACGTCGTTTCCATTCTCTCCGTCCAGGTAGTCGTTTCCGTGAAACTCGCCGCTTAACCGAGCGGAGGCATCGTCTCCCTGCAACTGGTCGTTGCCCGCGCCGCCAAACAAAGTGTCATCTTTGCCGCCACCGAACAGGTAGTCGTTGCCCTCCTCGCCATCCAGATAATCTGTGCCGTGGAATTGCCCGGCCAGAATAGTCTCGGTATCGTCTCCATAAAGCGAGTCGCCGTCTGCACCCCCAAACAAGGTGTCGTTCATCCCCCCACCAAATAAGGTATCGTCACCGCCCTCGCCGTCCAGGTAGTCGTCGCCATGGAAGGGCGCGAGCAGCGTGTCTGTCTGGTCATCGCCCACCAGGCGGTCATTGCCGGCCCCGCCATACAAGGTGTCGCCTTTGCCCCCGCCAAGCAGGGTGTCGTCCCCATCTTCCCCGTCAAGATAGTCACTACCGTGGTATTGACCCGGCAGCATGCTGTCGTAGTAATAGTCACCCACTAAAAAGTCGTCTCCAAGGCCGCCGAACAGCGCGTCGTTTCGTCCCAAGCCGAAAACATGGTCGTTACCCGCGCCGCCATCCATAAAGTCGCCGCCATGCAGCGCCCAAGGTGCCCTCTTGTAGCCGGTCAAGCCGTCGAAGCCGTCGCCATAAAGTACATCGCCGCCTTCTCCCCCATCAATCACATCGCCGCCGCCATTGCCCCAGACTTCATCGGCGCCACCCCCGCCCTGGATGTTGTCTGCGCCGTGACCGGCATACACCCTGTCGTCGCCGCCTCCGGCATCCATCACGTCGGCGGCATCGTCCAGCACCGCATCGTTGTCGCCAGGCAGAATCAGCCGGTACTGCGCATCCAGCCCTATGCCCCAGGTGCTGCCCTGGGTCCAGACGGTCTGGCCGTCAGGCAGCTCCCAGGCGTCATCCGTTCTGATGCGCTGGCTCAGGCTCAGTGAGACGGCGCCGAAGATCATGTCTTTGCCTTCGCCGCCCAGGATGCGGTCTGAGCCGGTGCCGCCTGCAATCAGGTCATCCCCGTCTCCGCCGTCAATTTCGTCGTTGCCAGCGCGGCCAAGCAGCGCATCGTTGCCGCCCAGACCGCTGATCTTGTCGCCTCCAGCCACTCCGTCAATCACGTCGTTGAAGTTCTCTTCGATCACCCCGCCAACGAGGGTACCGTCAGCGGCCCAACTGGTTTCCAGCCAGTCGTAATACGGGGTGCTCCCAAGCAACGGGGCACGTTGGTCGCCGGTGTAGGTGTGGGTGGCTTCGCCTGCGTCCGTCAGGTTGACGCCCCAGTTGTTGGACGTCGCGCTTTGGCTTGTCCCCTGGTATGTGACGCTTAAAGCCGCGCTGGCGTCTACGGTGACTTCGCCTTCTTGCACCAGGGCAAAGCTGACTTGGGTCTGGCCTTCAGCCAGTGTGATGACGGCGCCGTCGGCGTTGACTTTGCTGTCGCCCAGAATGGCCTTGAATTTGTCGGCCAGATCGGCCAGCGCCAGGGTGAGGGTGTCGCCGGCTTTGGCGGCGGCGTTCAAGAAGACGGTGAACCTCTGGCCGGTGCCTTCGGCCAGGTTCGATGATTGGCCTGCCAGGCTGGCGATGTCGGCGTTGACGTCGCTCCAGAAGTTGGCGATGCTGTCGCCGGTCAGCGCCACCTTGGGTGTGTTGTCTAGTTGGATGCCGAGGTAGCCGTTGGCTTGGGCTTGCGCCAAGTCGAATTTCTCGATCTTGACTTCACCGCCTGTGCTCAGATTGCTAATCATCAGCGTGCCCAGATCTGCCGCCTGGGTTTGCATGAAGGTATAGGTCTCGTTTTGCTCGCCCACCCAGGTGTTGCGCTTGCCTGCCGCCTTGCCGCCGGACAGGCTGACGCCGGCTTCGGTTTTGAGCAAGCCTTGGCCCTCCAAGGTGTCGCGTATCGTGTCTTTGCCCGTGCCGACGATATAGGTGTCGCTGCCTTCGCCGCCGATGAGAATGTTGTTTCCCGAGCCACCCTTGACGGTGTCGTCGCCCGCACCGCCGTAAAGCCTGTCGTCACCGGCGGCGCCGTCGAGTGTGTCGGAGCCTGCTCCGGCGAACATGACATCGCCCAAGTTGCCGCCGGTGAAGGCGTCTGCACCTGCTTGTCCGAGGAATATCTGAGCTTTGGCGGAGTTGCGTGCGGTGGCAGTCACGCCGTTGCTGCCCGCGGCGACGTTCCATTGGTCGTAAGCGGTGCCAAATGCGGAGAACGCAGCGCTGCCTATGCCGTATTGCGCGGCGATGGCTTGTAGCCATGGCTTGGCGTAGAGATCGGCTTTGTTCAGCGCGCCGGCAAGACCCTCGCCTTTGGCGCTGGTGTATTGCAACAGCTCGCCGGTTTTAGTAAAGAATTCCTGGCCTGCGTAATCTGTGCCTTGCCAGTAGTACCACTCTATGCCTTGGGCGATTAATGCGTCTTGGGCCTGCTTGTTTAAACCGGCGATGTTGGTGCCGAGTTTGTTGAGATCAGCGGCGAAGTGGCTGAGTTTGTCGCCTGTGCCTTGTTCGCTGCGGATGAGGTCGCGAAGGAAATTTCGATTGATGCCCTTCGGATCGAGGTCGTACAACCCGCCATCAAATATCAGCGGCAATGCGCGTTGCACGGCGACAGTGGATTGGGCAAATGCCGGGGTCAGCAGACCAGCAGTGAGCAGGGCCTGCGAGTGCATATTGACAAGCCCGGTCACGGAGTTCAGTTCAGCAAAGCCAAACTGCACCGGGTTGCCTTGGCCGGCGCCGGTGATTGTGTTTGAGTCTGTGCTGATGGTATGCACTGGCGAGCCGGGGGCGTAGTAGCTGGTGACGTTGCTTTCTCGGGCGGCGAATTGTGCTGAGACGCTCGCCGCATAGTCCCGAATGCTTTGCGGGGCCAAGCTGCCCAGCATGCCGATCACTGAGTTGACGATGGAAAAATCCGTGGCGACGCTTTGCGTGGGTGCAGGGTCAAACACGGTAGCTGGGCGGTTGAACCACACCCCCATGGTGGCGGCCAGGCCGCCGCCCAGGCTGTGACCAGTGAAGCTGATGTTGCTGCCTTGCGCATCGCTGCCGAAGTCGCGCAGCACTTGGGCATAGACCTTGGCGGCTTGCCGCTCTTGGGCGACGAGTAGGCCACCGTTGCCCAACCAGTCAACGCTTAAGTCGTCTGTACCGCGAAAAGCAATAACGATCTCGTTGGTGCTGCTGTTGCGAAAGACGGCGTACGCGAAGCCTTGGGGGCCTGTGGTGCGGTCTACGATTGGTTGCCATTCGGCTAACAATGGCTCATTTCGTTGATTCGCGCTATATGCATACAAGGAAAGAGCTGCGAGTTCTTTTACAGTAGTCATTTCAGTACTTCCTTTGACATTTATTTTCTGAATATGCAGGATCAATGAACCTGAGCTCTTTGTACATCACTGTCAGTGACTGGTTCTTTTGTACGCGGTCTGGGGACTTGAGATGTTTGCCACTGGCGTCCTGCGGCACCAAGCCAAAGATCAAATTAGTTGGCTGATTGTGGAGCCATGAATCGATACGATCAGGCCAAGTCCACCGGCTGCCGCTTTCATCAGGATTGAACTGAACATACGACGGAGTTACACAGTTGTATTTGTTTTTCCACGCCCAATCGTGATTCGCTGCTTCAGCTACTAGCGTAGGACTACCGTTTGGCGCAATCGCCAGCAAGATCAAAACTGCATCGTCAGTATGCGAGTACTTTTTCCCCTTGTAAGTGAACTCAATGGTGGAACGCCAATCGGGCCTGTAAGCAAATTTAAGCGGGTTGCCAGATTCACTTTCGTAGGTGTAAGTCCCGCTGCGCTTGACCACAATGGTCTCGCCGGTATTCAGTGGAACCTCTTCCTCCCACTGCACAGTCCTTGAGCAAGCAGTTAGCTGCACGGCAGCAAGCAAAGTTAACAATATTTTCAGCAACTTTTTGAAGTAACTCATTTCAGTCCTTTTTGGTCTCGGTATTTTTTAGTAAACGCCGTCCCGGCAACAAGTGGCCCTGGTTTGTTGCTGCGTCTGCATCCACTACCAATTCGATAGCTACTCAACAAGCATTGACGTGGGCTAAGGCACGATTTGGCTTGAAGGCTGGTTCTACAAACGATTGAACAAAATCTGCCGTCAGCCCATGTGGAATGGCGATTGTTTGCTATTAATTCAATAGCGCACATGAAACTCAACACCCACCTCACCTCTCCCTCCCCGCCTCAGCCGACACCTTCTGTACCGGGCTCAGCAAATACTCCATGA
>Ga0308009_10001573_pt1 | contig 13066 bp, 14 predicted proteins | sample Neamet127_FD_203134 | JGI IMG/M metagenome (GOLD analysis project Ga0308009, IMG submission 203134) | Marine microbial communities from water near the shore, Antarctic Ocean - #127 | ecosystem: Environmental > Aquatic > Marine > Unclassified | place: Southern Ocean | collected 2014-07-24
GTACTCGATGATGAAGTACAAGGGCTCGGAGCTGGCGCCGCTGGGCACCTTCGAGAAAAAGATCCCGGCCGACATCGTCGCCAAGATGAGGGCCAAGGAAAAAGCCTTTCTCGACGGCAAGTTCACCGTCAAGGTGGATGACGGCCAGCCCAAGTCAAGCTCGAAGTGACCGTCTTCTCCCCTCTCCCTCTGGGAGAGGGTCAGGGTGAGGGCTTCCCCCGCGTGCCCCGCACACACATTTCTATGCCCGTAGCAGCCCTCACCCCAGCCCTCTCCCAGGGGGAGAGGGGGCCAGATAAGCACGCGGTGCTGCGGCTTTCCGGCATCACCAAACGCTTCGGTGCACTGGTCGCCAACGACGCCATTTCTCTCAGCTTGTACGCCGGCGAAGTACTGGCCCTGCTCGGCGAAAACGGTGCCGGCAAATCGACGCTGGTGTCCATCCTGTTTGGGCATTACACCGCTGACGAAGGGCAGATCGAAGTTTTCGGCCAGCCGCTGGCGCCGGGCAACCCGAGGGCCGCACTGGCGGCCGGCATTGGCATGGTGCACCAGCACTTCACGCTGGCCGACAACCTCACTGTGCTTGACAACGTGATGCTGGGCAGCGAGCCGCTGTGGCTGCCCTTCACCCGGCGCCGGGCTGCGCGCAACCGGCTGCTGCAGGTGGCGCAGCGTTTTGGCCTGCCGGTCGATCCCGAGGCCGCCGTCGGCAGCCTGTCGGTCGGCGAGCGCCAGCGTGTGGAAATCCTCAAGGCGCTGTACCGCGGCGCGCGCATCCTGATTCTTGACGAACCCACCGCCGTGCTGACCCCGCAGGAGAGCGAGGCGCTGTTTGACACCCTGGGCCAGATGGTGGCGCAGGGACTGTCCATCATTTTCATCAGTCACAAACTGGGCGAGGTGCTGCGCGTGTCACACCGGGTGGCGGTGTTGCGCGGCGGCAGGCTGGTGGCTGAGGCACCGGCTGCCGGTACCAGCCAGGCGCAGCTTGCGCAGTGGATGGTTGGCCACGCCGTCAGCGCCACCGTGCGGCGCCCGGCCGGCGCCACCGGCCCGCCGGTCTGCACGCTGGCTGGTGTGAGCACCGGCCCGGCCGGGCGCGACCGGCTGGACAAGGTGTCGCTGACGCTGAACGCCGGGGAGATCGTGGCGATTGCCGGTGTCTCGGGCAATGGCCAACTGGCGCTGGCCGACCTGCTGTGCGGCACACGCGCCGCCCGCCAGGGCACGGTGACTTTTGGGGGCCAGCCGCTACAGGCGTCGCCAGCGTGGCTGGTGACCCAGGGCGTGGCGCGCATCCCCGAAGACCGGCACGCTATAGGTGTGGTCGGCGACCTCAGCGTCTGGGAGAACGCTGTGTCTGAGCGCTTGCGCAGCCCGGCGTTTTCTAAAGCACTATGGATCCGGCGCAAGGCCGCCCAGGCGCATGCCGCGCGCATCGTGCAGGCCTTTGACGTGCGCGGCGGCGGTCCACATTCGCCCGCCCGTTCGCTGTCGGGCGGCAATATGCAAAAGCTGATTCTGGGCCGCGCACTGGTCGCGCCGCATGGTGCAGGCGATGTTGCGCCGGCGCCGCCCAAACTCATCATTGCGCACCAGCCCACCTGGGGCCTGGACATAGGCGCGGTCGCCTACGTGCAGGAGCAGCTGGTCGCAGCGCGCGACGCCGGTGCCGCCGTGCTGTTGATCTCGGACGACCTCGACGAAGTGCTGGCCCTGGGCGACCGCGTCGCCGTCATGCATGCCGGCCAGCTGAGCGAGGTGCTGCCCGCCGACGCCTGGACGCGAGAGAGTGTCGGGCTGGCAATGGCCGGGGGTCACGCATGACGGCGCCGGTACTGCCCCCTCGCCCCTCTGGGGAGAGGGTGGGGGTGAGGGGCCAGCCATGAGACTCGAAAAACGCTCCCAGACCTCAAAACTGTCGCTGCTGCTGGCGCCCATCGGCGCCATCGCCTTCACCTTGCTCATCAGCGGCCTGCTGGTGATCTGGGCCGGCGCGCCGCTGGGGCCAACTTACAGCCTGCTGCTCAAGGGCGGCTTTGGCTCGGTGTTTGCGCTCAGTGAGACCCTGACCCGCGCCACGCCGCTGATCCTGACCGGGCTGGCAGCGGCTGTGGCCTTTCGCGCAAGGCTGTTTAATATTGGCGCCGAAGGCCAGCTCTACGCCGGTGCGCTGGCGGCCATTGCCGTCGGCGGGCTGCACGGCGGTAGCGGTATCGGCTGGCCGGTGTGGGCGTTGTTTCCGCTGATGATGGCGGCAGCCGCACTGGCCGGTGCCCTGCTGCTGCTGGGGCCAGCCCTGATGAAAGCCAGGCTCGGTGTCGATGAGGTCGTGACCACGCTGCTGCTCAACTTCATTGTGCTGCTGGCCGTGGGTGCACTGCTGGACGGGCCGATGAAAGACCCGACCGCCATGGGCTGGCCGCAAAGTGTGACGCTGCAGGCCGAGCTGGAGCTGGGCAAGCTGATTGCGCAGACCCGCGTGCACACCGGCCTGCTGTGGGGCATGGCGCTGGCACTGGGGCTGTGGGTGTTGCTGAAGTACACCGTGCTGGGCTTTGACATCCGTGCCGTTGGCGCCAATCCGCGCGCGGCCGCTTTTGCCGGTGTGCCGGTCACACGCACGGTGGTGCTGGTGGCGCTGCTGTCCGGCGCGCTGGCCGGGCTGGCAGGTGCCATCGAAGTAGCCGGACGCACCGGCTACGTCACGCTCGACATGTCGCCAGGCTACGGCTACAGCGGCATCGTCATCGCCATGCTGGCCGCGCTGAACCCGCTGGGTGTGGTCGCGGCAGCAGTTTTTGTGGCGGGTGTGCTGGTGGGGGCCGACAGCATGAGCCGGGCGGTGGGCGTGCCCACCTACATTGCCGACGTGATTGTGGCAGCGTCACTGATCTCGGTGCTGGTGGCTACGCTGATGACGCAATACCGGGTGGTGCGGGGGCGCAGGGCATGAGGTTGACATCTGCGCCTGTCTCCCGGTTTGTCATCCCGGACCCCGGACCACGATCCGGGGCTCGCAATGACAAGCAAAAATGGCCTCTAGCCCTTGCTACACGGGCGCGAGCAGCTATATATTTGATAGCGAATGGCAATCATTGCCGTGCAGTGCTGCGGGCCTGCCCATGATGGAGCTGCTCGACATCCTGGCCGCCCCGGCCTTCTGGACCGCCGTCCTGCGCATCGCCACGCCGCTGATCCTTGGCACGCTGGGTGTGCTGCTGTGCGAGCGCGCCGGGGTGCTGAACCTGGGCATCGAAGGCATCATGGTGGCCGGCGCCTTCAGCGGCTGGCTGGCGGTGTACCTGGGCTTGCCGCTGTGGGCTGGAGTCGGCGTGGCGGCGCTGACCGGCGCGGTGTTTGGCCTGCTGCACGCGTTTCTGACCGTGGGCCTGGCGCTGTCGCAGCATGTGTCGGGCCTGGGCATCACGCTGCTGACCACCTCGCTCAGTTATTACGGCTACCGCGTGAGTTTTCCGAAAGTTGACACGCCGCCCACCGTGACGCCGTTTGCGCCCATGGCCTGGCTGGACGGCATCGGCCTGAGCGCACTGGCCGCGCAAACCCCCATGACCCTGCTGGCACTGCTGCTGGTGCCGCTGATCGGCTGGCTGCTGTACCGCACGCCGGCCGGCCTGGCGATTCGCATGGTCGGCGAGAACCCGCAGGCGGCCGAGGGCCAGGGTGTTTCCGTCGCGGCCACACGCACGGCGGCCATCGTCGCCGGTTCGGCGCTGATGGGCGTGGCCGGCGCCTTCCTCACGTTGTCGGCCTTCAACGCTTTTTTCTTCAACATGGTCAACGGCCGCGGCTGGATCTGCGTGGCACTGGTGGTGTTTGCCTCGTGGCGGCCCGGCAAGGCCCTGCTGGGCGCGATTTTGTTCGCCTTTTTCGACGCACTGCAACTGCGGCTACAGCAGTCAGGCGGCGCCGTGCTGCCCTACCAGTTGTACCTGATGCTGCCCTATGTGTTGTCCATCCTGGCGCTGGTGCTGGTGGCGCGCAAGGCGGCGTATCCTCAGGCGCTGATGAAACCTTACCGCAAGGGAGAACGCTGAGAGGGTTTGGTCTATCGATGACAATTTGTCTACGTCGTAGCCATTTTGACTACACTGGTGACAAACTGGCTATGATGTAGACACTTCATCAACAGCATCACCATGAACGAAGCCATCCTCGTAGAAGTATTCGGAAGCGTTGGGCGTCTGCGCACCCTTCAATCCCTGTTTGCCGAGCCGGGACGCGGGTTTGGCCAGCGCGAACTGGCAGCCGAGGCAGGGCTCGACCCTGGCGGAGTGGCACGTCTGCTCAAACGCTGGACGGCCGTGGGCCTGGTAACACGCCACCAGCAGGATGGCCTGCCTCGCTACTACGCCAGCACAGACCCCGCATTGACTCCGCTGGTCGCGCTCATGCAGCAAGACAGCACGCTTGTCCGAACGCTCCGCAAGGCACTATCGGGTCTCCCCGGCGTGCAAGTGGCGTTGGTCTTCGGTTCGGTGGCACGCGGCAACGGAGGCGCAGCCAGCGACGTGGACCTGCTGGTGCTCGGCGCGATCTCGGAACTCAAGCTGAATGCCGTACTAAAACCGGCCGGCCGCGCGCTGGGCCGTTCCGTGCATGCCAACGCTTTCACTGTTGAATCGTTCAGGAGCCAATTGCGCACCGGTGAAGGCTTTGCGCTCGGCATTGTGCAGAGGCCTCGAATCACGTTGATCGGAGACTTCGATGCCGCAATCGTTTAAGCAACTTGCCAGTGAACCAGGCGCCCCCCTGCGGCCCCAGCCCGCAAACGCGCAAGATGTGGCGGCGTGGCTACAGGCAGCCCAACTGAAACTGGAGGACGCGCAGCAGGCGGTTGTTTCGCCAGGCACCCGCATGGACGCCGCATGGGACGCCGTTTTGCTGGCTTGCCTGGCAGTAGCCTGCGCCCAAGGCTGGCGCACTACGAGCGACAAAGGCCATCACGCAGCAGTACTCGAAGGTGCTGCCCAGGCCGTTGGATTGGGACAACATCGCTTTGATGCACTTGACGCCCTGCGCGATTGGCGCATTCGCAAATACCGGGCCGGACAGTTTTCGACTGTCGCCGAAGTTAACGAAGCTATTGCTCTCGTCAAACCGTTCCAGGCCGATGTAGCAGCCTGGTTTGCCAGCCGGCACTCCACCCTGATGATGCAAGGCATAAGTCGCGCACCAGAACCCTGACCAAGGTCGAAACACTTGATGGATGCATCAACCCGAAACAGCCCTGCCTATGTTTGAATTACTCATCACCAACGCCGCCCTGCCCGATGGCCGCACCGGCATGTCGATTGCCGTGCAGAAGGGCAAGATCACCGAGGTCACATCAAGCGTCATTGCTGGCGCGCAGGCACACGAAACCGTTGACGCCGGTGGCTACCTGCTCAGCCCGCATTTTGTGGACCCGCACTTTCACATGGACGCCACGCTCAGCTATGGCCTGCCGCGCGTGAACGAAAGCGGCACCTTGCTCGAAGGCATCGCGCTGTGGGGTGAACTCAAACCCATGCTCAAGGCCGAGGCCATCATTGAACGCGCCCTGAGCTACTGCGACTGGGCTGTGGCCAAGGGTCTGCTGGCCATCCGCAGCCATGTAGATACCAGCGACGCCAGCCTGCTGGCGGTGGACGCGCTGCTGGAAGTCAAAAAGCAGGTCGCGCCCTACATTGACCTGCAGCTCGTCGCATTTCCTCAGGACGGCGTGCTTCGCAGCAAAGGCGGCGTTGAGAACCTCAAACGTGCGCTCGACAAGGGTGTGGACGTGGTCGGCGGCATCCCGCACTTTGAACGCACCATGAGCGAAGGTGCGGCCAGTGTGAAGCTGCTGTGCGAGATTGCCGCCGAGCGCGGTTTGCTGTGTGACATGCACTGCGACGAGTCCGACGACCCGCTGAGCCGCCACATCGAAACCCTGGCCTTCGAGACCCAGCGCCTTGGGCTGCAGGGCCGCGTCAATGGCAGCCACTGCACCTCGATGCACAGCATGGACAACTACTACGTGAGCAAGCTGCTGCCGCTGATTGCCGAATCCGGCGTCAGCGTCATCGCCAACCCACTGATCAACATCACCCTGCAGGGCCGCCACGACAGCTACCCGAAACGCCGCGGCATGACCCGCGTACCCGAGTTAATGGCAGCAGGCGTCAACGTCGCCTTCGGCCACGACTGCGTGATGGACCCCTGGTACGGCATGGGCTCGGGTGACATGCTCGAGGTCGCGCACATGGGCCTGCACGTGGCGCAGATGACAAGCCAAACAGGCATTCGCGCCTGTTTTGACGCGGTGACGGTGAATGCCGCGAAGGTAATGCACCTTGAAGGCTACGGCATCGCGGCGAGATGTGATGCGAGTTTTGTGCTGCTGCAGGCGCGGGATGTGGTGGAAGCGATTCGGTTGCGGGCGAATCGGTTGAAGGTTTGGAGGAACGGAACGCTGCTGGCGGAAACGGCGGAGGTCGCAACGAAGTTGAGGTTAGATAAACGACCCAAGGAAACGGATTTCTCACATTCGTAGACGATGCAGCTATGGGGAGGTCTAATGGCCTATCGGGTTTTACTCCCCGACGCCCTTTACCCGGAAAAGATACGATGAAGCCCTCCCCAACGTTTAAAGCGCTCAATGATCTAGTTCCCTACACAAACGAACAAGATGAGCTTGATCGACACATCAATTCTTTTGCAACGCAGTCTTTCCGAGACCAGGCTGATCGAGACTACATTGCGGCGCGCCTTGCTTGCCGATATGAACTAATGCCACAGTTCCTCTGGTCATCGCAGCAGGCAATTGAAAAGTACCTGAAGGCCATTCTTCTTTACAACAGAATCAAGGCACCGAAGGTTGGCCACGACCTTGGAAAAGCTATGGAGCTGACTGTTGGACTGTCCTTTGAGATTGATCTCTCACTGCGGAGTCGGAAATTTTTGTCTTATCTGGGTCAGTACGGAGAGTATCGATACATTGATGTGCCTTATCACGTAGACGGCTACGTGCTGATTGACCTTGATCTTCTGGTTTGGGAGCTAAGGCGGTACTGCCAAGTATTGAATGTCTTCGGCAAACAGCTTCCTGCTACCGAGAAAGCTCGTCTTGATGAGGCGGCTTCTCAGTTGGCACAAAGCTCAAAGCAGCCCAGGCATAAATTTCGGCTAGCCGAAGGTGAGTTTGAAAAAATTCTCGAAAAACCTGATCACCCTAGCCGTCCCGCCCTACTGTGGAGCAACTTTGTGTATGGCATTCGGAAGCGAAAAACGGTCCGCGCCAAAAATTTCTTGCATTTCCAGAATCCCTATTTGATTCACTACCCCGAAATGCTAGACGAGCTTCGTAAATACGTGAAGATTTCTGACAAGCTCGCCCCACACTATCGCGATCTTCTAGCCAACAAAAAAGCCAAGCTCCCGACGTGATGAGCAAACACATACCTTCGCCGCTGATCGCTATCGTGTCAGACATGGTCTCGTCACACGAGACACACGCGAGCCTAGACAGTTTATTCATGTATGCCGAGGCTTCGGGCGAGCCGCCTGAAGGCAGCAAGCACTTCAAAGCTCAAGAGTGGCTGCGCCACACAAATAAAGTAAATACCGAGCCGTTGTCGGTCCTCGGAAAAATCATTTGCAGCTACATGGAGGATCCATTGATGGCGGCAGACTACGAGTTGCCCGAATGGACGAGAGAAGATGAGCAAACGATCAAGAAGCGTGAGAACGTGCGAAAGATTGAGGTGGTGCTCGCCAAAAATGGCTTGCAATATCGTGTAGGGGGCGTGATCACAAGCGGCGGCATGGCACCAAGCAAGACACTTGGCGAACTGATTAAAGGCCGGGATATGCCGGCCATCCACCGTGAGTTTGATCGGGCTATAGAAACTGTTGAGAGCAAACCGCGCGACGCTGTATCTGCCGCCTCCAATATCCTGGAGTCAATCTTTAAAATATATCAGTAGTGTCCGGTTAAAAGTTGAACAAATTCAACTGGTTATCGCCAAGCGGTGTTTCTGGAATTGGGGAACCGAGCTGCAAGGCGCATGAAAGCTGGGTTTTCTCGAAGACTGAGACGGAAAGAATCTGTAGCAATGTGTATAGCGAGGCATCGAGTTGAAGCTCCCTCTTGACGATGGCGATGAGCACGTAGGTGCAGACGGCGCACCAGATTTGCGTCTTCACGGCGTTCTCGCTCGTGCCCAGAAATTTCTTGATCCGCAAATGCTGCTTGATCCACTTGAAGAACAACTCCACCTGCCAGCGGCTCTTGTACAAAGCGGCGATGGTCAGCGCTGGCAGGGTCGTGTGTTGGTCAGGAACACCAGCGTCTTGCCCGTCTCGGGGTCTTTGAATCGAATGCGGCGCAACTGCTCGGGGTAGTCCTTGCAGACGTAGAAGCCGTTCATTGCAATGCGCTGATCGCAGATCACGCCAGCGTCCCTGTCGGTCTGAGCCGAGTACACCCGTCTGGCATTCATACCGCGTTCGGCGCGTGTGACGAAGAAGGCACCGGCCTGATGCATCTTGTACAAGCGAGCGAAGTCCAGATAGCCACGATCCATCACGTAGAAGGCCCCCGCCTCGACGGGCAGGAAGTCCAGCACGTTGACATCGCCCATCTTGCCATCGCTGATGTGGATGAAGGCGGGAATGGAGCCGCGCAAGTCCAGCAAGGTGTGCATCTTCACGGCTGCCTTGGTGCTGCGAAACGGGGCCCAGTCGAACAGACTCAAGCACAGATCGATCGTCGTTGCATCCAGGGCATAGACCGTATTGGTCAAGTCCAGCCCCAAGTCCTCTTCGCGGTAGAGCTTGCGGGCTCGTCGAATGAGCAAGGCCGCGAGGTCGGACCAAATGCGCCAATCCCGCGAGTCGTTTGCGTCGGCCACAGTAGATCGATGAACGCTGTGGCGCAAACCCATCGAATAGAGCTTGCCGGCGTTCGCTCCCAACGTCACCTCGATGTCGCGCAAGGATTCGCGCCAAGTCAACTGCGCAAACGCCATGACGCGAAACTGCTCGGCGCAGTTCATGCGACGTACCCCGACGTCCCCACCGTGGCGCTGCACGATGCGCGAAAAACTCGTCCATGGAACAAACTCCATAACCTGCGCAAACAGCGTCTTGCCGACATTCATGGCCAATCTCCCAGGGCATCAATCCCAGGAAACTACACAAAAATGAGAAATCAAGTTTCAAATCGGCACCAAACAAAATCGGCCTCCAGGCCGCTCCAGTATTGGCTTTCACATGAATCCAGACGGATTTAACCGGACACTACTGAAAATATATATAGAGGACAACAACCTGTCCATGCCGGACAAGCAAGATTTGCAGCCGGTCTTCAAAGTCGTCCGGGCAGATCTGGGGCTTGAGCCTGGAAGCGTTGAGGATCAGGATTTGCAGCGAATTATCAGCGGCATTTTCTCAATCGTTGATGGCATTGGTGCTTTACGAACGCATGCTGGGAGCGCGCACAGCGAAGGACGTAAGGGCTACAAGTTGGAGCCCCGACATGCGCGCTTAGCAGTGAATTCGGCACATACCATTGCCACATTTGTCATGGAAACGTGGGACAAGAAGGTTGCGGGAAAACAAAAGTCACTCTGAGTGAACTGGATATCAAAAACAAGCACTGACCTTTCAAGTTTTTTCCAGAGCCATCCGGAAAGATCGAATGGGTTACTCACCTCTACGGCCAGAGTCAGCGAATACATTGGGATAATTTAGTGACTGACATCTCCATGGACCCCGCCCACCTCCACCAACTCGCCGTAGAAGCCATGCGCTCGCGCGGCCTGCTGCCTGTCTTTTCTCCCCAAGCCTTGCAGGAAGCCGAAGCCGCGCGCCACACCGGCCCCGAACGCGGCGGCGACATCCGCGACCTGCGGCAACTCACCTGGTTTTCGATTGACAACAACGACACGCGCGACCTGGACCAGTTGAGTGTGGCCGAGCCGCTGGCGAATGGCGCTGCGCGGCTGCTGGTGGCTATCGCCGATGTCGATTGCCTCGTGCGGCCCGGCGGTGCGGTAGACACGCATGCGGCTGCCAACACGACCTCGGTGTACACGGCGGCGGGCATTTTCCCGATGCTGCCCGAAGTGCTTTCTACCGACCTGACATCGCTGCACGAAGGCCGAGAGCGGCTGGCTGTCGTGGTGGACATGCTGGTGGCCGCTGACGGCACGGTGTCTGAATCAAACATCTACCGCGCGCTGGTGTTGAACCATGCCAAGCTGACTTATGACGCAGTTTCAGCCTGGCTGGACGGTGACGGCCCCGCGCCGCCACAAATGGTGAGCGTGCCGGGCCTGGAAGAACAGGTGCGCCTGCATGACGTGCTGGCCGGCAAGCTGCGGCAGTGGCGCCAGTCGCGCGGCGCACTCAATGTCAACACCATCGCGGCGCGGCCGGTGTTCAAAGATGGACTGCTGGTCGACCTGCAAACGGACGAAAAAAACCGCGCCAAGGACCTGATTGCCGACCTGATGATTGCGACCAATGGCGCGACGGCGCGGTTTCTGGTGGACAAGGGTTTCCCGTCGATACGCCGCTTCTTGCAGTCACCGCGCCGCTGGGACCGCATCGTGGCGCTAGCCTCTGGCCACGGGGTGAGCTTGCCGACCTTGCCCGATGCCTTGGCGCTGGACGGCTTTCTGAGCGCGCGGCGCGCGGCCGACCCGGCTGGTTTTGCTGACCTGTCGCTGGCGGTGGTGAAGATGCTGGGCTCGGGCGAATACGCCGCGGCCCCGGCCACAGCCAACGGAGCGAATGGGCTGGGCCACTTCGGCCTGGCCGTCAACGACTATGCCCATTCGACCGCGCCGAACCGCCGCTTTCCCGACCTGGTGACGCAGCGATTGATCAAGGCGGCGCTGGCCGGTAAGGCTTCGCCTTATTCCGCCGAACAACTGACCGAGATTGCCAAACACTGCACGCTGCAGGAAGACAACGCCAGCAAGGTCGAGCGCCAGGTGCTTAAGGCTGCAGGCGCTTATTTGCTGCACGGGCGTGTCGGCGATGTGTTCGACGCCATCGTGACCGGCGCGGCAGCCAAGGGCACGTTTGTGCGCATCAGCAGCCCGCTGCTGGAGGGCCGTGTTGTGCGCGGTTTTGACGGATTGGACGTGGGCGACACGGTGCGTGTGCGTCTGCTGGCGGTGGATGCTGACAAGAGCTTCATCGACTTCGAGCGCGCTTGAACTCGTTCTTTTGCATTGAAGAACTGTTGCTTCAACACTCAGATATGTATCATATTATTTAACAAATAGAATATTTTGTTATATTATGAGATATGCCTCAAGTAGCCTCAGCCATAGATGCCCTGCCCCCCGCCGCCACAGCCGCGCTGCGCAAGCTAGGGGCCGACCTGGCCACGGCGCGCAAGCGGCGCAAGCAATCGCTGCGTGCATGGGCTGTGCGCTTGGATGTGTCGGTGCCCACCTTGATGAAGATGGAAAAAGGTGACGCGGCGGTTTCTATCGGCGTGTATACCACTGCGATCTGGATGATGGGCCGCCACGAAGCCTTGGCGGCAGTTGCCGAGCCGAAAGAGGATGTCGCTGCGCTTGAAAACGAAATCGCTGCTGCGGGGCAGCGGCATCGCCGGGGCAATGGAGTGCGCCATGGCTGACAAGACGGCCCACAAATACCTTCCGCAAGACCGCCTGTTTCTCTGGTGGCTGGGGGACCCGGCCTTGCCTCGCCCGGTGGGCGAACTGGGCCAGGCGGCTGGGGGCCGGGCGGTGTCTTTGCGTTACGCACCGGGCTGGCTGCAGTCGGGCTTCGCGCTCAGCGAAGACCTGCCGTTGGTGGACGAGTTGTTTGTGCCGCGTGACAAGGACAGCGCCGCCGGTGCGGTGGACGATGCGCGTCCTGACCGTTGGGGTGAGCGGGTCATTCGCAAGTTCGAGGCCTCGCCGCGACTTTCTATTCTTGAGTTCCTGCTGTTTGCAGGCGATGACCGTTATGGCGCGCTGGGCGTGAGCCAGCGGGACGATGTGTACGAGCCCTGGCGCCGTAGCCCCCTGCCCACGCTGGACAGCCTGCAGGAGATGGCAGAAGTCGTGCGCAAGGTATTGGCCAACGAGGCGGTGCCCGAGCTGCAAAGGCGGCTGGTGCGGCCGGGTGCGTCATTCGGCGGTGCGCGCCCGAAGTCCTTGATAGAGATGGACGGCGAGCCGTGGCTGGTCAAGTTTTCCGATGGCGAAGAGATCAACACGCCGCTGATTGAGCACGCCACCATGACGCTGGCCCGGTTGTGCGGCGTGGAGGTGGCACAGACGCAGGCCTTGCCGGTCGGGTCGGGGCACGCGCTTGCCGTACGGCGCTTCGACCGACTCGGCCCGGCGCGGATACATGCCGTGTCGGCACATGTCGCCTTGCGCGCTGCGGGTGAAGAGATGGGCTATCCGCAACTCGCACAGTTGCTGCGGCGGGTAGCGCCGGCCGACGCGATCCGCCACCAGCAGGAGCAACTGTTCAGGCGCATGGTTTTCAACATCCTCATTGACAACACGGACGACCATGAGAAAAACCATGCGCTGCTGCGGCAGGCCGATGGCCACTACCTGTTGTCGCCAGCCTTCGATGTGCTGCCCAGCGCGCAGGGCCTTGGCTACCAGGCGATGGCGGTTGGCGACCAGGCCTCGGAGGCGACGCTGTCCAACGCGCTGTCGCAGGCTCGCCAGTTCGGGTTAAAGGCGGACGCTGCCCGCAGCGTCGTCAGATCTGTCAGCCATTGCGTCGCAGGGTGGAAAAAAGTATTCACAAGCAAAGGCGTGAACAAAAGCGATATCGATCTGCTCGCCCAGTACATCGATGGCGACAGATTGAGGCTGCAACGCGATGAATTCTGCCGTTAGTTCGCTTATTTTTTTACATCATGCCGAACCGCGAGCAAACCGATAGGAATAAAAATCCCCGCCCCAAGGGGCGGGGTATTAGAAGAGTGCATTTCGCCGATCTTCATGCAGCTTGTTGTACTCGTTTCCCTGATTCTTCACGTACTTCGCAATCATGCTTTCATCCCCGTGCTTGCCCACCGTACTTG
>Ga0308009_10001581_pt1 | contig 13014 bp, 10 predicted proteins | sample Neamet127_FD_203134 | JGI IMG/M metagenome (GOLD analysis project Ga0308009, IMG submission 203134) | Marine microbial communities from water near the shore, Antarctic Ocean - #127 | ecosystem: Environmental > Aquatic > Marine > Unclassified | place: Southern Ocean | collected 2014-07-24
AGTAATTATTTAAAAAAAGATTTTCCTTTTCTAAATGCGCTAAACATCGTTATTACTGCAAATATAAAATTAAAAATCCGCTATTTGTCAAACAGTTATAATTTGGTTTTAAGTTTTAAGCCTTGGTTCATGTCTCTTGATTCTTGCCTAATTTTCTATCAGTCAAGTGATTTTAGCTTCCAGTAAAGCGGTAACAATTTATAAGTTAAAAGCTTCATTTATCTCTTTATAGCGTACCTCGCCTTTTACAATACTTAGTCCTTTTGATAAACTTAGGTCTACTTCACAAGCTTTCTCCCATCCGTTATTTGCAAGCATTAGAATAAACGGTAAAGTTACATTTGTTAATGCCAAAGTAGAAGTATGTGGCACTGCTCCTGGCATATTTGCTACACAATAATGCACAACATCATCTATAATATACGTTGGGTCTTCATGTGTTGTTGGCTTCGTAGTTTCAAAACAACCACCTTGATCTACCGCAACATCTACAATAACCGTTCCTGGTCTCATCTCTTTTAACATGTCTCTTGTAATTAGTTTTGGAGCTTTGCCTCCTTTTACCAATACGCCTCCAATTATTAAATCATGCGTTTTTATGTGTTGTCTAATTGCGTGTTCATTAGAGAAAGCAGTTACAACATGGCTAGGCAGTACATCATTTACATAACGCAAACGCTTCATATTAATATCCATTATTGTCACATGCGCTCCTAAGCCTGCCGCCATTTTAGCCGCCTGTACACCCACAACTCCAGCTCCTAAAACCAATACTTTTCCGGGTGCAACTCCGGGCACACCTCCCAATAAGATACCCCTTCCTCTAACTGGTTTTTCTAAATACTTTGCGCCTTGCTGTATGGCCATTCTTCCCGCAACTTCAGACATGGGTGTTAATAAAGGCAATGTTCCTTTATCATCTTCTACCATTTCATATGCAATACAGACAGATTTGCTTGCAATCATGGCTTTTGTTAAAGGCTCGCTAGAAGCGAAATGGAAATACGTAAAAACAATCTGATTTTCTTTAACCAAAGGGTATTCTAGTGCAATTGGCTCTTTGACCTTAACAATCATTTCGCTTTGAAGATATACCTCTTCAATTGTTGGTAAAATAGTTGCTCCCACTTCTAGATAGTCTTTGTCAAGAAAACCACTGCCTTCTCCTGCCATTGATTGTACAAAAACAGTATGATTTTTCTTTGTAAGTTCAAAGATACCCGCTGGTGTCATGCCAACTCTACTCTCGTTACTTTTAATTTCTTTAGGGATTCCTATTTTCATTTTTCTTTAATTGATCATTAAGAAGGTAAATTTATAAGATTTTTTTTTCTTATTGGTATAAAAAAAGAGTGTTTCTAATTTTTATGAATACGATAATATTTTATTGAAAAAAAATATTATTATTAAAATAGAACATGCGTTTTATATAATTATTAATATTTTATTTTTTACAGTTAAATATTATTAAATGATTCAGAAATTAAGAGATAATTAGTCAAAATCGAGACGAATTCTTATAGAGATATTTCTAGTTTCTGCGTATTTATATAATAGATCTAAATCATACTTTGTATAAAAAATTATTGATTTATAATTTACATAAATACTTAAGCAATAATTTATAATATTAAAATTGTCCTATTGCATTTCATTTAAATCTAGTCCATTTGCATCTTTATATTCTAAAGAAAAATAGTTGTACGCCTTAATAAAAAAAAGCGTTTAATAAATTAATAAGCATCTACATCAATAATAAAGCGAATAGGTCTAAAGTCTGCCACAGCCTCAAACGTGTTTTTGATTTTAGTAATCTGATTTTTCGTATTTGCTAAACCTTGTTTTGGCGGAATTTTAATTATAATATTTTTAATATACTGATTTCTAATTCTTGCCACAGCAGGCGCTGTTGGTCCAAGAACATGTTCCCCAAAAGAGTTGTACAAAGCTTTAAATAACCAATTTACTCCGCTATCTACTTTGTTGTAATCTTTATGTTTTAATGTAATTTTTATCAATCGATAGTATGGTGGATATTTGTATTGATACCTTTCTTGCAATTGTTCTTTATACATTTCTGTATAATTTGTTGTAGAAACTTGTTGCAGTATTTGATGAAACGGATTGTAAGTCTGAATGGCCACATTTCCTTGTTTTTTACTTCTTCCTGCTCTACCTGAAACTTGTACCATCATATCATAACCGCGCTCATGTGCTCTAAAATCTGGAAAATTTAGCATGGTATCTGCATTTAAAATTCCTACTAACGAAACGTTTTCAAAATCTAACCCTTTAGACAACATTTGTGTTCCCACAAGAATGTCTATTTCTTTGGCTTCAAAAGCACCAATTATTTTCTGATATCCGTGTTTTCCTCTTGTAGTATCTAAATCCATTCTACCAATTTTATATTCTGGAAAAATTTCTTTCAATTCCAACTCTATTTGCTCGGTTCCAAAACCTTTGGTGTCTAATGTATTGCTTCCACATGCGCCACAACTATTTGGCATTGCACGCTGGTAACTACAGTAATGGCATCGTAATTCATGCTTAAATTTATGAAACGTAAGCGTAACATCGCAATTTGGACATTCGGGAGAAACGCCGCATGTTTTACATTCTACAACTGGCGAATATCCACGTCTATTTTGAAATAATATCACCTGTTCTTTTAGTTCTAAAGCTTCTTGAATTAATGCCAACAATCTATCAGAAAAATGGCCCTTCATTTCTTTTTTTCGCTGCTTTTCTTTTACGTTAATTAATTCAATTTTAGGTAATTGAACATTTCCATGACGCCTATTTAATTCAACAAAGCCATATTTATTTTGCTGAGCATTATAATAAGTCTCTAGCGAAGGTGTTGCAGAGCCCAACAATATCTTAGCCTTGTGAATTTTAGCCAATACTATGGCTGCATCCCTTGCGTTGTATCTAGGTGAAGGCTCAAACTGTTTGTAAGAGGTTTCGTGCTCTTCATCTACTACTATTAAACCCAAATTAGAAAATGGCAAGAAAACAGAAGATCTTGCTCCTAAAATAATACGTGCTTTTGGTTTGTTGTTTAAAACATTATTCCACACTTCCACCCTTTCATTTATGGAATATTTAGAATGAAAAACAGAAATTTGTTCACCAAAATAATACTGTAAACGCACAATAATTTGAGTGGTTAATGCAATTTCTGGCAATAAAAACAATACTTGTTTGCCTTCATCTAAAACTTCTTGAATTAGCTTGGTATATACCTCTGTCTTGCCAGAACTTGTAATTCCGTGCAAAAGAGTAACGTCTTTTTCTTTGAAGGTTTCTTTAATTTCAGCAAGTGCTTTCTCTTGAAACTCATTCAGTACCTTTAAATCATTAGTATCTCCTTTATATTGAACTCGATCTATTTGAATATGGTAAAACTCGAAAATCTCTTTATCCACCAAAGACTTTAAAATACTGGAAGAAACAGCCACTTTTTCTTCTAATTCTTTTGCCTTTATAGGTTTTTTTGAAGTTAATAATTGAAAAAATCCCAAAACAGCTTCTCGCTGTTTTTTTGCTCTAGACAATTCTTCTAATAATTTTCCTAACGAATCATCTGAAGTATAATTTTTATGAAGACGAACATATTTTACTAACTTTGGTTTGTATTGTTCGTAAATTTCTTCTTTTATTACAATTGCTTCTTTTCGAATTAACCCATTAACTATAGGCATTACTTTTTTCTTCCCTAAAATAGCAATTACTTGATGAATTGTCAATTGAGATTGCTGCTGCAAAGCTTCAAAAATCAAGAATTCATCATCTAATAAAATAGTTTCGTCTAAGAAAATATCATTTTTATAGATAATGGTTTCACTTTCTAATAAGAAAGCAGAAGGCAGCGAAGCTCTGTATACATCACCTAAAGAACACATATAATAATTAGCAATCCATTGCCAATGTTGTAATTGTTTGTCATTAACTAAAGGTATTTCATCTAAAATTTGATGAATTTCTTTTGCTTCATACAACGTTGGTGCATTTGTGTGAATATTAAGAACCAACCCTGTATACATTTTAGACTTCCCAAAAGAAACGGCAACACGCATTCCTTTGCTTAAGAAATCTGCTTCTTCTTCGGTTACAGAGTACGTAAATGTTCTCTGAATAGGAATTGGTAATATGACGTCTATAAAATGGATAGGTTGCTCTTTTATGTTAATTTCAAAATTACGTAAAATTAGAATGCAATTCCTTTTAAATTATACAAAAGCGAACAAGCCATCTAACTTTGGTTGGAGGGCTATCCTTTCTTATTTTTTTATAAAAAAGATACTATCTTTCGAATGAAAGTAAAATAACTTAAATACGGCACATAGCTAATAAGAAATTAATCCTCTATATCAACCTCAGCTTCCGTTTCAGAATCTAAATCTGAATCTAATTTTGGTTCTTTAAATTTACGGGTACCTTCATAAAGTTCATATTTTACAAACTTACAATCTAAATCTGCGTTCTTCAATGCAATTCTTCTAGAAGTCCTTAGTCCTACCGCTTTTAAAGCATCTGTATCTGATGTAATTAACCACGCTGTAGAGCCTGGGTAATTGTTTTTTAGGGTGTCACCTATTTTTTTATAAAATTCTTCTGTGTCTATATTTAAACGTTCACCATATGGTGGGTTAAACAAAATAGTAGTGTTTCCGAAAACTTCTTTTTTAGAGTTAAAAAAGTTTACATGGTGTACTCCAATAAACTCATCTAAATTGGCATTTGCAACATTTGCAGTTGCTTTTTCTACTGCTGAAGGAGCTTTATCAAAGCCCATAATTTTAAAATGAGAAGAACAGATTTTCTTTAATAAAGATTCTTGAATTGTAAAATACAAGTCTTCATCATAATCCTTCCATTGCTCAAAAGCGAACAATTTCCTATTGATATTTGCTGGAATATTATTAGCAATCATGGCAGCTTCTATTAAAATAGTACCCGAACCACACATAGGATCTATAAAATTTTCTTCACCTGTGTAACCAGACAGCAAAACCATACCCGCAGCCAAAACCTCATTAATTGGCGCAATATTTGTAGCTGTTCTATACCCTCTTTTATGCAAAGAGTCTCCTGAAGAATCGATAGAAACCGTTAACCATTCTTTCTGAATATGAATATGAATTTTTACATCTGGGTATTTTAAATCTACATTAGGTCTTTTACTATATTTATGTCTAAAATAATCTGCAACCGCATCTTTAGATTTTAATGAAATATAATGAGAATTAGTGGTGAAATTCTTAGAGTTTACTACTGCACCAATTGCAAAAGTACCTTCTACATCTAAGTAATTTTCCCATTTTATTTTCTGAATAGAATCATAAAGATCTTCTTCATCATAAATTTTACAAATTTTTATGGGTTTTAAAATACGAACAGCCGTTCTTAAAGCAATATTTGCTTTATACATAAAACCTTTATCACCCCTAAAAGAAACGCTTCTTACCGCTTCCTTTACATCCTGTGCTCCTAGGTTTTTCAACTCTTCTGCCAATACACCTTCTAAACCGAAAAGTGTTGTTGCCGTCATTTTAAAATCTTTCTCCATACGTATAAAATTGATTGCAAAAGTACATTTTATTGTTCAAATGATGTATCTAGAATCTTAAAGTTTTAAGTTTAATTCTTCTCTATTACATGCAGATTATCTTATAAAATACAGTAGTTTGTTAAAATTTTATTCTAAAGACGCAATATTTAATTACTTTTACAGTCTTAAAATATTTATGAAAACAAAAGATTGGTTTACAGATTGGTTTAACACTTCCTATTATCACATTCTTTACAAAGAAAGAAATGATGTTGAGGCTCAATTATTTATGAGGAACATTACAGAAATTTTAAGTTTAGATAAAGCTACTCATATTTTAGATTTGCCTTGTGGAAAAGGTCGGCATTCTGTATTTTTAAATTCTCTTGGATACAGTGTTACTGGTAGCGATTTGTCTGAAAACAGTATAAATACTGCAAAAAAGCATGAAAATGATACTTTAAAATTTAATGTACATGATATGCGTGTTCCCTTTAGTAAGAAATACGACGCCGTATTTAACCTATTTACAAGCTTTGGTTATTTTGAAGACGATAAAGAAGATTTACTAATATTAGACAATATTAAAAACGGCTTGACAAAAGAAGGTTTTTTTGTATTCGACTTTTTAAATGCAGTATTGGTAAAAGAAAATTTGGTTACTAAAGAAACAAAAGTTGTGGATGGCATTACTTTTAATATTACTAGAGAAATTTCTAATGGTTTTATTTTAAAGCATATTACTTTTTTTGCAGATGCTGAAAATCATTCTTATACCGAACGTGTAAAATATTTAGATTTAGAAAAAATGACTTCTTATTTAGAAAAAGTAGGCTTTAAGATTGAACACACTTTTGGCGATTATCATTTAAATAGTTTTAATTCTAAAATTTCTAATCGATTAATTATAGTTGCAAAATGAATTACATTTTATTAATTGCCTCAGTACTTTTAGGTTCTTTTTTAGTTTTTTTAATAAAACCAAGTAATAAAATCGTACGTTTATTATTGGCATTTAGTGGTGCTTACTTGTTATCTGTCACTATATTACACTTACTACCAGAGGTATACACAGCATCTACAGATTACAAAAGAACAGGAGTTTTTATATTAATAGGTATTATTTTACAATCTGTTTTAGAGTCTTTTTCAAAAGGTGCAGAACATGGTCATATTCATATGCATGTCGATAGTAAGAAATTTCCAACCTTACTTTTTGTTAGTTTATGTTTGCATGCTTTTTCTGAGGGTTTGCCCATTCACAATTCAGGAGATAATCTATTATGGGCAATTATTGTACACAAAATTCCGATTGCAATTGTATTAACAACCTTTTTAATACACACTAAATATTCTAACAAAACAATATTTATATTTCTCTTTTTCTTTGGATTGATGAGTCCTTTAGGAGTATTAGTAGGAGATAAAGTTGCTTTTTTTAATGATTATTATACAGAAATTACGGCACTTATTATTGGAGTTTTCTTACATATTTCGACGATCATTCTATTTGAAAGCTCTGAAAACCACAAGTTTAACCTGCAGAAGTTTACAGCAATTCTTTTAGGGGTTTTACTAACAATTTTCACCCTGTAGATTTTCTTATATTTTTAAAACATTAGAAAAGCGAAATATTTAAGAAAAATTGAGAGTTTTTGAGATATTGTTACAATAGGTAAACGCAGTAGGTTAAAGAGAAATCTAATTTCCTACTTCATTTATAAATTTAATACGCATTAAACGCAATTCATCTTCGTCATAATCACCGTCAAATTCATCTAAAGCATCTTGTATATTGTCAGATTCAGCTTCCATAAAATACTCATGTATTTCTTCTTGCTGGTCCTCATCTAACATATCATCTAAAGCGTAATCTATATTTAGTTTTGTTCCAGAATAAATAATGGCTTCCATTTCTTTAATTAAATCCATCATTTCTTTTCCTTTAGACTTCGCAATATCTTCTAAAGGTAATTTTCTATCGGTATTCTGAATAATATATAATTTTAGACCAGAATTAACACCTGTACTTTTTACAATTAAATCATCAGGTCTTAAAATATCGTTTTCATCTACATAGGTGCTAATTAAAGAAACAAATTCTTTACCAAACTTTCTAGCCTTCCCCTCTCCAACGCCATGCACTGTAGAAAGTTCTTCTAGGGTTATTGGATATTTTAAAGCCATATCATCTAAAGAAGGATCTTGGAAAACAGCAAATGGAGGCACGCCTTGTTTTGTAGCAACCATTTTACGCAGACCTTTTAAAAGTTTTACTAAATCTGGGTCTGCAATACTAGCAGAAGACTTTGCATTGGTAACAATTGCATTGTCATTTTCTTCTGAATAAGAATGATCTTCTGTCATTAAAAAAGAAGATGGATTGTCTATATAAGCAAGTCCTTTATCTGTAAGTTTTACAACACCATATTGTTCAATTTCTTTTTTAATAAAGTAAACCACCAATACCTGACGAATTAACGCCATCCAATATGCAGCAGATTTATCTTTACCAGTGCCAAAAAATGGTTGTAAATGTGTTTTATGAGAAGTTAATAAAGCATTTTCTTTTCCTACTAATGTATTTACAACTTCTTTAGACTTGTATTTTTGAAGTGTTTGTTTTACAACAGATAGTAACTTCACAACATCTTCTTTTGCCTCGTGTTTTTTCTTTGGGTTTCTAGAATTGTCATCCATATCTGCCCCATCGCCTGTAATGGCATCAAACTCTTCACCAAAATAATGCAACAAATATTTACGCCTGTTCATAGACGTTTCTGCATACCCTACTACTTCTTGCAATAAAGCATGCCCAATTTCTTGTTCTGCCACAGGTTTGCTAGACATAAATTTCTCTAGCTTCTCGATATCTTTATAGGCATAAAAAGCCAAACAATACCCTTCACCATCATCTCTGCCGGCTCTTCCCGTTTCTTGGTAATAACTTTCTAAACTTTTAGGAATGTCATGATGAATTACAAAACGAACATCTGGTTTGTCTATTCCCATACCAAAAGCAATGGTTGCAACCACAATGTCGCAATTTTCCATTAAAAACATATCTTGGTGCTTTACCCGCGTTTTAGCATCTAAACCCGCATGATATGGTACTGCATTTAATCCGTTTACTTGCAAAATCTGCGCAACTTCTTCTACTTTTTTTCTACTTAAACAATAGATAATACCAGATTTTCCCACTCGCTGTTTTACAAAACGAATAATATCTTTTTCTACTTCTGATGTTTTTGGTCTTACTTCATAAAATAAATTAGGCCTATTAAAAGAGGCTTTAAATCTATTTGCATCTGTAATGCCTAATGTTTTTAGAATATCTTCTTGTACTTTTTCTGTTGCAGTTGCAGTTAAACAAATAATAGGCACATCATCAATAGCCTTAATAATATGTTTTAAATTTCTATATTCTGGTCTAAAATCGTGTCCCCATTCAGAAATACAATGCGCTTCATCTATGGCAACAAAAGAAATTTTCTGTGTTCTTAGAAATGCAACATATTCCTCTTTTACTAAAGATTCTGGCGCTACATAAAGTAATTTTGTAATACCACTGTCTATATCTGCCTTTACTTGGGCAATTTCTGTTTTATTTAAAGAAGAATTTAAAACGTGGGCTACACCATGATGCTCAGAAATACCTCTTATGGCATCTACCTGATTTTTCATTAAAGCTATTAAAGGAGAAACCACAATTGCAGTGCCTTCTTGCATTAAAGCAGGTAGCTGGTAACAAAGAGACTTTCCGCCGCCTGTTGGCATAATAACAAAAGTATTATTCCTGTTTATAATACTCTTAACAACTTGCTCTTGTAAACCTTTAAATTTATTAAAACCAAAGAATTTTTTTAGAGGACTATGTAAATCCATTTATTAAATATTCGTTTATAATTAAAAACAAAATACAAACCTTTTTAAAGTTTGATGAAACTATTTATTTGTGGTAAATTTGCTTGTTTATTAAACTAAAGATATAACTTTTTTTTATTCTGATAAAATACCAAACTATTGAAAAAATTAAATCCCATTTTACAAACTGCAAAGGAAACCATTTTATTGGAAAGCAGTGCTATTGCGAATTTAGCAAATTTATTAGATGAACACTTCGAAAAAGCAGTTAATTTCATTTTAAATGCTAATGGACGTGTTATTGTAACCGGAATTGGTAAAAGTGCCAATATTGCTGCAAAAATAGTAGCAACATTTAACTCTACAGGAACACCCGCAATATTTATGCATGCTGCAGATGCTATTCATGGAGATTTAGGGAATGTGCAAGAAAATGATGTAGTTATCTGTTTATCTAAAAGTGGAAATACACCAGAAATAAAAGTATTAGTGCCATTAATTAAAAATTATGGTAATAAAATAATAGCAATTACAGGAAATATTGATTCTTTCTTGGGAAAAAACGCTGACTTCCCTTTAAACACTTATGTAGAAAAAGAAGCCTGTCCTAATAATTTAGCGCCAACTACAAGCACAACGGCCCAATTAGTTATGGGAGATGCTTTGGCGGTTTGCTTGCAAGATTTAAGAGGTTTCTCTACGAAAGATTTTGCAAAATATCATCCAGGTGGTGCTTTAGGAAAACGATTATACCTAAGAGTATCAGATTTAATTAAAAACAATCAAATACCTAAAGTAAATGCTTCAGACTCTGTAGCAAAGGTTATTGTAGAGATATCTGAAAGAAGATTAGGTGTTACTGCAGTGTTAGAAAACGAAAAAATAGTTGGTATTATTACAGATGGTGACTTAAGACGTATGTTAACTAAAACAACAGACATTAATCATTTTACAGCAAAAGATATTATGGGTAAAAACCCAAAAACTGTTCAAGAAAATGCGATGGCTATTGAAGCGTTAGAAAAATTAGAAAGTAACAGTATTACACAAATTTTAGTAGTTGATGCAAAAGAAAACTACGTTGGCGTAGTTCATTTACACGATTTAATTAAAGAAGGTATTTTCTAATGAAAGAGGAAAAAAATGAAATGTCTTTTTTAGGCCACTTAGAAGAACTAAGGTGGCATTTGGTAAGAAGTGCTGCGGCTATATTTATTATTGGTATTGTGCTGTTTGTTTTTCAAAAAGAAGTGTTTAATCACTTTTTGTTAGCACATCGAAAACCAGACTTTATAACCTATCAAATATTCTGCGATTTTTTTAATTTATTTGGTATGGATAGTACCTTTTGTAATGTGGCTTTTACAGATAATTTAATTAGCTTAAAACCAACACAGCAATTAATGACGGCCATTTGGTCTTCTTTAATCTTAGGTATTATTTTATCATTTCCTTATTTAATATGGGAACTTTGGCGTTTTATTTCACCAGGATTAACCAGCAAAGAAGCAAAAAGCTCTAGAGGGTTTATGTTTATTGCTTCATTTTTATTTTTCTGTGGTATTGCATTTAGTTTTTATGTAATCGCACCAATATCAATACATTTCTTATATAATTATAAAATTTCAGATGTAATTCAGAATAACTTCACCTTAGAATCTCATATTGGCTTAGTTACCAATATGCTTTTAGGAGTTTCTGTTTTATTTGAACTGCCTGTATTAATTTATTTCTTAACAAAAATTGGCTTAGTAACTCCAGAATTTTTAAAGAAATACAGAAAACATTCCCTAGTGGTAGTGCTAATTTTAGCAGCTATTATTACACCACCAGATGTTGCAAGCCAGGTAATTGTTGCAATACCAATACTTATTTTATATGAAGTAAGTATTAAAGTTTCTAGAATGGTGATTAAAAAACAAAATAAAGATGCACAAAAAAGTACAAGAGTTTAATGATTATCGTTCTAAAATGAACGAAAAAATATTAGCTTCTGATAATAAAGTAATCAAAAGAATATTTAATCTAGATACCAATGCCTTTCAGGAAGGTCATTTACCCATAAAAACAAAAGAGTTACTTGGTCTTGTAGCCTCTGCCGTTTTAAGGTGTGATGATTGTATACAATATCATTTAGAAGCATCAAAAAAAAACGGTGTAACCAAAGAAGAGATGATGGAAACCATGTCTATTGCTAACTTAATTGGCGGAACTATTGTAATTCCGCATTTAAGAAAAGCATTAGAGTATTGGGAAGCGCTAGAAGAAGAAAATGAAAAAGTATAAGTGTTTATTTGTTTAAAACTTTGATTGTTTAAGAAAGGTTTAAGAATCTTAGCACAGTTATTTATTACATTTACACAAAGCAACATTTGCACGATTACATATTTATCCAATTACACATTTTTTAAAATATGATTTTAAGAGCAGAAAACATTCAAAAAATTTATGGAAGTAGAAAAGTTGTAAGAGACATTTCTTTGGAAGTAAAGCAAGGAGAAATTATTGGGCTTTTAGGGCCTAATGGTGCCGGTAAGACTACTTCTTTTTATATGATTGTTGGTATGGTAAAGCCAAATGCAGGTAAAATATTTTTAAATGATGAAGAAATAACGCAAGACGCTATGTATAAGCGGGCACAAAAAGGAATTGGTTATTTAGCACAAGAAGCGTCTGTATTTAGAAAATTATCTGTAGAAGACAATATTATGTCTGTATTGCAATTTACAAATCGTTCTAAAAAAGAGCAAAAAATAAAATTAGAGTCTTTAATTGAAGAATTTAATATTGGCCATGTTAGAAAGAACAGAGGAGACTTATTATCTGGTGGCGAAAGACGAAGAACAGAAATTGCACGTTGTTTAGCCTCTGATCCTAATTTTATTTTATTAGATGAACCTTTTGCAGGTGTAGACCCTATTGCCGTAGAAGACATACAAAGTATTGTTGCCCAATTAAAAGAAAAAAATATAGGCATTTTAATAACAGATCATGATGTGCAAGCAACTTTAGCTATTACAGACAAAACGTACCTAATGTACAACGGAAGTATTCTAAAAGAAGGCACACCAGAAGAGTTAGCTGCAGATGAAATGGTGCGTAAAGTATATCTTGGAAAAGATTTTGAATTAAAAAGAAAGAAAATTTTTTAAATATAACAAGACAAAAAAAACATCCATAAATAATTTTTTATGGATGTTTTTTTTTGCCTAATAATTAGCGAATACTATATTATTTTTCTTCTATTAGAAATTACTGATAAGCCAACATACAAAACAATTATTAAAGGAATAGCTATATATTTTAAAATAACAATCATCAATAAAGAAATACATAAAAACATGTATTTTACAAGATTGTTTTTAATCGAATATTCCTTAAATTTTAAAGAAAATAAAGGTATTTCTGCATTCATTAAATAAGTTAGTAGAACTGTTACACCAATTAAAAAGTAATTATTTCTAATTATATCTTCTACCAATTCAATATTAGAATACTCTAAAATTAAAGGCAAAGAAATTACAAACAAACTCATTGCTGGTGTTGGTAGGCCTATAAAAGATTCTGATTGTCTAGTGTCTATATTAAATTTC